>Ga0268264_10003661_pt1 | contig 13209 bp, 9 predicted proteins | sample KBSSwiS32_FD_190357 | JGI IMG/M metagenome (GOLD analysis project Ga0268264, IMG submission 190357) | Switchgrass rhizosphere microbial communities from Kellogg Biological Station, Michigan, USA - KBS Switchgrass S3-2 (SPAdes) (version 2) | ecosystem: Host-associated > Plants > Roots >...
CGGAGCGGTGGCCGAGTGGTCGAAGGCGCTCGCCTGGAAAGTGAGTATACGGCAAAACCGTATCGAGGGTTCGAATCCCTCCCGCTCCGCCAAATGCCCCGTCCGTAGTGGTCCGTAACAGTCCACTGGGATCGACTTTTTCCTCCTGAATACCGAGGCTTAGCCGGGCCAGTTCGGCCGTAGTCGTTCGTATCGGTCCAGTCCCTTCCGCCGATTCGGAGGGACGAAACCATGGTACGCGCGGCTGCAAATATGGTACTTCTAGGAGACCTAAATTGCTTAGCGATACCAAGATCCGCGCAGCCAAAGCGCGCGCAAAACCGTACAAAATTTCCGATAGTCAGCAGCTCTATCTCTACGTGACCGCCGCCGGAGGGAAACTCTGGCGCATGAACTATCAGTTCGATGAGAAGCAGCGGACGATGTCTTTCGGCAGCTACCCCATGGTGAGCCTAGCCGAAGCGCGACAGCTCCGGGACAAAGCCAAACGTGAGCTGTTCGATGGAAACGACCCAGGCATCGTCAAAAAGGTCGAGGCCGCCGAGCGGCGGAAAAAGAACCAGCTGACCTTTGAGATTCTAGCGCGTGCATGGCACGAAACGAACAAGTCGCGATGGGCGGAAGTTCACACATATGACGTCATCCACAGCCTCGAACGAGATGTCTTCCCGGCAATGGGAAAGTTGCCCATCGACTGTATCGATGCTCCGACGATCTTGAAGGTTCTCCGTAAGGTAGAGGAGCGCGGGTCGATCGAGACCGCTAAGCGGCTACGGCAGCGAGTTTCGGCGGCGTTTGTATATGGGATAGCGGAGGGGCTTACCGATCGAGATCCCGCTGCGCTCATAGGCAAAGCGCTGAAACCGATGCCACCGAAGCGAAAACAGCCCGCATTGCTCGAGCTTTCAGCGCTTCAAAAAATTTTGACGGACGTTGATGCGAGCGGCGCTGAACCGATCACCCGTCTCGCGCTTCGATTGCTATCCTTGACAGCCGTCCGTCCCGGCGAACTTCGCGGGGCGGAATGGAGCGAGTTCGAAGAGCTCGAGGGACCGGACCCGCTATGGCGTATTCCGGCTAGTCGTATGAAAGGTTCTATCCAGCGAAAGATCGAAAGCGGAGATCATCTGGTGCCGTTGTCGTCTCACGCCGTAGATGTCTTGAAAGCGTTGCGACCTATCTCTGGCTTGGGTCCGCTCGCATTCCCAAGCATGCGTCACAGCCATCGCCCCATGAGCGAAAACGCCATCGGCTATCTTCTAAATCGAGTGGGCTATCATGGCCGACATGTTCCGCATGGATGGCGTGCCGCATTCTCAACTTTCATGAACGAGTGGACGAACGTGAATGGGCGCGACGGCGATCGCGAGGTCATTGATTTAATGCTAGCGCATATTCAGTCGAACAAAGTCGAGGGTGCCTACAATCGCGCGGCATATATGCCTCGACGTAGAGCGCTTGCACAGATTTGGGGCGATTTGCTTATGGCGGGAGTCGCCAAGCCTTCGACGTTGATCGACCTACCACGCAGATTGCGTTGAGGAAGCCTTAAAGTCGGCTGTCCGGAATAAGAGTACATATTTCGGACAGCCGGCTCGCAACCTCGATTGGCGGTCACCTATGGGATGGAGCTAGCAATGAATGGGAAGGCCCAAAAGTTACTCGACCAGCAACTGCTCGGCCAAGGAGTCAAGTTCGCACTTTCGCTTCCGCCAGTCAGAACAGTACCTATCTAAGAGATCGTAGAATCGCCTACTATGGTTGTGCTCGATCATATGGCAAAGCTCGTGGAGCAACACATATTCTACGCAATGGGCTGGCGCTTTGATGAGTGATGGGTTGAGGCTCATTCGCCCAGCTGGTGAACAGCTTCCCCACTGCTTCTCCATCGCAATTAGCTGAAAATCCGGTGTCGAGCTTATCCCGTCTAGTTGGGTCACTAGCTCGGGCAGTTTCCGCGCAAAATAGGCTTTGGATCTCTCTCGATACCATAGCTTTAGGCGGCGGCGAACGGCGGCTGGATCGGCGATTGGAAGCGTAACCTCCAGACGGCCACGCCATAGTCGGACGTCGGAGTCTGCCCGCCTCTCTTCGACCACGATCAGTTTGTAACGCCGACCGAGATAGAAGTGCACCTCACCGCTCACATATCGGCGCGGCAGGGCGAACCGCCGGGTATCTACGGCCGCCCTTACGCTTCTTAAAACCCAACGCGCGCGTTTCTGAACCGCAGCTTGGACGTCTTCTATTTCGGTGCGAGGAGGCTTCTCAACCTCGACCCGGCCATCCGGATTGACGTGGATGCGGACACGAGAGGTAAGCCGCGCATTTTCAATTACCGAGTATTCGACTTCGTCGACGCCGTATCTGAGCAGGAAAGCCACTACAGAGTGCCACGCGACAATCCGACGCGCACGATTTCGACAACGCGATCCAACATCGCTTTCGCATTATCGAGTCCGATGTCGCCAAATAGAAGCGGCAAGAGAGCCTTGCGGATAGCGGTCTCAATGCTACCCGGATTAAGCGAATTTTCCGCGATTGCATCGGTAACGATCTGATCGATGGTCAGCGACAGTTCCTCCAATGCCTTGGAGTCGCTGCCGACTTTGCCATCGCCGAGCACAAGGCGAAATAGGCCGAAATAAGCCGCCGCATGGCGGTTGGCGGCTATCCGCTCGGGAATCCCCGCCACCTTACGGCCTACGACCTGACCCTCTAAATCCTTGAACAAGGCGTACTGTTTGCCTGGATGGTCGAACATCGCATGAGCCTCTTCGATGGCCCGCTTAAGCAGTTCCGAAAAGTGCTGCTCCGCGAAGGGATCGTCGGCCAGCTCCTGCTCGATAGTTTTCCTAAGACGACTCTTAATGATGTCTGTCTCGTTTCTCGTCTTTTCGTCCGACCAGGTTTCGAGATCGGGTTCCTGACCTAGCTCGTTGACGATGACTACGCCGTCACCAGCCGCGATATCCTCGCCGACCACGTACCGATCCACGAGCTTGCGGATTTGCTCTTCATAGGCGCTGAAATCGACCGTTTCTTGCGCGTCCTGCTTCGCCATCTGCCGTAGGCTGGTGAAAAACTTCAGATCTCGTTTGTAGGTCGTGATCTGTTCCTCGCCGACTGATCCGTCCTCATAAAATGAACGAGATGCGAGGGCGACCTTGAGACACATGCCAAAGGCAGTCAGTGCCTCGTAGAAGTCTTCTCTGATCTTCTGGTGGGTGTCGAAGGGAACGCCATCCTCGCCTGCCTGCAGCTTCGGCACCAGGATTTGACGGTATTGCTCGATGTCGGCCCGGTTTTCCACCTCTGCGAAGATCGCCCATAGCGTATCGTGCAGGCTAGGCAGTCGCTTATATTCGGTACTGACGTTGGTATAAAGCTGGTCGATGTCATCGATGTCGAACCCGCCTTGGGTTCGTTCGGCGAGATTCTGGTATTCCACCAGCGCCGTATCCAGCTCCCGTAAAATGCCGCGGTAGTCGATTAGCAGCCCGTACTTCTTCTGCTCGTGTAGGCGGTTCACTCGCGCGATAGCTTGGATAAGGTTGTGCTCCTTAAGCGGCTTGTCGATGTAGAGGACCGCGTTGCGCGGCTCGTCGAAGCCAGTGAGCAATTTGTCCACCACGATCAGGATATCCGGACGTCCTTCGGTCGAGAAATCCTCGATCGTCTGGCGTTCATATTCTTCCGGATCGCCTTTGACGTTGTCCTTCCACCACTGCTGCACTTCGGGCAACTCGGCCTCGTCAACGTCCTCGTGCCCCTCGCGCGTATCGGGTGAGGAGATAATTACCGCGCTTGAGACCAAGCCAGTCGCGTCCAACGCCTTCTTGTAGCGGATCGCGGATAGCTTGCCGTCGGTCGCGAGCTGGCCTTTCAATCCGAGATCGAGGTCTCTGAAGTTCTCCTTGAAATGGACCGCTATGTCCCAGGCGATCAGGTCGATCCGGTTGGCCGAGCCATAGATCGGCCCCTTCTTGCCGTACTTCTCCTTGAGATCACTCTTCTGCCTTTCGGACAGCCCGACGGTGATCTTCTCGAACCAGTTGTCGATCGCGGCATCGTTTATATCGAGAATCGGCTTGCGCTCTTCATAAAGCAGCGGCGTGACAGTGCCGTCTGCCACCGCATCCCTCATCGTATAGGCGTGAACGATCCGACCGAATTTGTTAGCGGTCTTATCGTCCTTCAGCAGCGGTGTACCCGTGAAGGCGACGTAGGAAGCATTCGGCAGAGCCTTTCGCATGCGCTCATGGTTCTCGCCGCCTTGGCTGCGATGACCTTCATCAACGAGGACGATGAGATTGGGCGAAGCGTTGTGGCATTCGGGCAGCTTCGTCGCGCTCGCGAACTTGTTGATGATCGTGAAGATGATCCGCTCGGCACCCTTGCCGATACGGCGAGCGAGATCTCGGCCGGAGCGCACTTTGGCCCGCTCGCCCTCCTTGTCGGCAACCTCGGACCCGAATGCGCCGCCAGACAGGAAGTTACCGGCGAGCTGCTTTTCAAGATCGCGCCTGTCCGTGACGACCACTAGCCGGCATTCCCGTAACGCTTCGTCGAGCAGGAGCGCCTTGCACAGCATCACCATCGTGAAGCTCTTTCCCGATCCAGTGGTGTGCCAAATTACCCCGCCCTCGCGCCCGCCGTCCGGCCGGACGGTGGCGATTTGGCACAGCAGCGAGCGGATGCCGAAGAACTGCTGATGACGGGTCACAATCTTCCCGACCTTGCGATCGAACAGGATGTAAGACCGGATCAGTTCGAGCAGCCGCGCCGGTGAGGCCAAGCTAACCAGCAAACGATCCTGCCCTGTCACAGCCTGGTCCGCACTCCAAAGATGCTCGAAATGATCGCGAACCTCGCGGACCCGGTCCTGCATCAGCGCATCCCGCGGATCGGTCGCCAGCGCTTTGTTCTTGATCGTGAGGAATCGATCCTCGCCGAACTCCTCCTCGCGCCATTGTGCCCAGAACTTGCGTGGCGTCTTGGTAGTGCCATAGCGGCCGTCGGTCATACCAACGGACATGAGCAACTGGGCGTAGGCGAAGAGCTGCGGAATCTCACCGACCTTCTGATTGCGGATCGTCTGGCTGATGCCTTCGTCCACCATCGACTTATTGGGGTTGCCGCTGTCCGGCCGTTTGGCCTCGATCACAAGCAGGGGGATGCCGTTCACGAAACCGACGATGTCGGGCCGCCGCGTGCGCGTGCCATCGGCGGAGAGCAGCTCATACTCTTCGGTGACGATGAAGCGGTTTGCGAGCGGCTGGCTCCAGTTGATGATCGGCACCGTGATGCTGATCTTCTTGCCATCGACGAATTCGGTGACGGCGATGCCGAGCGTCAGCATGTTGTAGAGCCGCTCGTTCGCCGTCATCAGCCCTTCGTTGAGCGCGGGTGCCGAAAGCTCTCGGACGATCTGATCGATCGCGTTGGTGGACAGCGGATGGGCTTTCCCCCGGTGCGTAAACGTGTGTCGCCGCAAATGGTCGATCAAGGCCGGAGCCAGCAGAACCGCCTGATTGCCGCCGCGCATCGCGAGGCATTCACTGGGCGACAGATATTCCCAATCGAGCGCGACCAGCGTCGCCAACGCCGGGATGTGGGCGCTGTAGAGCTCGGCGGTGTTCGGCGTCATTCTTCGCCTGCTTCGGGCCCAGCGCCCTTCTTCTTGCGCTTGCGTGTTTTCCCATCGGACTTGGGCGCTACATCGGGAATGAAGCAATATTCGGCGGCGATCCCCATCCGCTTCAGTTCTTTCATGCAGCGCATAAGGCTGATGCGAGAGAAGAGCGGCAGATTGCCCGATTTCGGAAGCTTGGGCTTATGGGTCACGATGCCGAACACGACGCGGAATCTGTCGTTGGTGAGGGGCGCGATCAGTGCCTGCTTTTCGGCATCTGGAAGGCCGGCGCCCACCAGTGCCTTCATGTTCTCCAGAGCCGCTGCGTTATCGCGCATCAGGTTGACGGAGTTCGTACCCTGGTTGAACAAGTGGCTAAGCTGAGCGGACAGCGTCGAAACCTTCACGCAATGCAGCACAGCCTGGTCGTCCACGACTTCATAGACGTCGCAAGGCTCCACCTGTTTCTGTCCTGCAGGTGAGATGTTTTTCTTGTCTAAGCAAACGCGTCCCGCCGCTGCGGCGGTAGCGGCTATGTTATAAGCGCCTTCGTCGGCGTGGTTGAAATCGGGCAGGGTGGTATCTTGGCAAAGCGGGTCCAGATACGCCTTCAGGCGTGCAACATAATCGCTGTCGACGAGATACCAGTTGCCCTCGCATAGGTGATAGCTTTCCGTGCCGTCATCCAGCGCCGTATCGAACACCAAGCTCTTGAAAATCGAATGTCGGTCGCGAACGACACTTCCGTCGTCATTGGTCAGCAGAAGTTCGTGACGCTTTAGAGTTTCGACATCGACCGTGTTGATGTCGATGCCCTTCTCAGCCAGATATTCGTAATAGCGGCCAATAAAGATGTCGTCATAGACCTTGCCCTCTCGCGCGCCGGCGAATGACCCCCAAAGGCCGTCGCCGAAATCCACGATGTCGGGGACCGAAAGCGCCAGGGCATCGTCCTCGGCCTGAAAGGCCGCGATCAGGTTCTCGTTGAGCCGTGTAATGACCGTTGGGTCCCGAACGGGGGAAATGTTCTGGATCTCGGGAAAGGCCGTTTTGTAGGTGTTTTCCTGATACAGCGCAAAAAGCTTTTCGCAGAGGCCGATCAGGCCGGCTGCGTCGACCGCGCTGGAAATACGGATATTGCTCGAACCGGTGGCGTTCTTGAACACATCCTTGTGCGCATCCTTTACCTTGCCGGTCAGGCTTTTCAGAATGGTGCTGTCGCCATCCACGTCAAAGAAGGTGAGGTCGCCGGCCGTGGGAAGCTGAGTCCGTTGCCGCTTCGCGCCGCTGGGCTCGAGGATATCGGTGCTGCGCAGCTTTTCGGGATCGACGCAGTTGAGCGTGACGCGGAGACCGAAGTCGTATTCGTAGCTCTCGTCTTTCAGGTTGTGCGCCACATGACCGAAACACAGCGCAAACCAATGTCCGCTCGCTTGCAGGAAGATGACCGCACCTTTGGATGCCTGATTGAGTGGCTTCTGGATGCCGAAAAAGCTCGCCCACCATGGGGTGTAGGGTTGGTTGTCGAGGACGTGGAGCGTAGCCCCTTCGGGCAGGCCATTCGCGTCAACTCCGGCTTCGAGCTTGGTGTCAGCCTTCAGCGCGTTGGTCGCGTTAAAGTCATCCTTCAGGAGATAGATGGAAAAGGACCGTGTCTTGGTCATGTTGCCTCCCGCTCATCGACCTTTACTCGCCGCTTGCCGGTGAGAAGCTGTTGCATCAGGGCGGATTTTTCTTTCTTGAGCGCGGTTAGCTGACGCGCGTAGGCTCGTTCGCCCCCATCAGCAGCGTCAATGGCTTCGCTGATTGCCTTCTGCTCCTCGAAGGGCGGTAAAGGAATTTCGATCTTTGAGAATTCCTTCCAGCGCAGGCTTCCACGCCTGTCGACCGAGGCGTTCGTGGCGGCCGCAAAAATCTGGCGGCAACGGTCTGTCTTCAGCAGCTTGTAGAGGAAGCTATCGTCAATCGAGCCGTTTGAACGGAACACGCAGTAGATTGGACTGACGATGCCGGCGTCGCAGATATCCTGATAGCCGATCGAGCCTTCTTCCACATGGTTCGATGGAAAACCAAAGGCGCCCCGCCGCATCACTTTATAATTCGAGATATCGTCGCTGTAGACCTTCTTCTTGAAGTAAGTGAGCGACAACACGATGCCGTCATGCTTCGAGCATGACAGTACGGGCATATCTATCTGATCCCCTGCGCGTTCCGAAACCTCGACAGCAACATCGCCAATGGCGGCTCTTGCCCATGTTCCCGAAAAGCCTGGCAGGCGCTTCTTGCCGGTCGGAAGGGATTGCATCATGGCCCGCTTCTGGGCGCGGGCGTTGGCGATCAGCGCCTCCAAGGTCTCGATGGCGCGATCCCACGTCGACAGGATCGAGATTATCTTTGCCCGTTCGGTAATCGGAGGCACAAGAAGCGGAATTTTTTCGAGTGACGCTTTTGTCAGCTTGTAACGTTTCGCACCTTGTCGCGTGAGGTGCTGACCCAGATCGCGGTTCTGGAAGCAGTAATAAAACCAATCAGCTTCGCAGGCCTTCGTGCCCTTGATCGCATGTGCATGGTTGTTGACGTTGAACTTCCCATCGACCAGCTGGGTCATGCTCAAGGTGCGGTACTTGAGAAAATGGTCACCATCTTCGCCAATCAGGCAATATCTCCCATCGTATGTGTAGTGGTCGATCCAGCCTTGAGCCTGCGTTGGTCCATAGTAAGGGAATTGACCTGCCATTTTGGCTCGGTCTTCAGCGCTGATCGGCTTGCGCTTAGTGTTATCGATCTCGAGCACGTCGGAGACTTGCTCCACTCGCCATCCCTCAGGAATCATTCCGCACCGCCCTTACGCTTGGCAGGCTTGTCAGTGGCAATCTTCTTCACCTTCCCTATCGCCTCGACAAAATGCTGCTCCACCGCGCTCGGCGCGTTTATGGCGCGCTGATGCCAGCGGTCATATTCGACATTCACCTTGTCCGTTGCCGACTTGGCCGAGACCTTGCCCGCGCCCGCCAGCAGCGGATGGTCGCCCAGCTTCAGGAAGTCGTCGAGCTTGGCGATCCAGTCGATCATGTGCATCGGCCTGCGATTCTTCGCCATGGCCTCGGCGAATTCAAGGAAGGCGACGGTGATACGGTTGAGCGTCTCCATCTCGCCGGGATTGAGATAGTTCTTCGCCACCTGTGCATCAGCCTTGGTTGGGAGCTGCCCGCGTGTCTCGCCTGGCCAGCTCGTCAGTCCCATCATCGGCTTCGATGCATCGGCGCGGGCCAGCTTGGTTTCCGCCGCCGTTTGTCCGTGCGCGGCATGGTGCATCTTGTTCTGCACCGTCTGGAAGAACTGCTGGCTGGCCTCCGCCTTTGGATCATAATCCATAGCGGTGGCGTAGATATCGAGCACCTTGTTGTAGAACAGCTTCTCCGACGCGCGGATGTCGCGGATGCGGGCAAGCAGCTCCTCGAAATAGTCGGCCGCCTCCGGTTCCTTCAGCCGGGCGTCGTCCATAACGAAGCCCTTGACCAGATATTCGCTAAGCTGTTCCGCCGCCCAGCGCCGGAACTGGGTGCCGCGCAACGAGCGGACACGGAAGCCCACGGCCATGATCATCGGCAGGCTGTAGTAGGCGATCTGCCGGGCAACCTGACGCTTGCCCTCGGTTTGAACTGTCAAGTTTTCTTTGACAGTTGCCGCTTCCTCGAGCTCGCCCTCGTCCAGAATGTTCCTGATATGCAGGCTAATGCTCTGCTTCGTCGTCTGAAACAGCTCAGCCATGTCCGCCTGGCTCAGCCACACACTGCCGTCACTGGCCTGCAGGCGGATGACGGTCGCGCCGTCCTCCGTCTGATATTGGATGATCTCGCCCGCCATCAGAAGCCGAGCTCCTTGAGGTATCCGTCCATCTTGGCCTCCAGCGCGGCCAGCTCTTCCTTAAGCTTCAGGCGCTCAGCGCGGACAGCGACGAGATCGATCTCCTCCTCTTCCTCGAAGGTATCGACATAGCGCGGGATGTTGAGATTCCAGTCATTGCCCGCAATCTCCTCTGGCGTCGCCAGATGCGCATATTTCGGCACGCTTTCCCCGGTGCGATAGGTCTCCAGGATTTTCCGGAGATTATCCCCGGTCAGCAGGTTCTGGTTCTTGCCCGGCTTGAACTCGCGGCTGGCGTCGATGAACAGTACATCGCGATCGGGCTTACTTTTGCGAAAGATGAGGATCGCGGCCGGGATGCCGGTGCCGTAGAACAGCTTCTCCGGCAGGCCGATCACCGCATCCAGCAAGTTCTCCTCGATCAACTTCCGGCGGATCGCCCCTTCGCTGCCGCCGCGGAACAGAACGCCATGCGGCACGACGACGGCCATCCGTCCCGTCTTCGGCTTCATCGTCTCGATCATGTGGAGAATGAAGGCGTAATCGCCCTTGGTGCGCGGCGGTAGGCCGCGGCGGAAACGGCCGAACCGATCCTGCGCAGCGTTGTCGTGCCCCCACTTGTCGAGGCTGAACGGCGGGTTCGCGACCACCACGTCGAAATGCTTCAGGCGGTCTTCACCATCGAGCAATTTGGGGTTGCGGAGCGTATCGCCCCATTCGATGCGATGATTGTCCTCGCCATGCAGGAACATGTTCATCTTGGCGAGCGCCCAGGTGCTGCCGATCGATTCCTGGCCGTAGAGAGCGTACTTCTTGGATCCGGTCTTGGCGACGACCCGCCGGCCGCACTTCATCAGCAAGGACCCCGAGCCGCAGGTTGGATCGCAGACCTCCTCGCCCTCGCTCATATCCATGATCTCGGCCATCAACTCTGAGACCTCGGGTGGGGTATAGAACTCGCCGGCTTTGCGCCCGGCGTCTGAGGCAAAGTTCTTGATCAGGAACTCGTAGGCATTGCCGATCACGTCGAGGTTACCGATCCGCGACGGACGCATGTTCAACTCGGGCTTGGCGAAATCCTCGAGCAGGTGGCGCAGCAGATCGTTCTTCTGCGCCTCTTCGCCCAAGCGGTTCGAGTTGAAGCTGATGTCCTGGAAAACATCGCGCAGCTTTCCGATGTTCGCATCTTCAATCGCATGGAGTGCCTGATCAATCCGCTCGCCGTTGCCGGGCTCATGACGGCGGTTGTAAAGCGCGGTGAAGCTGGATGTTTCAGGGAGGACGAACCGCTCGTTCTTCATCATTTCGACGATGAGTTCCGGCGCCTCACCATAGGCACGAGCGTAGGAATCATAATGATCCTGCCATACGTCGCTGATATATTTCAGGAACAGCATGGTCAGGACGTAGTCCTTGTAGATGTCGGCCGAGACCGTACCGCGGAACGTGTCGCATGCGGACCAGACCGCCTTGTTCACATCGTCCTGTTTGATCTGGTCATTCATGCGAAAGCCTCTCGGGGGTCAGAATTTGGGCTGCCACAGCATCGAGCTGACGCTGGCGATTCTCAATAAGGGCGTTGACCAGTTCGCGCTCGCAGCGCGCAGTGTAGGCCAGGTCAATGATGGCGCGCTGCACTTCAATAGCCGGGATGCAGACAGGAAGGCTCTCAATCGCCCCCCTTGTAATATTGAGAATATGAGATCCAGTGGCAGCCTGCTGGAGATAGTCCTGCGCCGGCTTCTGATTGATCTGCCAAGCCAAGAAGGCCGGCAGCAGCCGTCCGGGCTTCAACGGCCGCAAAATGAAGAAGTGCGGCGAGCAAACGGCGGGGCCAGGAACATTCTCTAGTGCCAAGGCGAGATTGCGGCGACCTCGAGTTGTAAAGATGACGTCGCCGGAGGCGAGAAAAGCCGGCGCGCGCTTGGTGGGCAAGGTAACGCGAGTAAGCGCCGGCCAATCTACTGCCCCATGCTCAACATTACGCATTTGGACGACCGCAACATCGCCGGGCTCCAAGGTGTCGACCGCCCCCCTAAACGGGAAGCCTGCATCCACTCTGGCGCTATCGCTCAAAAAATATGCAGTATCGACCATGCCGCAAATAATGGCACCTTAACCACTGCACGTCAACATATTATGCGTCATCGCCATTCGTGCAAATTTGTATGGGCGGCATGCAGGTACGCCGCTCCTAGCTTCGACACTGCGGTGAAGGGCCGATGGCCATGCCCGAACGATCAGGGTCGGTTCGGTAAGCCTGAGACGGCGACGCCAGGCGTTCGCATCTGCATAATCATGGCATCGGCGTGGCATAAAATATGGATACACAACTCAATATGATAAAATTTAAGATGCTGAAAATATTGCATTTTATTTATAATTTGTATCGAGGGTTCGAATCCCTCCCGCTCCGCCAGGGACCCTCAGCACTTGTCTTCAATAAGGCACTGCGAGGCAAGTGGCCGGATCAGGCTGGTAATTCACGGCCAATCCCATTCCTCGGCGGAACTGAAGGCGCAGATCAGGCCGTACTTCGGAGACGGCTGGGCCACGGTCTCTGGCCGTCTGATGGGGGGTTGAGTTTGCACGGAAACAGGGAATTTGCCGTTGAAGAGGCCCTTCAACACAAGATGTACCGAGACGCGCTGGCTGGTAATCGTCCGGCACGCCGAGAGGTGCTCAAGATGATCGCCAAGCGTGAAGCGTGGATTAGGGAGAATGCTCACAAGACCCGCAGCAAAGTTCAGTTCAAATCCGAGAGCGAGGATCCGGACAATCACAACGATGCGATGCTTCTGCTTGGCATAGCCGAGCGTGCGGCTCCTTGGTAGTCATCCGAAAGCTAGCGGCCCGGCTCAGGCGTCAACAAGTGCGTTGACTTGGCGCCCAAAGCTGGCCATTCCTCTGCCCGATCGCAACGCTTGGTTAGGAGCTGTCAGCTCGACGGGCGATAGGTACAGGAGAGGTTGGTGGCCACCCACACCATGGACAGCTCGCGTCCGGCGCACATTGCTGCCGATCGCGTCTACGACATCGATATGTACGCGCTCGTTGGCATTGAGGAGGGCTACCACGAGGCCTGGAAGCGCGTGCAGCAGCCCGGCGTGCCCGACCTTATCTGGACGCCGCGTACCGGCGGGCACTGGATCGCCACCAATGGTGATACCGTCCGCGAAATCTACAGCGATCCGACGCGCTTCTCGAGCGAGAATATCTGGCTGCCGAAGGAGGCCGGCGAGAAATATGAGATGGTGCCGACGCGGATGGATCCGCCCGAACATACGCCGTATCGCGAGACGTTGGATAAGGGCCTCAGCCTCGCCCAGATCCGCGTGGTCGAGGATCGCGTCCGCGAGATCGCCGCCGAACTCATTGCTCAGATTGCGCCGCAGGGTCGCTGCGATTTCTCGGCCGATTATGCGCGTGTCTTTCCGGTGCGCGTCTTCATGGCGCTCGCCGATCTGCCGATGGAGGACGTGCCGCGGCTAAGCCGCTTCGCCGTCCAGATGACCAGGCCCGAAGGCAATACGCCCGAAGAACAGGCGGCGACACTCGAAGCCGGCAACGCGGGTTTCTTCGCTTATGTCGACCCGATCATTCGGGCACGGCGCGGCAAGCAGGGCGGCGACATGATCACGGTCATGGTCAATTCCGAGATCAACGGCGAGCTCATCTCGCATGAGAAGGCCCTGGGTCTGATCTCG
>Ga0268264_10003663_pt1 | contig 13205 bp, 11 predicted proteins | sample KBSSwiS32_FD_190357 | JGI IMG/M metagenome (GOLD analysis project Ga0268264, IMG submission 190357) | Switchgrass rhizosphere microbial communities from Kellogg Biological Station, Michigan, USA - KBS Switchgrass S3-2 (SPAdes) (version 2) | ecosystem: Host-associated > Plants > Roots >...
GGTAAGTGGTTATACGGCTATCCGCCAATTTTATTCGCCCAATTACAGCAGTTTTAATACCGATAATGAAAAACGGGATATACGCACGACCCTTTACTGGAACCCGGATGTAATTACTACCCATCAGAATAATAAAGCAACACTTACTTTTTACAACAATGATGTAACCAAAGCTTTCAGGGTAGTAATCGAAGGCATGACTAAAGACGGACGATTGACTCACATTGAAAGCGTTATGGAATAAAACACCTGGAAGTGTTTAATGATTATCCAATTCAATATCTTTAAATATTTCCAAAAATTTAAGTAATAATTTTTCTTTTGTCAGCCTGTTTAGGCATCTTATTTATTGCTGGTGAGAAGCATAAAGAAAACAGGAATGTTTGAAACATGCATGTATAGCCAGCATATTACACGGGTATCTGCAAATATTGAATTATGAAGAATGATATTTTATTAATCCTTCCATGGGATTTTTTAAAATATTGCCAGGCTGAAGCTGGTAACTGCTGCACATTTGAACTAACACATCTTTAAAACCAAATGCTATTCCACCTGTAAAATGAACGGGCAGATTCCAGCTCTCGCTATATTTATAAATATGCGTATAGAAAAAATCGTTTAACCCGTCTTCGATAATATTTTCTATCATATAGTGGCCCCTGTTCTCTGCTAAAAAAATAGCAAATGAAGCAAGGTAGCGGTTGGGCAAAGCCTGCTTATAAACTGAATTCAGAATTTCATTTGCAGTGGTGACAAATTTTGCATCGAATCTTGAACGCAGATCCTCATCAAATGTATTGTAGAGATAATACTGAATTACTTTTTTGCCCAGGTAAGCGCCACTTCCTTCATCTCCCAAAATAAACCCAAGCCCGGGACTGCTTTTTACAATACGCCTGCCATTGTAATAACAGGAACTTGATCCGGTTCCCAAAATGCAGGCGATACCTTTTTCATTACCGCAAAGGGCTTTAGCAGCTCCTGCAACATCGGTATCAATAAATAAAGATGCTGCTGGGAAGCAATTTTTCAAGGTCTTTTTTACCATTTTTACATTTGCACTATTTGTGCACCCTGTTCCATAATAGTATAATTCTTCAACCGGTAATTTTTTCACAAAAGGCAATACTTCCTTCCTGATTATATTTTCCATTTCGTCACCATTTATGAAATAAGGGCTCATTCCCTGCGATGTAAAAATGATTTTTGTTTTCCCTTTCAAAAGGCACCACTCTGTTTTCGTAGATCCTCCGTCTGCAATCAATTTGATGGTTGGCATGTTTATCTCGTGTTTATTAAGGAAATTTGCACTTTTCCAAAAATAAAATTAGATAATTAAGAATAGTATGCGCAATAAAAAATTACAGGTTTGGCTTCCGCTGATATTAAGTGTATGCATGGTTGCAGGAATGTTTATCGGTTACAGGATAAAAGGGAATATGCCCAATACAGGAATTTTTTTTACAGACAGGCCGCGCCCGGTGCAGGAAGTGATGGATTTAATAAAAAGACAATATGTGGATAAAGAAAATGAGGATTCCCTGGGTAATACGGCTATACAGGCAATGCTGGCCAGGCTTGACCCGCATTCCGTCTACTTACCTTCACAGGAACTCCAGGAGATGAATGAAGATATGGAAGGAAAATTTTATGGAATAGGAATAGAATTTAACATTTTTAGTGATACCATTAACGTTTTGAATGTACTTCTCAACGGCCCTTCAGATAAGGCCGGCCTGCAGGTGGGCGATAAGTTTTTAAAGGTGGGTGATTCGGTAATTGCGGGAGTTCATATCACTGCAGAAAAGATAAAAAAATTATTGCGTGGCTCAGGGGGCAGTACCGCTAAAATTCTAATCCTGAGAAACGGCCTTCAGAAAACGATCAGCATTTCCCGCGGAATGATACCATTGTACAGCCTGGATGCAGCTTATATCATCGCAGACACTATTGGATATATCCGGCTCAATAAATTTTCTGAAACGACCTATAAAGAGTTCATGCAGGCAACCGAAGACCTGCAAAAAAAAGGGATGAAAAGTATGATCCTTGACCTGCGGGATAATGGGGGCGGCATTTTAATTGAAGCCACCAATGTTGCAGATGAATTCTTAAGCGGTGATAAACTGATCACGTATACTGTTGGTCAACATTCTCCCAAAAGAGAATATCGCTGCAGTAAAGAAGGCGTGTTCGAAAAAGGAAAGCTGGTTGTACTAACCAATGAAGGAACCGCATCTGCAAGTGAAGTGCTTACAGGCGCGCTGCAGGATTGGGATAGGGCAACGGTGGTAGGTAGACGCAGTTTTGGAAAGGGTCTTGTACAGGAGCAGTTTGAGTTAAGCGATGGTTCGGGCCTTCGGCTCACCGTTGCAAGATATTATACACCTCTTGGACGAAGCATTCAAAAATCATACAAAAATGGTATTGACGCCTACAACAAAGATCTCATGGATCGCTTTCATAGCGGCGAAATGAGGTTTGCCGATTCTATAAAGCACACAAATGAAAAATTATATAAAACCGGTTCCGGTAAGCCGGTATACGGAGGCGGAGGAATAACGCCGGATGTATTCGTTGCCTATGATACTTTGGCTTTTGATAAAGAAATAGCCAAAGCTTACTTAAAAGGGACTCTCAGTAATTTTGCATATTCAAATTATCTTAACCATCAAAAAGAATTTGACTCATTTAAAACCCCTAAAATCTTTAATGAAAAATATAATGTGGATGCAGCCACATTAAATGACCTCAGGGATTATGCCGCCCGGGATTCTATTTATTTTAAATTGGATACGCGGGAAAAAGCCCTGCTTGTAAAGGAAATAAAAATACTAACTGCCCGGCAAATATGGCGCACTGAAGGGCTATACGAAGTAAGCAATCCTGATGATGAAACTATCAAAAAAGCGGTGGAGATTTTGAGAAAGTAAAGATCAAGAGTTCATAGTTTGTAGTTCGTAGTTGAAAACCCTTAAAGCCACGAACTTTGAACTATGAACTCTAAACTCTGAACTCCGAACTCTGAACTATCAACGACGAACTTTGAACTTTGTTTATCTTTGCAACAAACTATTTTATGTGGAAGAACAATATTTTGGAAACTATTGGTAATACTCCACTCATCAGGCTCAATAAAATAACCAGGGATCTACCTTGCATTGTATTGGCTAAAGTAGAATATTTCAACCCCGGGAATTCCATTAAAGACAGGATGGCTTTAAAAATGCTGGAAGTTGCTGAACAGGAAGGAAAGATAAAACCAGGTGGTACTATCATTGAAGGCACTTCCGGAAATACCGGAATGGGGCTCGCACTTGCCGCATGTATAAAAGGTTATAAATGCATTTTTGCCACAACAGATAAACAATCAAAAGAGAAAGCAGATATTTTAAAAGCAGTAGGTGCCGAAGTAATTGTATGCCCTACTAATGTTGAACCTGATGATCCACGCTCCTACTATTCTGTATCAAAAAGGCTGGCAGAAGAAGTGCCCAATTCGTGGTATGTAAATCAATATGATAATCTCTCAAACCGGCTCGCACATTATGAACAAACCGGCCCTGAAATATGGGAACAAACAGAAGGCAGGATAACGCATCTTGTTGTGGCTACAGGTACCGGTGGAACTATTGTAGGTACAGGACAATATTTAAAAGAACAGAATCCGGCTATAAAAATATGGGCTATTGACAGTTATGGTTCTTTACTGAAAAAATATTTTGATACGGGCGAAATTGATGAAAAGGAAGTTTATCCTTATATAAGTGAAGGTTTTGGTGAGGATTTTGTACCTGCCAATTATGACATGAAATATATTGACCGTTTTGAAAAAGTTACCGATAAAAACGGGGCGATAATGGCACGGCGCATTGCTAAAGAAGAAGGCATATTTTGCGGCTACAGTGCAGGAAGCTGCCTCCAGGGATTGATGCAACTTAAAAAAGAACTGAAAAGGGGTGATGTGGTTGTATGTATTTTTCATGATCATGGAAGCAGGTATGTGGCAAAGATTTATAATGATCAATGGATGATGGAAAGGGGGTTTCTCGAGGTAAAAACATTTAAAGACCTCGTGAGCGGCCGTGGCACAAAAAAACTTGTTACGATTAAACCTCTGCAAACAGTTGCCGAAGCTATTGAATTGATGAAAAAATATGACATTGAAAATGTACCTGTTATGAATGGAGAAGGAATTATTGGTTCGTTAAGTGAAGGAGGGTTATTCAATAAAATTCTGTCAGACCCGGAAATAAAAAATCAAACAGTGGAATCTGTTATGGAAAAAGTGTACCCGATAGTCGCTTTTGACACTCCGGTGGAGAAATTAAGCAACCTGATCTCTAAACAAAGCGGGGCAGTGCTTGGGAAAGATGAAAGCGGTAATTATCACATCGTCACCAAGTATGACATCATTCAAAGTCTTGCCAAGTGAAGTAATTAAGAAGTTAATCGCGTTAATAATATGGTTATAAAGGTTTTATTAAGTTATATACGTCCTGGTTTCACCCCAATAAAATTCTCCCTTTCGTAATTTTACAGGATATATAGGTGTGATTTACCAATCATACGTTGATTAATCTACTATTTAGTGCGTAATTATCTATAAAGTAAGAAAGGGCAATATCGCTCTTGACCACTTTTCTCCCTCGCTCTATCTTTGTTCCAGAAGTTGATTGATGTTGATTTAAGCATTAATCTGAAATATCCAACGTATCCATTTGAAAAACAAAGATTAGAATCTATCCAAGTTCCTTTAAAAATCTAAAATCCGGTATCAGTCAACTTCTAATTTTTATCCAATTATCCAATGTAAAAAGAAAAAAGCCAAATTTATTTTGAATGTATCCAATGTCCTTTCAAAGTAAAATTATTAGATCCTTATGAAAACCAACCAAAATCCATGGAAAACCAAACTGGTAGAAAATTGAAATCTAATCCTTAGAAAGCCTAAACTGAAAACCAGTAAATTAATTTTTCCTGGCCGGAGTCAAAAGCTCCGTTAAGAAGGTCCCAAGGAGTCTGTTTAAAAACAGGCAAAAAAATTACTTCTGTAGTCCTGATTCGCTCAGGATTGCAGAGGTTTTTTATTTTACCAATATCTTGCAGGTTCTTTATGATTGTAAATGTCCATAACACCTCCTCCGCAAAAATTTACTCCCGTATTGTTTCATTAGTGCCATCACAAACTGAGCTTCTTTATGATTTAGGATTAGAAGAAGAAGTTGTAGGTATTACAAAATTTTGTGTTCATCCAGCGAAGTGGTATGAGAGCAAACCCAGGATAGGCGGGACTAAAACTGTAAAAGTACCGGCAATACAATATCTTAAGCCTGATTTAATAATTGCCAATAAGGAAGAAAATGTAAAAGAGCAGGTAGAGGAATTAGCTAAAAATTTTGATGTATTGATAACAGATGTAAATAATCTTACCGGTGCACTGGATATGATTAATGACATAGGGATATTGGTTGGGAAAACTAAAGAGGCGCTGCGGATGACCAATACAATTGAAATAAACTTTCATAAGCTACAGCACTTACCTGCCTTTAAAAGAAATATTAAAACTGCCTACTTAATCTGGAAAGATCCTTTGATGGTTGCAGGTGGTAATACTTTTATAAATGACATGATGCGTTATTGCGGTCTTGACAATATTTTTTCTTCCCGGGACCGGTATCCGGAAACAACCCTGGAAGAATTGAGTATTAACTGCGAATTAATTTTGTTGTCTTCTGAACCCTATCCTTTTAAGGAAAAGCATATAAAGCAAATGGAGTTACAGATCCCCGGGGTAAAAATCAAATTGGTGGACGGCGAGATGTTTAGCTGGTATGGGAGCAGGTTATTAAAAGCTGCAGGTTACTTCAAAGACCTTGCCCTAAACCTAGGCGTTTAGTGAAGTAACTAAATTTGAAAATACAGGCTTTGGATTTTTGCCACAGTCTACGATAGGCAGCCGGGTTGCACGGTTCCAACAGCCATCAGATCTCACAAAAAAAGTAATATGTGTTATCCGGGCCCACTAAAAGCCGTCTGATTCGCCGCAATTAGTCAATTAATTTTCTTTTTTCTCAATTTCATGTAGGTTTGCATACATCCTTAAAAAAAATCTTCATGGCTTCAAAAAAAATTACAGAATTATTAGGCGATAAGGCAGAAAATCTATTAACATACAAATGTGTCATTGAAAAATCAACTCTTACCCTACCCTCACCAAATTATATTGACGACGTTTTTGTAAACAGTAACCGCAACAACCGGGTAGTCAGCAGTATGCAAATGCTAATGCATAACGGGCGCCTGGCTGATACCGGTTATTGTTCCATTTTTCCGGTAGACCAGGGCATAGAACATAGTGCCGGCGCATCATTTGCACCTAACCCAATTTATTTTGATCCTGAAAATATTGTTAAACTTGCCATCGAAGGCGGCTGTAATGCTGTGGCATCAACATTTGGCGTGCTGGGTATTGTGAGCAGGAAATATGCGCACAAAATCCCTTTCATTGTAAAAATTAACCATAACGAATTGCTGAGCTATCCTAATAAGTATGACCAGACTTTATTCGGCACCGTTAAAAGCGCTTACAATATGGGCGCTATTGGTATAGGCGCGACAGTTTACTGGGGCAGCCAGGAAAGTACACGCCAGCTAAAAGAAATTTCAGAAGCGTTTGAACTGGCGCATGAACTGGGCATGTGCACCATTTTGTGGTGTTACCTGCGGAACAATGCGTTTAAAGTAGATGGTACAGATTATGGAACTGCTGCGGATCTTTCAGGGCAGGCCAATCACATAGGAGTTACCATTCAGGCAGATATTATCAAGCAGAAAATGTCGACGAATAATGGCGGGTATAATGCTGTAAAATTTGGGAAAACGTCTAAACTGGTATATGAGAAATTAACGACGGACCATCCGATTGATTTGTGCCGCTACCAGGTACTCAATTGCTACAGTGGTCGAATTGGCCTGATAAATAGTGGTGGGGAAAGTACAGGAGCTTCAGATTTGCAGGAAGCAGTTGCAACGGCTGTGATCAATAAACGTGCTGGCGGTATGGGATTAATTATGGGAAGAAAAGCATTTCAAAGGCCTTTGGAAGAAGGTATAGAATTATTGCAATCTACCCAGGATGTGTATTTAGATAAAAGTATTACAATAGCATAAATACCAATAAAAGTCATTGGTTTATTGCTCGTGACGGTAGGGTGACTGCAAACTCTAATGACTGAATGACAAATATTTAATGACTTTTATGAAACAGGAAGAAGATTTTTATGCCAATCTTGCCGGCGAAGAGGGTGAGACTGAGGAAACCAAACGCCGTTGGTTCCGCAGAATCAAAAAAGGAATAACTACTTCTACCAAAGATAAAAAAGAAGCTCCGGATGGCTTATGGACAAAATGTCCTTCATGCCGTTATACTTGCACGGTTTCAGAATTAAGAGAAAATTTATTTGTTTGTCCGAAATGTGATTACCACCATCGTATTGGAAGTGCGGAATATTTCGAAATTATTTTTGATAATGACACTTATACAGAGCTTTTTGCAAACATAAAATCCAAAGATTATTTAGGTTTTGTTGATCTCAAGCCTTATGAACAGAGACTTAAGGAAACTTATGCAAAGACTTCAATTCATGATTCCATAACAGTTGCTCATGGTAAAATAAATGAAATGGATATGGTAATTGCCTGTATGGATTTTGAATTTATAGGAGGAAGCCTGGGCAGTGTAATGGGTGAAAAGATAGTGAGGGCCTGCGATTATTGCATGGAACATAGAATTCCTTTTATGATTATCAATAAAAGTGGCGGAGCCCGCATGATGGAAAGCGCATTTTCATTAATGCAATTAGCAAAAACGTCCGGCGCCTTATCAAAAATGTCCGACGCAAAAATTCCTTATATTTCTCTTTGCACCGATCCTACGTTTGGAGGAACTACTGCATCTTTTGCAATGCTTGGCGATATTATAATGGCTGAACCAGGTGCCCTGATTGGCTTTGCAGGCCCCCGTGTAATAAAGGAAACCATTAAAAAAGATTTACCGCCTGGATTTCAACGCAGCGAATTTTTGCTGGAGCATGGCTTCCTTGATTTTATTGTTTCGAGAAAAGAGCTCAAAGATAAACTGGAGCAATTATTACTACTGTTCAAAAACTAAATACCTGAGGGCGATTAGTCAATAAGTCAATGGTCATTAGGTCATTCGTGACTCGCTACGTTTCGCAATGACCAATAACTTATTGACCAATGACCAATGACCCGCTAATAATCTCACGAATAAAATGGAACTCAGCAACCGTAAAGCATATTACGAATATAATATTGAAGCGAAATATATTGCAGGACTTGTATTGAGTGGTACTGAAATAAAATCTTTACGTGCAGGTAAGGCCAGCTTTAACGACAGCTATTGTTTTTTTTCCAGGGGCGAATTGTTTGTAAAAAGCCTGCATATTTCAGAGTACAGTTTTGGAAATATTCACAATCATGAGCCAATGCAGGAACGAAAACTTTTGTTACACAGGAAAGAGCTCCGCAAGCTTGAAAACAAAATAAAAGAAAAAGGGTTCTCAATTATTCCCTTAAAAATCTTTATTGCCGAAAATGGTTTTGCCAAAATGGAAATCGGCCTTGGCAAAGGAAAAAAAATCCACGATAAAAGAGAAACTATTAAGGCCAGGGAAACCGATAGAGAAATGAAAAGAAACTTTCCCTGACCCCGCCTCTTGCGGGGACGTCGAGCCTCTCTGCACGTTTGGTTAATACTTAAAATTTAATTCGCTAAAATTGGTGTAATTCGCGTTTAACCATGTTTTGTATTTAACCCGCGCAAATCTGTGTAATCGGTGGCAAAACTAACACTCGCTTAAGCTCAACGGAACATTTATGGCAAGGCCACCATCTGAAGTTTCTTTGTATTTACTGTTCATATCCATGGCGGTATTCCACATTGTCTTAACCACATTGTCGAGGCTCACCTTTGCATAATCAGGGGCACTCTGTAATGCAAGCTGGCATGCTGTTATAGCTTTTATTGCCCCCATTGTATTTCTTTCTATACAAGGAATTTGAACGAGGCCGTTTACCGGGTCGCAAGTCATTCCAAGATGGTGTTCCATCGCAATTTCTGCAGCCATTAAGGCCTGTCGTTGTGTGCCACCCAGGCATTCGGTAAGAGCCGCAGCTGCCATGGATGATGAAACTCCAATCTCTGCCTGGCAACCACCCATTGCGGCAGATATGGTAGCCCCTTTTTTGAAAATACATCCTACTTCGGATGCAGTTAATAAAAACTGAATTATTTTATCATTGGTATTCGCATCAGAGAAAATAATATAGTACGCAAGCACAGAAGGAATAACACCGGCTGCGCCATTGGTGGGAGCGGTTACCACCCGGCCAAATGCCGCATTTTCTTCGTTTACAGCCAAAGCAAAGCAGCTTACCCAGTCAAGAATATATTTAAAATCGGTGCCCCCATCTTTTATAACCTTTATCCAGGAATCAAAATCAGTATATTCATTATCCTTTAATAATTTTTTATTCAAAATAGCCGCTCTTCTTTTTACATTTAATCCACCGGGAAGCAATCCATATGTATGGCAACCTTTGAAAATACACTGCTTCATAACGTCCCAGATATTTAATAAACGGGCGCGCGTATTTTCTTCACTTCTCCACGTACTTTCATTTTCCAATACTACTTCGCTAATACTCATGCCTGTTTTCATACACCAATGTAACAGGTCTCCCGCATCGTTAACAGGAAAAGGCAATACTACATCACTATCAACACTTAACTGTTCGCCCTCTTTATGAACAAAGCCACCACCTACTGAGTAATAGGTTTCAGCAATATGATCGCCATTGTCAAGGACACCTAAAAATGTAAGCGCATTAGGATGATAAGGAAGCGTTTCAGTGAATAAAAATTCTATGTCTTCAGCGGGTTCAAAATCGATTTCATATTTGCCATTTAAAATTAATTTTTTCATTGATTTAATATCATTGATTTTCGCATCAATCATATTCACATCAAATGTTACAGGATCCTCACCACTAAGGCCAAGCTGTATGGCAATATCTGTACCATGCCCCTTTCCGGTTTTAGCAAGAGAACCATAGAGCAATATTTCCAGCCTGCTGATCTTGTGAAGTATATTTTTATTCTCCAGGGATAGTAAAAAAAGACTGGCGGCCCGCCACGGTCCAAGTGTGTGGCTGCTCGAAGGCCCCACGCCTATTTTAAACATATCAAAAACCGAGATTGCTTCGTGACTCAAAGTGGCTTTTTATGAAGTAAAGTTATGCAAAAGAAAATGCTTCACTTGTTTCAACTCGACTACAGATAATTAAATACTGTCGTGGAGAATGTTGACTAAATAAATCCGGAAACAAACCTCTGGTCTGAACTAAGGAAAAAAAAAGAGACAGGAGCATCCATTGCCTGCATATTATAGCAATAAAAAATTTGAAAAATTACTGTATATCCACAACGTGAACATCAAATTTAAGATAAGAGTTTGCTGGGATAATAATATTACCCCGGCTATCTGGTACCGCATTGGAACCATACCCCAATGAAGGTGGAATGTATAAAGTGATATCTCCGCCTTCGCTTACCAAAGGAATTCCTTTCTGCCATGCTACTATTACCTGGCCCAGTTGGAACGCAGCCACGTTTCCTGCAACGGTAGAATCAAATACCTGCCCGCTAAATAAACTGCCTTTATACGATACCGTTATATTTGAGCAAAGATTTGTTATACCAGTTCCGGTTCCATTGCTGGAAATTTTGTAAAAAAATCCTGAAGGGTGCTGGGTTGCTATAATGCCCGAATCCGAAAGCAAATTTGTAAGGGAATCGATTTCTGTTGCAGAGGCAACAGCCCCTGAGTCAGTATATGAACATTTGGTATCACTCTTAACACAGCCCGCAATTAAAACAGAGAATAAAACAAGCGCAGATAATATCTTTTTCGTCATCGTTAAATAATTTTTGTTTGTAAAATAAGAGTCTAAAAACTATTGATGTGCTGCATCATCTCTTTTCTCTTTGAATTTTAACTCTTTATATAGCTGTTCATTATTTTCCCATTTAAATTTCATGCGGAATATTGCAAAAAATACGGCAATGCCAGCCACGCCGATAATGATTACAATTATTTGAGCTCCTGAAATGTATGTCATGGTTTTATACCAGTTATGGAAAATCACCGCAACCAGAACCGGGAGGGCAAAAATCAAACCAATAGGAAGTCCTACTGCAAGCTGGCGCATAAAGTGTTTTTCTTTGTCCCTGTTTTTTTCCCAGTACTCTAAAAAAAGCTTTTCCTCTTTAGTAAGCATTGGCAAATTTAGCAGGTAAATGTTCGGATAAAAAATTTAACGGGGCGATGGCATTTTTTGGAATTCGCTTAATAACATGTAGGTTTGCCTTTATTAAAAATACTACTGTGAAAATTGAGCAGGCTCTTGTACTGTATTTATTAAAACATAAACAAATTTCTCTACAGGGAATTGGAACTTTTAAGATTGATGCAATTATCCCTGAAAGTACAGATAGCGACAAGCCCTTCATGATACCCACAGATGCAGTTTCATTTATTTATAATCCCAAAATCCGTGAAGATGACGAACTCATTGACTTTATAGTTCAAAATACCAAAAAAATAAAACCACTTGCTTCTGCAGATCTCGACTCGTTTTTAACTTTAGGACGCCAGTTCCTTAATATAGGAAAACCGTTTACCATCCAAAACCTGGGTACTCTTGAAAAATTAAACAACGGCGATCTTGAATTTAAGCCAGGTCCTCTCATACAAAAAGTAGAAGTTCCCAAACTAAAAATAGAAGATGAAGGAGCAGAGCAACACGAGGAAAATTTATTCAATGATTATAAGAGAGAACCGGCAGGCAACAATAACAGGGCTCTCCTCATTATTTTTGTTATTCTTATATTGATAGCAGGCGTATGGGCTGCCTGGTATTTTGGGTTTAAGAAGAATAATCCGGAAAAGGTTACCACAACTGACAATATAATTCCAATCGTCGATACTATGGCTGTCGCCAAAAAAAATGATTCATTAGCTGCAACCCAAAAATTAACTGACAGCCTTAATATTATTCCAAAAAACCCTGCAGACAGCTTCACTTTTAAAGTGGTTGTGAGAGAAACGAAAGATAAGGAAATTGCTTTAGCAAGGCTCGCCATTTTAAAAAGTTTTGGAAGAGACGTCATCATGTATACGACTGATTCAGTGACATATAAAGTTGCAGAACCCTTTATGCTGCCTTTATCGGATACAACAAAAATTTTAGACTCCCTTAATAAAAAATTTTATGGAGGGAAAGCACATATAGAAACCCGGTGATTTCGATTCATGCGCATAATTTGGAGACGAAAATAAGAACCACTTCACGCCCGCCTTATACAATATTCCATTAATTTTAGTTCCCGATAGCAGAAAAATTAATGCAGGATCTTCTGAATAAAATAAAAGAAAGCAGTGCTCATTTACTAAAGCATGGATTTGAAGCTTCTTCAATTGGAATTGTTCTGGGAACCGGGTTAGGATCTCTTATCAATGAAATTAAGATTGAAAAATGCATTTCGTATAGTGAGATACCTCATTTCCAACCGGCTACCGTAGAGTTTCATAAAGGCCAGCTTATTTCAGGGACCGTCGATAACAAAAAGGTATTGGTAATGCAGGGTCGTTTTCATTATTATGAAGGGTATTCAATGCAACAAATAACTTTCCCTATTAGAGTAATGAAAACGCTGGGTGTTAAATATCTTTTGCTAAGCAATGCCGCAGGAGGGATTAATAAAGATTTCAAAAAAAATGATCTTGTATTAATAGATGATCACATCAATTTATTACCGGAAAATCCTTTACGCGGGCTTAATGACCCCGCATTTGGAAATCGTTTCGTAGATATGTGCGCACCTTATAATATTGACCTCAATAAAAATATATGTGCAGCGGCTAAGGATCTTTCAATTTCTTTAAAGAAAGGAATTTACGTGGCAGTGCCGGGTCCAAATCTTGAAACCCGTTCAGAATACCGGTATTTAAAAACCATTGGTGCAGATATGGTTGGTATGAGCACAGTACCGGAAGTGATTGTTGCCAATCACATTGGTTTAAATTGTGCTGCTATAAGTGTAATCACCGACGAAT
>Ga0268264_10003667_pt1 | contig 13193 bp, 11 predicted proteins | sample KBSSwiS32_FD_190357 | JGI IMG/M metagenome (GOLD analysis project Ga0268264, IMG submission 190357) | Switchgrass rhizosphere microbial communities from Kellogg Biological Station, Michigan, USA - KBS Switchgrass S3-2 (SPAdes) (version 2) | ecosystem: Host-associated > Plants > Roots >...
GGAATGCCGCGCGCTCATTGCTGCGGTCGGGACCGATTTCGGACTGCAATGGATGATGCGGCCGACCGACGCGCGCAAGAAGGTGCTGCTGCTGGTGAGCAAGTTCGATCACTGCCTTGGCGATCTGCTGTATCGCCAGCGCATCGGCGAACTGCCGATGGATATCGTCGGCATCGTCTGCAATCATCCGCGCGAAGCGCTGAGCCTATCGAGCATCGAAGGCATCCCGTTCCATCACTTCCCTGTGAGGCCCGACACCAAGTCGAAGCAAGAAGCGCAAATCAAGCAGATCGTGGAAGACACGGGCGCCGATCTGATCGTGCTGGCGCGCTACATGCAGATCCTTTCCGACGATCTGTCCGCCTTTCTCTCGGGCCGCTGCATCAACATCCATCATAGCTTCCTGCCCGGTTTCAAGGGCGCCAAGCCCTACCATCAGGCGCATGCGCGCGGGGTCAAGATGATCGGCGCGACCGCGCACTTCGTCACATCCGACCTGGATGAAGGGCCGATCATCCATCAGGATGTCGAGCCGATCAGCCATGTCGACAGCCCGGAGGAACTGGTGCGCAAGGGCCGGGATATCGAGCGGCGCGTGCTTGCCCGCGCCGTGCGCGCCTATCTGGAAGATCGCGTCCTCATTAATGGCCACAAGACCGTTGTGTTCGAGCAATAGTGTTGTGGAACTGATCGACGGCAAGGCAATCGCCGCGCAACTCGTCGCCGAGGTCGGCGCGGGCGTGGCGGCATTGCGCGCGCGTAGCGGCATCGTGCCGGGCCTCGCGGTTGTGCTGGTCGGCGACGATCCGGCCAGCACCATCTATGTGCGCCGCAAGCTTGCGACGACGGCGGCCGCCGGCATGCGCTCGTTCGAATACCGGCTTGCGGTCGATACGCCGCAGGCCGCGCTGCTCGACCTGATCGACAAGCTTAACGCCAACGCCGATGTGCACGGCATCCTCGTTCAGTTGCCATTGCCGCCACAGATCGATCCGCTGCTGGTCCTGGATCGCATCGCGCCGGAAAAGGATGTCGACGGATTTCATCCCGTGAACGTCGGTCGCTTGTCGGCCGGCGGCGGCGGATTGGTGCCGTGCACGCCGCTTGGCTGCATGAAGCTGCTCGATCGCGTGATCGACGAGTATCACGGGCTCAACGCCGTCGTGATCGGCAAATCCAATATCGTCGGCAAGCCGGTCGCGCTGCTGTTGCTCGAGCGCGAGGCGACGGTGACGGTGACGCACATCTACACGCGTGGCTTGCCCGACATCGTGCGCGCCGCCGACATCCTGGTGGTGGCCGCCGGCAGCCCGGGGCTGGTTCGCGGCAACTGGGTCAAGCCGGGCGCGATCGTGATCGATGTCGGCATCAATCGTATCGTCGGACCCGACCATCGTCCGATCATCGTCGGCGACGCCGTGACGGACGAGCTTGGCCATGCTCGCGCGGTCACGCCGGTGCCGGGCGGTGTGGGTCCGATGACGATCGCCTGTCTTCTGGAGAATACGTTGCGCGCTGCGCTCTCTATCGTCGGAGAGGAATGACCATGGAATTCAAGCTGCTGATCGATGGCGAACTGGTGGATGGTGCCGATAGCCTGGCGGTGATCAACCCGGCGACGGGCGAGCCCTTCGCGACCTGCGCGCGCGCCGATGCAGCGCAGCTGGAACGCGCGATCGCGGCGGCGAAACGCGCCTTTCCGGCATGGCGGAACGGCGGTCAGCCGCGGCGGCAGGCATTGCTGCACAAGCTGGCCGACGCGATGGACGCGCGTTTCGAGGACTTTGCTCGACTGCTGACGCAGGAACAGGGCAAGCCGATCGCCGAAGCGCAGTTCGAGGTCGGCGGCGCCATCGCGGCGTTCCGCCATTTCGGCGCGCAGGTCCTCAAGCCCGAAACATTGGTCGACGAACCGAACGCGCTGGTGGTCGAACATTATGCGCCGCTCGGCGTGGTCGGCTGCATCGTGCCATGGAATTTCCCCATGATCCTGCTGGCAATCAAGGTGTCGATCGCGCTCAGCACGGGCAACACTGTTGTAGCCAAGCCGGCGCCGACCACCCCGCTCACGGCCGCGCGGCTGGGCGAGGTGGCCGCCGGCATCCTGCCGCCAGGCGTGTTCAACGTCATCATCGACGCGAACGATCTGGGCGGCGCCCTGTCGGCGCATCCCGATGTCGCCAAGATCAGCTTCACCGGTTCGACCGCGACCGGGCGCAAGGTGATGGCGAGCGCCGCAGCGACATTGAAGCGGCTGACGCTGGAACTCGGCGGCAACGACGTCGCCATCGTGCTAGACGATGCCGATCCGGCCGAGGTTGCTGCCAAGCTCTATGCTGCCGCCACGTTCAACGCGGGTCAGACCTGCATGGCGGCGAAGCGGCTCTACGTGCCAAACGCCATGCTCGATGAGATCGGCGAGCGGCTGACCGCGTTGGCATCGGCCACCGTGCTTGGCGACGGTCTTGAGCCCGGCACGCAGATGGGCCCGATCCAGAACCGCATGCAGTTCGACAAGCTGCAGGATTTGATGGCAGCGACGCAAGGCGAAGGCACCGTCCTCACCGGCGGCGCGCGCCTCAACCGATCGGGCTATTTCATCCAGCCGGCGATCGTGCGCGACCTGGCCGACGATGCGCGGCTGGTGATCGAGGAACAGTTCGGCCCGCTCGTGCCGCTGCTCAGCTATGACACGATCGAGGACGTCATCGCGCGTGTCAACGCCAGCGACTATGGACTTGGCGGGACGGTGTGGGGCAAGGATCTCGACAAGGCGGCCGCTGTCGCGCGCGGGATCGAGACCGGCACGGTCTGGATCAACAAGCATCTCGACCTGCGGTTCGACGTGCCGTTCGGCGGGGTCAAGCAATCGGGGCTGGGCCGCGAACAGGGCGAGGCCGGGCTCAAGGAATTCGTCGACGCCCGCATCGTCAACATGGCGCGCTGAGCCGACCATGCGTGCCGACCTGCCCCGTCTCGACCTGTCGCAGAGCGCCGAGCAGCTGCGCGCCTCGTTCCGCTTCGACGATGTGGTGAAGCTGCGAGAGAGCTACGCCGTGCTCGACGAGGGGACCATCGTCGCCATCCTCGAGCAGGCAGCGGCTTTCGCCACCGACACGCTGGAGCCGCTCAATCGCGCAATGGACGCCCAAGGTGCGCAGCTTCGGGGCGGGCGGGTCCACACGACGCCGGGCCATCGCGAGGCCTGGGCGGCCTTTGTCGCCAATGGCTGGCCATCGATCGATCATGAGGCGGACTATGGCGGCCAGCAGCTACCGCTGCCGCTTTGCCTTGCGGTGCAGGAAATCTTCGATCGCGCCTGCCCTGCGTTCGGCATGTTGCCCGTGCCACAACGTTCGGCCGCCCGGCTGATCGCGGCCTTCGCTACCGAGGACGTCAAGCAAGCCTTGCTCCCCGCGCTGGCCTCGGGCGAGTTGGGCGCGACGATCTGCATTTCGGAAGCCGGAGCCGGCAGCGATGTCCTGCAAATGCGTACCCGCGCGCGCGACACACCGTACGGCTGGCGCATCTCGGGTGAAAAATGCTGGATCAGCTTTGGCGATCACGACCTGACCGACGCCATCGTGCATTGCGTGCTGGCGCGCAGCGACGATGGCTCGGCCGCGCGGCCGGAGATCAGCCTGTTCCTCGTCGATACGCGGGCAGGGGCGGACGGGGTGCAAGTGCTCCGCATCGAGGAAAAGCTGGGCCTGCATGGCTCCCCGACCTGCACGCTGGCGTTCGACGAGGCGCCCGCGACCTTGATCGGCGAGCGGGGGCGCGGGCTGGCGCAGATGTTCGTGATGATCACGCAGATGCGCCTGGCGGTCAGTGCGATGGGGCTGGGCATCGCCTGTTCCGCGTCGGACGTGGCGCTGGCCTATGCGCGCGAGCGGCGGCAGGGTGGCAAGCCCGGCGACCCGCAGCCGATCGTCGCGCATGCCGACATTCGTCGCCAGTTGCTCGAACTGACCGCGCGCACCCAACTGCTTCGCGGCCTGATGCTGAACATCGCCAATCTTGCCGAGCTGGCGGCGCGTGGCGAGGATCCGGCCGATCGAGAGCGTTGCGCCGCGCTGGTTCAGTGGTTCCTGCCCATCGCCAAGACGTTCGGCGCGGACTGCGCGTTTTCCAATGCGAGCGGCGCCATCCAGGTGCTGGGCGGGGCCGGCTATACCGCCGAATGGCCGGTCGAGCAGGCGCTGCGGGATGCCCGCGTGCTGTCGGTGTTCGAAGGCACCTCCGGCATCCAGGCCATCGACCTGCTGCATCGTCGCGTCATCCGCGACGGTGCCGGGCTGCAGGCGTTTCTGGTGCAGGCACGTGCCGATGGCGGCGATACGCCGCTGGCCCGTTGCCTGGACTTGCTGGAGGGCGCGGCATCGACCTTGAAGGCGGCAAGGCCCGCCGATCAGGACGCTGGAGCCGCCGCGTTCCTCGAATTGGCGATGCAGGCCAGTGCCGGATGGGTCGCGGCGCGCTTCGTAACGAGGGCGGGAGATGACGAGGCCTCAGCGCGTATGTGTGCCGCCGGGCGCTATTGGCTCGACCGGATCGAGGGACGAGCCGTACTGCACCATGCCGAGGCGGTGCAGGGCGCCGGGCCCATCGCCCATTTCGCGGCCTTCGCGTGAACGATCCGACTCCCCAAGCCGCTCAGGATCCCGTCGAGATTCTCAAACGCTCGCCCATGTCGCGCATGCAGTGGGCGGTGGTAGCGGTGATGTTCGGCCTGAACGCGCTCGATGGATTCGATGCGCTGGCGATCAGTTTTGCCGCACCGGGCATCCTCGCCCAATGGGGCACCACAGGGGCGGCGCTCGGGCTGGTCATGTCGCTGGAGCTTGTCGGCATGACGCTCGGCTCGCTGCTGCTCGGCGGGCTGGCGGATGCGCGTGGCCGCCGCTGGACGATTCTGCTTTGCCTCGCCTGCATGAGCACCGGGATGTTCGGATCGGCGTTCGCGCCCAACGTCGCCCTGCTGGCGCTCGGACGCGTGCTGACCGGCTTCGGCATAGGCGGCATGCTCGCCGCGACGAACGCCGGCGTCGCCGAAGCGGCGAACGAGCGGCGACGACCGCTTGTCGCCGTCCTGATGGCGGTTGGCTTTCCGATCGGAAGCGTGCTGGACGGCATGGTCGCGGTCCAGCTGCTGCGCGTTTATGGCTGGCGCGAGGTGCTTCTGTTCGGCGCGATCTGCACGACGTCGATGGCGCCGCTCGTGTTCTGGCTGGCGCCATTGCGGCGCTCGCATCCGTGGCGATGGCAGGCTTCGGTTCCCTGCCGGCTGACCTTACGATCCTCTCGGCAGGGGCATTTGTAGCGGGTCTCTGCGCGAACGCTGCAGTCGTCGGCCACTACAGCTTGGCCGCGACGCTGTTCCCGACCCACCTGCGTGCCGGCGCGACAGGGGCCGTGATCGGCGTGGGCCGGGGAATCTCGGCCGCCGCGCCGGCTCTTGCCGGTCTGTTGTTCACCGCTGGATACGGCTTCCGCGCATGAAATGGACCGCCGGCAGATGTTGCGCGTGATGGTCGCTCAGGCTGAAGCGCGCCGCTCGACAAGGTCAGCGATACGATCGACTATGACCGCGTAGTCGCCCTCGCGGAAGCTCTGTCGAACGATCATATCGTGCTCATCGAAACTTTCTGCGTGCGACTTGCAAGGGATTGCCTCGCGGCTGGACCGATCGATCGCGTCGAGGTCATCGTCGAAAAGCCCGGTGCGTTGGTCAACGGCGTCGCCAGCGCGCGCGCGGTACGCAGCGCCGGCTGACCCGCTGACCAGGTTTCGGACGCGAAACCCCGCACCAGCGCGTTAAGCCCTGTGCCGAAGCCCGGCATGGCGTTGTTCAATCGCATGGTCGAGCGATTGGTTAATGCGGAGCATTATGTACGTCGGCTCGGTGCAGTGTCTGCCTGAAATGTCGAGCGGACAGTGCTGAGCCTCGTCACGCCTCGCTGTTCCGTTTCTCGTCAAGATATGGGAACCGATCGACCGTCACGCGCACATCCTTGATGCGCTTGCCGTAATCGCCCCACTGCACGATCAACTCCGTGCCTGGCTCTGAGTGTCTCACATCGACGCAGCCCATCGAGAGATTCTCTCTGAAATAATAGCTGTAGATCGAACCTGAAGAGATCCCGATCAGTTCGTCCCCGGCGATCAGACGATCGGCATGTTCGAGCATGCCATGCCCCCAGGTCGGCGTGGTCGGCAGATCCATCGTGCGGTACTCCTCCCCGGGCCGGTAGAGCGAGGCATAGATGTCGATCACGTCATCCGCATTCCAGCGGAGCGTCACCGTGCGCCGCTGATCGGGCGAAGCTGCGACATTTTCGAGCGCCTTGCGACCGATGAACTCGTGATCGAATCGCACGGCCTTGTCCCAGTTTACCTCGAACGGATTGCGCTGGCGCGCGCGAAGGTCTGCCGGATCGTAGCTACCCGTCCGCTGCGCGTGGAGAGAAAAATGGTCGGGGCCGACCCAATCGCGAAAGCCCCGATCGTTGACCATCGCCATGCCGAAGGTCCAGGCGGCCTGCGGAAAGCCGCCTTCGACATGGTTGACGAGATAGGTGCGCCAGCCGAGCCGCTCGATGCCGATATCCTTGTTGGCCTGATAGATGGCGTCGAATACGGTCGGTCCATCCGCGATCGGCCCGCGGACTTCATAGGCGAGGTTACCCGACATGCCGATGCGGCCCGCCTCGACGGTCTTGCCCGCGATCCGGGTCTTGCGATAGCGCAGGAACTTGAGGTCGCTGAGGTCTTCGCCGGTGGCGCGTTGCAGCGCCTCGAGCGACCGCGGGCCAGCGATCTGGGTCAGGTAGATGTCCTCCATCCATACCCGCACGTCGAACTTGCCCTGAAGTCCCTGATAAAGTGCCCAGGGGCCGGCCGCGAAATGGCGGTAATGTCCGTCGTCATAGCGCTGCAGGATACCGTGGGCGGCGATCAGCCCTTCGTCGGTGCACATCACCGCGTGCCGCATCGTGCCTTCCGGGAAGGTCGCCAGATTGTTGGTGCAAAGCTGTGCGACGAAGGCGTCGGCGTCCGGTCCATCCACGCACACGACGGGCCCCGAGAGACCTGTGTGGATGTAGCAGCTCTGCTTCCAGGACAGGCTCTCGGGCTTCCAGCCGTTATATTCCCATGGCCGCAGCGTATCACCGACGGCAACGTACAATGTTGGTTCGGCATAATAAGGGAATGCAAATGTCTGGTTGAAGGGTGTGGTCACGCTTCTCTCCTGAATTTTTGAGGGGCACTGCATCTAAAAACTTGTGAGGTTGGGCCCTGACTCGTTAACCGAGCGCTTTTGATCCGCCTCCGACGCCGACACGATACTGGGTCAGTCAAAAGGGCCCCTGATCTTTTTAGCTGAGCAAGGCCTGCAGGGCGGGGACCAAGTGCGGCCTATGGTCTGGGGGAATGCGAGCAAGCAGATCGTTCTCAAATTGCCGCGTGATGGTGTCGACCCGGGCGCGGCAGGTCCGACCCTCATCGGTCAGCAGGATTGCCAGGGATTTCCGATCGAGCGGTTCGCGCCGTATCAATCCAGCGCCTTCGAGGCGTGCGAGCAGCGGCACCATGTTAGCGCGCTGGATATCAAGCATCTTCCCTATGTCCGCAGAGGTCAGGTCCGTTCGCGCATTCAGCAACAGCAGCACGGTCGCCTCTGAAATCCGCAGGTCCAGAGCAGCAAGACGGGTGGCAAGTTCCGCCATCATCGCATTTGCAGCGCGACGCAGCAGATAGCCGGGCAGGGTCGCCAGTGGATCGACCAGCGACGCGGCAGCCCCGCCCTTCAACAACTCACTGACCGCCTCGTTCTTGCCCATGGCCTTGTCTACCTCGGTATATCGCTATTGACTATAGCAAAATTAAAGCTATGCAACATAGCAATTCATATTTGCACGGGAGAGTGTGATGACCGATCGCGGTCGTCGGCGCCAGCGACAAGGCCGGGGCGCTCGGCGCGTCCCTGTTGGGAAATCTCGATCGTCATGGTTTTGCAGGTCCGATCTATGCGATCAACCCGAACCGGGAGACGATCGGTGCGCGCGTGTGCCTTGGTTCGATCGACGACCTGCCCGAAGGGGTGGACGCGGCCGTGCTCGCCATACCGCGTGTTGCCGTACTCGATGCGATCCGCAGGCTAGCCGAACGCAATTGCGGCGCCGCGATCGACTTTTTCGCGGGTTTCGCGGAAGGCGGCAGCATTTCGTCTGGTGACCCGCGCGAGGGCACGACCCCGCTGGGCGCCGTGATCGACCGCAGGATCGTGGACCACGTCAACGGCCTGATCGAGGACGCCGTCACCAAGGGCGCGACTGTCGCGGCCGGCGGCAAGGCGGACAGCGTGCTGATGCCCGCGACCTTTGTGGCCGGAGTCACGGCAGACTTGAAGCTGTACGGCGAAGAGACCTTCGGCCCGATCATTGCGGTGATCCGCGCGCGCGACGAGGCCCATGCCATTGAGCTTGCCAACGACAGCGCCTATGGCCTGTCAGCGGCCGTGTTCACCCGCGACACCGCGCGCGGGCTAAGTGTGGCGCGCCGGATCCATTCGGACATCTGCCATGTCAACGGGCCGACCGTGCATGACGAGGCGCAGATGCCCTTCGGCGGAGTCGGTGCCTCGGGTTACGGCCGCTTCGGCGGGCGCGAGGGCATCGACAGCCTCACCGAGACGCGCTGGATCACGGTCGAGACCCAGCCTGGACACTTCCCGATCTGACTTAAATGAACGGCATGGCCATATGCAGCCGCTCTGGAAAATATTGGACTTAGACGAGAAATGCGGCCCGGTCCTACGCAAGTCTGCAAGGCCGCCCAGAATTGGAAATAGTTTAAAAACCCCCTCTGCAAAGAAGCGCAAGTGGCGACATGGGAGCTCTCGGCGATGATGCACAAGGTTTAGCTCCCAGTGCGGTTGCGGCCGTCTTTGCAATCCTCACATCGCCGCCTCCTGTTCGATCGACAACCCAATATTCCCGCGGCCCTCGGGGCTCTGGATCGACGAAGCTGGTCCGCTTCTTCTACTTGCGGACGGGCGCCCTCCCAAGGCCGGATAATTTTTACCATCCGGGGTGGGGCTCGCCCCACCCCGGATGAAATGCTACGCGCCACCTTGGGCGTCTCACTTCAAATCGAAACCGCCCCCCAAAAACACTCAGGATGCCGACCATCCGGATCTGATCCGCTGGTCGATCAAGGAAGTCCGGCAGATCGCCAACAAGCTTGCCCAGCGACGTATCCAGCCCGCCTACATCATCGCTTGGTCATGTTGGAGACGAGCGCATCAAGCCGCCGCACAGTGCGCTCATATCAAATCTAAAATGCAACTGTAATGCTAGCTCGTTCGACAGCAACTTTCCTATAGCCGCTCGGGTTCATAGAATATGATGGTGGGCCGCACTGGTAGGGTACTTGCATCCGCCTGCGCTGCGATCGCCTCAGGCGACTTCATCGAAGCCTCCCACTGATCACGAGAATCACATTCGACCTCGAAGATGCAGAACCACTCGCTCGGACCGGCAGGCGTCTGAGGCTCAAATGCATAGGAGGCACGACCGCCGTCGGGGATAGCCCGGCACAACGGCACATGCCGCTCGATATAGTGCTTCCTGAACGCCTCAGGATTGTCCGGTCGAGGATACAGAAAGGTGACCTTGAACATGATGTAATCGCCTCATCTCGAGCCGGGGGTCAGGCGGCCTCAGTCTGCTTGCGGGCAAACGCCTCTCGTTCCTCTGCGCTCAGCCGATCAAGAACCTTGCGAAACAGCGAAAGGCCACGGTCGGCCTGGATCCAGCCCATCGTGCCTGGCGGCCCGGAGTCGATCATACGCTGCTGCGCTTCGATCATGGCTGTGTCCTCTCGGAACGCCTCGTCGACCATCCCGAATATGGCCGTGGCCGCCTCCGCGCTCATGTCGGTTTTCCGGTGTGCACCCGAATAGATGTATCGTGTCGACCGCTCTGTCAGTGGGGTGACCGCCTGGATACTGAACGTGTCGCTGATACATTCCAGATCCTTGGATGGCTCGACAAAGTTCAGCCGTTCCGCAGTCCCTGCAGGATAGGTCCTGAAATGATTGATGAAGATGCCGGGAACCAGGTACGAAAACCACATCCACTGGTCGGTGACGGGTGCGTCCGGCGCCTGCATCGCGGTGCGTCCGATCGACCAGTTGTTGTTGCTTATCCCGCGCGGCAAAGGCTGAGCGCCGGCGCCGGTCACCACATTCGGCTCGTCGTCTCCTTGAACTTTACGCCCGATCGTCTTCTCATGCACGAAGGCGACGTGTGACAGATCGAGCAAATTATCGTTGATGAGATTGTAGTTCGCTGCATAGTTCAGCTCGCCACGATGCATATAGACGTCCTCGCGATCGAGCAGGCTTACATCGGGGATCAGCGACGTATCCGCCTGTTCGGGGTCGCCCATCCAGATCCATGCCCATTGGTAACGCTCAATCACCGAGTAGGTGCGAGCCTTCAATGACCCCGGTGCGCTTGTCTGACCTGGCACCTCAACGCAGCGGCCATTCGTTGCAAAGCGCACGCCATGGTACATGCAGCGGATCGTGTCGTCTTCAATCCGTCCGAGCGACAACGGTGCCCAGCGGTGTGGGCAGCGATCCTCCAGCGCGACGAGTGTGCCGTCCTCCCGTCGCATCATCACAAGCGGCTCGTCGATGATACGACGAGCGTATAGCTGTCCCGTTTCAAATTCGGATGTCCAGCCGGCTACGTACCACGTGCTCTTCAAGAACATCGCTCATCCTCTCTACTTGCTTGGCCAGCTCGCTTGTACGCGCGGCGTGGAGCTACCAACGGCCAAACCGGTCGCGCAAGCAAGGCCCCAACCGGCCCCGAGGTTATAACCTTTTGGCTAAGTGACCGTCGTCGATGCGGCAGGTCACGTCGTCCTGAAATCGTCTGCGGGAGCACAATGGTGCGTGATGAAATCGATTAGCCGCTGTATTTTAGGATCGTGGCGTGAAGTGTCCTGAACACACAGTCGAACTTCAAAGCCGCTCATTTGAATTGGCAGACGCTTCACGTCACTTTCTTGAATGCCTTTACCAGCCACGACGCGAGGAAAGCTGCCGGTATAACCCAACCCAAGGCGCAATGCTTCGATAGTTAGTGCGGGATGTTCGGACTCCAGTGCAACTGGGTAATCTTCAATGCCAATCTGCGCGAGCGAGCGATCAACCAATTCCTGGAAAAGCCTGTCGGAGTGGGCAGGGATAAATCCAAATTTCAGCAAGTCGGCGGACCGCACCTGGTCTAATGCCGAAAGCGGGTGGGCCGCGGAAGCATACAGGCCTACCGGCTCGGTCCAGAGATGCGACGACGGCAACTCGGGCGTATGCGAGGGTGCCAGAAAGATACCTACATCCACACGGTTCTGCGCGTAAGCAGTCACCAGCTGCTCATAATTCAGCGCCCGAACACTCAAATAAGTATCAGGATTGTCTGCGGCGTAACTGGCAAGCGGTCGTGCAATGGCCCATCCGAGAAAGGGGTGGCTGGCAAGCGCGATCCGTCGGCGCCCCTTTGTCAGAGTGTCGCCGAGTGCGCCTCCGGCGAGCCGCTCGGCCTTCTCAGTCAGTTCCTTGGCGAGTTCGAAGGTAATGCCGCCGTCGCTGGTTAGATTGCCCGTGGAGCCGCGCTTGCGCGTAAACAGCTGCTTGCCCATCCGATCCTCAAGGGCACGAATTTGCTTGCTGACCGATGCTTGAGAGATGCCAAGCCGCTCCGCTGCAGCTTGAAAGCTACCTGCCTCCACAGCCGCGACGAAAACCTCTAGACGACGAAGGGATGTCCGATGCATGTTTTTTCCTAACAAGTCAGTGCTGCCGTGGCGAGTGTCATGTTCGTCCACAGCGAGAGTTGTGTATCAACATCTCGATAACAACGAGACGCAGACGGCAAATTGCTGGACCCGCTCAAAGCGCTCGGATGGACGGTCGACCAATCCGACGATGAACGCGACGTCCTCTGCCAGGACGTGTGATCGAGGAGCATTCGTGTCCGGGGGCTTCGAACGAAATTGCGCCGCCGCCGCCGGTGGCAGTGCCCAGCATCGATCCGCCGCCGGCCCCTGCGTCACTGGAGAACCAGATTGGCGGCGATAACCCGCTTGAGGAAGTCGAACAGGTGCCGCGCCCGGACGTTGTTCCGGCCCATCCGGCACCGCTGGCGCTCTCAGAGATCGCCATCGCCGATCTGCTCGATGTCTGGCAGCGTGAGCATGTCGCGAACCTCGGCGATCCGGCGCGGTATGCGATTTCTGTCCTGCACTGGCTGGAATTCCGCGCGGAAATCATCGTCGCACCGCCTTTCATCCGGGACGTCGATGCCAAGGAGAAGTCGAAGCCACGCGAGCTTGTCTACACGCACGAGCAGATCTCGGCGATTCTCGACGCGGCAGCGAGCCGGCCCGATCGGCATCACCTGTTCCTGTATATCCTCATTCAGTTGAGCACTTGTGGGCGGAGCGAGGCGATCCTCGATCTTCATGCCCATCAGCTTCAGGACCGTTTGATCCATTTTCTGGCCCCGGACCGCCAGCAGAGTTCGAAGCGCCGTTCGATCGTCCCGATCGCACCGACCCTGGCGCCGTGGCTGATGGGACTCGAAGGCAAGGTCATCGTCTATCGGGCGGAGATCGCCGAGCATCGTCGCAAGCCGGGAGGACCGACGCATTTCGAACGTGACTGCTATGATGTCGGCAACGCATTCGATCACTGCCTGATCGAGGCCGGCCTGTCGCGTGTCGTCCATGACCAATATGGTGTCCCGGTGATGCTGCCCCCGCGGCGCAAGATCGGTGAGACCGAGCGCCGTCCGAAACTGTCCGGGATCGGTTCCCCGAACACGCTGCGCCACACGATCATCACCGAGATGCATCGGCGCGGGGTGGCGGAGGCGCAGATCGAGACGGCGTCAGGCCACGCGGGCGAGGGGACTAACAAGCGCAACTACCGGCACTTGCGACCGGACGACCTCGCCGAGCTGATCGAGGCTGTCGAGAGCCTCTGGGCTGACATCGACGCCTTCACGCACATTCATCGCCGCACGCGCTGACCGAAATGAACCCGCCGCGACGGCACGTTGCGGACCCAGATTATGTTAAATTTTGGCGTTTTTGCGGACCCAACCACTTGCACCAGG
>Ga0268264_10003672_pt1 | contig 13181 bp, 6 predicted proteins | sample KBSSwiS32_FD_190357 | JGI IMG/M metagenome (GOLD analysis project Ga0268264, IMG submission 190357) | Switchgrass rhizosphere microbial communities from Kellogg Biological Station, Michigan, USA - KBS Switchgrass S3-2 (SPAdes) (version 2) | ecosystem: Host-associated > Plants > Roots >...
CGCCCAGTCGCGCGCTGCGGCGCGATCGTCGGCACGCAAGGCGGCTTGCGACTCGATCAGCCACAGGTATGGACCGACGCGCACGTCGCGAAAGCCGGTCGCGTGGCCGAAGTCCTCGATTGCGATATCGGCTTCCCTGCGCGCGGTCGCCACGTCGTTGTGCTGCAGGGCCAGGCGCGCCAGCCCGCCGTGGGCCAGCGCGAGCGGGGTGAAATGCCGGTCCTTCGCCTGGTCGACCACCGCGCGGAACTCGGTCTCGGCACCGCGCGTGTCGCCGCCATCGAGCAGGAAGCGCGCCCAGCGCTCACGCGCCTGCAGGACGAAGAACGAATCGGCCGGATAATGCTGGATCCATTCCTGCATCGACTCGCGCAGTTCGGGCTCGGCCTCGCTGCGCCGCCCGAGCATGTCGTAGCTGTCGCCGAGTTCCGCGCGCGTGAGGCGCAGGGCGGACCCGGTCGCCTTGACGGCACGGCGTTGCGCGGCGGCGGCGGTCAGCAGCGGCACGGCCTGGAGCGGGCGTCCGTCGGCATTCAGGCACTCGGCATAGAACTGGCGCACGTCGGCAATGGCGACGGCTTCCTCGTCGTTTGGCGTGGGGCTCAGCAGCGGCAGCAGTTCGGCATACATGCGCTCGGCGCGCACGCGGTCGCCGAGCCGATGGACCATGCGCGCGTGCTTCGCGGCCTCGATCCAGTAGCGCGGATGGTGCACGCCGACGGTTTGCCGGGCAATCTGCGCCATCTTGCCGAAGCTCGCCTCGGCGCCTGCGTAGTCGGCCCGGCTCTGCTGTGCCAGGGCCAGCGCGCCGTAGATGACGACCAGCGCCGAGTCGTCGCGATCAGCCAGCGTTTCCATGCGCGCGATGGCCTGGCGGTAATAGTCCTCCGCGACCGCCGGATCGTTGACGTTGTCCGTGCCCAGCGTGTACAGCGTCTCGACGTAGCTCGACCGCTCGGGCGCGACCTCGCTGTACAGCGCCGCGGCGCGTTTCAACGCCGCGCTGCGCTCCGCCCGCGTGGCATCGTCGCCATGCAGGGTCAGGCCGCGCGACAACCACCAGTAGGCGCGCAGCCAGGATCGGTCCAGCCCGGCCGCGCTGATCGTGGCGTCGACTGCGGCGAGCGTCTTCTGCGCACTCGCGTAGTCGCTGCGCCGCACCGCAAGCTGCGCCTCGTCGATCGCCGCCTCGATCAGCAGCGGCGATTTCTCGCCGTCGACCTGTCGCGCCAGGTCGAGTTGCTGCTTCTGCAGCGCCGCGTAGCGCGCGCTGTCGCCGAGTTCGCGGTAAACCGAGGCGACGACACCGAGCAGCGCGATGCGCGTGGCCGGATCGTCGGCGAATTCGCTGTTGATGCGTGGTGCGTTGATGTCGAGCAGCTCCTTCGCCGTGACCTCGCCGCGCGGCTTGTCCTGCGCGACACGCGGATCGCTGGCGCGGAACACGCCGATCAGGAAATCGCGCGTCGCATTGGCGCGCGCCGCATCGCGCTCGGCAGCGTGCTGTGCCTCGCGCGCCACTTTCGCCTGCCACAACGCCAGTCCGAAAGCGGCGGCGAGCGCGAGCAGCATCAGCAGGGTCGCCACCACGGCGCCGCGATGGCGCTGCACGAACTTGCGCGTCCGGTACAGGCGCGACGGCGGGTGCGCGGCGACCGGCCGGCCGTCGAGCATGCGCCGCACGTCGTCGGCCAGCGCCCCGGCCGAGGCATAGCGGCGCTCCGGTTCGGGCTCGATGGCCTTCAACACGATGTTGTCGAGATCGCCGCGCAAGGCGCGGCGCGTGAACGGCGCCGGGGCCGGCAGCACGCCGGGGGCTTCCTCGCCGGTGATCTGCGACGATGGCGTGCGCGCGCTGCCTGCGCTGGTGCCTCCGAGCCTTTGGCCGGTGACCAGCTCGCCCAGCAGGATACCGAGCGCGTAGACATCGGTCGCGGTCGTGATCAATCTGCCGTCGCGCTGTTCCGGTGCGGCGTACGCCGGGGTGAAGGCCGGCACGCCGGTGCGCGTGTCGTCGTCGCGGTCGAGCAGCTTGGCAATGCCGAAGTCGAGCAGCTTGACCTGTGCCGAGCAGTGGGCGACGAACACATTGGACGGTTTCAGGTCGCGATGCACGATCAGCGCGCGATGCGCGGACTCGACCGCGGAGCAAACCTGCAGGAACAGCGAGAGGCGGTCGCGCAGGTCGAGGCGTTGCTCGCGCACGTAGTCGACGATCGGCGTGCCGTCGACGAGCTCCAGCGCGATGTAGGCGACGCCATCCGTGGTCACCCCGCCATCGATCAGTCGCGCGATGCCGGGATGACGCAGCTGCGTGAGTGCTTCGCGCTCGCGGCGGAACTGGCGCTGCGCGTCCGGCGTATACAGGCCGCGGCGCAGCACCTTGAGCGCGACTTCCTGGCTGACGCCGGCGAGGTCGCGGCGCGCACGGAATACTGTCGATGAACCGCCCTCGCCGAGCACGGCGACCAGTTCGAAGGGCCCGATCAGGCTGCCCGGCGGCAAGGCCTCGGCCGGTTCGGCGTCACCGATCGCGGCCGCCGCGGCCGGCGCGCCGCCGGCGAACAGGAGAGCCGCGCCGGCGTCGGCGGCGAGCAGGCGCTCGACATGCGCGCGCAGTGCGGGCGTGGCGCATTGGCTGTCGAGAAATGCGGCGCGCTCGCCCGCCGCAAGATCGATGGCGGTTTCGAACAGCTCGCGCAACGTTGGCATGGACGACATCTTACGGCCCCTGATGCGGTACCTGATGCGATTAACGCCATAAGGCCGCGCCAAGCGTCATGCGCCGACCTCGGCGGCGAGGAAAGCGCGGGCGAAGCGCCAGTCGCGATCGACCGTGCTGCGCGCGACATCGAGCGTCTGGGCGATCTGCGCGGCGGTAAGTCCGGCGAAGTAGTGCAGTTCGAGTACTTGCGCCGCGCGCTCGTCGGTCCGTTCCAGGCGCTCTAGCGCGCCATCGAGGGCAAGCGCCTGCTCGGCGCTGTCGATGGCCAGCTGCTGGTCCGAGCCGGTCAGCGTGACGCGCTGCCAATCGCCGCCGGCGCGCTGGCGCAGCCGGTCGCGCGCATGATCGGCCAGCAGGTGGCGCATCGCGCGCGCTGCGTAGGCGAAGAACTGCGCCCGATGCGCGAACTCGGGCTGGTGGTTCGCATACATGCGCAGATACAGCTCGTGCACGAGCGCAGTCGTGTCGAGCGTGCCGTGCGGCGGCGTGCGTGACAGCTGACGCGCGGCCATGGCCTTGAGACGACCGTAGACCTCGGTGAACAGGTCTTCGGCCGGCGCGGTGGAGCTTCCCGCTTCGTCAGGATCGATCATCGCAACGTGCATCCGAGGTGGTCGATTGTCAGTGTCCAGCATCGCGCGGCGTTCGTTAACTGCGCGAGACGGCTTTGCCGAACTGGCGCAGGGCGTGCTGGGCAGCTTGCCCCGTGGGTGGCTTGTAATGCGGGGGCCACCGGGCGGCGCCGATCGGGGAAATTCGGTCACGATGAACGTTCATGTCGTGCGGGCGCGGCTACTGGACCTGGAAGCCGTTGCAGAACAGCGTGTCGGCGCTGAAGCAAGCGGGCTGGCGCTCGTAGGCGCCGAGATCGACCGCGCCGTACTGATTGGCGATGCCGGGCAGGTCGCGGTCGCGCTGCATGCGATCGAGATCATAGTCGTTGCCGGCGACGTGCGGAGCAAAATCGATGCCGGGCGAGTTGGTCTGCTGGTGATAATCGCCGTGCGCCGGATCGACGAAGTTCGGCGCGCCGAGGATGACGCCTTCGCCCGGCGGGAGCGCGGTCTTGTCGTTGGTCAGGAGATATTGCACGGACAGGTCGTCAGCGAACGCTATCGCCTGATTTCCAGGCTGGGCAATGATGCTGTGGTGGAGGTAGAGCTGGCCTTCCGCATGGATCGCGCCGGTCGACTGGATCGTGTTGCCGGCCAGCGTGCAGTTGCGGATCTCGGCCGTGCCGCCTTCGAAGCGAACGAGTTGCTGCGTGACCTGATTGTCGGCGAGAAGACAGTTGGACAGTTGCTTATTCGCGCTGGCATTGACGCGGATCGCGTAACCGCCGTTGTTCGAGCGCAATGCGACACGATCGGCGAACAGGCCCGATTTGTCGCTGGCGTAGATCGTTGCGCCGGACGTGGGCGCACTGAGGCCGTCGATGGAGGCATTGCCGGAGATCACGTTGCAGTCCGCGCCGGCCGCGCAACGCTTGGCGTAGGCCGGCAGTGCGGTGCACGAATTGGGCGTGCGGTTCAGCCAGGTCGAGCTGCCGAAGTCGGTGCCGAACAGGTCGGACTCGCCGGCAGCATAGATCGCGCTGCCTTCCGGCGCTGCATTGTCGCTGATGCCGAAGTCGAAGGCGCACAGGCTCGCATGGCGAATGCCGCTCGCGAGGCTGACATAGGTCTTCAGATAGATCGCGCCGCCCTGGGATGAAGCGAAGTTGCCGCGCACGCGAACCGGGCGCGCTGGATCGGCCGCGAACAACTGCACGGCGCCATCCTCGTCGGCATCGTCGCCGCCGGTGACTGCGATGCCGCCGCCGTACTGCGCATCGTTCGATGCGACCACGGCGAGGCCGGCGTAGCCGGGCGAGGCGATGTCGGCGTGCGCCGGTCCGACGATGTTGATGCCGCCGCCGTACCCGTTCGGCGCATGGTTGAGCCAGACGATCGAATCGTCCTCGACGATCGACAGGAAACTCTGGCCGTCGACGCGGATTCCGCCGCCGGAAGCGCCGGCACTGTTGTTGGCGATCTGGGTGTGACCGAGCAGGGCCAGTCCGGCGAAGCCGCCGGAGCCGGTGAAGTTGATGCCGCCGCCGTACATCGCCTGATTGGACAGTATCCAGGTCGTATCGAGCGTCAACGAGCCGGTGCCGTCGAAATGAATGCCGCCGCCGTAGGTCGGATTTCCGCCGTCGAAGTTGCTGCCGTCGCGGATCGTCAGATAACGCAGCGTGACGTGGCTGTTGCCATGGATGTACAGCACGCTATCGCCCGAGTGGCCCTCGCCGCTGATGGCGATCAGCGGCGCCGTCGGCGTGCCCGGGCAACCGCCGTCGCACACGCCCGGCGGCCCGCAATTGTCGGCGGTCGCCTGCAGGGTGATGTCCTTGCCGGCGATTTCCAGATGCTGCGCCGTATAGGTGTGCTCGCTGGTGATGACGACCACGGTATTCGGACACAGCGCATTGTCAATCGCCGACTGGATGTCGTTGTCGGTGCACAGCCCATCGGTCGCCTTGTTGCCGACGTAGCGGTAATACGCCAGCTCGGGCAGGCAGAACGCGGCCATGGCGTCGCGGGCCATGCTCGCAGCGAGAAACATGAATGCCATCTTGGCGGCGAAGCGGGTCATCGACATTACCGTGCGGCCCTGGTCGGAACGGGTAACGCCGCAGGCGCCGCGATTGCGACATGCGCCCGCGCGAGTCGCCGGTCGACGTTCAGCTGCCGGGCGCGGCGCCGTCGAGATAGAGCGTGTCGCGCCCGCTCAGCTCGCGCAGCAGCTGTTTGGTGCGCGGCGCAAGTTCGGCCGGATCGGCGCCGACGGAGATCGCCTCGTCGGCGATGCGCCGCGACTCGTCGGCGCGCTTGAGGTCGCGCAGGATCTGCGCCTGCAGCACCAGCATGATGACGCGGCGCGTCCTGCCGTCGGGTGCGACGCGCTGCCAGTCGGCGAGCGTGCGGCGGATTTCGCGCAGCGCATCGTCGAGACGTCCGGCCTGCCACAAGGCCTGCGCGTAGCCATTGCGGATCAGCGCGTCCTCGCGCGACGCGCCGCGCCCGCCGCGCTCGAGCACAGCCAGCGCCTGTCCCGACAGGCGGACGCTCTGCGCATGGTCGTTCTGCTTTTCGGCCACGTTGGCCAGCGTCGACAGCGAGAACGCCACGGTCGGATGATCGTCGCCGAACAGCGCGCGGCGTCCTTCCAGCGCGAGTGTCATCTCGGCCTTGGCCTCGTCGAGACGGTCCTGCCGGTACAGGGACATGCCCAGGTTGTTGTGCGCGCGCGGGCACACCTCTTCCTTCAATGCCGCGCGCTCGCAGATCGCGATGGCGGCGCGGTATTCGCCGTCGGCATCGGCGAAGCGCCGCTGCGCGACCATGGCCTCGCCGAGCGCATCGTGCGTTTCGGCGATCTGGCCATGGTCGTTGCCGTAGACCTGCTGCAGCATCGTCAGCGCCTCGCGCATCAGCGTCTCGGCTTCGGCAAACTTGTCTTCGTGCAGCACGGCCGTGCCGAGATCGCGCAGCGTGCGCGCGATCGCATCGTGCGGCGCCGTGTAGATGCGGCGCTTGAGCGCGAGCAGTTCGCGATAACGCGCCTCGCTCGCCGGCTTGTTGCCGACCGCATCGGTCGCATTGGCCAGGCTCGCCAGGGCGGCGACGTAACGGTCGTCCTCGGCGGCGCGCCCGTCGCGCCAGCGCGCGAGCGCCGGTTCCAGTGCCGCGATCGCCTGCGGATAGCGCTGCTCGTCGGCCAGCGTGTTGCCGACTTCGAACTCGGCGGCGAGCGCTTCGGTGCTTCCGCCGCCGTAGATCTGCGCGGCCAGTGCCGCCGCTTCGCGGCGATGGGCGAGCGCCGCGTCGAGCTTGCCGCCGGCCACTTCGGCCGCCGCCAGCACGCCGAGCGCGCGCAGCGATGCGCCGGCCGGCGCCATGCGCAGCGCCGGCAACAGCGGCTCGATCTCGGCGATCGCGTCGCCGTTGCGGCCGGCACGCTGCAGCGCGTCGGCGTGCAGCACGGCCGCAGCATGCGCCGCCGCGACGTCGCCGAGTGTGGCGGCACTGGTCTGGGCCTGTCGGAACAGCGCTTGCGCTTCCGCGAAATTCGACAGCGACAGACTGACCTCGCCGAGCGTTCGCAGCAGGTCGCCGCGCGTCGCGGCGTCGAGCTGCCCGACCTGCGACAGGCGCTGGCGCGCCTGATTGACCAGTGCCTCCGGCGTCGGCCGCTGTTCGCGCGGCAGGTGCGCGCGCGCCGCATCGAACACGTCGACGAGAAAATCGCGCACCGTGTTGGCGCGTGCCGCCTGCTCGCGGGCCACGCGCGCCTGCCACACGGCGATGCCGAGCGCGGCCAGGATGGCGGCTGCGAACAGCGCGGTCGCCAGCACGCCGGCGCGATGGCGCTGCACGAATTTCGCCATCCGGTACAGGCGCGACGGCGGATGCGCGAAGACCGGCCGGTGCTCCAGATGGCGCTCGATGTCGTCCGCCAGCGCGCCGGCCGATGCGTAGCGCCGCAGCGGCTCAGGCTCGAGCGCCTTGAGTACGATATTGTCGAGGTCGCCGCGCAGCGCGCGCCGCAGCGGCTCCGCCGCCTGCGCGGTGCCGGTCGCCGGCTGGTTGAGCCGCGAGGACGGCCGCCGCGTCGCCCCGCCGGCCGGACGAAAACCGAGCAGCAGCTCGTGCAGCAGCACGCCGAGGCCGTACACGTCCGTGGCAGTCGTGATCGCGCCGCCGGCGATCTGTTCGGGTGCCGCATACTCCGGCGTGTACACGCCGACCGTGGCGCCGGCCTCGTCCTCCTCGATCAGCTTGGCGATGCCGAAATCGAGCAGCTTCACCGTGCCGTCGGCCTCGACCAGGATGTTCGACGGCTTGATGTCGCGATGCACGATCAGGCTGCGATGCGCGGCTTCGACCGCGCGGCACACGTCGAGGAACAGGCGCAGGCGAGCATCCAGGTCGAGATTGCGCAGGTGCGCGTACTGGGTCAGGGCGACGCCGTCGACGTGCTCCATGACCAAGTACGGGATGCCGGCGTCGGTGACGCCGCCGTCGATCAGGTGCGCGATATTCGGGTGGTCGAGTGCCGCCAGCACCTGGCGTTCGCGCTGGAACAGGCGCTGCTCGAGATCGGAATACAGGCCGCGGCGCAACAGCTTGACTGCCACCTGCTGGCGGTAATCGACGTCGACGCGTTCGCCGAGAAACACCGCCGCCATGCCGCCGTGGCCGAGCGCCCGCACCAGGCGGAACGCGCCGACGCGCTGGCCAATCAGACCGTCCGACGCGATCTCTTCGGCGCCCATGCGGGCGGCGTGTTCGGTGGCCGGCGTATCGAGAAAGCCGGCATCTTGGTCGGCAGCGAGCAGCCGGCGCAAGGCCGCGCGCTCGTCCGCGTCGGCCGTGCAGCGCTCGATGACCGCGTCGCGTTCCGACGCCTGCAGATCGACCAGCTGCTCGAACAGTTCGCGCAGCCGGTTGCGCGTGCTGTCTGCGGCTCGGCTCGACGGGTCAGGCTCGTGCATGGCGGCTACGGAAACGCCGGACGCGTTGCCGCCGCGACATCAGCCGAGCTGGTCGTGAAGGAACGCACGGGCAAAGCGCCAGTCGCGATCGATCGTGCGCCGGGTCAGCCCGAGCGTGTCGGCGACCTGCTCGAGCGACAGTCCGGCGAAGTAGCGCAGCTCGACGACCTGGGCCGCGCGCGCGTCGGTCTGCGCCAGGCGCTCGAGCGCGTCGTCCAGCGCGAGCGCCTGTTCGGCGCTGGTGATCGCGATCGGCTCGCTGCCGGTCAGGGTCATGCGCACCCAGCCGCCGCCGGCGCGCTGACGCAGCCGGTCGCGCGCGCGGTCGCTGAGCAGATGGCGCATCGCCCGGGCCGCGTAGGCGAAAAACTGTGCGGGATGCTGGAACGCCAGCTCGCGGTTCGTGCTGACCCGCAGATACAGTTCGTGGACCAGCGCCGTGGTGTCCAGCGACGGCTCGTGCCCGCCCTGGGCGAGCTGACGTCCGGCCATCGCCTTCAGCCGAGCGTAGACCGCGTCGAACAGCGCGTCGGCGGACTGCTGCGAAGGCGCGGCGGGCGGCAAGATCGTGGGTGAGCCGGGTTCCATCGGAAAACCTCCGGTCCCGGATTGTACGCAGTTCGCCCGATTCGGGCGTTCAGCGGGATTTTGCTGCGCCGCGACGTGGCAAGCGCCGGCCACTTGCACCAGAATGCCGCCCCAGCAAGACTCGAGAATAAAAAGCTAGTGGGGAGGGCGGCCCGCCGCGAGTAATCGCGGTGGGCCTTTTCTTTGCGGGCCCGGGCTTCCTGCTAGGCTGCGCGGATGCCGACTGCCTTTCCTGCCGCCGCGTCGGTGCAGGCTCGTCCCTTCGGAACCCATGTCGCTGTCGCCCGAACTCAGTGAATTCGTCGCCTCCCGTTACGCGCACCTGATCACCCGCTGCCGCGAGGTCGGTGTCACGCTGTACGACGACGCCGGCGTCGCCGAGCACATCCAGCGCGTGCTGCTGGCCAGTGACTTCGCGTTCGAGAGTTTCCGCCGCGATCCGAGCTTGCTCGGTCCGGACCTGGTCACGCTGATGGGCGATCCGCGCCTGGCCGACGCGCGCCGTCCACCGTGGCCGTTGGACCTCGACGAGGACACGGCGCTGCGCACGCTGCGCCAATACCGGCGGCGCGAGGCGCTGCGGTTGATCTGGCGCGACGTGAACGGCCTGGACAGTGTCGAACAGACCCTGGCCGGGTCGAGCGCGCTGGCCGAAGCCTGCCTCGATCTTGCCCTGGGCCATGCCCAGCGCAGCCTGATCGCGCGCTACGGCGAGCCGCGCGACGAGTCCGGAGTAGCCCAGCGCCTGGTCGTGCTGGCCTTCGGCAAGCTCGGTGGCGGCGAGCTGAACTTCTCGTCCGACATCGACCTGATTCTGGCTTTCGCCGACAACGGCCAGACCGATGGCGCGCGCCCGATCGCGAACGAGGCATTCTTCGCGCGGGTCGGCCAGCAGCTGGTCAAGCTGCTCGCCGAGATCACGGTCGACGGCTACGTGTTTCGCGTCGACCTGCGGCTGCGGCCGTTCGGCAGCGCCGGACGCATCGCGATGAGCTTCGCGGCGATGGAACAGTACTACCAGCGCGAGGGCCGCGACTGGGAACGCTATGCCTGGATCAAGGCGCGCCCGGTTGCCGGCGACATCGCCGCCGGCAACCGCCTGATCGAGCTGCTGCGCCCGTTCGTCTACCGGCGCTACCTCGACTACACCGCGTTCGCCGGCTTGCGCGAGATGAAAGCGCTGATCGACGCCGAGGTCGCACGCAAGGATCTCGCCCACCACCTCAAGCTCGGTCCGGGCGGGATCCGCGAAATCGAGTTCATCGTGCAGCTGCTGCAGCTGATCCGCGGCGGCCGCGAACTGGGCATGCGCAAGCGCGGGCTGCTGCCGGCCCTGGCCGTTTGCGAACACATCGGCGCACTCGGCGCGGCGAGTGCGAAACACCTGCGTGCGGCGTATCTGCTGCTGCGCCGGCTCGAGAACCGCGTGCAGATGCTGCGCGACGAGCAGACCCACGAATTGCCGGAGGATCCGTTCGTCCGCGAACGCCTTGCCGCAGGACTCGGCTATGCCGGCTGGCCGGAGCTGGAAGCGGCGCTCGCCGCCGTTCGCGACGATGTCACCGAGGAATACACGGCACTCATCGCACCGGTGCGCGGCACGGCGCCGGCAGCGGATCGCAACCCGCTCGTGCTCGCCTACTGGCAGCGGCTCGGCGAACGTTCGGCGACGGCCGCGGAACTGGCCGTGCTCGGCTTTGCCTCCGCCGAAACGTTGCACGGCCAGCTCGGTGCGCTGCACAGCGCGGCATCTCGCACGCTCGAGACGCGCGCGCGCGCCTGCTTCGATCGCCTGTTGCCGCTGCTGATCGAGGCCGCCGCAGTCAGCATCGCGCCCGACGTATGCCTGGAACGGCTGGTCCGTCTCGTCCACGGCGTGCTGCGCCGCTCGGCGTACCTGACCCTGCTCGAGGAACAGCCGATCGCGCGCGAGCGGCTCGTTGCGCTGTTCGCCGGCAGCGCATTGCTGGCCGAGCGCGTGATCGCCCATCCGCTGCTGCTCGACGACCTGCTCGACGCGCGCGTCGATACCAGCATGCCGGCGCGCGACGAACTCGACGCCGAACTCGAGCGGCGCCTCGCCCACATCGATCTGACCGACGCCGAAGCCGAAATCGAAGTGCTGCAGGAAGAAAAGCAGAGCGCGACGTTCCGCATCGGCATGGCCAACAACCGTCATTCGAACGCGATCGCCACATCGCGTGCGCTCAGCGACGTCGCCGACGCGATCATCGCGCGCACCTTGTCGCTGGCCGAGCGCGACGTCGCGCAGCGCCACGGACGCCTGGCGCAGGGCAGCCGCTTTGCCGTGATCGGCTACGGCAGCCTCGGCGGCGCCGAGCTCGGCTTCGCCTCGGACCTCGACCTGGTCTTCGTCTACGACGATGCGATCGCCGTCGGCGAAAGCGACGGCGAGCGGCCGCTCGACGGTCCGCGCTACGTCGCCCGGCTGGCGCAGCGCGTCGTGCACTGGCTGACCGTGCAATCGCATGCTGGACGTCTCTACGACGTCGACATCCGCCTGCGCCCGGACGGCGGCAAAGGCCTGCTCGTGGTCAGCCTCGATGCGTTCGCCGAGTATCAGCGCGAGCGCGCCTGGATCTGGGAACAGCAGGCATTGGTGCGCGCACGCGGCATCGCCGGCGAAGCGGCGACGATCGCGAATTTCACCCGGCGCCGCGCCGCCGTGCTGGCCCAACCGCGCGACGCCGCGGCCGTGCGCGAGCAGGTCACGTCGATGCGTGCGCGCTGGCGTGCCGAGCGCGACCGCTCGACCGCGACCATGCTCGATCTGAAGCAGGGCGCCGGTGCGTTGCTCGACATCGAATTCCTGCTCCAGGCGCTGGTGCTGATGCAGGCGCAGGCGCATCCCGGCCTGCTCGCCGACGCCAACACGGCGGCGCTGATCGCGGCGGCCGGCGCCGCGCGAATCCTCAGCGAATCACAGACTGCGGCGCTGGCCGCGGCCCACGCCGACCTGCTCGGCCGTGCGCTGGCCTGCACACTCGATGCACGGCCGCGCCTCGTGCCGCGCGATGCGCTGCTGGCAGAACACTCGGCAGCGGTGTTGTCCGCCGCTGCGGCGGTCGGATTGGCATTTGGCTGAGGGGAGGGGAGAGGGCAGAGGGAAGAGCCGGAAGTCAGAAGCGAGAAGGCAGAGCCAGAGCCCTGAACATCGGCCGTTCGCAGCCTTCAAGCTTTCACCCTCTCCCGTCTCCCGTTTCCCCTCTCCCCTGCAATCGTGCGCCGACATCCGGCCGCGTCGCCTCGATGCAGTGCCAGACCTTGCTGGCGACCGCGGCGATCTCGCGCAGCGGCGGCGGTTGGCGCAAAGTGGAAAAATCCACATCGCCGTCGTGCAGCCAGCCCTGGCCGCGCAGTTCGGCGTGCAGCGCCGCCAGCTTCGCCGGCGCACGCGGCGGCAGGTGCGTGATCACCGGCACGCCGACCGCGCAGGCCTCGCTCAGCATGTTGACCGAATCGGGCGTGACGACGATGCGGTCGGCGAGCGCGAGATAGCTCGCATACGGATTCGCACCGTCCTGCGCGCCGCCCCAGAAGCACGTGCAGCCGTTGCGGAATGCGCCGCGCAGGCGTTCGCGCCAGGCCGTTGGCGTGCGTCGCGAGGTCGTCACCAGCACGCTGCCGCCGTCGCGCCGGCGCCAGCCGTCGATGCGTGCGATCACCGCATCGAGCCAGGCCGTGTCGAGCGCCAGGCCGCGCCGCGGCCCGCCAACCAGCAGTGCCGTGCGCGGCCGCGGCAATTGGGCCAGCGCCGGGAACGCCTGCGCCGCGTGCGCCAGCCAGGCATCATCGATCGGGTTGAGCGCGCCGAGCGTGGCGATGACGTTTGCCGCCTGGAGGCCGTCGTGACGCGGTGCGACGACCAGGTCGAAATGTGCCGGATCGACGCGCGGATCGAGAATCTGGATCGTGAATGTCGCAGCGCCGCTGCGTGCACGCAGCAGGCGCGTGAACAACGCCGCCTGACGGCCGCAACCGACGGCCAGCGCCGGCCACGATCCCGGCGATGACTCGTCGCCCGGGAACGCCAGCGCACCGGCCGCGGTCAAACGCGGGGCAAACCAGCGCCATGGCGCGCGCGGGCGAACGACGATATGCCGCGCCGCGAGCTGCATCGCGTCGGCCAGCGCCTGCGCCTGACGCTGATTGCCCGCGTGGCCGTCGCTGACCAGCCAGGCAGGCGCTGCGGCGGCGGTGGAATGATCGGTGCGCGCAGTCACCAGAATCTGTCGGCAGTCATGCGGGCGGTTCCGAGCGGGTGCGGCGCATTGTAAGGCCTGGCGTGACGCAGCGTTGCGCCGATGA
>Ga0268264_10003682_pt1 | contig 13157 bp, 10 predicted proteins | sample KBSSwiS32_FD_190357 | JGI IMG/M metagenome (GOLD analysis project Ga0268264, IMG submission 190357) | Switchgrass rhizosphere microbial communities from Kellogg Biological Station, Michigan, USA - KBS Switchgrass S3-2 (SPAdes) (version 2) | ecosystem: Host-associated > Plants > Roots >...
CGCAATCTGGTCGACTGCGAGATCGCCGAATACTTCGACCAGGACGAATTTCCGACCCGGCTCGTCGATGGCGACTTCGACGACGACATCGCGGCGGTTTTGCACCAGGGCGCGTGCTCGGACACGATGCAGACCGACGGGCGCTACATGCTCGCCAACAACTATCGCTATTCGATGGTGCTGCTGCGGCACTGCCAGGACAACGACATTCCTTTCATCTATGCGTCGTCGGCCGCGGTGTACGGCGCCGGCCGCGAGTTTCGAGAGGAATCGGCGGCCGAGGCCCCTCTCAACGTCTATGGCTATTCGAAGCTGTTGTTCGACCAGCACGTGCGGCGGACCCTGCCGGAACGAACCGCGCAGATCGCCGGCTTCCGCTATTTCAACGTGTACGGACCGCGTGAAGCGCACAAGGGCAGGATGGCGTCGGTTGTCTGGCATTTCTTCAACCAGTATCGCGCCACCGGCAAGGTTCAGCTGTTCGAAGGCTCGGGCGGGTACGCTGCCGGCGAGCAGCGCCGCGATTTCATCAGCGTCGACGATGTGATCAAAGTCAACCTGGAATTTCTCGACCATCCGCAGCGCTCGGGCATTTTCAACGTCGGGACCGGAAGCGCCGCGAGCTTCAATGCAGTGGCCGCCGCGACGATCAATGCCTGCCGCGCGGCCGACGGCGCCGCGGCGTTGTCGTTCGACGAATTGCATCGCACCGGGGCGATCGAGTACATCGGCTTCCCGGCGGGACTCGCCAGCCGATACCAGAGCTTCACGCAAGCCGATCTGGGCCGCCTGCGCGCCGCCGGCTATACCGCGCCGATGGCGACGGTCGAGCAGGGTGTCGCGAGCTATGTCCGGTCGCTGCTTGCGGCAGCGGAAGTCAACCCGTAGCAGCGCTCGCGCGTTTCACGGGTCCGGCGATAGGCCGGGCAAGTCATACCACCAAGGGGAAACAACCATGAAAAGACTCTTGCTGCTGCTGGTGACCGTGCTGTTCTCGGCGCTGGCCTTGGCGGCGGTGAACATCAACACGGCGAATCTGGCCGAGCTCGAGGCGCTGCCCGAGATCGGACCGGTGAAAGCACAGGCGATCATCGACTATCGCAACACCAACGGGCCGTTCAAATCGCCGGAAGACGTCATGAAGGTGAGCGGCATCAAAGAGGGTACCTATGGCAAGATCAAGGGGCTGATCTCGGTCAGCGGAGCGTCGACGCCACTGCCCGCCGCCGCGCCTGCAAAAACCGCGGCGCCGGCACCCGCGGCCGCTCCTGCGAAAGCCGCTGCGCCCGCACCCGCGCCTGCGCCTACACCCGCGCCCGCAGCAAAGACGGCCTCGCCGGCGGCGATACCTCCGGCCGCCGGAGCGGCCGGTGCGGCGTCGGGCACCGATGCGGCGGCGGCCAAGGACGCCAAGTCCAAAGACGCCAAAATGACCAAGAAAGAAAAGGCCGAGGCGGACAAGGCAGCGAAAGCCAAGGCGAAGGAAGACGCGGCCAAGGCCAAGGCGGACGCAGCCAAGGCGAAGGAAGATGCCTCCAAGGCGAAGGCGGAGGCAGGCAAGGCGAAGTCAGACGCCGCCAGTGCGAAGGCGGACTCGGCCAAAGCCAGCGCGGCGTCGACCAAGGAAGCCGCTCCGACCAAGGCCGAAAAGGCGGCTGCCGACAAGGCCGCCAAGGCGAAGGCGAAGGAAGAAAAGGCCGCGGCGGCCAAGGCCAAGAAGGAAGCCGATGCGGCTGAAGCCAAGGCGAAAAAAGACGCTAAGGCAGCCGAAGCCAAGGCCAAGAAGGAAGCCGAAGCGGTTGAAGCCAAGGCAAAGAAGGACGCCGCAGCGGCCAAGGCTGACGAAAAGGCCAAGAAGTAGGCGCAAGCAACTTCTTCCGCTATAAGGAAACCCCGCAGTCGCGGGGTTTGCCTTTTCAGACACCCGTTCCGACGTGCGCGTCGGGATCGGAACATGGTCGCTCGGGTAAAATGGCGTCCGTGTACAAGACCATCGAACAAACCGTCGGCAACACGCCGCTGGTCGAGCTGCAGCGCATGGCCAAGGCGTCCGGCAACGTCGTGCTGGTCAAGCTGGAGGGCAACAATCCTGCCGGATCAGTCAAGGACCGTCCGGCGCTTTCGATGGTTGCGCAAGCCGAGAAGCGCGGCACGATCAAGCCGGGCGACACGCTGATCGAGGCGACCAGCGGCAACACCGGTATTGCGCTGGCGATGGCCGCCGCGATGCGCGGCTTCCGCATGATCCTGGTGATGCCCGAGCATCTGTCGCTCGAGCGGCGGCAGACGATGAGCGCGTTCGGCGCCGAAATCGTGCTGACCCCAAAGGCCGGCGGCATGGAGACCGCACGCGACGTTGCCGAGCGCATGCGGGACGATGGCAAGGGCATCATCCTCGACCAGTTCGCCAATCCGGACAATCCGCTCGCGCACTACGAGGGAACCGGCCCGGAAATCTGGCGCGATACCGGCGGCCGCATCACGCATTTCGTGTCCAGCATGGGCACGACCGGCACGATCATGGGTGTATCGCGGTATCTGAAGGAGCAGAACCCGGCCATCGTGATCATCGGGTGCCAGCCCGATGAAGGCTCGCAGATTCCCGGCATACGCAAGTGGCCGGAGGCGTACATGCCGAAAATCTTCGATCGAAATCGGGTCGATCGCATCGAAAGCGTCTCGCAGGCGGACGCTGAAGCCATGGCGCGGCGCCTCGCGCGCGAGGAAGGGATATTCGTCGGCATATCGTCCGGCGGCGCATGCGCGGTTGCGCTTCGCATCGCCGATGAGGTGAGGAACGCGACAATCGTGTTCGTCGCCTGCGATCGCGGCGACCGCTACTTGTCGAGCGGGGTCTTCCCTGCCTAGAGCGGCGCTCCGGCGTCCGTTTGCGCCGCGCGCACCGCGCCAACGCCAATGACGCCAACTCTCGTCTTCGACATCGAGACGGTGCCCGACATCGCGGGATTGCGTCGGCTCAATCGCCTTCCTGCCACCTTGTCGGACGCCGACGTCGCGACCTGGGCCGCGCAGCAGCGGCGGGCGGCGACCGGTGGCGATTTTCTGCCTTTATACCTGCAGCGCGTCGTCGCCGTCGCCTGCGGCTTGCGCGAAGGCAGCACTTTCCGCGTCTGGTCGCTCGGTGAGGCCAGCGACGCCGAGCCCGAGCTGATCCGCCGTTTTTTCGACGGCATCGATCGCTATACACCGCAGCTCGTTTCGTGGAACGGCGGCGGCTTCGACCTGCCGGTGCTGAATCACCGTGCGCTGGTACACGGCATCAGCGCGGCGAGATTCTGGGATTGGGGCGACGACGATCGCGAGTTCAAATTCAACAGTTACCTGGGGCGCTATCACACGCGGCATCTCGATCTGATGGACGTGCTGTCGATGTACCAGCCGCGGGCGACCGCCGGGTTGGATGCGATCGCGCGACTTTGCGGCTTTCCCGGAAAGCTCGGCATGGACGGCAGCGAGGTACACGCGGCATTCGAGGCGGGCAAGATCGATGAGATCCGCTGTTACTGCGAAACCGACGTGATGAACACTTACCTCGTCTACCTGCGCTTCCAGCTGCTGCGCGGAACCTTGTCGGCCGCCCAGTATTCGACCGAGCTATCGTTCGCGCGCGAAAAGCTCGCCGCGACCGGCGCGCCCCATTGGCGCGAGTTCATCGCCGCCTGGGACGCCAACGCGCACGCCGCCGGCGGCGTCTAGGTTTTGAGAAGCGGGAGAGGCGTGAATCGACCGCCGAGCGGGCCGGTCGATGGGACGTTCCACCAGCGGTCGAGCGCCGTCGCGTAGACGCTGCGAAAATCGATCGAGTATCCGGTGTTGCCATCGCCGGACAAGCGCTCGAGCGACGGCTGCTCGCCATACAGACCCCCCGCGACGCGGCCGCCGAGCACGAAATGCGCGCTGGCCGTGCCGTGATCGGTGCCGTTCGACAGATTCTCTTTGGGCCGGCGGCCGAATTCGGCGTAGGTGAGCACCAGCGTGTCGTCCCAGCGCTTGACCTCGCCTAGCGCATTTTTCAGCGCGACGACGCCTGCCGCCAGCTCGCCCAGCAGTCGCGCCTGTGTCGGCGCCTGCCCGCTGTGCGTGTCGTACCCGGTCTGCGTCACTCGAACGACCGCCACGCCCGGTCGATTGGCGACGACCTGGCAGGCGGTCCGGATCGCGTTGCCGAACGCGCCCTGCGGGAAGCTGGCCTTGAACGCATAGTCGGATTTGAGACGCGCCGCCGCCTGGACGATATCGGCTTCGACCTTCAGGATGTGCTGCAAAGCCTTGTTGCGCGTCTGTCCTTCGCCCGTGGCGAAGCGGGCCTGGCGAAGGAATTGCTCGGTATTGGCCAGCGCGATCGCGCGCGTGCCGCCGCCGGAGAGCGGACCCAGATCGGGCGAGCCGACGATCACGCCGTCGGCGGCGAAATCTGCCGGCGTCGGCGCGAGCGCGAACGTGCGCGTCAACCAGCCGTCCTGCAGATACTGGTGACTGCCCGAAGCGGTGTCCCAGATCTCGATCGAGCGAAAATGCGACAGGTTGGGCTCCGGGTATCCGACGCCCTGAAGCACGGCGAGCTCACGAGCGCGCCACAGCGGCAGCAGCGCCTCGAGGGCAGGATGCAGGCCGACCGCATCCGAAAGCTGAATGACCGAGTCGCGCGCAATCGCGAGCTTCGGGCGCAACGCGTAATAAGCCGGATCGGCGAACGGAACCAGCGTATTGAGTCCATCGTTGCCGCCCTTGAGCTCGATCAGTATCAGCAGTCGCCGGTAATCGGCACCGGCCGGCGCAGCGCCGAAGGCCAGGTTCGCCGCCGCAAGCGCCGGCGCCAGGCCGGCGATGGGCGCGCTCGCGGCGAGCTTGAGAAAACGGCGTCGATCCATCATCCGGCTCCTCCGATCACGCGCTCATTTGAGCTCGTAGGCCGCGTCGAGCACGAGCTCGCGCAGCATCGCCAGCGGCTCGCTCGCTTGCGGCGGAGTCTGCGGCGCGACGGCGAACAGCAGCCGGACCGCGTCGTCGTTGCGCTTTTGCGCATCGGCTGGGGCTTTCCACTGCGCGAACCACGCCACGCTGTCGAACTGCACACTGCGTATGCCGCTATCGACGGCGCGCATTGAGCGCGCGCGGCGAGCCTGATCGGTCTCGTCAGGCGCCGGCCATGGCGTCCGGTCCGATGCCGTCATCGTGTTACCGGGTACCGACTGCAGCATGCCGGTGGCTCCGCCCTCGGCTCGCATCAGCCGGTCGAGAAACTGCTTGCGTGCGAGCAGCCTGCTGCTATTGATCCACGTCTCTTGACCGGGCCAGCCCCTGACGTTCGGTGGCGCGAACAGGACCTGTCCCATGCCGGCGGCGGCGACGGCGAACGGGATCGTATCGCCCGGATGCATGCCGAATTGGTGCAGCGTGCCAACGACCAGATCGACCGGCGACTTGACCAGCGTGCCCCGGTTTTCGCGTGCGTAGAAGGCGTCCGATGTCAACAGCGCGTACAGCGCGGTCTTGATGTCGTAGCCGGAATCGCGAAAACGCGCGGCGATGCGCTTGACTTCGGCGGCATCGGGATCGGGCGAGACGAACTCACGCCACAGCTTGCGGCTGACGAATTCGGCGGTCGACGGTTGCGCGAGCAGAATATCGATGACGTCGTCGCCGTCGAAATTACCCGTCCTGCCGAGCACCGTCTTGGGTCCGTAGTCGTGCAGAGCGCGGCGGAAGACGAACTCGCCACGTTCCCGGTCGAGGCTCCAGCCGGTAAACGCTCGCGCCGCTTCCTTAACGTCGCTCTCGCCGTAGTTGCCTTCGCCGAGCGTAAACAGCTCCATCAATTCGCGCGCGAAATTCTCGTTCGGCGCGCCCTTGCGATTCTGTGCGCTGTCCAGGTAGATGATCATCGCCGGATCGCGCGCGACCGCGTGCAGCATCGCGCCGAAGTTGCCGAGCGCTTGCGCGCGCAGCGTGACATTCTGCCGATACATCAGCTCGGTGAGTTTCACCTTTTGCTGGCTGGACACGAAATGGTTGTGCCAGAACAGCGTCATCCGCTCGGTCAGCGGCGATGGCGTCGACAGCATTTCCCCGACCCACCAGCCGCGCAGATCCAGGCCTTCGCGGACCTGCTGCTGGCGGAACATCTTGATCTCCTCGTCAGACGCGCCTGCCCCGCGGCGCGGATATTGCAGCGGTCCGGTCGCGATCATCGCCGGCGGCGGCGATGTTACCGCCGCGGTGCGCGAGGTCGCGAGCAGCGCTTTTGCGGCCTGCTCGCGCGACATGCCGACGTAGTGTTCGATCTCGGCTTGCGTGGCGCCGAAGCCCGTGCGGTTGAGCAAAAGCCTCGCGCCGTCGTAATCGAGCGCGCCGGCGATCGCCGCATCAGCCCGTGGTGCGGCCAGCGACAGAACGACTGCGATCGTGGCAAACGAGGAGAGGGCGCGCATGCGTGGCCGAGGCGGTCCGATCGGCAATCAACGGCTCAGTGTAGCGAGCTGTTGACTTTGCGTGCGCCTTCGGTTGTAACAGCCTGTTGCGCTTCGCTGGCGAGAGAGGGGTCAGAGCCTGATCGTGCCGCGACCGAGCTCCAGCACACGCCCCGAGACGAAAATGCGCCCATCGGCGTCGACCTCGAGGCCGAGCCGGCACGGGCGTCCTACGGCTTCGCCCTGGGCGACAGTCAATGACTGCGGCCGCGCGGCGCCCGTCGCCACCAGCCACCCGCCCAGATTCGCGCAAGCGGAGCCTGTGCCCGGATCCTCGACCACCGCGCCCTGCTTGGAAAAGAAAAAGCGCGTCGAGACCGAGCCCTCGCCAACCCGCGACCAGACGTAGGCCATCGCGCGCACGCTGCGTGCGCTGCCGGGCGGCCCGGGCAGATCAAGGCTTGCATGGCGAAGAAGCAACGCCGGATCCGGGGCGCAGCGGGCCACTGCCTCGGCGCTGGCCAGCGGAATCACCAGCTGCTCGCTGCCGGTATCGACCCACAGCGGCGTGGTGCCGAGATCGGCCGTGGTGAGCCCGAGCATCGCGGCCAGCACATCGCGCGGCGCCGCGACCTCACGCGTTCGCGGTGCCTTGGCTTCGAGCGTCCAGCGATCGGCGCGCGCGGTGACCGGCACGATACCGGCGCGCATCTCCAGCGTCAGCGAATCGCCGCCGCGCAGGCAATCACGGACGACGTGCGCGGTCCCGAGCGTCGGATGCCCGGCGAATGGCATCTCGAACGATGGGGTAAAGATCCGAACGCGCGCGGTTGCGACGGTCGACGGCAGGATGAACGTCGTCTCGGAGAGATTGAACTGCAGCGCCAGCGCCTGCATCGTCGTCTCGTCGAGACTTCCGGCCTCTTCGAACACCGCGAGCGGATTCCCGCTCAACGCGTCCTCGCGGGCGAACACATTCAGAATTCGAAACCGGTAATCGTTCATCATCGCTCCATCACCGCCATCCTGGAGTCGTCGCTTGCGGCGAGCACATCGGCAGCCAGCGCGGCAAAGCCCGCCGGCGAGGGATCGCGCAAGCCGAACACGGCACTCGGACCCGCGGCCGGGAAATGCCGGGCCATCGAGCGTCCATATAGCGGATCGTAATGCGATTCGAGCAGCTCCCCGATCAGCGCGTCCCAGTCCCCGCTCGCGGCGAGCGTTTCCCAACGGGCAAATGCCGCCTTGCCGTGGAATTCGACCAGCGGGCGCAGGCGGTCGAGCAGCAGCGCCGGACTCTGCAGGAAGTGACGGTACTCGGACTTGAGCAGCGCGATGCGTTCCGACAGCGGCGTGCGCAGGATGATCGTCTCGCCGTCGTGCATCCGCTGGAGCAACGCATCGGGCAGCTGGATCGCACCGATCCGCCGGCTCTCGGCCTCGACGTAGACCGGGCGCCGGGGGTCGAGGAGGCCGAGTGCGGCCAGGAGATCGGTTTCGAATTTCTTCTGCGAGGGTTGTGGCGTGCCCGGAACCTGGCCCAGCAGCGAGCCGCGATGCTGTGCGATGCCCTCCAGATCGAGCGTTTGCGCGCCTGCGTCGGCCAGCGCCCCGAGAAGCTGACTCTTGCCGGAACCGGTCAAGGCGCATACCACCCGGAAGCGGTACCGTGCCGGCTGCACGGCGAGCCGCGCGACGACATGGCGGCGGTACGCGCGGTAACCGCCGTCGAGCTGTACGGCCCGCCATCCGACCTCGTTCAGCACATGCGCGACCGCGCGGCTGCGCTGTCCGCCGCGCCAGCAATAGACCAGCGGCTTCCATTCGCGCGGCTGCTCGGCGAATACGGTCTCCAGCATTTTCGCGATGTTGCGCGCGACCAGCGCCGCACCGAGCCTGCGCGCCTCGAACGGCGAGGCTGCGTGCATGATGCCGATCCGGGCACGCTCGTCGTCGTCGAGGACCGGATGATTGCGCGCCCCGGGAATATGGTCCTCGGCGAATTCGGCCGGGCTACGGACGTCGATGCGATCGGGGTGCGCGGGCAATGCGTCGACGTCAACGCGGCTGCCCGGGTACAGTACGGCGCTCATGCGGCTTTGGCGGAAAGCAGCGGGGCGAGCGACGGCCAGACATTGTCCAGCATCTTTGCCTGCGCTGCGGCCAGCGGATGGATGCGATCGGGCTGGAACATCGAGTCGTTTTCGGCGAATCCCTCGAACAGGAACGGCACCAGCGCAGCCTTGCGCGCGCGGGCAACCTCGCCGAAGGTCGCGGCGAAGCGCTCGCCGTAAGCCGCGCCGTAATTCGGCGGAACGCGGATGCCGACCAGCAGCACGCGCGAGCCGGCGTTCTGCGCCGCGGAAGTCATTGCGTCGAGATTGTCGCGCATCGCGTCGAGGCTGCCGCCGCGCAATCCGTCGTTGCCGCCGAGCTCGATGATCGTGATCGCCGGATGATGCTGCGCCAGCAGCGCGCCCAGTCGCGCGCGACCGCCGGCGGTAGTGTCGCCGCTGATGCTTGCATTGACGACGCGATAACGCAGATGCTGCGCGTCCAGCCGCTGCTGCAAGAGCGTTGCCCAGCCGACGCCAGTCGGCAATCCGTAACCGGCCGAGACGCTGTCGCCGACCAGCAGGATGACCGGCGACGCGCGCTGTGCCGATGCGGGCATGGCTGCGGCGAGCAGCGCCCACCACGCCACGATGGCGAGTGTACGCACGAACATCGAGTGGAAACGGGGAGTCACGACGCATTGTAGAGCCAGGGGCGGGCGGCGCCAAAGGGCGCTGAGGCGGCAAGGTAGAATGCCGGCAACGACCGATGAATCCGACGCGCAACGCTTACGTTCTTCCGCCTTCCACGTTCACGATCGAAGCGTTGACAAAACGCGCGCCGCCGAAGCGGATGAACCGGGCCGATGGCTGATCCGGTCATCCGCGCCGTAGCGCTGTCCAAACTAGTGATCAGCGGCGAGGCGCCGCTCAAGATCCTGGACGACGTGAGCTTCGACATCGCCGCCGGCGAAAGCGTTGCGATCGTCGGCGCATCGGGGTCGGGCAAGACGACGCTGCTGGGATTGCTTGCGGGGCTCGACCGGCCGACGACCGGCGAAGTGTGGCTCGGCAACACGGCGCTGAACGGCCTGTCCGAAGACGCGCGCGCGGCGCTGCGCCAGCGCTGGGTCGGCTTTGTCTTTCAGTCGTTCCAGTTGCTGCCCGCGCTGACCGCGCTGGAAAACGTCATGCTGCCGCTGGAGCTGGCCGGCGCGAACGACGCGGGCGCGCGGGCGCGTGAGTGGCTCGCCCGAGTCGGGCTCGCCGCCCGTGTTACGCACTATCCGAAGCAGCTCTCGGGCGGCGAGCAGCAGCGCGTGGCGATCGCGCGCGCGTTTTCCGGCGAGCCGCAGGTGCTGATGGCCGACGAGCCGACCGGTAACCTGGACGGCGCGACCGGCACCGAAGTCGCCGAGCTGATGTTCCGCCTGAATCGCGAGCGCAGTACGACTTTGCTGCTGGTCACGCACGAAGTAACTCTCGCTGCGCGCTGCGCGCGGCGATTGTCGCTGGCCACCGGACGCCTGGTTGGCGACGAGCAGAGCAGCCTCGGCGGAGCAACCGCCGCATGAAGACGCCCGACACCGTGCGGCTGGCCTGGCGGCTCCTGGTGCGCGACTGGCGCGCCGGCGAACTGCGCGTCCTGATCGCCGCGCTGGTCCTCGCGGTGGCGAGTGTCGGCACCGTGGGCTTTTTCACCGATCGAGTCAAAGGTGCGCTGACGCGGCAGGCGAACCTGCTGCTCGGCGCCGACCTGCTGCTTTCAGGCGACCGTCCGTTGCCCGACGAGTTCATGCGCGAGGCGCGATCGCGCGGGCTCGCGGCGGTGCCGGCGATCAAGTTCAACAGCATGGTGCAAGCGGCAGGAGGTGCGGGCGCTGCGGTGCTGGCCGATGTCAAGGCCGTCACCGCCGGCTATCCGCTGCGCGGCGCGATCCTGCTGGTCGATCCGGCGAATGCGGCGGGCAAAGTTGCGCCAGGCGTGCCGCCGCCGGGCGAAGTCTGGATCGACAGCCGGCTTGCGGCGCGTCTTGGCGTGCAGCAAGGCGCGAAGCTCGCCGTCGGCGAATCGACGCTGACCGTCGGAGCAATCGTGCAGCAGGACCCCGAGGTGACCAGCGGCCTGCTCGCGCTGGGACCCCGCCTGATGATGAACCTGGACGACGTCGCGGCAACGCGACTGTTGCAGCCAGGCAATCGCGCCGCGTACCGGCTGCTGGTTGCCGGCGACGCGATCAATGCCTTCCGCGACTGGGCGCAGGCGCATCTCGACCGCGGACAGCGGCTGGAGTCGATCCGCGACTTGCGGCCCGAAGTGCGGCAGACGCTCGAGCGCGCTGAGCAGTACCTGGGCCTCGCGGCACTGGTCGCGGTCATGCTCGCCGCGGTCGCCATCGCGCTCGCCGCATCGCGTTATCTACGGCGTCATCTCGACGCTGCCGCGATGATGCGCTGCCTCGGCGCGCCACAACGGCAGATCCTGTTGCTGTTCGCGCTGCAATTCCTGGTGCTGGGCGTCGGCGCGAGCATTGCCGGCTGCGCGCTGGCGCTCGGAGGTCAGCAGCTGCTGATCGTTCTCCTGGGCGGCATCGTCAGCGCCGACCTGCCGCCGCCGAGCGCGTGGCCGGCATTCGCCGCCGCGGCGAGCGGTCTCGCCGTGCTCTTCGGCTTCGCCCTGCCGCCGCTGTTCGCGCTCTCGAGAGTCCCCCCGCTGCGCGTGCTGCGTCGCGACTTGGGGCTTCCCCGCGCCGGAGGCTGGCTCGCCTACGCGCTGGGCGCGGCGACGATCGCGCTGCTGATCGGTTGGCAGGCGCAGGACGCGACCACCGGCGCGATCATGATCGGCGGCACGGCCGCGCTGCTCGCGGTTGCCGGCGCGGTCGCGTGGGCGCTTATCGCACTTCTGCGTTTGTTGCCGCAACGCGGGTACAGCTGGCGGTACGGCCTGGCCAATCTGCGCCGCCGACCCCTGGCTTCGAGTTTGCAGATCGGCGCGCTCGGACTGGGGCTGATGGCGCTCTTGCTGCTGACGCTGGTTCGCGGCGACTTGCTGCGCAACTGGCGCGCGAGCCTGCCGGCCGATGCGCCCAATGTGTTCCTGATCAACATCCTGCCCGACCAGATCGAAGGCATGCACGCGCTGCTCGAGCGAGAGCTCAAAGCCGACGTCCCACTCTATCCGATGGTGCGTGGCCGTCTGGTCGCGGTCAACGACGTGCCCGTCGATTCGACCCGCCTGACCGACGCGCGTGCACGCCGGCTCGCCGAGCGCGAATTCAACCTGTCGTGGATGAACGAGCTGCCGCGCAGCAATCGCGTTGTCGCCGGGCAATGGTGGAAAGCGGGCGATGCCGGCGTCATGTCGCTCGAGGATGGCATCGCCGAGACGCTGGGCGTGAAGCTGGGCGACGTGCTCACCTACGACATCGTCGGCACGCGCGTCAGCGCGCGCGTGACGAACCTGCGCAAGGTCGACTGGGACAGCTTTCGCGTCAATTTCTTCGCACTCTATCCGCCGGGCATGCTCGACGGTCTGCCGACGACCTACATCGCCGCAACCCGTGCGCCGGACAACCCCGCGTGGCTCAACGGACTGCTGGCGCAGTATCCGAATGTGCTCGCGATCGACGTCGGCGAGCTGCTGCATCAGGTCGGCGCCATCGTCGAGCAGGTCGCGCGCGCCGTGGAATTCGTGTTTCTGTTCACGCTGGCCGGCGGCGTGCTGGTGCTCGAAGCGGCGATCGCGGCGACGCAGGACGAGCGTCTCTACGACGCGGCCGTGCTGCGCACCCTCGGTGCAAGCCGTCGGCAGCTGACCGTGGCGCAGCTCGCCGAATTTCTGACGCTGGGGACGTTGGCGGGCCTGGTCGCGGCGGGCGGGGCGACGGCCACCGCCTACGTGCTGGCCGATCGGGTCTTTCACATCCCGTTCGGCTGGAACCCGTGGTTATGGGTGATCGGCATCGTCGGCGGCGCGCTGGGCGTGGCCGCCGCCGGCTGGATCGGTACCAGGCGCACCCTGCGGCAGCCGCCGCTCGCTCTGCTGCGTCAGTTCGGCTAGCGGCCGTAGGCCAAACCCACGCGGAACCAATAGGCGGCCGCAGCTTTCAAAATGAGAACGATTCGCGTTATCATACGCGCTCGATTCTAGTCAGCCATTCGACCTTAATCCGATGCTGCGCGACGATCATGGGTAATGCCCTTTTCATCATCTGGCGCGAATCGGCCGAGGCGATGCTGGTCGTCGGCATCCTTTACGCGTGGCTGCGCAAGCATCCGGACGTCAAGCGCGGGATGCGCTATCTGTGGGCAGGCGTGGGAACCGGGGTCGCGCTGGCGCTGGCGCTCGCCGCGGTGATGCTGGGCATTGCCAGGAGCTTGTCCGACCAGGGCCTCGAATACTTCCAGACAGCGATGATGCTGATCGCCGCCGGGCTGATCGTGCAGATGGTCTTCTGGATGCGCCGGCACGGCCGGACGTTCAAGCGCGAGCTCGAGCAGGACATGCAGAAAAACGCGTCGGCGGCGAACTGGTGGGGCCTGCTGCTCGTCGTCGCGCTGGCGGTCGGACGCGAAAGCGCCGAGACCGTCGTATTCCTCTACGGCCTGGGCACGCAATACGCGAGCTTCTGGAGCTTTATAGGGATCCTCGTGCTGGGCCTGGGCGCTG
>Ga0268264_10003683_pt1 | contig 13148 bp, 19 predicted proteins | sample KBSSwiS32_FD_190357 | JGI IMG/M metagenome (GOLD analysis project Ga0268264, IMG submission 190357) | Switchgrass rhizosphere microbial communities from Kellogg Biological Station, Michigan, USA - KBS Switchgrass S3-2 (SPAdes) (version 2) | ecosystem: Host-associated > Plants > Roots >...
CCAGTCGATGCCGGTCCCGGGGAACTGGATCACGATCTGCTCGATCCCGGCCCCGAAGAGCACGAGCCCCGTCAGGAGCGCGGTCGTGGCGCTGCTGTACCAGAGCCACAGATCGACGAACATGATGACGTTGTTCGGCGCCACCGTGGTGGGATTGAGCACGAAGTTTGCGGTGCCCACGTACATCTTGACGGTCTTGGCGTTGGCATTGGCCGCGAACGTGAACACGCTGCCGATCTGCATGCCGCTGTTAGCCACGACGGTATCGGCCGGGACCGTCCAGCTCTGGAGATCGTCCTCGCCCGTCAGCACGTTGCCGACGCCGGTCGTGGACACGAAGCCGCGCGTGGTGAGCGCGAGCGAGCCCGCCCCGCCCGTGACCACGAGACCGCCTGCGCCAGTGATCGTCGCCGGCACCGGGGCATTGCCCGTGGAGCCGATCGCGAGCTGCCCGTTCGTGAGGGCGGCAATGGAACGCGGGGGCGCACTGCCGCCCGTGCCGATCACGAGGCCGTTGTACGTGAGCGGGCGCGCATCCGCCATCTAGGGCGCCTCGGGCTCGCGCTGGAGGCGCGTGGTCAGGTCCGTCACCTCGGCCTCCACCTGGTCGATCTGGGCGCGCACGTCCTCGCCGAGCGGGCCGGGGAGATCGGCATGGCGCAGCGTGTCCAGGAGCGCGCGGAGCTTGGGGGGAATGAGACCGGCCATCAGGACGCCGCCTTGAAGGTATGGATCACCATCAGATCCTGGAGGATGTCGCCGGTGGCGGTGGCTTCCCCGGTAAACTCCACCACGCGCGCGTTCGCCCCAATATGCGTGACCGTCTCCGTGCCGCCGGCATATTCGAGCACGCCCCCCGTCCCCGCTGTGGCCCCGGTCACGACCATGGCCGAGATCGTGAGGCTTCCCGTCCCTGCCGAGCTGTAGAGCGCCAGGATGTTCACGTCGGCATATTTCCCGCTAGGCGCCGCCGTCGTGGGGTTCATCACGATCGCGGTCTCCCCGCCCGTGCCGCTCGCGGCGCGTGATGGGTAGAAGCGGAGTGTCTTGGTATTGCCGTTGGCATCGAACCCCACCCGCGCGCGGAGAATGTACCCGTCGCCGGTCGCGCTCATGGTGCCGGCGGGCATGGTCCAGGTATGCAACACGTCCTGGCCGGTGAGGACGTTAGTGATGGTGGCCCGGCTCGCGTACCCGGTGCGCATCGCGCCCGCAATCTGCGTGTTGAGCGCGACGAAGTTGGCGTTCACGTCGGCTGAGCGGATGGTGGTCGCTGCCGTAAAGGTGGTCAGGGTGGCCATCAGGGCGTCCTCGGGCGACGAATGTGCCGCCGGTCACGGTAGAAGCACTCGTAGCCGAGCCAGGTGAAGGGCTGGTTGGGCTCGAGATTCTGCACGGTGAACTCCACCACCTCGCCGAGCCCACTGAGATCGAGCCGGATGATCCCCGTCCCGGAGGCCCCAATGTCCCACAGGTTCTGGTCCCACTGCGCCTGATCCCACAGGCTGGCGCCCGAGGTCAGCAGCGGCGCGGTGTACACCTGCCCGCCCGTCATGCCGAAGTCGAATGACGTGCTGATCTGGATGTTCCCCGTGTCCTCGGTGGAAAAGTAGAAGAAGGCGTAGCGCACGGACTTCTGCACGCCCGGCTCGCCGAGATCGGTGATGTGCGAGGCGATGCCGCTGATCGCCTCCGTCGAGCCCGAGGAGCGGTTCAGGCAATACACGAAGCCGTCGTAGCCACCCGCCCAGACTTCGCGTGCCCCGGTCGTGGGATTGCGCACCGTGAACAGGCTCGCGTAGGCCGTGTTCGACCAGACCGACCACGCCTTGAGGAGCATGTCGTAGACCAGCATCGTGTCGTTGGTGCCGCCGCTATTGGCGCAGAGCGCGAGGTACAGGAAGTTATTCTGCGAGTCGTACGCCACCGCCGCCGTGTTCAACTTGTCCAGCGCGAGGGATTCGTCGGTGTCGAGGCGGAAGTAGTTCTCGACCTTGTCGGAGACGAACGCCTCCTTGAGGTCGCCGAACTGCTGCGTCTGCGTGAGGTTGTGGCCGCCGAGCTCGGAGACGTACCACACGTCGTTCAGCGCAAAGACCGCCCCCTGCGAGGAGATCGCGCCCACCGAGCCCACCGTGGGGACCAGGTGATCCGCCACCGTGTAGCCCGTCACGGGGCCGATGCCCTGGAGGCGATACGGCCGGCGACCCTTCAGGATCACCAGCTCTTGGACGCTGCTCACGAGGTCCACGATCGTGGAGTTGTCATTGGGCTCCACGTCCATGAACCCGGCATCCGTGGTGCCCGTCCAGCTCACCGTGTTGTTCAGCGCCGACCAGTACAGGCGCGACGGGACCGCGCGCGCCGTCATGAAGGCGCGGTTGCCGTGCATCACGATGACCTGGCCCGTGGCCGGGGGCGAGCCCGCCATGTTCTGAAACGTGGTGCCGTCCCAGGTCATCGGCGCGTCGTAGCCGTTCGTGATGTGCAACAGGTCGTTGTAGGTCGCGAAGCGGTAGCGCACCCCGGCATTGGTGGACTTGCCGGTCGCGAGGTTCGCCGTGGTGCCGTCGGTGAGGATCTTCACCACGCGGCCGTCGGAGGTGCCCACCACCTGGTAGTCGGTGCCGCTGGACAGGCGGAACTGCGTGCCGCCGAGGATCTTCACGGTGGCGCCGAGCGTAGTCGCGTTGATCGCCACCTTGCCGAAGCGCTTGGTCACGCCGCCATCGGTGGTGTAGATCATGTTCGTGGCCTGCGTGAGGCGGTTGCTGTTCTTCATGCGCGACAGGCGCAGCGGGGTCGTCTTCACGTCGAGCCCGCCCGCGAAGCTGTCCACGCGAAAGGACTTGAGCGCCTGACCGTAGAGGACGGGGGGCGCCATCAGCAGAAGAGGCCTTCCGCCACTTCGGTGTCCTGCGTCTGGCGGGCGTGGCTGCCGACGAAGCGGGCCAGGGTCGCCTCGGCGGCCTGCTGCCACATGAGGAACGAGCTGTCGCGGTCCTTCATCTGTGCGCGCGCCGTCGCGTAGTCCACGACCGCGAGCCACAGCGGCTGCGGCACCTGGAGCGTGTCCGTCGTGGCGCTCAGCGTGCCCAGGATCGGCGTGTAGGTCAGCTTCAGGTCCAGCGCGCGGTTGGCCTTGGGCGCGACGACCAGCGTGCGCTCGCCGATGAGATCACAGAGAAAGCCGCTCGGCTCCTGCGCGTCCGTGGTCGCGAGCAGCGCGCGGAACGCGGCCGAGGTCATGTCCGCGAAGGCGAAGGTGACGGTCTCATATCCGCTCGTGATGCACTCGATGAGCTTGAGTTCGTCCATGTCGGGTGGCAGCGTGTAGCTCGTCGTGCTCGCGGCGATGGCGAAGCCAGCGGTCGAGTACGCCTCGCCGAGGATGGTGACTGAGCCATCGGTGGAACTGCGCTGCACGTCGAAGTAGTCGCTCTTCAGCGCCTTCACGCGCGACCAGACCATGTGCTGCGCATCGTCCAGTCGCGCGATTAGCTCTGTGTCGAGCCAGAACGCCTCCTCGCGCTCGTCCAGGTTCTGGCGCACGGCGAGGAGCAGATCGGCGACCGTCTTGCGCGGGGCGGCCATCAGGCGGTCACGCTCCGGCGGTCGTAGGTCACGAAGCCGTCGTGCTCCGTGCGCAGGGGGTTGTCACCCGCGACATGCGTGCTGATCTGGCGCTTCGTGTCCCAGGCCAGGCGGTCGTAGATTTCGCGCGCGCCCTGCTCGTTGATCGTGTCCCACGCGCGCTTGGTCTCGGCCTCCTCCTCGGCTTCGGCGGCGTCGAGGCGGCGCAGCAGTTCGTCCTTCGCCTGGTGCGCCTCCAGCGTCAGGTGCTTCAGATGCGCGGCGATGAAGTCCCACGGATACTCGATCGGGTGGCGCAGCTTCGTCACGTAGCAATAGCCCTGCCGCCAGCCATCCCAGGCGTCCAGCGCGCGTGGCGTGGTGCCGAAGGCGCTCGGCTTCTCGGCGAGCCAGCCCGGCTGCCGCTCGCGCGCCTTCACCTCGATGAGCCAGCAACGCTGATGCGTGGCCCAGCGGATGCGGAGATCCTTGTCGAAGCGCGAGAGCTGCTGCACCAGCGACATCGGCGGAATAGGATTCATGGCTTACCCGTGTGCCGCATGGTGGTGATGCCACATGGTGAGACTCCCCGTGCCACCGCTACCCCCGGCCGCGATGATCCCGCTGCCGCCGCGCCCAATGGTGCCGCGGTCGGCGGCGTCGAGCGTGCCGTCGGGCACGATGATGGGCGGATGCCAGGGGCGCGCGATGGAGACGATGGCCTTGCGCTTGCGCTCGGTGTCGATCATGGCCCCGCCACCGCTTCCGCTTCCGTGTAGGTGGTCGCGTCGTCGGTCAGCGCCTTCTTGGTGATGACCACACCCGCGTCGTTGCTGAGCGTCATGCTGGAGCTCGTCACGGTGATCTGATTGCGCAAGGCCATATACAGCAGCATCAGCGCCGTCGCCACCGTGGGCGTCGCCGCGGGGGCGGCCTGGGCCAGCTCCGCGATCTGATCCACGCGGATCACGTCGACCACTTCCGCGTTCACGTCCGCCTTGGCCTGCGCGGCGAGCGAGCCGACAGAGCCGACGACGTTCCCCGTGACGTTGCCACCCACCGCGCCGGTGACGCTGCCGACGGCGCCGGTCACCGAGCCCACCGCCCCGGTGACGGAGCCCACGGCGCCGGTCACGCTGGCCACGGAGCCCGTGAGGTTGCCCGTGAAGGTAGTCGTGAGCGCCGTGGTGACCGTGGTGGCGGCGTTCGTGCCCGCGATGAACACGCCCCCCGCGGCGCCCGGCGTGGCGGCGGCCACGTTGTTGATGTTCTTCACGTTGGCGTCGAGGATGCCCGCCGTCGCGGGCGTGGACACGGCGGTGCCGAGAATCTGCGTCATGCTCACGTCGAAGAGATCGGTGCCCAGGATCATCGCGTCATAGATGACGGCGGGCAGGACCATGAACTCGTGGAAGACGGGACAGTGATTGGTCGCGTCCGTGATCGCCAGGATCATGCGCCCGAGCCGGTTGGTATCCGCCGCCGCCAGCTCGAGCGAGTAGAAGCCCGCGTCGTCGCCCGTGATATGCACGAGGTCGTTGGAGGTGCCGGAACTCGCGCCCGTGATGTCGAGGACGAGCGTGGGCGCGCTGCCCGCGTCCGTGTCGGCGGCGAGCGTGATGTGCTCGTTCGTGGCGGTCAGGGCGGTCTTGGGCGTGAGGCCGTCGGTCCCGAGGAATGGTCCCACCGTGATGATGACCGCCGTGTTCGTGCGCAGGTGTCTCATGCCCAGTGCTGCCGGTGGCTGACCAGGAGGGGCGCGATGCTCGCGCCGCCCTGCGGGGGCATGAGCGCGATCTCCATGAAGCCCTTGCGCGTGTTGGCGACGGCGGTCGCCGTGAAGGTGCCCGTCGCGCCCGCCGTGACGAGGGTGCCGGTCCACACGCCGATGCCGCCGCCGTTGCCATCGGTTGTCGAGTCGTCCGAGCGCTCGGCGACGCTGCCGAGGTTCGTGTTGGCCTCGCTCCCCCAGCGGGCGGTGCCGATGTCGGTGTCCGTCGTGCTGACATAGACGATGAGGCAGTCATTCACCGTCGTCGTCATGGTCGCGATGCTGAGCGAGTTGTCGAGCGTATCGTCGATGCTCCCCGCGGTGATGTTCCAGGGATTGCCGCTCGTCTCGCAGCCCGTGAAGGCGTGGATGATCGCGCCCACGTGGTTCGATTCCGCCGTGACGCTGATGGGGTCGGTCTCCGCGCCGCTGTCGCGCTTCCAGAAGCAGTTCATGCGGGTGATCGTGGTCGTCGTGACCTGGTTGGAGTTCGTCACCTCCACCCAGCCGCCGGGGATGGTGGGCGTCAGGCCCGAGGTCTCGGTGAAGAGCAGCAGGATGTCGTTGGCGGCATGCCCGGTCGGCAGCGAGACGGACACGGCCGAGGTCAGCCCGTGGGCGAAGGCGCCTGCCGCCCGCCAGGTGGGCAGGGCCATGGTGCCCTACCCCTGCAGGACGGCTTGGAGCTGTCGCTTGGACTCGGCGAGTGCCGTGCGCTGCGTCTGGAGGGCGGCGGCGATCGCGGCGGCCTCGCGGTCGGCCTCCTCGCGATAGGCGGCGAGCTGCGCCTCGGCGAGCGCCTTGGCCTGCTGCGCGGCCGTGGTCTGCGCCTTGAGCGTAGCCAGCGCCGATTCGGCCTGCGCCCGCTCCTTGGCGACGGCGTCGGCCTTGGCCTGTGTCACGCGCGCCACATCGGCCAGCGCAGCCTGCATCTCGCGCTCGTACTTGGCCTGCGCAGCCGTGATCGCGGCCAGCGCGGCATCCCGGGCCTTGTAGGCCTCATCGCGGGCGCGCTCGGCCTGCTCCTGCTCTTTCTTCGTGGCCTGCAGGCCACGCACCGCGATCTGCGCGCGCTCCATGAACTGGAGCTTGGCGATCTCGCGCGTGAGAAAGGCGTCGAACTCCTCGTTCGTCATCGGGACTACCGGATGATCCTGCGCCATGGGCTTATCCATCCCGCGACATGAACACCACGATGTTGACGGGCAACGACGACTGATCCTCGCTCCCCACGAACCGCAGCATCCCGCCGCCTGTCGCGCTCACCGGCATCGTGATGCACGTGCTTTCCACGATGCCCGGCAGCGCCACGAACGTGGCGAGGGCCAGATCCGTTACCTTGACATCGGTCCACACTTGGGTGGCTTCCACGGTCTCCGAGGGCTTCAGCGCCTGGATCTTCGCCGTGGCCCCGGTGCCCACCAGCGCGGGCATGTGAATCTGCAACACCTTGACCCCGGCGGGCACGCTGAATGGCTCGCCATTGACGGTCTCGCCTGACGCGGGCATGAGCGGCCGGGCTACGATGCCGTTCCATGCGAACTTCGCCCCCGGGAAGGCCATTAGGCGGCGGCCCAGACGCCGATTTCGGCGATCATGTACCAGCTCGTGATGCCGTCGCTGACGAGCGTGCAGGAGTCGCCGATCACGTTCGTGGCAACGGTATTGATGAGGATGCCCGTGGTGGCGGTGGTGGCGAGCGCTCCCCCGGTCTCGGACGGCTGTGTCTTGCCGATGATGTTATCCCCCGTGGCCACGGCGACCGTGATCTCGCCCGTCCCGTGGCCGCAGACGAACGTGTACTCGAGGCCGGGCGTGACGGCGGCGGGCAGCGTGAAAATCTGGTCCGGCGACTGGGTGGCCTTCGTGGCGATGTAGACCGTCCCACTATCGGCCGCTGTGATCGTCACTGCCGCCACGCCGACCACCACGACGCGCCGCCGGCCGGTCTGCGCGCCGGTGAAGGCGGTGGGGCCGCTGAAATTGGTCGTGCCGCTCAGCGTGGTCGTGCCCGTGAAGGTCTTGGCGCCGGCCACGGTCTGGTCGGAGGCATTGTCGATCACCTTCCGGGTGGACCCGCCGGCGCGGAAGACGAGGTTGTGCGTCGCGGACTCGACGGCGATCGCGCTCGAGGTCTCGCTCGCCGGGAGATCAGCCGTCCCGATGATGCGCTGGATATGCGTTTCGGGCGCGTCTTTGGGCATGGGGTTACCTTGCCGCCCCGACACCAGGACGCGCGGCGCCGGAAGGAGGAACTCCGCGAGCATCGGAGCGGCAAGCGAAGATGCGGTCGTAGTTCTGGCGGTACGCCTCCTGCGATGAGCGCGAGCCCTCGCCCACCACAGCGAAGTGGTGGCGCTCGAACTTGGCCGTCTTGTCCTGCGCCTGGAGGTCGAACTGGTCATGGCGCGCCCGCAGCGCGGTATCGGCCGCTTGTCGGCGCACCGTCCGCTCCGCGTCGGCGTAGTGCTGGCCCCAGGTCGGCATTACAGGTGCGCCCACGACCACTCGAGGTTGGTGAACGCGCCGCACGGGCACTCGGCCATCGGCGGGGTCGCCACGCACTCGTGGTCGCCGCGCGCATCCTGGCTGCGATGCGCGAGCTTGCGGCCCTCGATGAAGATCCGCTCGTCCTGCGCCGCCCGGTCGTGCCGGTCTTTGTCCCGCTGGGCCATCATGTGGTCCCTACGAGGGCTGCGCGGCCAGCGCCACCGGCCACGGTCGCCACCCACGAGTTGACGATGTCGCCCTCGCCCGCGACGCCCGTCGCCGCTTCCCAGCCGAGCGCGGTGGTCGCGCCGGCCACGGAGGTGGTGATGTTGCGCAGCGTGGCGTTCGTCCCGTTGGCGGTCATGTCGATTTGCGCGCCCAGGTTCGTCACGACGCCCCCGCCGCCGATCTGCACGTGCCCGGGGCCGATCACCATGCCCGTGGCCCCCGCGCCGCCCGAGATCGTCTCGTACAGGCTCGTCACCAGCGTGTTGGCGGTGTGCATGTGAATCCAGTTCTGCATGATGCCGCCGATGCTCGAGGCCGCCACCTGGTAGAAGGGGCCGATCGCGGTGTTCGTCCGCATCAGGAAGTCTTCGAACGTGGTCGCCAGGCACGCGCCCGTGTCCTTCATGAAGATGGTGCCGGTGCTGGCGGTGATGCCGCGCGCGTCGTAGGTGAAGTCGTGCAGCCACCAGCCGTCCGCGCCCGCCGTCGCCCGCGCGAACATGATCCCCGCCGTGAGCGGCACGAGCCGCAGATGCGCGATCTCCACGTTGTCGGCGGCGGCCGTGGGGCCGAAGCAGAGGTCGACGCCCGCCACGATGGAGGCCGACTGGCCGCGGCGGCGCTTGGAGCCCATCCACCGCGCGTCCGACTTGTTCATCACGATGGCGGTCGCGGGCGTGTAGGTGCCCGGGCAGAAGTACAGGATGTCCCCGCGGAGGCTGACCATCGCGTCCTGCGCGGCCTGCAGCGCGGCGGCGTCGGTCGCGCCGGCCACGGTCGTGGTGCCGCCCGGCGTGTAGAAGACGCGGTTGGGATTGCGCTCCTGCCAGAGGTCCAGCGCCCCCGTGCCATCGGCCTGCGTCCACCCGGTGGTGGAATAGTCCGAGTCGACCAGGTAGAAGGTCTCGCCGAAGTCCTGGTGGGCGATGAGATCCTTGAGATTCGGTGCCATGCGCTACCTCCTAGACGGCCTTAACTGGCTCGGGGGCCAGGGGTGCCCTTACCACTCCATCCCGGAATCGCCGGGCGCGTGCTGCGTCCTACCCGTAGAGGATCCACACGTCGGGGGGAACCGAGGGCGCGCTCGACGTCTCCGACGCGCTCGAGGAGGCGATGGTCATGCCCGTGTCCCACAGGCGCTTCCACGACTGGCCGAAGAACGCCACGGCCGTCACCTCGTTGTTCGTGTTGCCCAGCGGGATCGTCATCCACGCATCGACGCCGACCGTGACGCTGCCGCTCTGCACGTTCCAGAGCTGCACGTAGGTGACGGCGGCGCCGTGCTGCAGGCAGATGATCGCCAGCGGGCGGGCGCCCGCCGTGGTCGTCACGTCCTGCTTGGTCGCGGCGATGGCGGGGAAGGCGTACAGGCCCACGCTGTCGGCGGCCACGATGTCGGGCGGCAGAAAGCGCGTGATGGCCTCCACGGCCCCGCGCACGCCCTCGGGCAGATAGGCCATCTGGTTCTTGAAGTTCGCGATCGCGGTGACGTTGGCCATGGGGCTCAGCTCCTTCCAGGGGGAATGGTCGTGATGGCGCCCTTGCGGCCCTGGCGGTCGCGGGGTTGCTCGTTGGGGGGAATGCTCAGGCGCTGCAAGCGGACGGGCTCGGTGCGAAACAGCGGGGCGTCCGAGCCCTCGATCACATCCGGGTCGCGCTCGATGGGGGAGCAGTCGGCGATCTCGGGGCCGTAGAGCTCGATCATCGACTTGGGGCAGTTGCGGATGCCGAAGCGGTTGACGAACTGCGTCGGCTGCTCGTCGGTGGCCTTCGTCCAGACCTGAAACTTGCTCTTGCTGAACAGCCACTCGGCCACGAACTTGGGGAAGGCCATGTGCGTGACCGCATTGCCCTCCTCGTCCACGAACGGAAACGCGATGCCGTCGAACGTGAACTCGGCGTCTTTGCCGCCGAGGCCGCAGCGATCGACCAGCATCAGGCTGCTGTAGATGTCGACGTTCTGGAAGTCGCTCATGGCCTAGTCGACATGCACGACCACGGTCGTGGCCGTTACGCCCTCGAGCTTGAAGCTCTTGTTCGGGTACTCGTTGTGGAAGTTCTGCCAGATGCGATACGCGGCCTCCCACTCGTCGGTGAAGGTCGCGCCCACGCCGACGGGGCGCAGGATCGCGCCGTCGTCGTTGATCCACTCCCCGGGCACTTCCACGAAGCGGACGAGCGTGGAGGTGTCGAGGCCGTAGAAGACGTTGTAGTCGGCGTACTTGTCGACCTCGATCTCGATGCCGCCGAAGGTCATGTTGCGGCCCTTGGCGGCGCGGGTGCCCGCATCCGGGCTCATGAGATCGCCCCCCGCGTAGCGGCGGCCGTCGTCCATGAGCTGCAGATACGCGCGGCGCACGGCGTGGTGGCACGCGAACAGATCGATGTTGCCCCCGCCGCGCTGCTCGGCCACGTCCAGGCCGCGCTGGATCACGTCGGCCGACAGCGCCCCCACGGGCGCGGAGGCGCTGCCGATCAGCGTCGAGGCGAAGATGGGATACGTGGTGCGGTTGACGCCGTGGAGCGTGGCGACGTAGGTGCCGTCGTCCACCAGGCCGCGCAGGCCCATCGGCTCCTTCGCGTAGCTGGTGCCCGAGACATCCGACACGCCCGCCACGTTGGCGCGGACCACGTAGTCGTTGTCGCCGATGGCCGAGGCGAGCGTGCTGCCGGTGGTGGCGGTGAGGCCGGTCGAGGCGACGGCCACGATCGTCTCGTCCGCGGAGGCGACCAGCGCGCCGGTCAGGGGCGCCACGAAGGTGATCAGCTCGCCCACGTTCAGAAAGCGCGTGCCGTTGATGGCGCCGGCGGCGCCGCCCGGGGAGTCGACGTTGAGCGTGGTCGTGGTCGTGTCCACGCTGACCAGCGCGAGCACGCCGCGGCCGTCGGACCAGACCATGCGCCCGAACTCGTTGACGAAGCCCTCGACGAGCCCGTCCTGCTCCTGCTGATACGCGGCGGCGAAGGCGCCCTTGCTCGAGGCCGAGTGCTTCATGGCCTGGCTGGTGAGCCGGATGCGCCCGCCGACATACCGCATCGGGATCGACACGGAGGTGTAGCTATTGCGCCCCGGCGTGGGGAACGAGCCGGACTCGGCGTAGGCGCCGATGCCCTGGTTGCGCCCGGTGCGGATCGGGTACGTCACTTGCCGGCCGCCCCACGGGTTGGCGTCCTTGTCCTGGAAGCGGCGGTACATCTTGGCGCGGGTGACGATCTGATCGCGGATCGCCCCCTCGTACCAGTCCTTGAGGACGGCATCGTAGGCGGTGGTGTCCTGGCCGGCCATGCTGACTCCTGTCGGGGCCCTACCCCAGTCGCGCCATCAGGTCGGCCTCGGCGCCGGCGTGAATCTTCGCCATGGAGCCGCGGGGGTCCTTCGGATCGAACTTGGGAATGGGCGGTGACCCGGGGGCGCTGCCGCCGATGCGTGGGGGCAGGTTCCGGGTGGCGGTTTTCGTTTGGGCAAGCGAGGCCCGCGCGCGCTGCGCGTAGGCGTCGACCTGCTGCTTGGCGAGCTTCAACGCCTCGGGCAACACGCGCGTATCGCCCCGCTGGAAGGCCTGCAGGGCCTGCGGGGAGCGCGCGATGATCGAGGCGACGTGATCGTTGAACTCGGCGAAGTCCTGCGCGGTCGCAAACGTCATGCCCGCCGCGGTGGCCATCTGGTACAGCCGGCCCTCCTCGCTGCGGGCGAAGTTGAGCGCCGTGGCCTGCTGCAGCCCGGCGATCTGCTCGCGGGCGTCGATGACCGCCTGCGCGAGCGCGGGGGCGGCCTTGGCGAGCTGCTGGAGCTGCCGGTGCTCCGGGTCATCGCTCTGCAGCTCGCGCAGGGCCTTCATCGCCGCCTGCCGCTCCTGCGCTTCCTGCGGCGTGCGCGGCACCTGATTGACCTGGGCCTGGAGCTGGCTCTCGAGCGCCTGGAGGCGCTGGGTGGCCTGCTGCAACTGCTGCTGGTGCAGCAGCGCGGCTTGCTCGGCGGCCGCGGCGCGCGCTTCCGCCTGGCGATAGCCCGTGTTGACTTCGTGGAAGCGCTCGTAGGGAACGGTGGGCTGGGTGCGCGGCGCAACCTGCTCGGTGTTTAGCGTCCCCGCGGACGATGCGCCGTCTTGGACTTCGGTGCCGGCGGGCGACTCCGGCGTAACGCCCTGGTCAAACCCTTCCATGCTGGCTCGCAGCCGACGCCTTGGTCGCGGCGGTGCGCGCAACGAACAAAGCCGCCGAGGAGTCTCCCCCTCAGCGGCCTTGGTCCGCTACGTGTGGCCCAGGGCCCCAAAGAAGCCCCAGCTTTCGACCCCCCCGTCGGGGAGTGCCCAGTGGAATCGGTCGTGCTAGAGCGTGACGGGTCCTCCGCGGCGCGCTTGTGCGCGGTCGATGAGGCCTTGCAAGCCGCCGACGTGTCCCGCGCCGCCCACGCCAAAGCCGGTGGGCTGCGTCACGTCGCCGCCGTAGGGCATATCCGTGGTCGGAGCGGCGGGCGCGGCCGGATGGCCGAAGCGGCTCCGCAATTCGGGCGTCAGCGTGCGGTTCACGATGCCGCGGGGCCGCTGCGCGTCGCGGCCCGCGTTGAACGCCTTCGCGCTGCTGCGGCCCATCGCCGTGCCGGGGATATTGCCTGAGGGCGCGGCGCCGGGGCCCGCGATAAGACCTTGAAGGCCGCCGATCTGACCCTGGAGTGCGGCGGCGGTGGGCGCGCCACCGAGAATCGCCTCGGGCGAGGTGCCCGCCGCGTAGGTCGGCGCGACATTGCTGCCCCAATCCGACATGATCGCGTCGGGGCTCATCCCGCCGTAGCGCGCGCCGATGGCGGCCTGCGTGCCGGGCGTCTGCGCGTTGTACGTGTCCGTCCAGCTCTGCGGATAGGGGCCCGTGTAGCCACCGCCGGGATCGGTCACGTTGCCCAACGGGCCACCGGGATCCCCTGACGGGCGCGCGCGGAGTGCCATGGCTGCTAGTTGGTACGCGCCGGCGCGGGCGGTGTCAATTGGCGTCCGATCAGACACTGGCGTCGCGCGCGGATGAAATTGGCCCGGTCCATGCCGATGGCCTTCGCCGCCTTATGCACGGAGCCCGCCTCCGCGATGAGCGC
>Ga0268264_10003684_pt1 | contig 13146 bp, 13 predicted proteins | sample KBSSwiS32_FD_190357 | JGI IMG/M metagenome (GOLD analysis project Ga0268264, IMG submission 190357) | Switchgrass rhizosphere microbial communities from Kellogg Biological Station, Michigan, USA - KBS Switchgrass S3-2 (SPAdes) (version 2) | ecosystem: Host-associated > Plants > Roots >...
TTCCGATCTGTGCCGGGCCCGCCGTGGTGATGGTGCAGAACGACTCCCGGCGCCTGGTCGTCATTCTGTTCTCGGTCGCCTTGCTGCTCGGTGCGGGCATCGGCATTCTGGGGTTTCTCGCCGGGCGGCGATCGGAGGTCGGAAAGATTCGCCCGCCGGATTTCGCGCCATTTCCACCGGTCCAGGCGGCAAAACCTCCGCCTCCGCCTCTGCAGATTGTGCCGATGCCAGAGGGGGCGCTCGTCAGGGAAGAGCCTCCCCTCACGCCGGGTTCGCCGGTGATCGGATTCGACGGGCAACCCATTTCAATCGAGGGAAACGGCGCTCCTGTAGAAGAAAAGCCCGCGATCGAAATTCGACGCCACGAGCCGAGCCGTTATCGGAATCCATCGGCTCGTGTTCTTCTCGCACCTCCGGTTGAACCTGTTCGGGTCGCCGCGCCGATTCCCGCCGAGCCGGTTCCCGCACCTCCGGCTCCTTCCGCCGCGCCTGCGCCGACTCCCGCGGAGCCTGCTCCCGCTACCCCGCCTTCTCCTCCCCTCGCTTCCGCCCCACCGGCCGGAGTCGATTCTTCCTTGGACTCCTCTCTCGACTCTGCTCTCGAACCGCCGCCGCCTCCTCCTTGACAGGAGACATGACCGGCGAGGAAGATCCGCGCCGGGCGGATCGGCCTGCGCGATCTGCGGGCGGCGGCGATAGCGTTCCTCGGCGACTGCCATTCTTACGTTTTTCTTCACCGCGTATTGACGATTCAAGACCTCCCTATCCGCTCGACCGCTAGATCGACACGTTGATCGAGCTGTGGACCCGCGGCGCGATCGTCCCTCTCTCGGGCGCCGCGGCGCGAAAGGAATCCTGATGCGCAAGGCGATCGTTCTCCTGGTTCTCGTCGGTGCCGCCGCCGGGGGCTATTTCTATTGGCAGCGGCGGCCGAAGCCGACCGAGCTGGTGCTCGCCGGATCGCTCGAAGCGCGGACGGTGGAAGTGGGCTCGCTGATCGGTGGGCGAGTCGCGCGGGTGCTGGTCGACGAGGGCGACCGAGTGCAGGCGGGACAGGTCTTGATCGAGCTCGAAGGCGACCTGCTGGAGCTCCAGATCGCTCAGCAAAGAGCGGCGATTGCGGAGGGGCAGGCGAACCTCGCGAAGACCACCAAGGGGCCGCGCAACGAAGAGGTCCGCCGCGCCGAGATCGACTGGCAGGCCGCCAAGACCGACCGGGAGCGCTTCGAAGCGTTGTGGAAATCCGGCGTCATCGCCAAGCGCGATTTCGATACCGCGGCCGTGCGCGAAGCGAATACCTTGGAGACCCTCCGCCAAGCCCAGCGCGGCGGCCGAAGCGAAGACCGCGCGGCCGGGCGCGCGGCGGTCGAGCGTTTGAACCAGCAACTGGGCTATCTCGAACGGCAGAAGCAAGAGCTCACGATCGTCGCGCCAGCGGCGGGGGAGATCGAAGCGCTCGACCTGCGTCCGGGCGATCTGGTCAACCCGAACCAGGCGGCGTTGACGCTGCTCGAAAACGGCCAGCTCTGGGTGCGCGTCTACGTGCCCGAGCCCGATCTCGGTCTGGTGCATGTTGGCCAGGAAATGCGTGTCTCGATCGACAGCTTTCCGGATCGGACGTTCCGCGGCCGGGTGGTCGAAATCCGCGATCAGGGCGAATACACGCCGAGGAACCTGCAAACCCTCGATCAACGCAGCGACCTCGTGTTCGGCACCAAGATCGAGGTCGAGCCCGCCCCCGAGCTGAAAGCGGGGATGACCGCGATCGCGAAGCTGCCTCTGCCTCCCGCCGCGGCGAAGGCCAAACGATGATCTCGGCGCCTCCGACGACCGCCAAAAACGCGACGAGCGCGGGGGAGGCGGTCTCGGAATTCGGCATCGAGGCCGATCACGTCACGCGTGACTTCGGCACCGTGCGGGCGCTCGACGACGTCTCGTTGCGGGTCAAGCGCGGCGAGATCTACGGCCTGTTGGGACCGAACGGCTCGGGCAAATCGACGCTGATCCGCATCCTCTGCGGCCTGCTCGCCCCTTCGCAAGGAAAAGCCGCGGTCGACGGCCTCGACGTCGTCTCGCACGGCGAGGAGATCCGTCGCCGGATCGGCTACGTGCCGCAGAAATTCTCGCTCTACACCGATCTTTCGGTCACCGAGAACCTCGATTTCTTCGGCTCGGTCTACGGTCTCGAAGGAGCCGAGAAGCGCGAGCGGCGCGACTGGGCGGTGGGCTTGACCGGCATCGGCCCGTACCTCGACCGCCTCGCCGGCGAGCTCTCGGGCGGTTGGAAACAGCGCCTGTCGCTCGCCGCCGCGGTCATGCACGGGCCGCGCGTCCTGTTCCTCGACGAGCCGACCGCGGGCATCGATCCGGTCGCCCGGCGCGAGCTGTGGAACCTGCTGTTCGACCTCGCCGCCTCGGGCGTCACCCTGCTGGTCACCACCCACTACATGGACGAGGCCGAGCGGTGCGGCACGGTCGGCTATCTCTACCTGTCGCACATGCTGGTCGAGGGGAAGCCCGACGACCTGGTCGAGCTGCCCGAGGTAACTCCGCAGGGCATGCGCCGGGTCGAGGTCGAGTGCGAGCACGGAGCGGCGGCGGTGATGGGGCTCGCGCGCGAACGGCCGTACGTCGAAGAAGTCACGATCTTCGGCAACGCCCTCCATCTGCTGATCAAAGGCGAGGTGAGCGACGAGGAGATCGCTTCGGACCTGTCGGAGCGCGCGGGAGCGGGCGTGCAAATCCGCCCGATCGCGGCGTCGCTCGAAGACGTTTTCGTCCGCCTGACGCGGCTGCAAGTGGGGCTGGCGGAGAAGGCAGAGAAGAAGCTGGCGGAGCAAGCGTCGGAAAAGAGCAAGGCTGGTAAGCGAGGGGTAGGGCGTTGAGAGGGTTCGGCGCGATCCTGAAGAAGGAGTTCCTGCAGATGGTGCGCGACACGGGGACGCTCCGTTTCGCGATCATGGTGCCGGTCTTCCAGCTCGTCCTGTTCGGCCTGATCGACACCAACGTCCGGCGGGTGCCGACCGTGGTCTACGACCAGAGCCGCACCCAGGAGAGCCGCGCGCTGCTCGACGAGTTCACCAACACCAGCTATTTCCTGGTCACCCGCTTCGTCGAGTCGCGCGCCGACCTGCGCGAGGAGATCGTCGCGGCGCATGCTCAGGTGGGGATCGAGATCCCTCCCGATTACGCGCGCAAGAGGCTCGCGGAAAAATCCGCGGACGTGCTGGTGCTGATCGACGGGTCGGATTCGAGCATCTCGGCCCAAGCGCTCGGCGCGGCCAACGGCGTCGCACTCTCCCGCTCGCTCCAGGAGATCCGCAAACGCGCCGCGGTGACCGGCCTGCCGGTCGAGGTCCGGCCGACGCTCCTGTTCAATCCGGATTCGAGGAGCGCGAACCTGCTGATCCCCGGCCTGGTGGCGATCCTCCTCACCTTTTCGGGCACGCTGCTCTCGTCGTTCGCGATCGTCCGCGAACGCGAGCGCGGCACGCTCGAACAGCTGATGGTGACCCCCGCCACCCCCGTCGCCGTGGTGCTCGGCAAGCTCCTGCCCTACCTGCTGCTCGCGTTCGTCCAGCTCCTGCTGATTCTGGTGCTGATGACCACGGTGTTCGGCGTGCCGATCCACGGCAGCATCCCGCTGCTCCTGGGGCTCGCGACGATCTATCTGTTTGCCCTTCTCTCGCTCGGGCTGCTGGTCTCGTCGCGCGCCAAGACCCAGATGGAGGCGGTGCAGCTCGCCCAGATGCTGCTGCTCCCCTCGATCATGCTCTCGGGCTACATCTTCCCGCTCTCCTCGCTCCCGACGATCCTGCGCTACGTCGCCCAGATCCTCCCCGCCACCCACTTCATCGCCATCTCGCGCGGCATCATCATCCGCGGCGCCTCGTTCTCCGACCTCTGGGAGCACGTTGCCGCCCTCCTCGCGATCGCCGTCGTCCTAGTCGCCGCGAGCGCCCGAGCGTTTAGGAAGACGGTGGAGTAGGCCTCACCCCCTTCCCCTCTCCCATCCGCACTCCCGCCCTCCCGGGAGAGGGGCGCCCCCGCCCATGGCTTTTCTCCCCTCTCCCTTGGGAGAGGGGCCGGGGGTGAGGGTCGAAGCGATATGCTCCGGGCTCGCGGTGCGGCCCGGCCGCACCCTCTATTCCACGATCCCAAGGAGTCTCTCGAATGGCGTACGGACAGTCGAATGCGGCGCGGTGGCCTCGCCGGATCTTGTTTTTGCTGGTGGTGGCGCTCGTGCTCTTCGGCGGGTTGTCGTTCTGGTCGGGCCGCGCGCCCGGGGTGGAGCTGGTCCCGAAGCTCAAGGGGATCGGCAAACGCACGCCGATCGAGGTGAAGATCGACGACGTCTCCCACGTCCAGCGGGTGCGGATCGAGGTGGTCCAAGGGGCGGACAAGATCGCTGTCTCCGAGAAGGAGTACACCCCCTCGCCGAACTGGGCGTTCTGGCGCAGCCGGCGGCCCGAGACGTTCACCGTCGAGATCGGTCGCGACACCGTGAAAGGCCTGCGGGCGGGCGAAGCGATCATCCGCGCGACGGCCGAGCGGGCAGGAAACATGGTGCGTACGCCACGCCCGACGATCGCCGAGGTGAAGCTGCCGGTCCGGCTCTCGCCTCCCGTGCTGTCGCTCCTTTCGACCCAGCACTACACGGCGCAGGGCGGATGCGAAGTCGTGGTCTACCAGGTGGGGGAGAGCGCGGCGCGCGACGGCGTCGCCGTCGGCTCCTGGTGGTTCCCGGGCTTTCGGCTCCCCGGGGCGCCCGACGCCCGCACCCACTTCGCCTTCTTCGCCGTGCCATACGATCACTCGACGGCCGAAGAAGTCCGTTTGGTCGCGACCGACGAAGTGGGCAACGAATCGACCCAAAGCTTCGTCGACCAATTCAAGCCCCGGCCGATCCACACCGACACGATTCCCTTGGACGACGCGTTCCTCGCGCGCGTGGTTCCGGCGATCCTCTCGCAATCGCCCGAGGTGAGCGATCAGGGCGACCTGTTGAAGAGCTACCTGGAGATCAACCGCAACCTGCGGAAGAAGAACGCCGCCACGCTCAAGGAGCTGGCGAGGAAGAGCGAGCCGAAATTCCTCTGGAGCGAGCCCTTCATCCCGATGAAGAACGCCAAGATCACCGCCGCCTTCGCCGACCGCCGCACCTACATGTACCAGGGCAAGCCGGTCGATCAGCAGGATCACCTGGGTTTCGACATGGCCTCCACCGAGCACGACTCGATCCTCGCCTCCAACCGCGGCAAGATCGCACTAGCCCGCTACTTCGGGATCTACGGCAACGCGATCGTCATCGACCACGGCTACGGCCTGATGAGCCTCTACGGCCACCTCTCCCAAATCGGTGTCCAGCCCGGCCAAATGGTAGAGCGCAACCAAGAGATCGGCCGCTCCGGCAAAACCGGCCTCGCCGGCGGCGACCACCTGCACTTCACCCTCTTGCTCCAAGGCCTCCCCGTCAACCCGGTCGAGTGGTGGGACCCCCACTGGATCCGCGACCGGATCGTGCGGAAGCTGGGGGCGGCGCTGCCGTTTACGGGGTAGGCGGGGGAGCCCGGTAAGCCGCCGGAATTCGAATTCGAGTCCGATAAATTCGAATTCCAGTCCGATTTGACCGAATTCGAGTCCGAAGAATTCGAACTCGAATCGCTGGAAAACGAATTCCAGCGGCTCGAGAACGTTCTTGATCTCCTCGAAAACGAATTCGAACCGGTCGAGAACGTTCTTGAGCTTTCCGAGAACGAACTGGAACGGTTCGAAAACGAACTTGAGCGGCTGGAATTCGAACTAAAGGAGGGTTGCCGCAGGTCGCCGAGGGATCATCCGAATGCAGTAGACTTCTAAGACCATGGCGACGGCGAAGCAGGAAGTCCGAAAAGTTCTCGAGGCCCTACCGGAGGAAGCGTCCCTGGAGGACATCCAGTACCATCTCTACGTTCTCCAGCGCATCGAACGGGGACGTCGCGACGTCGAGGAAGGACGTGTGATGTCTCAGGACGAGGTTGAGCGCCGGATGTCCCGATGGCTCGAACCGTAACCTGGTCGGAAACCGCCTGGCGCGACCTCGAAACCACCGCCGACTACATCGCAGAGAACTCGCCCGGCTACGCGGCGGCATTCGTTGAGCGGATTCGCGATCAGGGCCGTTCACTCGATCAGTTGGCGTTCCGGGGGCGGATGGTTCCCGAGCTCGGTGAGCCCGCCGTTCGCGAGCTGTTGGTCGGAAATTACCGGCTCATCTATGAGATCCACGAGACCGCGGTGTACATCCTGGGCGTCGTCCATGGGGCACGAGATCTGGCGGCCCTCTGGGACCGAGAGGGTCGGTCGCTTTAGCGCAAGATAGGGGCTGACCGAAAATACCTTCGGATCCTCCGAAGTCAGGGGGCGGCACTGCCGTTTACGGGGTAGGGCCGGCGCGGGGACAGCCGTGAAAAGTTCGAACTTGAGGTTCCTGAGAACGAACTGAAGCTCCTCGAGAAGGTTCTCCAACTCCTCAAGAACGAACTCGAACCGCTCGAGAACGTTCTGGAGCTTCTCGAGATCGAACTTGGACGGCTGGAGAACGTTCTTGAGCTTCCCGAGATCGAACTCAAGCGGTTCGAGAACGAACTTGAGGGGTTTTAGAACCAACTTGAGCCGCTGGAATTCAACGCGAGGAGGGGGGGGTCGATGTCGAAGGCGCGAAACGGTGCGTCGTCGAGCACCAGCTTATAGGTGTGGATGAAGGCGTAGCGAAAATCGGGTTCGCAGCGGTCTTCGGGCGGCGACCTCGAATTCGGCCAGCCACTTCGCTGGAATGTCCTGGGCTAGTGGTATGCCCTGTTCAACGAGCAACCTCTTCGCCGCCGGGTATTCCGCCTTCGAACGCCTTGAGATAGATCTCGTCCACCGAAACCTCGCAGCCGAGGGCCGGCAGTACCAGCCGCTCGCCCGGGCCCAGGGTTCGGAGCAGCCAGGCTCCGTCCGGCTGGCGGTGGAAGTGCTCTACCGCTACGGCTTTCTGGGAAACCAGGACGTACTCTTCAAGCGACGGGATCAGGCGGTAGGCCGCGAATTTTGCGCCACGGTCGTAGGCTTCGGTCGAATCGGAGAGCACCTCGAAGAGAGCCTTAGGGTTGAGCAACGTGTCGCGGTGTCGGTCGTCGAAGATTGGGCTGTCGCAGACCACCGTCACGTCCGCATAGGAGTAAAGATCGGCTGCCTTCACTCGCAGGTCGGGCGAGCAGACGGTGCAGGGGCGCGCTCGAAGCGCCGCTCGCAGCTCGGCTCCGAGGTTCAGGCTGATCACGCTATGGGCGAACGTTCCCCCCGACATATCCACGATCTCGCCGTCGATGAGCTCGTGGCGCTGGTCGGCCTCGCGCTCGAAGGCCAGATAGTCGGGGGCGGGGACCCGCGGTTTGGCAAGGGCTTCGGCCATGAAGAGCATTCTACGCCTGAGGGTTCCTCAAGGTCCCGGTCGTTGCGACCGCGGTCTGGACGACTCGGACCTGGTTCCCGATCGTAGCGATGTGGGTCCGGAAGGTTCGGACCTGTGTCCCGGTCGTTGCGACCTGGGTCCGGAAGGCTCGGATCTGGGTTCCGACTGTTGCGACCGGGGTCCGGACGCCTCGGAGCTGGGTCCCGATCGTTGCGATCGGGGTCCGGACGGCTCGACCGGCCTCTGGAAGCGATCACGGACAGATCAACGCGACGAAGCAATGCGTGTACGATCCTGGTTCGCGGAGATTTTTCTCAATGCCGCTTTCCTGGATTGACGGCTCCCTTTACCCCGATATCGAGATCCCGGAGGATCCCCCTACCCTGGCCGACCGGGTCGACTTCCTGGTGCGGCTGTGCGGCGCTTGGGATTTCGGAATCCTGCCGGATTGGGAGACTGTCGAGGAGATCCGGCGGTCCAACTGGCGGGAGGCCGTGGAGGAGACGAACCTCCTGACCTCTCTGGCCTACCATCTCGTTCGCTCCTGGCATCACCTAGAGGATCTGCCCTACCTGGGACAGCGGCTCGCGTACATCGACGAAGATCCCGAGCTGCAACACGTCTAGCCAGGTCCGGAGGGGCCGCTTTTGCTCCAGCCGGGGCGCGACGACCTCCCGGGAAGAGCTGTTCGCTCGCCTTCCTCCTCTCGGAGGTGGGCCTGAAGTCGCCGCCGCCCAGATCTAAAACGGATCGGTTCAAATGACTTCAAGTAACCTCTCGGCAAGAACCCTATCTTGCATCGTACCCCTCAACAGACTGTAGATGGGTCCGGCGGGGTCGACGTTTCTGCCGTAGCACTTCAATAGTGATTGGACACCGGTGTAGCCATAGAAATCGACGTACGTAAGCAGGATGCATCTCCATATCGTATCAGCTTCCGGGTGCTCGTTCTTGGTTATGGCGTCGACCCAGTAACGAATGAATGGATCCAACTCCTCAGCCGATATCAGTTTTGAGTCTATGAAGCTGTAAAGCCTGTCAAGCTTTGTTAGGAATGTGTCATACGAGTCTCTTATTCGCGCTTCAATGGGGGTAAATCGACGCTCGCTCGCGCCCTTACCAACCGCCTCATCGCTGGATGTGTCCGAGGCTTTGTATTCAGGGTACTTCTTCTTGAGTGTGTGCGGCAAAAGCGCCTTCCACTGAATGTCTCGAGTAATCTCTATGAGGTCGTTATCGCACGGATCTGGACGGAGGAAGAGATTGATTTCGCGAGTTCCCCAGTCAATCATGAGAAGCGCGTTCTGGACAGCGGGATCTGACTCCAAGTCTTTCAGCTCACTTGCAATAAACTCGAACCGCTTCCATTGCTCGGACTTCCTGTACTGAAGAAGCGCAAGAACAAAAGCGACTATCCCTCCTGCGATGCTCAGTATTGAGACTCCCAACTGAGCCATTTTAAATTTATCCTCGGTATGCATGTTTGGATCGGACATATAGAAAAGGCCGAGAGAAAATCCTACGGACGCTAAAAGGAAGAGCGCCAAGGCGACCCACGTGGCATAGCCGATGCCCATTGACATTGGTCGAGAGCTGGACATTGTATTCCTTCGGATGGGAAAGCTGGCGACCGTGATTCAACTCAAGAGCGGCCGTGTTGTCGCAGCCAGTACTCACGGAACGACCTCAGCCTCGGAAGTGACTCGAAGTCCTTCGCGCGACCGGTCGCTTGCTTGCTGGCGATGATGTCGTCGGGGTGGCAAACGAAGAACCCTTCGACCTCAACGCGCCGACGCCAAGCATCTGCAAAATGCTCAATGCCGTCTGGAGCGAAGACCAGATCGAGGTCGAAAGGTCCATTCTTGAACTGCACGAAATCCTTGCCCCGTTCGACTTGGGCCGCCTGCTCGTCATCGAGCTCAAAGCCGAGCTCGCGAAGAGCGGAGACGAGGCCTCGGCCATTTTCGGGACTTTTCTCTACGAAGAGGTCGGCGTCCTGAGTGGTGTCAGGGAAGCCGAGCAGGATGGCTCCGGACTTGCCGATGAAGAGGTAGCGGACGCCATGGCGGGCGAATGCGTCCCGGATCTCTTCGGCCTGGCGGTATTCAAAGACGCCCATATCCCAACCAGTCGGGCAGGTTCTCTTCGCACCACTTTCGGTAGTCGGCGGTCGTGTCGAAGGCACGAAATGGTTCGTCGTCAAGGACCGGCTTATAGGTGTGGATGAAGGCGTAGCGAAAGCGGGTTCGCAGTGGTCGGCGGGCGGCGGCTTCGAATTCGGCCAGCCATTCCGCCGGGATGTCCTCAGCTTCTGGCGCGGTGGTTTCAGCGGTGCTCACGAACAACCTCCTCGCCGACTGGTATTTTCGCCCTCAAACGCCTTGAGATAGTCGGGAACGGAGACCCGCGGTTTAGCAAGGGCTTCGGCCATGGGGGCATTCTACGCCTGAGAGGTCACCCCAGAAGCCCTCCACCGCCCCTTCCTCGATCCGGGCTTTGCGGCCTGGGTCCGGACTATTCGAACCTGTGTCCCAGTCGTTGCGACCTGGGTCCGGACGGTTCGGACCTGGGTCTCGGTCGTTGCGACCTGAGTCCGGAAGGCTCGGAACTTACCGCGCGCTCCGCCGCGGGCTGCGCGAGATCAGGAAATCCGGCAGCTTCTCGGCGATCCAGCGCTCGGCGCGGCGGTGTTCGGGGAACAGGAGCTCGCGGCGGCGGAACTCTGGGGAGTGGATGCAGCGCCGGTGGCCGTCGGAGACCGGGGGCATCGCCGCGTGCAGCAGCTCGTGGTAGATGACCGATTCGACCACGTAGCGGGGGACCTGCGGGTCGTCGAGCAGGGGGTGGATGCGGATGACGTGATCCTCGAAGTTGTAGCTGCCGAGCTGGATCGTCGAGGTCCGCCGCCGGGTGGGCTTGCGCCAGCGCCCCTGGCGCCCCCAGGTGATCGGCACGTCGAGGCGGCCTTCGACGTTTTGGCCGGCAAAATAGAGTCCGACGATCCGGTCGCGGAGCTTTTCGAGGTCGTAGGCCTCCCCGTAGGGCCGCAGGACGATCCGTCGCTTGCGCTCCGCGCCGCCGCGGTTCTGGGCGAAATGCTCGCGGATGCGCAGCAACGCCTCTTGGGCGCGCGGGCTCTTCTTGCGGGCCTGGACGAAGATCGACACCGCCTGCAGAACCTCTTCCGGCGCCCAGAGAAACGACCGGTGCAGGCGGATCTGGAACCGGGCCGGCGCGGGGCCTTCCGGCCGGAACGACAGGATCGTCCGCTGGTTGTCGGTCAGTTTGAGGGTCGAAAGCCGGCGGTCGAGCAGGCGCGAGAGGTGGCGAAACAGGTCGCGCTCGCGCAGGTCGGTGGGCTGCTGGCCGGCGGGGTTCTCCGGGGGGACCGGGCTCGCGGCACGGGTTGCCGGGCGCGCGGCACGAGTTACCCCCCTCGACGGAAGGCTCGGCGTCGAGGCATCGAACAGCGGAATTTGCCGCGGATCGCGATCCTTCCGGAGCATGGCGGGCGGAGTGTAGCGCGGGTCCGGTCGCGGGAAAAGGACCCAAGGACAGGAAGGGCCCAAAAGACGAAAAAGACCGCCAGGACTCCCGGGCCGGGCGTCCTTGCAGTCCTTTAAGTCCTTTTGATCCTTAAGTTGGGAGGTGCCTAACCGACCGCGGGAGCGCCGGAACCGGGGACCGGCACCTGCACCTGGGCCTGGACCAGGTCGCGGAAGCGGACCATCGTCCGCTGCTCCTCGTCCCACAGCTTGAGCCCGGCGCAGCGCAAGCTCTGGCGCAGGGTAAGCCGGGTGACGTTCTGGAGCGACGGGTTCTCGTTGAAGCACTCGGCGAGCCGGTAATTGGGGATCTGGCTCGACAGGTGGTGGATGTGGTGATAACCAATGTTGCCGGTCAGCCAGTGGAGCACGGGGTGCAGGTCGTAAAACGAGCTCCCCTCGGCGCTGGCGCGGTAGAAGTCCCAGGACTCGGTCGGCTGCCAATAGGTGTCCTCGAACTGGTGCTGGACGTAGAACAGCCAGACGCCGATCGCGCCGGCGACCACGATGACCGGCAGGTAGACCATGGCGACCGTGCCCAGACCGAACACCGAGGAGAGGCCGAAGATCGCCGCGGCGATCGCGAGATTGGTCGTGATGACGCTCTTCCATTCGCGCTTCCACGACCAGGGGATGTCGATCGGCAGGCGGTGCTTGAGCAGGAACTGGTAGGTCGGGCCGACGCCGAACAGGACGAACGGGTGGCGGTACAGGCGGTACAAGAAGCGTCCGACGGCCGAGCGTGCCTGGTACTCGCGCACGGTGAGCGTCCGGACGTCGCCGAATTCGCGCTGGTCGAGGTTGCCGGTGGTGGCGTGGTGGATCGAGTGGGTGCGCCGCCAGTAGCCGTAAGGGAAGAGGGTAATCACGCCGAGCACCGAGCCGAGCAGGTTGTTGGCTGCGCGCGAGGGGAAAAACGCGCCATGCCCGCAGTCGTGCTGGAGGATGAACAGGCGAATGAAGAAGAACGAGGTCGGGATCACCAGCAGCAACGCGAGCGGCTGGGAGCGCGAGACGCCGATCGCCATGGCGGTCCAGAGCAAGAGGAATGGGATCAGCGTATTGGCCAGCTGGAACAGCGCCCGGCCCCAGCTCGCCTTCTTGTAGGGAGCGAGGAGACGGCGCCAATCTTTTTCGTCGATGGGTGCATGGGTCGCGGGATTCGTCATGGGCGAAGTATGCCGGGCGGGGGCGCTGAGTGCGGTCAGCTCTCTGTCACGGAATTGTCATGGTGGACGGCCAGGTAGTGGACCCATTTGCCTCCTCGCTCCTTCGGGCGCCTTCGGCAGCAGCCAGTCGCTGCGGGGCACATGGATCCACTACCTTGGAGTGCCCTTACCGGCGGGCGGGATCTGGCGATAGCATGTTCCCGTGCCCTCCCGCCGCTCGACCCAGCTGGTCACCATGTTCGTCCTGTCGCTCGCGACCACCATCACGCTGCTGGTCGGTTGGGTCGTCTACGTCGTCCGCTCGGGCTCGCGCCTCGCGCCGAGCGACCCGGCGCGCGGAATTCACTGGCTGCTCCTGGTCCTTGGGTGCGTGCTGCTGTTCTTCCTGATCGTCGGCCTGACCTACCAGCTCGCCCAGGCGCTCGCCGCGCGGCGCTATGCGCAGAAGCAGGACGAGTTCGTCGCCAACATCACCCACGAGATGAAATCGCCGCTCGCCGCGATCAAACTGCACGCCCAGACCCTGAAGCGCGAGGCGGATCTGTCGCCCGAGCTGCGGCGCCGTTTTCTCTCGATCATCGAGCAGCAGACGGACCGGATGGCCTCGCTGGTCGACGCGGTCCTCGAAAGCGGCCGTCTGCTCGCGGGCAAGCGCAAGCTCGAGCTGGTGCCGGTCGAGGTGGCCGCTTTCTTCCGAGCCTATTTCGCCGGGGCGCGACCGCATGCGGAGAGCCGCGGCGTCCATCTGGAGACCGAGGTGACGACCGAGGCGTGGATCCTCGGTACGGAAGAGGCGCTGCGGCGGGTGATGGACAACCTGATCGACAACGCCGTCCGCTTTTCCCAGCCGGGGGGCGAGGTTCGCTGCCGGGTCGCGACCGACGGGACGCAAGTGAGGATCGAAGTCGAGGACGACGGCGTAGGCATCCCGAAGAAAGAGCTGCCGAACATCTTCGAGCGGTTCCACCAGGCCGGGCGCCAGGGCGGGCCGCAC
>Ga0268264_10003686_pt1 | contig 13142 bp, 10 predicted proteins | sample KBSSwiS32_FD_190357 | JGI IMG/M metagenome (GOLD analysis project Ga0268264, IMG submission 190357) | Switchgrass rhizosphere microbial communities from Kellogg Biological Station, Michigan, USA - KBS Switchgrass S3-2 (SPAdes) (version 2) | ecosystem: Host-associated > Plants > Roots >...
AGTGACCAGTAAACCTGCCGACGGATGGTTTGAGCTGTGGTATGGCGTTCCCTTTCATAAGCGCTTTCTATTAGTATGCAAGGCATACGGTACCGGTTCAGCATTTCTTCATACAGCATTGTGTACACGTGTTTATATTGCCAGGCAGTATCTGTTTCCATTGCCGGGAAATAAGTGTAGGCAGCACTAAGTGTATGCCAATGTGCTCCTTTAAAACGCTCGGCAGATGATTTACCGGGGTGTGCATGAAAAGTATGAAGATGTGTTGAATCAACTGAAGCAATACCTTCTGCAAAGGCAATTGCTCCTGCATCGGGATTGTGATCGCCTCCACTAACCCAAATTAAATTTGGCAGATGTCTATAACGGTTGGCGATCCACTCACCATATTGGCGGCATTTTTTTTCGGGATCCTTATATTGTTCAATGATCTCTAACCAGCCCTCATGGCAGCAGCCCAGGTAAAGCGGCGCTGCCATTACAACCATATTCATTTCATTGCATAATTCCAGCAGGCTATCCACGTGTTTAAAATAGTTTTCATTAGGTTGATTAATGTCAAGATCAACAAACGCATTTTCATTAATAGTCTTTTCTTCTCCATGCGTAGCGGTACTAATGTTGGGTGAAAATTTGATGAGGACGGTATTAAACTTTTTCGCTTTCAGCCTTATCAAATAGTCTTTTGCATCCTTGTAACTTATTGCAAATGGTAGGTCCCATACAGAACAACCGTTTAAAAATACCGGCTTACCGCTTTGGTCGACGATGTATTTTTTATCCTCGCTTGCCTTGAGTGGAAATCGAATTTCCTGTGCAACAACTGAAGTGGTTAAAAGTATTAATAGACAACAGCCAATTCTTTTCATATGCGAGTGTTAAATGGTTGGTTGAAATTGATGGGTGAATATAACGCTTGATATAATAATTTAGCCAGATAATAAAGAATGAACTTTTGTTATAAATTTAATAGTGGTTTGAGGGACAAATTCTAATAACAATTCTCCTCTGAGCTTTGAACTTTGACTACAACCAAAACGACCATGCAACTTCAAATACAACAAAACGAATTCCGGAAATCAAAAAAAAAAGTGACAACTTACTATACTTTCCCATATTCTTATAACAAGGGTTTTCTTGTAATTTATTCATTTAAAAATTAAAAAATACTTTAAGAAATGAAAACAACAAACTTTAAGGCAAGCAATTTTGAGAATGAATGTAACGTAGATGAGGAGTTCGCTCTGCTGTTGAATCAGATGAACGATATTGCGGTAAAGCATAACATGGTAGTTGTGATTACCTCATCTTTACGAAAGGACACTAACGTAATTGGAGCAATCGTAACCCCTGCCCAGATGAGCAATCACTTAATTGGTCATGCCATTGACTGCAATGTGAAAAACAAAGCTACCGGTGAATTTTTCAACTCTAAGAAGATGGGTGATGGGGCAGGTGCAGATGAAATATTTCTGGAAGATGTTGATCGCAATACAGACCTAAGATGGGGACAAGCATTTAATAAACCCGATAGCGTTCACTTTGACGATGCCCTTAACATAAAGAAGCCAAACGTTTGGCGGGAGAAATTTAATTCTCTGCATGGTATCAAATAGTTTCTACCCTTGTAATCTTAGTATGATTGATCAAAAGAGATTTTTTGTTCGGGCAAGTGAATACAAACTTATTATTATTTCATACCCGATCTTAATAACAATCCTAATGATGAATTATTTTGCATTAAATAAAATTACCAGGTATTTCAAAATAAATTACTCATGTCATTTCAGGCATACATAAATAACATCAAAGAAAAGACAGGTAAAGGTCCTGACGACTTTAAAAAGCTTGCTGAGAAAAAAGGATTTATAAAAAATGGCCAACTAAAACCTGGAATGAAGGCAGGAGAAATTGTAACATGGCTTAAGAAAGAATTCGACCTGGGGCATGGGCACTCTATGGCTATTTATGCCTTGCTTAAAGGATTAAAAAATGAGGAGAGTGAATAAACATGTGTTTTAAATTCTTTCTTAGATAATCATTGTCTATGCCAATTGGAATTCGCATTACCTTTTATTATATCACAGATACCACCTGTATCATTGCTTTAATGTATCCATAAGCAAAAGCGAAAGCCTGGTTGGTACTTTCGGGGTCAGCATGATGCGGCACATGATCAGGCATTACCATATACGGGTATTCTACATCTCTCAACACTTTTAAAATTTCAAAGAAATCAAGGTCACCATTGTCCGGGTACCTTTCCTCAAAGTAGTCAAATCCACCTTTGATGTTGCGCAGATGAATATTGAATATCTGTTTTCTTTCACCCACCCATTTAATGATTGGTAATATTTCTGTTTTAGGATTTTTCAGTCCCTCGGCAGTAGAGCCCAGGCAAAGATTAAAGCCGTGATACTTGCTGTCGTAAAGCTTGGCAAAGTGTTTAATACCTTCGAAAACATCCGGGCTGTCCCACTGCGTAATGCCACGAAAACCAACATGAGTTGGTGGATCTCCAATATGATTTGCAAGCCTTACTTTGTATTCTTCGGCAACTGGAATTAACCTGTCGAGGAGGTAACTTATCCGTTCATACATCTGGTCAATGTTTACAACGCCTGCTATGGTAAGTGGCTCATTTCTCTTCATCGCTTCCTGGTAATCCCATGTATTGTAAGATGCATTGCCACGTTTGGGATCAGTTGTGAAACCTGTACGTAAAATGGGAAGTATGATAGTGTTGTAATTTATACAATGAACGCCGGTTTTTCCTGCAACAGAAATCATTTGCTGAAGCATTTCAATTTCCCGGTCACGCTCCGGACTTTTGCCCAGCATAATGTTTGGAAATGCAACCTTGTCAATTCCTTCTGAGGTTAGTGGAAAGTGATAAGCATCCAGTGCAATACCATATTTTTCACAGGCTTCTTTTTTCTTCATTGAATCTTCGAGGTCCCAGCCCTTTCCTTCAATATATTTTGGTGAGCCGCCATCAATATTGAACACACCGTGACGTGCTTTGAATTCAAGATTTTCTTTTGTAGTTCCACCTGATTGGCAGCCAACTTTCATCATCACTTTTTTCTTTGCCAACAGTGCGTTTTCTTTTAAGGCGTCTTTGGAACCAGTGGCAGAAGCTGTTGTGGAAGTTCCTAATAACAATGCGCCGGCGGAGCTTACTGAAATCGCTTTTACAAAGTTTCTTCTCTTCATGCCCGCGGCAATTTTTTCTTGTTTATTATCCATCTTTAAAATTTATATTGTTTTTAATTGAAGGCTTAGTTTTAAAAAAAGGAACATCAATCTTAATAATTAAATCAACGGAAAAACTTTGGCCGCAAGAAGAATAACTATGAGACCGGTTATTCCCATTACAACATTTAAGGGAATAAATGTTTTCAGTGTTTCCTTCTCGGTTAAGTTGCTCACTTTGCAAACGATCCAAAAGCCTGCATCATTCATCCATGGAACTAATTTCGAACCACACCCAATCGCTAAGCCAATGTACAGATGATGATATTGCAAATGACCACCGTTGGCCATCCCTGATAAAATACCGGATGCAGTTATTAAGGCCACAGTAGCCGATCCCTGGGCAGTTCTTATAACTGCTGATATAATAAATGCCAGGGGAATCAAAGCCATTTGGTAATGTTTAGTCATGTCTGCAATTTGAGTAGTGATACCGGTTTGTTGCAACATTCCTCCAAAAGCGCCTCCCGCTGAAGTGATCAAAATAATAATTCCGCCGCTCATTAAAGCAGCCCCCACAAAATTCTTCATATCAGTTTTGCTTTCTTTTTTTTGAATAATCATCAGCAGCAAAGCAATAAATGCGCCGATGATTAATGCCACATTCTTATCGCCAAGAAAATGAATGAATTGAATTAGTTTAATTACTGCAGCAGCATGTGTGCCTTGTTCGTTTGGGGATATATTAATAAAGGTGTCAACACAAATAAATACCAGTGGAATCAATATAGGAAGCAGAGAAAACCAAAGAGGAGGAAGTTGTGAATCTTCTTTTATGACATTCATCTCTATATCCTCTAAACGAGCATCTAACGAACCCCTTACTGGTACAGTCCATTTTTTGTTTGCCCAAATCGCAAATGTATAACCAACAGTAATCGTAATCAAGCCTACTATCGCTCCCGCAATCATCATTAAGCCTATGGGTATTTGCATGGCGCCAGCTAAAAATAATGGCCCCGGAGCTGGCGGCACCAATGAATTTGCCATAACTGCACCCGCCAGAATAGAGAGTACCAGCAATAAATAATTTTTGCCCATTCGTACAGACATTGCTTTGGCCAGTGGCATCATCAAAAAAATAACCGTATCAAAAAATACCGGTATGCCAATAAAAAAGCTGCTCACTAAAAATGCAACAGGGGCTTTTTTTACGCTTGTAAGGCGCAACATCGATCGTATGATTTTTTCTGCGGCGCCACTTTCCAACAGGCACTTTCCAATAATCGCCGCCATAGCAATCAGGATACCGATCTTACCGGCAGTGTTTCCAAATTCAAGCGCTACTCTCTCGCCAATTGTCTGCTTTGATAATTTTAGCGCGGCGGCAGGAGTAGCTCCCTTGGCCAATGCAAATTGTTCAATGGCTGAACCGGGTGTCATCCACGCAACCACTAATGCTGCTAATAACAATGCAAGAAAGGGATGCAATTTCAAAACGATAATTCCACCAATCACTATTAGCACGCCCACTAATAAAATAAACATTGGGGATAAAAAAAATAGAGAGAAATCCATAAATGTTTTAGTGGCTAAGTGTGGCTCGTATGGAATTTAATCTTGAAGATACATTACGTGCACCCTCTGTAACAAACGTGACATCGGCCCCACAGCCGATCATTCGGATGCCCATTTCATAATAAGTATTGTAGTCATCAGGGTTGAATAACAAAATGCCAGTTGCCTTACCTGCTTTTTGTGCCGCACTAACAGTAGCTTTCACTGCATCCCTAAACAACTGGTGATCGTGTTGACCGAAAATTCCCAATGCCATGGTAAGATCTGCCGGCCCAATAAAAAGCACATCAACGCCATCGAGAGCAGCTATCTCATCAAGATGATTGAGAGCTTCCGTAGTTTCAATTTGAATAACGCCCAGTATATTTTCATTGGCGGTATTGCTATATTGAGTAAAGTTTTTTCCGAAGCCCGTAGCCCGAACCATTTTTGCAACTCCCCTGCTTCCTTCGGGAGGATAACGCAAACCCCTAACCACCAGCTTAGCTTCCTCAACAGTGTTAATACGCGGAACCATCACTCCTTCTGCACCGGCATCAAGCACCCTGTGAATCCTTTGCCTGTCGCCACTTTCAACCCTTACGATTGCTGCCGTGCCGGTATGTTCAAGAGCCTGTAATTGTGAAAGCACATCCTTCTCCTCCCCTGCCCCATGCTCCAGGTCTATCAGTACCCAGTCAAATCCTGTCAACCCAACAATTTCTGCTGTAAGTGCACTTCCCAGGTTCAGCCAGCAGCCATTTACGGCCTCTCCGTTTTTAATCCGCTTCTTTAGATTTTTCATTACTTTTTATTGAGTATTATATTCTCTGAACAATTTACTATGCATTTTTCAGGTTAGAAAATATTGTTGCATTGAATAAAATTTTGCAGAAGATTACCTTAAAGGCTGCTGAACAGGTAATGTATATTCAAAAATCTAAATTCTCCGTAATCCGGGTTCCATCTTTTTTAAAGGCTTGCATATACATACTAATTCTTTGCCCGGCTATTTCAAAATCAAAGTTGTTGAGATTAATATTCAGCAGATCAATGAACCATGGCAATTTCTTTTCGCTATGAATATAGGCTATAGCAATTTCTTTTGAGATGGGCAATGTTGTTGTCTTTGAGGAATCAAATACATCTTTATTATTTGCCTTTAATAATTTTTCATATTCCTCTTCGAGCAGTTTTTCAAAGAGGCTAATGGAAAATGAATCGCCTGCTTTAATTCCGGTTTGTACATCATCCTCACTAAGCATAGCTCCCTTGTGAACCCATTCCCAAAGGATGCTTAACCTGATTTCACCGGTGGCCATATCTTCCATCAAATATAAAATATCGTCATTGCCAAAGAAGTCAGCCGGCTTCAATGCAGCAGCTTGCATTCCCTGTCCGAAGGCATTACCATACTGCAATGCAACACTTAGTAAATTTCTTGCACCCCGAATTGTTGTCGGCGCTTTTTCAATCAATATTAAGCCATCAGCATCCTGTTGCGTATAGGTGAGCGCCGGAAATTTTCTTCCTAATTGATTTGCCTCTCCGGCCTTTTCCCATACTGGTCTTACAATATGCACCATCTTCCAATGAGCCACCCATTTGCCACTTGCACCTTCACGTTGTTCACGTTCTGCTCCGGCAACAGCTTTCTTCATACTTGCGGCAACACCTTCTTCAGAACCCACTGGTATGTTTGGTTCCATGCCCCCCTGCCATAACGCAAAGTTGCCATTGATATCAGGTGCATTCACGGCGCACCTTACGCGGTTCTCATAATTTCGCATGTAACCATATGTCATCGTGACGGCTTCTATATCAGGATTGATAAAACTTTTATCCCAGGCCATTGCATCAGCCACGCTATTTATATAATCCCAACGCCCTGTGTTGTACCCAACAAAATGTTTTCCCAATGCAGCCCGTATCTCCATTAATTGATGTGTGGCTTCCAACTGTTCAACCAACACATATACTTTAATTGTTCCAACAGAAAGATTAAGATGTTCTTCAAGAGCAGTGAGCATATCGTTCCAAAGAGCAGCCTCACCCGCTGTTTGAATTTTCGGAAGATATAAAGCAATAGATGAACCTGCCTTTTGTAATTCGATATAATTATTTACAACATACAAGACGAGGTCAACTATAGAAGCAGCCATAGCAACACCATTAGCGTCGCGTATGTGCCGGTCGTCAAGATGAGGGCCACGGGCACGAAATAGTTTGGTGGTAAAATTTAATTGTTCCATCCAATCAGTGATAATGGTATGGCCAAAAAATTTCATTGACCACAGATTCATTTCCGCGGCAACTATTTGTGCTGATCTTAAAAAGACCGGATCCTTACTGATAGCCAGTTTTAGATTACGTTGGTTATCAAGCGACATTGTTTTTATTTGTCCCAATGCATCTTCGCCATCAAACATCCATCCATCAGCGCCTGATAGCAGGGCGTACGCAACATTACGGATACTGCTCTCCAATAAGGCATTTGGTTTTGCGGCTGGCCCCGTTCCCTGGATCCATTGCCTTTGCAGATCAGCAGGAATTATTGCTCCTTCAAATTCTCCATCTCTTGCATCCTGCACTTTTATTTTTGTTCGTGGAATAAAACTTTCGGGGTCTAAAAAAGTGATTCTCTTTTTTTGTTGCTGACGTTCCTGTCTTCTTTTTATTCTTGCCGTCATTGCCTCTTTGATGTCTTTATTAAAATGTGCCAATGATGAAAGGGCGGTAAGAACTTCCGGTGTGTAAACATCGCTGTATTCTTCCTGTATGTTACCGTTGATCTTAAAATTATTACTCATTGCTGTTGCCAGGTTATTTGTGTTATCAGAATAAGGCGTGCTGATTATTCATTATAAAAACGGTCATTGTTAAAGGGCCATGGGCCCCTAACACAAGAGCCTGTTCGATATCAGCAGTCTTGGACGGTCCGCCAATGAAGCCGCCAAAACCATAATCACCTGCGCCGACTTTTTCATAAGCTTCATGAAGAGTTGGAATAATATCATCAGCATTTATGACAACAGCAAGATGCTGACAGATGTAAGGAATGATGCGTTGACCCATTACTTCTTCGGTTAACCATACTGCACCATTTTCTGCAACGGAAAAATGCGCTTTTATTATTGCTAATTCTACATCATCATAAGTATGTGGATCCGCAGTTGCAGATATCAGTTCAAAACTTTCACTTAATCCCGGCAGTGTTGTTACCGTTCGTTTTGCTGTATCAAAACTTTCATTGATCAATGTTTTCATTGCCTCAATATCTTCTACTAAAAAAGCAGTGCCACCAATCGTTTTAAAAACATCCATATATTTTTTAACGAGATCATTGTTGTCTCCTCTAAACATAGTGATGTCAGGCAAAGCTGTTGTTGCAGGTTGATTTTTTAAAACGGCTCCCAATATTTTTTCACGGGTGGTCATGCTATTAATCTTTCTTTTCTTTCTTATTATACCATTCTTCAAAAGATTCCTTTGGTGCTTCGGGCATATCCCGCTGCTTATACCACGGGTTGAATTTATTATTCACAACAAAAGGAACTTTATCTAAAAACCATCTGCCTGCTTTACCTGCTGTTGTGAATTTTCCCGGCGATGATAAAGTCCATGCCATGGTTTTCATACCCAACGATTTTGCCTTTGTCGCATACCCTTCTTTAACGATCTCTTGCCGCCATTTATATAATTGCTCGTGAATATTAATTTTTACCGGACATACATTTGAACATGACCCGCAAAGAGTAGAAGCGTAAGGAAGATCTGCATGTTTTCTCATATCAAGGTTAGGGGCAAGGATAGCGCCGATAGGTCCGGTAATCGTATTGTGATAACTTAAGCCGCCGCTCTTCCTGTAAACTGGGCAAGTGTTCATACAAGCGCCACACTTGATACATTTTAATGAATCCCTGAAATCCGCACGACCCAGTTGGCGTGTTCGTCCTGCATCTACCAATATCAAATGCATCTCCTGGCCCTTGCGTGGTTTTCTATAATGGCTCGAATAAATTGTTATCGGTTGACCTGTAGCACTTCTTGCCAACAATCGTAAGAAAATGCCCAAATGATTTTTTTGAGGTATCAATTTTTCAAGACCCATCGAAGCGATTTGTACTTCAGATAAATGAGCTCCCATATCTGCATTGCCTTCATTGGTGCATACAACATATTCTCCTGTTTCGGCAACAGCAAAATTTACTCCCGTAAGTGCACCTCGTCTTGTAAGAAATATATTGCGTAAATGTTTGCGGGCAACTCTTGTTAGTAAGGTTGGATCAGATAAACCTTTTTCTGTTCCGAGATGTTCATGAAACAATTCTCCTATTTCTTCTTTTCTTTTATGAATACAGGGAAGTACAATATGGCTCGGTGGTTCATTGTCTATCTGTTGAATATATTCTCCCAAATCGGAATTGACTACTTCTATTCCACGTTCTTCGAGGTATTCATTCAAACCGCACTCTTCCGTAAGCATCGACTTACTTTTAACCATTTGGTTAATTTCCTTCGCCTTCAAAATGGAATAAACAATTTCATTATGCTCTTCTGCACTATCAGCCCAATGAACAATGATTCCATTTTTTTTAAGATTTTCTTCAAACTGTAAGAGATATTCGTGCAGGTTTGAAATGACATGGCTTTTAATTTGTGACGCGGCTTCACGAAGGTCTTCCCATTCAGGTATTTGCTTTGAAGCGATGTCACGCTTTTCCCTGATGTACCAGAGAGCGCCGTCGTGCCAGTCAACCCGCTCTTCATCTTTAATAAAAGCTCCTGCTAAAGTTGCGTGATCTTTTGTTTTTGCCTGGCTCATACTGTAGCATTTAATATTTCAGCTATGTGAATTATCTTAACCGAACTCTTGTTCCTGTGAAGAATTCCTTCAAGATGCATGAGGCAGGACAGATCGGATGAAGTGATATATTCCGCACCGTTTTTTGTGTGATCCGTTACTCTGTCCTTTCCCATTTTTACTGACACGGCTTCTTCGGTTACACAGAAAGCGCCACCGAAGCCACAGCATTCATCCAGCCTGTCTAAAGTTATTTGTTCTAACCCTTTCACCATATTTAATAAATGTTGAGGCTTGGAAAATGGAGGAGCATTAAGTTCACTCATCTGTGATAAATGAAGTCCGCGCAATCCATGACAGCTATGATGTAATCCAACTTTATGAGGAAACGCAGCATCCAGCTTTTCAACCTTAAGAACATCAGTAAGAAACTCCACCAACTCATAAATTTTTGTTCTAATGCTGGCGGCCTGCTTTTCATTTTTTTCGGAATGAAGATGTTCTTTGATGTGCAGAACGCAACTCGCAGAAGGTCCAACGACATAGTCAAAACCTGAAAAATTTTCTATAATAATTTCATTGCAATCCTGTGAGAGATATTCGAAACCCGAATTGGCCATAGGTTGACCGCAACAGGTTTGCTTTATTGGATAGACAACATTGACCCCAAATTTTTGCAGCAATTCCAAAGTAGCTTTTGCCGCGTTGGGATAAAACTGGTTTACATAACAGGGTATAAAGAGACCGACGGTCATAATGTTGTTCCTCTTAATTATTCATATTTGCAAGCTTCTCCAAAACAAGATACAATGCTTGTGTTCCTGAACCCCCTTTTCCCATTGCCTTTAGACTTAAATATAATTGTTTCACCAAAGCAACACCGGGCAATGATAACTTCATTGCTTCTGCTTCTTCCAATACGATGGTAAGATCTTTTACAAAATTATCAACTGAAAAACCGGGTGCAAAATCTCCCTTTACTACTTTAGGCGCAAGCACATCAAGCGTCCAGCAACCTGCTGCTCCTTTAGTGATTGATTCTAACATGGTATTCAAATCAAGCCCGGCCTTTGCGCCATAGATAAGACCTTCACAAACACCAATCATAGTTCCTGCTATGGTTATTTGATTGCACATTTTTGTGTGCTGCCCAGACCCGGCCTTTCCCTGGTATTTCATATTTTTTCCAAATGCCTCGAACAATGGATAAACCGAATCAACCACTTCTTTTTTTCCACCAATCATAATGGAAAGCGTTCCATTAACGGCACCCACCTGGCCACCAGAAACTGGAGCATCAATAAATTCTACGCCGACCTTACTTGCTTCATCTGATATTTTTATGGCAAGACTTGGTTTGGTTGTAGTCATGTCAATTAAAATAGTTCCAGGTTTTATTTTTTTAAATATTCCCTGTTCGCCAAAATAACATTCCTCCACATCTTTCGGAAAGCCAATGATGGTAACTATAACATCAGAGTTAGCGGCAATTTCTGCAGGAGTATCAAACCAGTTACAGCCCATGCTAATTAATTCGTCCGCCTTTTCTTTTGTGCGATTATATACATTCAATTTGTATCCTGCATTAACCAAATGTTTCGCCATCGGGTTTCCCATTATGCCTGTACCAATCCATCCTATTTTTTTATCTTTCATTCTTGGGGTTTTAAATTCTTTTCAAAATTATTAAACTATAATAGGTCAATGTTCTACTTGTACTGAACGTACGTCTTTACGAGGAGCCAGGAAAAACTTTTTGCCATAAAATCTCGCAGCGACGAAGCAATCTCAGAATACAGTTTACACTCTCACGAAGGCTTTATTATGAGATTGCTTCGTTTCGCTCACAATGACGAATTTATTAAAACAATCTTGACTTGCGATCACAAAGCAACATTTTCTAAAATCGTTCAAGTCGATTTAAATTTATCTAATCACAGTGATGCAGATATTTTTGAACCGGCTGATTTTTTTCTTGTCAACACAATAACTATAGCCAGTGCAATTATCACAACCGCCAACATAAGCAAATAAAAAATACCTTTTGAAAAATCAGGAGCCGCCGCAACGGCATTTGCTGCAAGCATTTGATAATGTGGAATCACCCAGCTAAATAAATAAGCCTGGCCTAACACAATGCAGCAAATAAAGAGAAGCATAATAAAACTATGCTTAACAGTAAATCTGAAAAGCTCTGATTCCCTTCCAACCAAATGCCCGGCTGCTGCTGCTACTGCAATTGATTGAGGAGAGATCATTTTACCGACCACACCACCTGAAACATTGGCTGCTACTGTTATAACCGGATCAACCCCAATAGATGTGGCTGTTGCAGCCTGGAGCTTTCCAAATAGTGCGTTGGCAGAAGTATCGGAACCAGTTATAAAAACTCCTAACCATCCAAGTACCGGCGCAAAGAAAGGAAACAACACACCAGTGTTTGCAAGGGCTTGCGCAATTGTTATGGTGATGCCTGAATCATTTACGATGTAGGCAAATGCTAAAACCGAAGCGATAGTTATTATTGGAAATTTAAGTTGCTTCAGCGTTGAAATAAATACTTTAATTCCTTCCCTGAATTTTAATCCAACCAACGGCATTGCAATAATTGCGGATAATAAAATAGCCGTGCCTGCTGCAGACAAATAGTTGAATTTAAAAATGTGCGGTATTGCTTTTCTGTCTTTATCAAGAATAATATTATGAAGTCCCGGGAATTCAAATTGGACTTGCCCAATGGAATTAAAAAGATTTTTGATGGGAGGCGCTCCCCATGCTATGATGATTACGGTTAACAATATAAAAGGAGACCATGCCCTAATTAGTTGGCCTGTACTATACTTTTCATCAAGGCTTATAGTTGGTGCCGGCTCTTTAGGAAATCTCCAGATGTTCTTTGGCTTCCAGTATTTTAAAAAAATGATTAGTGATATTATGGAACCAACCCCTGCAATTACATCAGGAAGCGCCGGACCAAGAAAATTTGAAGTCAACCATTGCAGGAAAGCAAAAGATATCCCCGATACTAATATCGCAGGCAATACTTCCTTTGTTTTTTTAAATCCTGCAATAAGTATTACGAGATAAAAAGGAAGCAGGACAGATAATATGGGAAGTGTTCTTCCAGCCATTTGTGATATAGCCATTTCAGGAATAGATGTTACCTGCGATGCAACAGTAATTGGAATACCTATGGCTCCAAATGCAACAGGAGCGGTGTTGGCAATAAGACATACACCCGCGGCATAAAGAGGATCAAAACCTAAACCCACAAGCATGGCTGCGGTGATAGCAACAGGAGCGCCGAAACCAGCAGTGCCTTCTAAGAAAGCTCCAAAAGAAAAGGCGATCAACAACGCTTGTAGTCTTCTATCAGAAGTAATGGAAGCCATGAAATGTTTGATGATCTCAAACTGCCCGCTTTTAACTGTGATATTAAACAAAAACACCGCCGAAATCACTATCCAGCAAATGGGAAACAAACCATACAATGCACCATTTGCGGTAGAGAGAACAGCCAACTTTATCGGCATGCCATAAACAAAAATGGCGATCAGTATAGCGATTGCGATGGCAATCAGGCTCG
>Ga0268264_10003689_pt1 | contig 13138 bp, 12 predicted proteins | sample KBSSwiS32_FD_190357 | JGI IMG/M metagenome (GOLD analysis project Ga0268264, IMG submission 190357) | Switchgrass rhizosphere microbial communities from Kellogg Biological Station, Michigan, USA - KBS Switchgrass S3-2 (SPAdes) (version 2) | ecosystem: Host-associated > Plants > Roots >...
AGCCTTCGTTCATTCTTTACTTTCAGCCAGCCTGTTTCATTCATCAAATCCAATGTTAACCTGAGTACCGGGTTTACCTATTCACGGCTGCCGGGCCTGCTCAATTACCAGGAAACGATAACCGATAATTATGTGTACAATGCCGGTGTTGTAATCGCCAGCAATATCAGTCAGTATATTGATTTCAATCTTTCCTATAATGCCAATTTCAACAATGCCAGAAGCTCGGCCAACCAGGCAAATAACCAACATTATGTAAACCAGGTTACCGGTATCCAATTTAATTTGTTGTCTAAAAAAGGCTGGTTTGTTCAAAATGATTTAACCAACCAGCGATATACAGGGTTAACCGGCGGCCTCAACCAAAACTTCTGGTTATGGAATGCAAGCATTGGTAAAAAATTCCTGAAAAACCAGGTAGGGGAGTTAAAACTATCGGCGTTTGACCTATTAAAACAAAACCAAAGCATAGTACGTACGGTTTCCGAAAATTATATTGAGGATTCGCGTTCAAACGTACTGCAGCAGTATTTTTTACTGACGTTTACTTATAGCCTCAAAAATTTTGGCAGTGGCAAAGCGCCTGCGGCAAGACCGAACCGGCGATTTCAGCCCGATTTTTAACACCGGTAAACCGATCTGTTCTTTTTTTGCGTAATATCGTTAATTAAGCAAAAAATTCAGGTGTTTTGGATGAGAGAACCTTGGTAGAACAATTGAAACGCGGCGATGAAAGCGCTTTTAAAATAATTGTTACTACCTGGCAGGACATGGTATACAATACAGCCATGGGTATTTTGCAATCTGCGGAAGACGCAGAAGATGTTGCCCAGGAAGTTTTTGTACAGGTTTATGAATCCATTCACACGTTTAAGGGAGAGTCAAAACTTTCTACCTGGCTATACCGTATTACTACCAGTAAGGCCCTGGACCATATCAGGCGGAAAAAAAGGAAGAAAAGGTTTGCCTTTGTGCAAAACCTGTTTGGCGAAAACAATGAAGTAATTATCCAGCCGCCCGATTTTCATCATCCCGGTGTGGTGCTGGACAACAAGGAAAAAGCCGCAGCCCTGTTTAAGGCAATAGAAAAGCTGCCCGACAATCAGAAAATAGCATTTGTGTTAAATAAAGTAGAAGGCTTAAATTACCAGGAAATCAGCGAGGTAATGAAAACTACTGTTTCCAGTGTAGAGTCGCTGCTGCACAGGGCCAAAAATAACCTGCGGAAATGGCTGCAGGAGCTTTACCGGAACCCTTATGATTAGCGCAGGTTTTAGATTAATTTCCCGTCAAATTAAATAAGCAATTGTTAATGGAACAGAAAGATTCAGCGCATATTTTAGACAGCCTGGAAGGACTGCAGAAAGCAAGCCCGGGCCCCTTTTTTTATACCCGCGTACTGGCAAGACTGCAAAAAGAAGAATCGGGTATCTGGGGCAGGCTTGTTGCCTATATTACCCGGCCGTCGATAGCGCTGGCAACATTGGCGCTTATTTTTTTATTGAACGCCGCGGCTTTTTTTTATGAACGAGAGGTCTCGTCGATGGCTGCTGATCAGAATGAACAGACCATTAATGAAGACTATAATACCACGCTGGCCGCCAATTCCTATTACGATGAAAATAACGATGCACGTTAATGAATAACTCCAAAAACAGGGTACTCATCTTCCTGGTAATATTTCTGTTGCTTACGAATATTGCCATGCTCTTATACTTCACCGCGTTTGAAAAACATCCTCCAAAGGGAAATCGAAATGAGAACAGGCGTGGACCGGTTACCAGCGTTTTGCAAAATGAACTTGGCTTTAGCAAAGCGCAGATGGATATGGTTGACAGTTTAAAAAAACAGCATCGGACCCTTGGAAAGCCTTTGTTTGATGAATTGGGCAAAAGCAAGGATAATTTTTACCGGCTGATTGGCCAGCCTGGCCTCAATGATTCGCTGTTGAAAGCGGCTGCTGAAGAAATAGGCAGAAAACAGGCGGCCCTTGACCTGCAATTTTTTCAAAATTTTATCAGCTTCCGGAAACTGTGCACAGAGCAGCAACTACCGAAGTTCGACAGTATCATGCCGAATGTAATAAGTAAAATGATGCAACCCTGGCAGAAGAATAATAATCCCAGGAAGAAAGACAGCGCCTCTTTAAAAAATTAAGCCAAAACGGGGTGAGACCGCAGGTTTTTAATGCGTTAAGGCATCCAAATAAAAATATCTCATAACAAAAATTCCAAGCAATGAAAAAGAAAATCCTTTTATTCTCAGCTTTCGCTTTATTAAGCTTTTGCGCAGTAAACGCCCAGGGCGGTGGTGGTGGCATGCAACGAATGACAGTTCCGGAAAGAGTAAAACTAGTAATGGATAAATTAGCGGATTTTAAATTGGATAAGGACAAAACGGCTTTAACCGACAGTGCTTTTACAGAATATTACAGGGGCGGACAAAAAATGAGGGAGGAAGCTATGGCCGCCGGTGGCCAGCCCGATCGGGATGCGATGAGAGAAAAAATGAAGAAACTGGCAGATGAAAGAGATGAGAAGCTCAAGAAGATTTTTACAGATGAGCAGTATAAAAAATGGAAAGACGAAATAGAGCCCACTACCCGTCCGCAAAGACCAGCCGGAGGAGGTAACAATTAATTAAAGGTTGTTTTTGATTTATTTACAACAACATGCAAACGAGGAACCCTGTTTCTGAAAGGAAACAGGGTTTTTTGTGCGAAATGCTAATGGCATCCGCATGATTGCGTATCCGAAATAGTATGGCGAAAAAAATTCCTTTGCCTATTTTTGACAACAGGATTTATTTTCCCTTTCAATGAGGCAATATGTCAAACTATATTAAATGTCATACCGATCATACCGGTATCACTTCTATAGAATTTTTTCACCCGCAAAGCAATTCGCTGCCCGGCAAAATGTTGAACCAACTGGCCCAGGAAATACATCATGCCGGGTTAAATGCAGACACAAAAGTGATCATTCTGTGTTCTGGCGGAGAAAAGGCTTTTTGCGCAGGCGCTTCTTTTGATGAGTTATCAGCTATTAGCAATGAAAAAGACGGGCATGCATTTTTTAGCGGATTTGCACGTGTTATTAATAGTATGCGTACCTGCAGCAAATTAATTATCGGGCGCATACAGGGCAAATGCGTAGGCGGCGGTGTTGGCCTTGCCGCAGCAGTTGATTATGCTATTGCAACAGAAGCGGCGGAAATAAAATTGAGTGAACTGACCATCGGTATCGGTCCATTTGTGGTAGGCCCTGCAATAGAAAGAAAGATAGGGAATGCTGCTTTTACCCAACTGGCCATTGATGCGGGTAGCTGGCGCAATGCAGACTGGGCCAAACGAAAGGGGTTGTTTGCAGAAGTGCATAACAATATTGAGAATATGGATGAATCCATTGCACGACTTGCCTATACATTGTCGCATGGGAGCCAGGACGCAATGGCGGAAATGAAAAAAATATGCTGGAAAGGAACAGAGCATTGGGATCAATTACTGGATGAACGGGCAGCCATTAGCGGAAAACTGATCATCAGCAAATTCAGCAAGGAAGCAATTGCAAAGTTCAAGAGCAAATGATTGAAGTATTTAACGAAGCCAATTTTAAACAGCTTTGTGATTCGCTTGCTGAAAAAGATCTGCATTTGCGGGGCATTGTGCAGCAATATGGTCATCCACCCATGTGGAACAGGCCTGCATCTTTTGAATCGCTGGTTCATATTATACTGGAACAGCAGGTATCGTTGGCCTCCGCAAAAGCGGCATTGGAAAAGCTCAGGGCAAAGATTGGTAAGATTACAGCGGCAAAAGTTTTAACCCTGTCAGATGCCGAGCTTCGTTCCTGCTATTTAAGTCGTCAGAAAGCCGGTTATATAAGAGGCTTGGCAGAGACGATTGTAACAAAAAAGTTAAACCTTAAGCAGCTTGGCACCGCTGCAGACGCAGATATAAGAACAACACTAAAGAAAATAAAAGGGATTGGCGACTGGACGGTGGATATTTACCTGCTCTTTGTTTTGCAGCGATCAGATATTTTTCCTACAGGCGATTTAGCCATGATGAACGCCTTGAAACAGGTAAAACAATTACCCCAACATATTACCAAAGAAGAAATCATACAATTGGCAGAAGCCTGGCGGCCGCACCGGTCCCTCGCAACGATGCTGTTCTGGCATTATTATATCAAGACACGAAACATACGATTGTAATTATTGCTGATTTTGAGATGGCGGGATTTTTGATTGCATCAACGGTATGAATTCTCAACTTCTCAAAATCCCGCAATCAGAAATCACTAAATGTTTAGCCCACCGCAGACGCTGATGACCTGGCCCGTGAGATAACTGCTCATGTCTGAAGCAAGAAACAAAGTGGTATTGGCAATTTCTTCAGCAGTGCCAAATCTGCCCAGCGGAATTTTATCAAGAAATGATTTGGATGCATTGCCATCTTTCAGGTAGTCGGTCATATCCGTTTCAATAAAACCGGGCGCAATAGCATTGCAGCGGATATTGCGGCTACCCAGTTCAGCGGCGATAGATTTGGTAAAGCCTATAATGCCGGCTTTGCTGGCTGCGTAACTGCTCTGACCGGCATTGCCCCGTATACCAATAATAGAGCTCATATTAACAATACTGCCTTTCCTGGCTTTCATCATCGGTTTAATGACCTGTTTGGTCATATTGTAAACGCTCTTCAGGTTAATGTTCATTACTTCATCCCATTGCGCAGGCGTCATGCGCAGCAATAAATTATCTTTTGATATGCCGGCATTGTTTACACAAACATCTATAGCACCAAATTCTTTCAGTATATCGTTTACCAGTGCTTCACTGGCTGCATAATCAGCAGCGTCACTTTTATAAGCTTTTGCTTTTACGCCGTTTGCGGTTAATTTGTCTTCTAGCGCCTTTGCTTTTGCTGCGCTGCTGTCGCTTACATAAGTAAATGCAATGTGTGCGCCGTGCTCGGCCAGTTTCAGGGCAATACCTTCGCCAATGCCACGCGCAGCGCCGGTTACAATAGCAATTTTGTTATCCAGTAATTTCATTGATGTCTTTTCTAATGAACAAAGTAAATGAATTAATTTTATGAAGCCAGCCTCTCCTTACTGATTCAGGCTTAATATTTCTTCGAGTAAAGACCGTTCATTACTCAGTCTTGGCACTTTATGCTGCCCGCCCAGCTTCCCCTTGCTCTTCAGCCATTCGTTGAATGCCCCCTTTTTCAATGCATGCAAAACAGGCATACGCAGTGCAATGTCTTTATAGCGTTTGGCTTCATAATCGCTATTCAGGGTTTTAAGTGCCGCATCCAGTGCTTCCGCAAATTGCTCTAAACTGGCGGGAGCCCTGTCAAATTCTATCAGCCATTCATGTGCGCCATTGTTGTTATTGCTGAAATAAATGGGCGCGGCAGTATAATCGTTTACAATGGCCCCCGTTTGCTCACACGCAATGGCAATTGCCTGGTCTGTATTGTCAACAATCACTTCTTCTCCAAAAGCATTCATATAATGTTTTAACCGGCCGCTCACTTTTATTTTATAGGGTTTAAGTGAAGTAAACTGAACGGTATCTCCAACAATATATCGCCACAGACCACCGGTAGTGCTGATGATTAATGCATAGTTTTTGTTTAATTCTACCTTATCCAGTCCAACGGTTTGCGGAAATTTTTTTCCATATTCTTCAATGGACATAAACTCATAAAAAATTCCATGGTTGGTAAAAAGCAACAGCCCTTCTTCCGAGGGACTTTCCTGCGCAGCAAAAAAACCTTCACTGGCGTTATAGGTTTCCAGGTAATTGATGTCTTTGCCGATTAATTTTTTAAACTGTTCTCTATAGGGCACAAATGAAACGCCGCCGTGCAGGTACAATTCAAGGTGAGGCCACACTTCAGCCAGGGTTTGTTTGCCACTGATTTCTAAAATACGCTTGATCAACACCAGGGTCCAGGTAGGTACGCCTGATATGGAAGTTACATTTTCATGCATGGTGGATTGAGCCAGTTGCTCAATTTTACCTTCCCATTCATCCATTAAAGCAATACTTAATTCAGGTGTTCTTATCCAGTTGCTCCATACCGGGGAGTTTTGCATTAATACCGCGCTTAAATCGCCATATTGTATATTTTCATTTACCCTATTTACCTGGTGGCTGCCGCCAATGACAAGGCCTTTGCCGGTGAGTAGATCAGAATCGGGAAAATTTTTATAATACATGGTAAGCACGTCTTTCGATGCCTGGTAGTGGTTTTCTTCCAGGCTCTCTTTGCTTACAGGTATGAATTTGCTTTTATTGCTGGTGGTGCCGCTGCTTTTGGCAAACCATTCAATGGGCGTATTCCATAGAATATTTTCTTCGCCATTCATCATCCGGGTAATAAATGGTTTCAGATCATCATACTCATGCACCGGAACGGTTTGTTTAAATGTTTTAAGCGAAAAAAGTTGGGTGAATTTATACTGGCGGCCGAATTCAGTGTATTGAGCAGCGGTAACCAGCTCCTGCAAAACTTCCCGCTGGGCCGCCACCGGTTGCGAGGTCCATAATTCAATCAAACGAAGCCTTAAACGGGCAAGCCTGGATATTGCGGGCGACAAGAGTTTCATACCGTACCGGCAAAATAAACAAATGCCACGATACTTGGCCAATTAAAAGGTAAATAGTGGTTTTACGAGGGAGAAACATATTTTGTGCGTTCTTACAATGAAATGAGACGGGATTGGTTGCTATTACATTGGTTTATGCAATCTTTAGCTGCCTGTTATCTCTGTTGTTTCAAAGCTTTTAATGATGTTGGCTGTTGGGGCAGTGACAATGCAAATGGCAGCTACTCTGTTATCATTGTTTTGTTGCTTACATCATCGTCGCCTCTCCTGGCTTCTTCATGCAAATAATCCTTTCTCTTCAACTCAAAATTTCTTCCCAGGTATAAACGGCGCACCTGTTCATCATCTGCCAGCTCTTCTGCAGTGCCATGTTTAAAAATTTTTCCTTCAATGAGTAAATAGGCCCGATCGCAGATGGATAATGTTTCATTTACATTATGGTCGGTTATCAGTATACCGATATTTTTTGTTTTAAGCCGCGCTACCACCGTTTGTATATCTTCTACTGCAATGGGGTCAACGCCCGCAAATGGTTCGTCCAGCAGGATAAATTTGGGGTCTACGGCCAAAGCGCGCGCTATCTCGGTACGTCTTCTTTCGCCACCGCTCAGGCTATCACCATTGTTTTTTCTTACGTGTTGCAGGCCAAATTCGTCGAGCAGGCTTTCCAGCTTGTCTTTTTGCTCCTGTTTTTTGAGTTTTGTCATTTCAAGAATGGCCTTGATATTATCTTCTACCGAGAGTTTGCGGAAGACGGATGCTTCCTGCGGAAGATAACCCAGACCCATCTGCGCCCTCTTGTACATGGGCTGCCGCGTAATATCTTCGTCATTTAAAAAAACGGTTCCTTCATCGGGTCGTATCAGTCCCACCACCATATAAAAAGTAGTGGTTTTACCTGCACCGTTCGGCCCAAGCAATCCTACTATCTCGCCCTGTTTAACTTCTACGGAAACATGGTTTACCACGGTGCGGTTGCGGTAGCTTTTAATCAGGTCGTGCGTATGTATAGTTAAGCTCAAGCGACAATTTTTACAAAAATACCGGAATGGCTGCAATCATATTCAGGGCCGGCTTATTTAACAGGGTTTTGATATATAGTCAACCATGAGTATGTTTGCGCCAATATTTAGCCCCCCATGAAGGTAATTGACCATTTAAACAACGCAAAAACGACACTGGTATCATTTGAAGTACTGCCACCCCTGAAGGGCAAAGGCATTAATGCGATTTATGATCACCTTGATCCGTTAATGGATTTTAAACCGTCCTTTATCAATGTTACCTATCACCGCAGCGAAACCATGTTTAAAAAGAAAACAGATGGTACGTTTGAAAAAGTAGAAGTGCGCAAGCGGCCCGGAACAGTAGGCATTTGCGCTGCTATCATGAACCATTACCAGGTAGATGCGGTGCCACACCTGATATGCGGAGGTTTTTCAAAAAGAGAAACAGAAGACGCATTGATTGATCTGAATTTTCTTGGGATAGACAATGTGCTGGTATTACGCGGAGATGCGGCAAAAAATGAAGCAGCGTTTGAACCTCACCCGGATGGCAACCGATATGCACTTGACCTGCTGAGACAGGTTTCTAACCTGAACAACGGTATTTACCAGGAGGAAGACATCAAGAACGGTGGTAAAACCAATTTCTGTATGGGTATTGCGGGTTATCCCGAAAAGCATTTCGAGGCACCCAACCTGGAAACTGATATGAGTTACCTGAAGGCAAAAGTGGAAGCGGGGGCAGAATACATTATGACGCAGATGTTTTTTAACAACCAGAAATATTTTGAGTTTGTAAAATTGTGCAGGGAAAACGGTATTATGGTGCCCGTTATTCCCGGGTTAAAACCTATCACCAATAAAAAGCAACTGAATATTCTGCCTAAAATATTTCATGTAGATATACCTACGGATTTAACCAATGCTATCACCAAAGCAAAGACAGATGAGGACGTAGAGAAGATCGGAACGGAATGGCTGGTGCAGCAAAGCAAGGAGCTGAGAAAATTCGGCGTGCCGGTATTACATTATTACACATTGGGCAAACCCAAGGTTATTTATAATGTGGTGAAGGAGTTGGTGTAAAAAAAATAACCGTTGTCTCAAAAGACAACGGTTATTTTATAGTTAGACAACCGTAATTTCTGTTAACTGTCGCCAAAGTCTGAATACTCAGTACTATATACTAAATACTTTAATCATAACTTGAATCCTACCGATAAACTGAGTACCCGATGTTTGTTTTTATCGTTATCATTACTGGCTACTGAGTTTATTTTTGTTAAACCATAACCGTAATTGGCAGAGAGCAACAAGCCGTTTAACTCAAGACCTGCGGTTGCGTTTAAACCAAAATCAAAACGCCGCATAATACCAAAACCAGCGCCTTCCTGTTCATTGAACGTAGTGGGGTCATCGTTGCTGAATTGGATATTCTGGCTGCTGTTGAAGGCAACACCCAATGATTTTCCCTCGATTTTGTTTTTGCCGGCAACACCAATGGCTGCATAGGGGCCTGCGCCAAAGAATAAGGAAGAAGATTTGGATGCCAGCGGAACTTTTATAACCAGGTTGACGGGGATCTCAATATAGTAAGGATTTGAACTTGCCTTGAAATAACTGGGATCAGAAGGCTGGCCGGATTGTGTTTTTGTTCCCTTGCCTGTAAAAAGTAAACCGGGCTGTAGTGCAAAAAAACCACCCAGGGGTACCTCGCCCATGATGCCAACATGAAAACTGGGTAATGATTTGGCATCGTCTATTCTTCCGTCGCTGGTAACCGATACATTGGCAAGGTTGAAACCACCTTTGATCCAGGCACTGCCATCCTGTGCATAAATACCAATAGACGATAACATGATAATAAGTAAAGTAACAAGTGTTTTCATAAAGTTTTTTTTGGAATGAATATTTAAATCGCCGGATGCAGCTTGTTATAAAAATGTTTTAGGCCGCTACCGCCGGGCAGGTATAAGAAGGATCCGGCATTGCTTGGTTTAATCTGCTGCATCATAAAAATGAATATTGTTGCGTGGTCGGTCTTTTATGCGGTGAACTCCGTATTTCTACTATTTGCTCCAGCAGGTTTCCAGTATTTGCTGGTTGATTTTTACGGGGTATTTTTTCTTTAATGTCTGGATCCATTTGTCTTCCAGGAAAGCCTGGTAATCGTTAATCACAAACCCCCTGGCATCTTCAAAACTGCGGGGTGTTCTGTCGTTATGAAGTTTAATAACATAGGCAAAACTGCTGGTATTATCGGTGGCGCTTTTAACGGGTTCAGTTATGCTACCCTCTTTTATATTGTTACTAACGGAGACAGGCAGTTGCGCTATTTCGAACCTGCCGGAATCTGCCTGTATGGTGCCGTCTGAATTCTGTACAAGTGTCTTCCAGTCGCTGGGTTCCTGTGCAAAATTTTTTTTCGCCTTCATGGCGATAATGGAATCGCTGCAGGTAAAGAGGATAACATCGGCGCTGGCTTCCCACCAGTATTTGTTTTTATGCGTGTTGTAATAATTCTTCAATCCGGCAGAATCGGCTGCGGCCTTGTCCCACACGCGGCGCTGCATGATTTCAAATAACAGGTTGCCATCCTTAAATTCTTTTAATTGGCTGGCAAATTCTTTATTGTACTGCTCCAGGTGGCTTCGGTAATAATCTATAGTCACTGATTCAGCATATTGCTGCAATAGCTGTGGCGTGGATTTTCCTCTTAGCAGCTCCGGGTTATTTTGCGCGCCCTGTATGTATTTAGCAAATGCCTGGGCCGTTACTTTTTGCTGCGGAAAAGAAAACAATACCGTATTGTCATTCATCATGAAAGATTGTTTTGGCTTCCTGTTCCGGTAGATACTGTCTGCATAATCTGCAAATAACTTCTCGTCGAAAGCTGCCCATTTGAAGCCCGTGCTTTTCATTATTTTACGGGCAAACATTTGTTTGGCAACGCCAATTCGCTTGTCTGCCTGCACGGCCTGCTTAAGTAGCGCCAGGGTTTCTTTATTGTTTTTATCAGCGTTTACTGGTTCGCGTGATACCCTCATAATGATATGGTATCCAAAAGAAGTAAGCACCGGCTTGCTGATATCGCCATCTTTAGCAAGGCCAAAGGCGGCATTTTCAAAAGCCTCGCTATACCGGCCGGTGCCAAATTCGGGCAACAGCCCGCCAGCCTGGTAACTGATATTGTCGTTGCTGTATTTGGCCACCATTTCTTTAAAAGATGCGCCGTTCAACAAAGCATTGTAAACAGAATCTGCCAGTATCTTTTTTGTTGCCTTTTCTTTTTCGTCCGGATTAGGCAGGAAACCGATAAGTACCTGGGCTGCTTTCATCTTTCCAATAGCGGGCCTTTCTGCTGTAGTCTTAAAAATATGATAGGCTATCTTACTCCGGTAAGGAGCTGATACTTTTCCAACGGCGGTGTGGTAAGCGATGTTTTCAAATTCGTAAGGTAAAGTGAAAACGGTGATAAAGCCGATATCGCCCTTGGTGCTATGTACAGATTCATCCGTTGAATAAGCTTCTGCTATGGTGCCAAAATCGGCACCTGCCTGAAGTTTATTATAAGCTTCCATTGCTTTTTGGTAAGCCGCCAATGTATCGCCGCCCCGGAAAGGAATATAAATCTGTGAGATGCGCAGATCTTTTTGGCTGCGTTCAAATGCTTCATCTACCAGTAACTGCACGCTGGTTTCATCGTTCATAAATCCTTCTGCAATCTGCTCCCGGAAATTGCGCAATTCTGTTGCCTGGGCCGACAAAGTATCCAGTTGTGCATCATAAGCTGCCTGCACTTTCAGTTTGAAACGGGTATACAGGTCAAGATAATCCCGGTAGGCTTTTTCAGTATTGTCGGCAGTCGTATTGTTTTTATTATAGGCACGCAGGAACTCTTCCCTACTTACCGCTTTTGGTCCATAAGTAAACAATGTTTGTGCCTGCAGATGACCTGCAACCAATAAAAAAATAGCAGCCAGCATTTGTTTCATACAAAATGTTTTAAGCACTATACCGATACCAGGCATTAGAATGTTACGGTACCGGCAACCCGGTCATCGGTTCTTCCCAGCCGGGTATATATTTAGTCGTTCAAAAAAGAACTATTGCTTTGCAGCCTGTTTCAACTTTACGTTCAGCACTTCATCTATCTGGTCGTAGGTAAGTTTTTTAGCAATAATGTGTTTGTCTTTGTCCAGTAAATATAGAATCGGCGTCTGGTAAACATCGTACAACTGGCGGAAATTGGGTTTCCCCGCGGCATATCCTGCATCTCTTGCGGCTGCGGTTTCATAAACGTGAATCCAGTCTTAAATTGTTATCGCGTATATAGTTCAGCCAGGCTTCTTTACCGCCGTCTACCATTACGCCATATATTACCACGCCTTCATTTTTCCATTTGGCGCGGTAGATGGAGTCTACTTTTGGTACCACTTTTCTTTGCAATGACTGCAGGTGGCGTCCCAGAAACAGATGACCACATACGGAGCTGTTACATCATACAGTGGGCGGGGTTTGTCGAGGCTGTCAACCAGCTCCAGGTTCTGGGCAGGGGCACCAATCAGGTTGGCCATTACACTGTAGGCGCGGTCGGTCATGTACTTCTTATACTTATCGGTAAACCAGTCTACCTGCGGATTATTGTTGATGTATTTTTCAAAAAGATGCACAAAAACCGCATCCTGCCCCATGTACTGCGGGTTAATATACTGCTGCACAAAATAAGTGAGCAGGTACTTGTACATTTCTTTATTGGGGGCCGATTGGGCTAACATCAGATCTACTTCTTTTATGATGCTATCGGGCTCGGGCACTACCAGGGTTTTGTAATATTTATCCAGCCGCGGCTCAAAGATGGGTGTTCGCAACAGGCGTTCATCAGTAAAGGAGATGCCATCCCAGTAATGCGTTTTAAAGTAATTATAGGCATACAGCGAATCGTATTTGCCGCCTGGTTGTTTGGCGGCAGGCGGAACGGCGGGTTCTTTCAATGCTTTGAATAAAATGGATAACATGGAACCGGGATTTTTACCGCTGACGCTATCACGATAATGCAGCATTTTTTCATTCAGCGCCTTCAATTTTGCAGAAAGCTGGCTGCTGTCTGGTTTGTTTTTGGCGGCAGCCAGTTCGGCCATATAACCCGAAGCTGCTTTGCCGTTGGTGTTGGCGAATTTTGAATACGACTGGAACAGGTTATTTTCGGGCGAGTTAATAAATTTTATGCTGGCAGGAAGGCCAATGGTATCTGCCTGGATGGAGAAACTTTGTTGTTTATCCAGCAATAGCTCGAATAAAATTTCTTTGCGGGGAGAAACGATAAAATAGATACCACCGTTTAATTTTTCTTTCCCTTTAAAAGTGCCTGTACTATTGGCATTCAGCATAACCGAATCTGCCAGCGCCTTAATTTTCCCATAGTAATAACCCAGGTAAACATATTGGTTTTTATAGGGCTTCAGCGTAATGCCGATAGAATAACCCCTGGTTTGAGCAAAGAGATGA
>Ga0268264_10003691_pt1 | contig 13136 bp, 9 predicted proteins | sample KBSSwiS32_FD_190357 | JGI IMG/M metagenome (GOLD analysis project Ga0268264, IMG submission 190357) | Switchgrass rhizosphere microbial communities from Kellogg Biological Station, Michigan, USA - KBS Switchgrass S3-2 (SPAdes) (version 2) | ecosystem: Host-associated > Plants > Roots >...
TGCCGGAGAAGTTGGCCGGGGGGATGTTCTTGGCCCCCTTGCCCTTGGCGTCGCGCACCACGAAGGTGACCACGGGCTTGGGGGCGTTGGTGATGCTCACCACGGTCACCGACATGTCCGTGACGGCCAGGTCCGCCGGGGTGAGGGTGGCGTAATCGACAACCGCGTTGGCGTCGGTGCCGTTCGTCCCGTTGGTGCCGTCCAGCACCGTGACGCTGGTGCCGTCGGAGCAGGTGATGGTCTTGGTGCCGGCGTCGGGGTTGGCGCTCACCGTGCAAGAAATGCCGTTCGTCCCGTTGGTCCCATCCGTCCCGTTCCGCACCACCACCGACGTGCCGTCGGGACAGGAGATGGTCGCCGTCCCGTCGCCATTGTCCCGCACGCTGCAGGGCTGCCCGGCTGGACCAGGGCACGCCTGGAGCAGGCCGCTGGCGAGCACGAGGAGCGCCGCGCAGATTGTGTTGCCACCCGGACGTTGCATACGGCCCTCCCGTCTCGCGCGAGGGCATCTCGCGACCCGGGGGCGTATGCCGAAACCATGCCCGCCCCTGGGCTCCTCCAGCGACCGCCGGCACCAGGCCGGAAGCCGCGCAAGGTCTGCGCGGGCGCGGTCCCAAACGCAGGCCTTTCGTGCCGGCGGGCGCGTGCTCCGGCGCCACCTGCTGGCCAACCCCTTGCTAGTGAGCTGGGCCCCGTATCGTCCTCGGAGAGCGTCCGATGCGCACAGCGTTGCTGACTGGAAGCGTGGTCCTGGCGCTGGCTTGCAGCGGCCCTCGCGGCCCGGAGGGTCCGCCGGGCCCAGGGGGCGACGCGGGCGAGCAGGGGCCCCCCGGTCCAGGCGGCGACGCCGGCACGCAGAACCCTCCCGGTCCGCCGGGCTGCGACGCCGCGCCGGCCGATGCGCCGGTGGGCCTGGCGGTGACGCTCGCGGTGTCCGCGCCGGCCAATGGCCAGTTCTTCACCACCGGGGAGCGCCCGGTCCTCACCATCTCCCTCAAGGACCGGTGCGGGCGCGCGCTGGCGCCGTCCGCGCTGGGGACCGCCAACCTGTACCTGATGGGCCCGCGCTCCGGCCTCACCGGCACCACGGCCTCCCTGCTCCTCAACTGCATCACCGACCGGAACGCGCCTGACCGGCAGCACCACTTCATCAACCTCCGCTCGCCCCACTACGCGGTCCCGGCCGAGGCGAACCTCGCCACCGCCGCGGACGGCACCCTGACCTACACGCTGCACGCGATCAGCACCGAGGCCCCGGGCACGTACACCGCCGGGGTGTGGGCCAAGACCGCCGGCGACCTGGAGCAGGCGTTTCCGCTCGCGGACGTGCAGATCGGCACCGCCACGCGCGAGGCGTTCGCCACCGGCCCCAGCGCCAGCTCCACCTGCTTCGACTGCCACCTGGGGAAGCGCTCCGGCAAGACGTACATGCACCACACCTTCCCCAGCTCCTTCTCCGCGGTGGGGAACTTCTCGCTGGACCAGTCGCCGGTGGGCACCTGCCTTTTGTGCCACAACCGCGACGGCTACTCGCCCAACCCCGCCGTGCGGCGCATCCACGGCGTGCACCGCGGCGAGAACCTGAAGGCCCCCGGCGTCGCCCACCCCGAGTACGGGCTGCCGGACGCCGACCCGGCCCTCCTGGAGTACACCAACGTCGCGTTCCCGCCGCTGCCCGGCGCGGAGAAGAACTGCAACAAGTGCCATGCCGACGACCGGTGGAAGACGCGCTTCTCGCGCCTGGCCTGCGGCACCTGCCACGACAACCTCTTCTTCGACACCGGCACCCTCAACCCGGTCCGCGTCGTCGGCACCCCCGCCGCGGGCGCCTGCACCACTGATCCGGACTGCGCCTCGTTCGGGGCCGGCGTCACCTGCGACTTCGCCTCCGGCTCCTGCGTGCGCGCGACGCACCCCATCCAGAGCGACGACGCGCAGTGCGCCACCTGCCACGCCGACGCGCCGGGCGCGCTGGCCTCGGTGGTGGCGGTGCACGACGTGCCGGGGCTCACCAGGATTCGCGGGCTGAAGATCGTGGACGTGGCCCTGGACGGCGGCACCGGCTCCAGCGGCACGTTCCGGGTGAGCGACACCCCGGTGATCTCCTTCCGCCTGCTGACCTCCGACGGCGGCGTGGTCACGGACCTGAAGACCAACAGCGCCCTCTCCGGGACCTTCATGGCGTCCGGCCCCACCACCGACCCCGAACGGGTGATCGCCTCCACCACCATGAAGTCGTCCGGGACGCTGACCTTCGACTCCGCCTCGGGCGTCTACAGCTACCGCCCGCCGGGGTCGCTGCCGGCCACCTCGCTCCCGCCGCTCAACGGCAACCCGGGCGACACCCGGACCAACGCCGCGGGCACCTACAGCTTCTACATGTACGTCGTGGAGGCGTTCAGCGCGCAGGGACAGAGCTGGCGCGACTCCGACGGCGTCAACGTCCCGTTCAAGTTCATCGCCGACCAGCCGATCCGGCCCCGCCAGGTGATCGCCAAGAGCGCCTGCAACACCTGCCACGTGGACCTGCAGCTCCACGGCGGCTCGCGCAGCGACCCCGAGGCGTGCATGAACTGCCACACCCGGAACGCCATGGACCGGGGCGTGGGCGCCCGCGGGGTGGCCTGCACCACCAGCGCCACCTGCGCCGGCTTCCCCTTCGGCTGGGAGACCTGCCAGGACACCAACGCCGACACCGTCCCGGACACCTGCGTCATCGCCGCGGACCCCACGCCCAACAGCACCATCCGCTTCTCGTGGCTGGCCCACTCCATCCACTACGGGCGGCGCCGCGGCGGGTACAGCCAGCGCAACAACCTGCAGAACCCCGGCGAGATCGCCTGGGTCGGCTTCTCCAACAGCTACCTCGACTTTTCCGAGGTGCTGATCCCCGTGGACGCCCGCAACTGCACCAACTGCCACGCGGACAACGGGGCCCACTGCGGCGCGGCGGCGGACCCGCCCTGCGGGACCGGCCAGGAGTGCGTCGCCAGCAAGTGCGTGAACACCGCCTGGAAGAAGCCCATTGGCGAGGTGTGCCTGGCCTGCCACGACACCGACGCCACCTACGGCCACGTCCAGATCAACACCTGGAACGGCACCACGCCGCCCATCGAGACCTGCGACGTGTGCCACGGGCCCGACGCGGACTTCTCGGTGGAGAAGGTCCACTCCATCTCCAGCCCGTACGTCCCGCCGTACCCGAGGGACCCGTAGCCGTCAGTACCACCACCTGAAGAGGAGCCTCACATGCGCAGCACCATCCGATACGTCACCCTCGCCCTCGGCGCGTCGCTGTTCCTGGCCGGAGCCTCGGCCAACGCCGGCCCGCCCGACAAGAAGATCGAACGCCTGTGGAAGTCGAAGTGCGCCTCCTGCCACGGCGAGGACGGCAAGGCGGACACCGAGAAGGGCAAGCAGATGAAGATCGGCGACCTCACCGCCGCCGACTTCCAGAAGAAGCGCACCGACGAGGAGATGAAGAAGGTCATCAACGAGGGGTTCAAGGAGGAGAAGGGCGGGGTCAAGAAGGAGATGGACCCCTACAAGGAGGAGCTGAAGCCGGAGCAGGTGGACGCGCTCGTCGCCTTCATCCGCGGGCTGAAGAAATGAGCGCTCGCGGCCACGCCGTCGTCGCGGTGGCCGCGCTCGCCTGTGCCGCGGCCTCACCGGCCGTGGCCGGGATCGAAGTCTCGTTGGTGTCGTACCTGTCCGCCCGCCCCGAGCTCCGCGACGGGCGGGCGCTCACCGCCGCGCCGCTTTTGGAGCTGGTCTCGGTGGACGCGTGGGGATTGAGCGCGCCGGGCGTGCGCGACGCCCGCGTCCACGTGTCCACCTGGGGCGCGCTGGGCCTTCTGGACCTGCCGCAGCGCGGGTCGGTCTCCGGCGACGTGGACCTGGCCTACGTGGAGGGGCGATTGCTGAACGACCAGCTCCGCCTGGTGGCGGGCCGCCAGCTCATCGCGGGGGGCGCGGCGCGCTTCCTCCAGCTCGACGGGTTGTCCGCCGAGTGGTCGCCGGCGCGGCGGCTCCGGGTGACCGCCTGGGGCGGCGCGCCGGTGTCGGCGCGCTTCAACGTGCGCCAGGGCGACGCGGCGGCCGGCGGGAGGGTGGCGTGGGCGCCGTCGTGGGACTCGGAGCTGGGCGCCTCCTACGCGCTGGTGCTGGACCGCGGGCTGGTGGCGCGGAGCGACGCCGGGGTGGACGGCCGGTGGGCGCCGGCCAACGCGCTGTGGATCACCGGCCACGCCCTGTGGAGCGCCGCCGAGTCGCGGATCGTCGAGGCGGAGCTGGCGCCGCACTGGCGCGCCCTCCCCTCGCTCGAGCTGGCGCTCTCGGCGCGGAAGGTGGCGCCGGACCTGCTCTTGCCCCGCAGCTCCATCCTCTCGGTGTTCGCGGAGCCGGAGCGCGACGAGCTGGGGGCGATCGCCGTCTGGGAGGTCCGGCCCGAGCTGGCCGTGACCGCCGACGCGCGGGCGGCGTGGCTGTCCGGCTCGCCCGGCAGCGACGCCGGGGCGCGGCTGGCGGCGAAGGTGGCGCCGGGGACGCTGGTCATCGGCGAGCTGCGGTGGCTGGGCGCGTTCGACCAGGGCGGCTACCTGCGCGCGCGCGTGGCCGCCTCGCGGAAGGTCACCCCGAAGCTGGTGCTGGCGGTGGACGCGGACGCCTTCTGGCGCGACCGGGCGGTGAACGGGGTCAACCACTCCGCGGTGGCGTCGGCGACCGCGAGCTGGGCCTTCGCCCCGGAGTGGCTGGCGGTGGCGGAGCTGGGGGCCGGCACCACGCCCGAGCTGGCGGCGGAGGCGCGGGGGATGGTGAAGCTCGCCTGGCGCTGGAGCGTGGCGGCCTCCGACCGGAGCGGGCCATGAGGGGGCGCCTGCGCGCGGCGCTGGTGGCGGTGGCGCTGGGCGGCGCGGCGTGCGCGTCGCTCTGGGGCGCGCTGGGCCGGCGGGCGGACGCGATCAAGGCGCCCCACGCGAAGCACGTCGCCGCCAAGGTGGACTGCCTCGCCTGCCACGAGTCGATCTTCGACGCGGAGGTGCTCTCCGAGGCGGACCTCCCCAAGGAGAAGGTCTGCCTCAAGTGCCACCGCGAGGAGAAGGAGAAGGGCAACTGCGGGATGTGCCACACCGAGCCCGGCTCGCCCGGGACGTACCCGCACCAGGAGCGGGCGGTGGCCATGTCCCACGCCAAGCACCTCGAGCTCAAGGAGGTGAACGAGGACTGCCGGACCTGCCACCTCGAGCTGCCGGAGCCGGCCCGCCCGGAGGCCAAGCCCCCCATGGCCGCCTGCACCGGGTGCCACCAGCACGAGGAGCAGTACGCGGCCGGCGGCTGCCGGTCGTGCCACGTGGACCTCTCGCGCTTCGCCCTGCGCCCGCTGAGCGGCTTCTCGCACCGGGCGGACTACCTGCGCGCGCACCCGGCGGACGCGCGCGCCCGCGGCGCCGCCTGCGCCACCTGCCACGAGCAGACCTTCTGCGCCGAGTGCCACGCGCGCACCGCCCCGGCGCCGGTGGTGGCGCTGCTGCCGGAGCGGGTGGACCGGCTGCTCATCCACCGCGGCGACTTCGTGGGGCGGCATGACCTGGAGGCGAAGGCGGACAGCGCCACCTGCGCCCGGTGCCACGGGACGTCGTTCTGCTCGGAGTGCCACGCCACCCGCGGGCTGACCTCGTTCGCCGGCGCCCCGCTGGACCCGCACCCGCAGGGGTTCTCCGACCCGCGCTCCGCCGCCTTCCACGGCCCCGCCGCCCGCCGCGACATCGCCACCTGCGCGGCCTGCCACGACCAGGGCGCCGCCTCCACGTGCGTGCAGTGCCACCGCGTGGGCGGCGTGGGCGGCAACCCGCATCCCGCCAGCTGGCTGGCGCGCCACGACCGCGCCGAGCTGAGCACCAACCCGATGTGCCTGGCCTGCCACCCATGAGCGCGATCCTCTCCAGAGGCCACGAGCACTCCGCGACCGAGCGCGAGCACGCGATTCGCCCGGCATCCGCGAGCGCGCCCCTCGGAGGCCCGGGGCGCCCATCACCCATGCGCGCGCTCGCGTCCGCGAGCGGTGTCCTGCTCGCCCTCGCGCTCACCGGCTGCGGCGTGGCGCGCGACCCGCTCTTCGGCCGCGCGCGCTGCCCGGACTTCGCGACGGAGGTCGCCCCGGTGCTCTCCAGGCAGTGCGGCGACTGCCACGGCGGCGACTCACCCGCGGGCGGGTACTCGGTGGCGGACCGCCTCTCCACGCTCGCCCTCCGGGACGACGGGAGCGCCAGGCTGGTCCCGGGTGACCCCGGCTCCGACTTCCTCGCCGCCGCGCGCGGCGACCGCGCCGGTCACGCCGCCGTCTCCGGCGACGAGCTGTTGCTCCTGGAAGACTGGGCGGTGCAATGCCGCGGAGCGGCGCGCGAGCTGAAGGTGCACCCGCCCGGCTGGACCACCCCCGCCGACGCCCAGCAGTTCCACGGCGCGGCGCTTCGGGAGGGCGCGTACGACCTGGCGCCCTGCCGCGAGTGCCACGGGGACGACCTCGGCGGCGGCGCCGCGAAGGTGGCCTGCGCGAGCTGCCACCCGCAGGGCCCGCTGGCCTGCAACACCTGCCACGGCGACGCCCTGTCCCCCGCCCCGCCGCGCTCGCTCTCCGGCGTCCGCCTCACCACCGCGACCGGGGTGGGCGCCCACCGCTCGCACACCTCGAACTGCGCGGCCTGCCACGTCCTCCCCGTCGCCCCGGAGCAGGAAGGACACTACCGGCGCGCGGGGGGGCTCGACCTGGGGCCGGCGGAGGTGTTCCTCTCCTCGGCGCCCGGTCTCACCGCGCGGTGGGACCACGACGCGGCCACCTGTTCGGGAGTGGCGTGCCACGCGCCCGCGGGGGCCGACGCGCGGGCCACGCACCAGACGCCCCGGTGGACCAGCGTCGGGACCGGCGAGGCGGCGTGCGGGAGCTGTCACGGCCTGCCGCCGGAGGACCACGGCAACGCCGGCTCGGACTGCGCCCGCTGCCACGGCGCCGCGTACGCCAGTGGCCGACCACTCCCCTCGACGCACGCCGACGGCGTCGTGGAGGTCGGCGACGGCCAGGGCTCCGGCTGCAGCGCGTGTCACGGCGACGCCACCTCGCCCGCGCCGCCGCGCGACACCGCCGGCCGCACCAGCGAGTCGTTCGCCTCCGTGGGCGCCCACCGCGCGCACCTCGAGGCCCGGCACCACCTCCGCGGCCCCATCGCCTGCGCCGAGTGCCACCGGGTGCCGTCCTCGCCGTTCGCTGCAGGGCACATCGACTCCGCGTCGCCGGCGGAGGTCTTCCCCGACCCCAGCGTGGGGATGCTGGCGCGCGCGGACGGCGCCTCGCCCACGTACGACCCCGCCGGGGCGTCGTGCGGCTCCGTCTACTGCCACGGCGCCGGGACGCGCGCCTCCCGCGACCAGGCCGCCACCCGCATTTCCACCCCGAGTTGGACGGGCGGCACCTCGCAGGCGGTGTGCGGCTCGTGCCACGGCATCCCGCCGGCCGACGGGCTCCACTCGCCCACGCTCACCATCACCGGCTGCGCCCGGTGCCACGCCCCCAGCATCGACCCCTCCGGCGCCATCCAGATCACCGTCGACCCGGTCACCGGGGCGATCAGCTCCACGCACATGGACGGGCAGCCGACCTTCGGCGCGCCCTGAGCCACGGAGGCCCCTTGACCGCACCGGACCGCACCGAGCCACCACCGCCGACCCGCCGGGGTTTCATCGACTGGCTGATCGGGCTGGGCTTCACCGGCTGGTTCGCCTCCGTCGCGTACCCGGTCGTCCGCTACCTCGCCCCCCTCTCCAGCTCCGCGGGCGGGGCGGTGCGGCTGTCGGCCGAGGACCTGGCCAAGCTGGACCGGGGGCAGTTCGTCATCGTCCGCTCCGGCGAGGCGCGGGTGATCGTGCTCCAGGTGGACGGCGCGCTCCGGGCGCTGGACGCCAGGTGCACGCACGAGGGCTGCACGGTGCAGTTCGTCCCGGGCGAGCGCGTGGTCTGGTGCGCCTGCCACAACGGCCGGTTCGACCTCGAGGGCCGGGTGCTGGCGGGGCCGCCGCCGCGCCCGCTGGGCAAGTGGATCGCCGCCCGCGAGGCGGACGGCGGCGTGGTGGTGACGCGGGGGAAGGCATGAGCCAGGCGCGCCGGGGCCGGGTGCTGGACTGGCTGGACGAGCGCTACGGCCTGCGCCCGCTGCTGGACTTCCTCAAGCACAAGGAGGTGCCGCGCGGCGGTCACTCGCTGGTCTGGTACTACCTGGGCGGCACCACGCTGTTCTTCTTCACGGTGCAGATCTTCTCCGGCGTGCTGCTGCTGATGTACTACCAGCCCGGCGAGGCGACCTCCTACGAGTCGATCCGCTACCTCACCACCAAGGTCCCCTTCGGCTGGCTGATCCGTTCGGTGCACTGCTGGAGCGCGCACCTGATGATCGTCTCGCTGGTGGCGCACATGTTCAGCACGCTGATGCTGAAGGCGTACCGGCCCCCGCGCGAGCTCACCTGGGTCTCCGGCTTCCTGCTGTTCGCGGTGGCGCTGGGGTTCGGCTTCTCCGGCTACCTGCTGCCGTGGAACGAGCTGGCCTTCTTCGCCACCTCGGTGGGGACGGATTCGGTGAAGGGGGTCCCGCTGATCGGGCAGTGGCTGCTGGAGGTGATGCGCGGCGGGCAGGACGTGTCCATCAACACGCTCTACCGGTTCTTCGCCCTGCACGTGGTGGTGCTGCCGCTGAGCGCGATCGCGATCATCGGCCTGCACCTGCTGTTCATCCAGCGGCAGGGGATGGCGCCGCCCATGGTGCACCAGCGGCACGCCACCGCGCGGCAGGGGCTGAAGTTCTTCCCGGACTTCTTCCTCCGCGACCTCTTGCTCTGGCTGCTCTGCCTGACCGCGCTGGTGACGCTGGTCTTCCTGATGCCGTACGGGCCGCGCATCCCGGGCATCGACTGGGAGCTGGGGAAGAAGGCCAACCCGCTGGCGCCCGCGTACCCGGGGATCAAGCCGGAGTGGTACTTCCTGTGGATCTACCAGCTCCTCAAGGAGTTCCCGCCGCACCTGTTCGGCCTGGAAGGACCGCAGGTGGCGCTGGCGCTGGTGACGGTGCTGCTGCTCACCTGGGCGGTGGTGCCGTGGCTCGACCGCCGCGCCGCCCGCGAGCAGCCCTCCCCGGCGTTCAACGACCTGGGGGTGGCGGCGCTGCTGTTCATCGGCTTCCTCACCCTCAAGGCCTGGGACATCGGCGGGCTGCGGCCGGGGCAGGCGGGGCTCCCGGACGCGGCGGCCTCCGCGCGGGCGTGCGCCTTCATCGCCCTCGGGGCCGGCGCCGCGGTCACCCTGCTGCGGTTCGTCCTGGCGCGACACCGCTGGTTCGTCCTCTCGGGCGCGGCGCTCCTCCAGGTGACGCTGCACGGCCTGGCCGGCGTGGGGTACCTGGCCGCCGGGGCGATCTCGGTGGCGCTGGCGGCGGTGGCCGTCGCCGTGCTCCGCCGCCGGACGCCGCGGGAGGCGGCCGCGCCATGACCGCCCTCCCCTGGCTCCTGCTGCTTTTGGCCGCGGATCCCGCGGACGGCGGGACGGCCTCGCCGCGGAAGCTCCCCGAGTACCTGGAGGAGCTCTTCCAGGAGAAGGGGGACGACGGCCAGCCGGTCCTCTCCGCGCAGGACCGCGCCAAGCTGGAGGCGCTCCCCGAGCACACCGTGCAGCTCATCGCCGAGAAGATGGACAAGCTGACCGTCTCCGGCGCGCCGCACCTGAAGCGGTTGCTCACGCTGGACCTGTCACCGCAGCTCGCCGAGCTGGTGTTCCAGGACAACTGCATCGTCTGCCACACCGACGCGGAGGCGCAGAAGAAGCAGGACCTGTTCTCGCCGGACCCGAAGGCGGACGGCTCCCCGGCGCACCTCAGCCTCAAGGAGGTGGTGAGCGACGTCCACTTCCGCAAGGGGCTCTCCTGCTCCGGTTGCCACGGCGGCTCGCCGGACGCCCCGCGGATGACGGCGGACATCGCCGCTCGCTGGCCGAAGAAGGAGGACCGGAAGCAGGGCCGCGCGTGGGTGGTGGACTTCTGCGGGCGCTGCCACGGCGACCCGAGCTTCATGCGCGGCTTCAACCCCGGCCTGCCCACCGACCAGGTCGCCAAGTTCAAGGAGAGCCAGCACGGGCTGCTCTTGCTGCAGAAGGGAGACCCCAAGGCGGCGCAGTGCGTGAGCTGCCACGGCGTGCACGGCATCCTCCGCGCCAGCAGCCCCCGGTCGACGGTGAACGCCGCCCGGGTGCCCGAGACGTGCGGCCACTGCCACGCCGACGCGCAGTACATGGCCGGGTACACGCGCGCGGACGGGACGCCGCTGCCCACCGACCAGCTCGAGCGCTTCAAGGCGTCGGTGCACGGGAAGGCGCTGCTGGAGAAGGGCGACACCGGGGCGCCCGCCTGCAACGACTGCCACGGCAACCACGCCGCGCAGCCGCCGCAGGTGGCGTCGGTGGCGCAGGTGTGCCGGACCTGCCACGCGCAGAACGGCGCGCTCTTCGACGGCAGCAAGCACAAGATGGCCTTCGAGAAGCACGGGTGGCCCGAGTGCGGCCAGTGCCACGGCCACCACGACATCCAGGAGCCCACCGACGCGCTGGTCTCGGACGCGCCGGACGGACTGTGCGGCTCCTGCCACAAAGAGCACGCGGCCGACCACCCGGAGTGCAACCAGGGCGCCGCCTACTTCCGCGCCACCATCGGCCAGCTGGCCGAAAGCCACCACGCCTTCGAGCCGCGGATCGAGCGGTTCGCCGAGCTGGGCCTGGACGTGGAGCCCATCCTCGCCAGCGCGGCGGAGCTGGAGGAGGGGCTGATCCAGTCGCGGGCGCGGATCCACGCCTTCGACCGGGGCGGGTTCGACCTGGCGGCGGCGCCGGCGCGGGCCGCGGTGCAGAAGACGGAGGGGCTGCTGGCCGCCGCGGAGCAGGAGCGCCGCTTCCGCCGCAATGGCCTCTTGGGCGCGATCGGCGCGGGCGGGCTGCTGGCGCTGGCGCTGTGGCTGAAGATTCGCCAGTTGGACCGGCGGCGACGCGGGGGGGATTCCTGATGGCGACGAGGGCTGGCGTGAGGACGCTTCACGTCTTCCGGCACTGGCTGAGCTTCACCGGCGTGCTCCTGGCGGCCGGGAGCGCGGCGCTGTTCGCCGTGCTCTACGCCGTGGAGGCGATGGGCTTCGCGGCCGGGCCGTACACCGGGATCATCGCGTTCATCATCCTGCCCACGGTCTTCGTGCTGGGCCTGGTGCTCATCCCGGTGGGCCTGTGGAAGGACCGCGTCCGGCGCCGGCGCGCCGCCGAGGGCGGGACGCCGATGCCGGAGTTCCCGGTGCTCGACTTCAACCGGGCCGCGGTGCGCGGCGCGGCGCTGGGGGTGCTGGGGACGATGGGGGTGGCGGTCATGCTGCTGTCGGTGGGGACGTACAAGGGCGTGGAGACGCTGCACTCCACCCAGTTCTGCGCCACCGGCTGCCACGACCTGATGACGCCGGAGTACACCGCCAACCAGCGGTCGCCGCACGCGGCGGTGGCCTGCTCCGACTGCCACGTCGGCCCCGGCGTGGGGCACTTCGTCACCTCCAAGTTCACCGGCGTCCGCCAGCTGGTGGAGTTCGCCTTCGACCGCTACGACCGCCCGGTGCGCCCGCCGAGCAACCTCCGGGCCGCGCCTCAGACCTGCGGGCAGTGCCACAGCCCGACCCGGCTGATCGGCGACAAGCTGAAGATGTCCACCACCTACGCCGACGACGAGGCGAACACCGCCAAGCACACGGTGATGATGATGAAGGTGGGCGGCCCGGACGCGCAGGGCCGGTGGCACGGCGCGCACTGGCATGCGTCCGGGGAGGGGAAGATCAGCTACCTCTCGGACGCCTCGCGCGACACGATCTACGCCGTCCGCCTGGAGACGGCGGGCGCGGCGCCCAGGCTGTTCAAGGGCCCGGGGGCCGACGCGGCCGCGGCGTTGGCCTCGGCGAAGGAGGGCGACTGGCGGGCCATGGACTGCATGGACTGCCACAACCGCAAGGGCCACCGCTTCGACCTGCCCACCGCCGCGGTGGACCAGGCGATGGCGCTGGGGAAGATCGACCCCTCGCTCCCGTTCGCCAAGCGCGAGGGCGTCAAGGCGCTCCAGGCCAGCTACGCCACGCGCGAGGAGGCGGCGGCCCGGGTGCCGGAGGCGCTGGCGGCGTTCTACCGGGAGAAGTACCCGGAGGTGGCGAAGGACAAGGAGAAGGAGGTCGCCGCCGCCGGCCGCGCGCTGGCGGAGATCTACGCCGGCAACGTCTTCCCGGACATGAAGGTCGGCTGGGGGACCTACGTGGACCGCTCGGGGCACGAGCGCGGCTGCTACCGCTGCCACGACAACGAGCACGTCACCGACGCCGGGGAGAAGGTCCCCAAGCGCTGCGGCGGCTGCCACACGGTCATCGCCGATCAGGAGAAGGAACCGGAGGTGCTGGAGGTGCTGTACCCTGAATGAGCCCGCCGTGGCCTTTCCCGCGGCAGGGCCACGGGAGGGGTCTTACGATGCGTCGCTCGCAGCTCAGCAGGTGTCTGGTGGCCGCCGGGATCGTCGCCGGCGCGGTGGGCGCGGGGAGCTGCCAGTACCTCCGCCTCGGTCCAGACAAGGACAAAGCGGCGGACACGCTCTACGTCAACGGCGACATCGTCACCATGGACGAGGCCGGCCACGGCGCGGACTGCCTGGCGACGAAGGGCTCCGTCATCACCTGCGTCTCCAGCGGCCCGCGCTGCTGCAGCCAGGTGAAGGGCGCCGACACGGTGGTGGTGGACCTCCAGGGCGCCACCGTGCTGCCGGGATTCATCGACTCGCACTCGCACATGGCCGGGTGGGGAATGCTGGACGACCCGGACCACTGGATCGACGTCTCCTCGGTCAACGTGTTCCTCAAGCCGCCGCCGGAGGACCCGCGCTGCACCACGCCGGACGACTACCAGCGCTGCTTCATCCCGGTGAAGAACCAGGACGAGGTGGTGGAGCGGCTCAAGCGCGGGCTCCCGGGCTCGGCGGCCTCCGGCTCCGCGCCGATCCTCGGGTTCAACTACGACCCGTCGAGGCTGGGCCACTCCAAGA
>Ga0268264_10003698_pt1 | contig 13131 bp, 22 predicted proteins | sample KBSSwiS32_FD_190357 | JGI IMG/M metagenome (GOLD analysis project Ga0268264, IMG submission 190357) | Switchgrass rhizosphere microbial communities from Kellogg Biological Station, Michigan, USA - KBS Switchgrass S3-2 (SPAdes) (version 2) | ecosystem: Host-associated > Plants > Roots >...
CTCACGCGCAGCCCCCCAGCACGGGGCGCTCGAGCTCGACGTTACGCCTGCCGACGGTAGACCACGCGCACGCTGGGCTCAGCGGGTGGAGGTGAGTGCGGCGACCGTTCGACCTTGCCGCAGGCTCGTCTGACCGCGTATTCCGGCTCGCCTGCCCGCTCGAGCTCGGTCGCGTCGAACGCCTGCCGGTTCCACCAGATGACGAGCGTTGCCCCTTCGCCCTGACGCTCGAGCTCGTACGCCCGCAAGCGCGCCCAGAGCTTGAACGGCGGCGCCCCCCATGCGTATAACGCCGCCGCCAACCGCCGCCCAGCCCGCACCATGTCGCGTGCGCCCATTGTCGCGCACGTGCGAGGGCGCGGCCAAAAAGTTGACCGTACTGTATATTATGCGAACTGAGGGCCTCTGCTGCCGGGGTACCCATCGCGGCGACTCGAGCGAAAAACTCCGAGCCGTTTCGCCGCTCGAGCTCGGCGCGCAAAGGTTCGTTGGTGACACCCAAGCACTCCGCGAGCTCCAGCAGCCGAGCGGTCATGATGTCCACGTGCTCCGCGCTGGTCTCGTCGCCACTGAACCCGAGCGACTCTTCAGCAATCGCCGAGAGCTCTACGACCACCTGATCCCAGTCCTTCCGGACTCTGCGCTCTGCCGAGCGCTGGAGCTTGCGCGCGTGACTTGCCAAACCGTTCCTCCGTTTCGTAGTCGCGCGGCACCGGCCCTACGTGGCCGGGGGAAGCCAAACAAGCCGGCCCGCGCTTGGTGAAAAGTAACCTTTCCGCCCTGCAGGCGCTAGCGCTTCGCGACGGGTATTTTTTGACCCCGACCGTAGGGACCTTTTTCGCCCAGAACTGCGCGCACTGTGGAGCGCGGGACCTTCACCTCCGCGGCGAGCTCGCGCTGCGTGTACCCGTCTTTCGCCAGCTGGCGGATCTTGCGTTCGGTCACGGCTCCGACGCGCCGCGGCCGCCCCCAGTGGCCGCCCTGAGCCTCGACGCGCACGCGTGCGGCGCTGATTCGCTCGCTGAGAGCCTGCCGCTCCATTTGCGCGGCCCAGGCCATCACCGCGATCACGACGTCGCCGGCGGGTCCGTTCAGGTCGAAGCCGTCGGCCACGCTCACGAGCTCGCACCCGTTCGCGCGGAGCTCTTCCACGATCGCGAGCGTCTGACGGATGCCGCCGCGCGAGAGGCGATCGAGCCGGTACACGTACAGTCTCTTGATGTCGCCGCGGCGAGCCCAGACCCGTACTCGCTCGAGTTCGGAGCGCTGCAGCGTCGCCCCGCTCTTCTTTTCCTCGAACCACGCACGCACGGTGTCACCGCGTGCGGTGCTTGCACGCTTGATTGCTTCCCGCTGCAGTCCGACGCCTTGCGCCCGCGTCGACACGCGGAGGTAGGCCGCGGCGTTCAATGGTGCTCCAGACGCAGCCGCCGCCGAGCCTGAGATAGTTCTACCCTTAGAATCTCTCGCGAGCGCGCAACCTGTAGCCGCGTCCATCCATGCTTGCGCGCTGCGCCCTGGCGGATCTCTCGCTCGAACTCCTCCAGCTCGGCACTCAGGACGCGAACGTATTGCACTTGGCGGCGCCGCGTGAACTTGTCCGGACGTCGGCCGCCTTGCAACCTGTCAAATCTAGCTAGCTCCGCCGCGTGAAAAAGCAGCACGCGGCGATCGGCGCTCATCGGTGCTCCGCACACGGCGCGTGGCTGATCTCACCAGTCGACGCACGAGCCCACCAGCACCCGCACGCCTGCGTGCAGCTCGCGCCAGGAAATAAAAAAATGCATTCGTCGTCGTCGTACTTTTCCCAACAGACGCAGTCGAGCAGATCGCACCAGTCCCCACAGTGCAGGCATGCGTAGTGCCCGCAACGCACGCACGGCCCCTGCTCGCGCACCTGGTGCAGCACCGCGCGCATCTCTTGCGAGTCATCGGCGGGGCCGTGCATCATCTCGCCCCAAGGCGTGAACACCTTGCAGCTTGGATCGCCGATCACCCAGCTCACGGCGCGATCGCCTTCGAGAAGCAGACGACGCAGCCGAGGATCAGCGGTCCGCGCGTTACTCGAGCCGCGCGCGCGTCGCAAAAAATGCACGGCGGGCGATCTTCTAAGCGTGAATGGATGGGCTCCACTGTGATCGGCTGCGACCGCACGCGCTCCCAACTCTCGGCACGTTGTTTTTCGAGCTCGGCGCGTTCAAGCTCGAGCCGCTGATCTTCTTCGTCGAAGTGGTCAGCGATTCTTTCTTGCGCACGAGCAATGCGACAAAAAACCTCTAGCTCTTCTTCCGTCAACATTTTTAGAACGGCACGCCGGCGAGCGCCTTGCGGAGCTCGGCCGCTTCCTGGCGGTAGCGCTTGGTTTTGCGCATCTCGCGGTAGTGCGTTTTCTCCTGCTCGAGCAACGTGGCGAGATCCTGATCGGCCTGCACTTGTTGGATCGAAACGATCTCGTCCGGGTTCTCCTCAGCCCACTCCAAAAATGCTTCCGTGCGCGAGCGACGCGGGCCCGGCTTGATTCGACTCTTCACCGCGTCGAACACCGGCACGAGCTCGGCGGGCAAATTGTGCCTGACTGCGTCGTCGCTCTCCTGAGCGCGCTCGCGCGCGCTCGAGCGCCTGATCTTGAGTCGGCCCTCAGCATGCCGGACGTCGCGCTGTAAGCTGCGCTCCTCGCGGAGCTCGCCGCGCACTGCAGCCTCGTGCTCGAGCCCGCGCACCCGAGCCGTGCTCTTGTTCGTTTCGCAGACCGAGCGGCCGCTAGCTCGAGCGCTGCGCTGTTCGTCGCGGAGCCGTTCGCGCTCGAGCCGCTGGCGGTCGCGCAAGTCGACGCGGGCAGAGCGGCACAACGAACGCGCGGCCGTCACTGCTGCGCGCCGATTGACCCTGGCTGAGTGAATGCGCGCGCGGAGCTCGGCAAGCTTGGCGCGATCCTGCTCCTTCAGGTGTCGCGCGAGCTCGCGCTGCAGCAGCTTCCGCTCGCTGATGGCCATGGGCTCGATTCTCGCACAGAGCGCGGCTTTGCAGAAGAGAACGGCACGGGCCCTCGAGAGCCCGTGCCGGCGCTGAATGCCTGCGCGGCCGCGCGGGTTAGACCCGCTGCACTTCGGCGGTTCAGCGCGGCAGCTTATTGCACAAATCTTGAGCCGAAGCATGCAGCCGACCGAACGCACCCCTAGGTGCTCTTCGTCCGCACGCGGGCACCGCGTGCACATGACTCGCGCCTCCGGCGCGCGCGAGCGAAGCGAGGTCCACACTCCCCGAACCGCGCAAGCGCCGCTGCGTGCAGTGTGCCGGGATAACGTATCAGATCGGAGAGGATCTCATTTGCTTGGACTCTGCTGTGCCTAATTGGCATGGGAGGGGTGACAGCTCACAAGCTCGCCCGAGCGTCGCGCGTTACGCTGACGTTGGACAACTTCTCCCCACACTGCATGCGGCGGCGCTTGCGCGGTTCGGGGAGTGTGGACCTCGCTTCGCTTGCGCGCGCCAGAGGCATCAGCAGACGCACCTTCGCGCCGCCCGCCCCTTCCCCACCGCCAGCGCTCCCACCCGAGCCCGCGCTAGTCGGGAGGCTTGTGCGGCTTGCCGGCGTCCTCGAGTTCCCAACGACGCGCCGCTTCGGCGAGCGCTGCGAGCGCTTTGCGTTTACGCGCTTCGAGTTCCTCTCGTGAGACCTCCGGCGCTGACCAGCGCCGGCGCTCTGACGGCCCGCGCCGCGGCGCGTCCTTCGGCAACGCACGCCGCTGTAAGCGCCGCGCTCGAGCGTCCGCAATCGCCTGTTTTACAGCGGCTCCGCCGAGCCCCCAGCCCACGGTAATCCGGTGCGACCAGCCGCACGTTAGCGGCTCGGTGCGCCCCTTCGGCACTTCGTTTTTCTTGGCGCGGTAGGTCTGCAGCAAGCCTTTCGATCGGCCCTCGGCAAATGCTCGCGCGACGGTCCGCACGTGGCAGCCAACGCGGCGCGCAATGTTGCGGCGCAGGATCCATCCATCCTTGAAGCTTGCAACTTGCGCCAAAGCCAGTGCGCGCGTCGTCGACACGCCGGCGGCTATCGCACGATCGAACGCCGCTAGGGCCTCGTGCGTCACCGGACCCGCAAAAAACCGGCTAGCTGCTCCCACCTCGCCACCGCGAGATCGTGACCTGCACGAGCTCGCGCCCTCTCAAACCAGCCCAACCATTACCCATTTCCGCGTCGCCAAATTCAACGCATCCCGAGCGCGACCGGCGCGCTGCATGGCGTGACATTGACGATCCGAACGAGTGCCGGCGACCAACGTTGGTTGGTTGCCTTCCGCTCTGTTCTGTGGTGCTTTCGTGCATGCGACGTGCAGGGTGCATTTCCTGCTCGGAGCTGCGTGCTGCGTGGCTGGTAACCGCGTTGCGCGCTTGGTGCCTCGCGACCTTTGCAGCCGCGGGGCGCCTCCCTATTTGGGGGGCGGGATGGACAAAACGCCCGATCGGCTGGCCGTGTCAAACTTCTGCACGGTGGGTAGCCATGGACCCACCCCCCGGCCTGTGTGCAACCTGTGCATTGAACCTACGGCGCCCAGGGCCCGATAGGACTCAGGTTTTAGAGCTCACGTGAACGCCGGAACCACGTTCGATCCGTCCCACCAAAAAACCCGGAAGTCCGACACGCCTGCCGGCGGCGCTGCAGCTGCGGAGAGCGCCTGGAAGGCTGAGATCCATTTCCAGTCACTCCAGCGCCAGCCGACGCCGATCGTGAACGTGAGAAAAATAAACCAGTGCGGAGAGCGGTCAGCGAGATTCAGGAATTGCATCGGCGAGCCCTACGATTTCAAAACCTTCGACCTTGCAAAACTCTCGAAAGCCGTCGCACTCCGGCTCCGCGTGCGACACGTCGACCTCTTCGCCGGCGACGAACGCCGCGACCTCGCGCCCACACCATGGGCAGCTCGTCGCCAGCACCGGAGCGGCGTCCAATTCACTTTCCCTTCCCCTTGGGCGCTGTTGGCCGCGTCGGCGCTGTTGGCCGCGTCGGTCGCTCCGTCTGAAACTTTGCATTGCGCTCGACGAGAGCTCGAGCGCGCCGCTTGTCGAGCTCCGCACGCATCATCCGAACTAGCCGCGCTTTGGGCGTCATAGCGTCCCGCTGGTCAGCCGCTCGACGGAATCAAGCACGGCTGTCGTGCCTGCAACCGTGCATTTGAAGCGCACGCGAAAAGCCGTCGCGCTCGACGTCGCCGTGTAGAGCGTCGCGGCGGCGAGCTTCACTAGCGCATCGTGGCCGCTGTTGTTGTAGGTGTCGAACGTCATCACCTCATTTTGGGCAATTCCGGTCATGTCCAGCGTCAGCGTGCGGGCCGCAGACAGCTGCGACACGCCGAGCACGTGCCGGCGAGCAAATGAAAGCGTCGTGTCCTGGTCCAGCAGGATCCGCGCGTTCGGAAGAGAGCCAGTCGAGACAAGCCCCACGGTGCCCGCGACCGAGCTCGTGAAGATGCAGCCGGCCGCAAATATCTGACGCTCCGAGTAGTCATCTAGGATCACGTCGCGAAAGTTGCTGAACGTGTTCGCGAAACCAGAGTCGCATCCGCGCAGCTGCAGCTCGCCGACGCCGCCGACGTCGCCGCCCTTGATCGTGATCGGCGCTGAAATGCCCAACTCGCAATCAAACAGGATGATCGCTCCGCGCACCGCGTGATCGGTGATTTCGATCGTTCCGTCGCAGTCGACGCCCTGGCAAAGCACGACGCCGGCGCCGGACACCTGTACATGCCCAATCGTGTTCAGCACCTGATCGCCCTCGATGAGCACGACGCCACCCGAGGGCACGATCAGATCGCCGTAGGTGCCCGGAGCGAGCATCAAGCGCAAAGCGCCGGCGTCTAGCGCTTGCTGAAGCGTGGCGTAAGGCTGCGCGCTCGAGCCGTTGGCGACGTTGGCCGGCAGCGCACGATCCGCGTCAAGGACCGCGGCGCTGCTGAGCGGTTGGATCGCTAGGGCATAGGCTGAGACGACCATCAGGCAAAACACATCATCCCCGGACTGATGAGGCCCGGATCGCGATCGTTGTTCTGCAGGAGGCCCGCCGCACGCGTTGTGATCACTGCTGGCGAAAGCTCCTCGTCCCACAGCGAGCAGTAGTAGATCGTGCCGGTGATGCCGAAGGTTCCGTCAGAAAATAGCCCCTGCAGGATGTTGGACACGAGCGTGTAGGTAAGCTGGAAGTCCAGCGGGATCCCGTTCTGGTCGGTGACGGTCTGCCGAACGGCGTCGATGTACGCTTTCGTGCGATCGTTCGCTGCGACCTCCGCGGAATTGAGAGTCACATGCACTACGTGCACGCCGACCGCGCTCGGCTTTGCGAAGAACGACGCCGGGGCGAGCGCGTCGCCGGCGCCGATCCAAATGTCCCAATTGACAGTGTTTCCCGCGGGGTAAATGCCGCACTGCGAATCGACCGCCGGCGACTGCGCCAGCACGTCGCACACGGTGCCGCCGCCCACGCCCGGAAAGCCCGTGAAGTTTCCGACGATCTCCCATGTCAGAGTTTTGGAGCCGTTCAGAGCATCGATCACTTTGTTGCCCGTCGTGATCGGATCGGAAATCGCTCCCGCCGTGCCGAGTGTGCCGAGCCCAAGCCCGCGCCCTGCAGCGATTGCCGCCCAGGCTGCGGTGCTCGTGTACGTGATCGGAAGGTCGTTCGGATCGCCGGGTGACGAGTCGTGTAGATCGGTCGGAGTCGTCCCGCTGCTTGCCTCGTTGTAGAGCCACTCACCGATCATCGCCATGGCGAGCCCTCAGCCTGCCAGCTTGCGACTACCTACGAGCCCAATCGCGGAATCCGTTGGATCGACCTGGAGCACCACGCGGAGCGCTGTGCCTGCAGCGACGGCCGGAATCACAACCAACGTCGTCAGACCAAATTTCACGGTCACGGTGTGCCCGGTTGCGTATTGGTCGACCGTGAAGCACTGCATGGCGCCCGCCAGCGCGCCCGTCAGCGCGAGCGTCAAAGTGATGTCAGCGCCAAGATTCTTCGGCACGTGCACGCGCGTCTGCGCAGTGAAATTTTTCGTCGCGTCGCCGTTCAGCACGACCGCGTCCCCGCCCTGCCCGGGGTCGAGCGCCCGAATGATGGACGCGGAGATATCGACGCCGGCGAGAAGCGCGTTTAGCTCGCTCGCTCCATCCAAAAATAGATTGTCGCTCGCGAGCGCGAACGCACCGCCGCCGGTGTCATACACGCAATTCCACATGCGGACGGTCCCGCCTGCAGTCTGCGCAATGGCTTTTGCGAACGTGCAACGCTCGACGTCAAAGCTGCCCGTCCCGAATTGCACTGAGCCTAGGAAGACGTTCCCTAGAAGTCTGCTGCCCGCGGTCGTCGCAACCAAAGCGGCCGTGTCGCCGGCGCTGTTGAACTCGCAATTCACCATGACGAGCGGCGCGGGAACGATGAGCGCGCCGCTGTTGATGTTGGTATTCAGAAGCTGGCCGCCTCCCGTCATCGTCAACGCGCCCGCGTAGGTGCAGCCGTCGATCGTGCTGGCGCCTAGGTAGCTTTGCACGCCGCTAAAATCCGTTCGCTGTGCCTCCACCGCGTTTGCCTGCAGCGGCCCGCAGGTCGAGTCCTGCGCAGAGAATGGCCCTGTGATCGAGATCGTTCCGCTCGCGCCTACACGCGCCAGGTGCACATCAGCGCCCGTGCCGCCGTCGCTGATGTCAGCGTCGCACACCAAATCTTCCATGGTGAGCGACGCCGCCGAGTCCGAGGCGTTCATGGTGATGTTACCGAAGATGCGCACGCCTGCAGGCTGCAGGCCGGTCGTGCCCATGCCGCGGATCGTAAGCAGCAGCTCTTGGATCAACAGTGCAGAGCCGTTGCCAGAGTAGGCACCCGGCGCGAGCCAGAGCCCGCCGCCGCCTGTTGCTCCGATCGCAGCCACGAGCGCAGGCAAAGCGCCGGCCCCGTTGAACGCCTTGTCACCACTAAAGGCGCCAGTCGGTGTCGTCGCTGCGCCGTTCTCGTCGCCGACCAACGAAGCCGTTAGCGGTGTGACGCTGCCGGATCCGCCTGGCGCCGGCTCAGGCTTCACGCTGACGCCGTCTGCTTGCACTGTGAGCACGTAGCCCGGCGTGCCTGCAGGCATCTCGGGGCCGCTTGGCCCGAGCCGGATCCGAAACGGATCGTTAGTCATGGCTAGAAACACTCTTCGAGCACAAGCGAGAACGTGCCGAAGTTGCCTCCGTTGAGATTGCGTGAGTCAGCGAACGCGCCCACCTGATCGGCTTGGAGCGTCGCGCGAATCATGAGCGAGGTCGTGCCGGCAACTACGCCAAAGCCCGCGCCGCTCGTCAGTGGCCGCGTGCACCAGATATGCCGGTATCCGCCGGCGTCGTCGTGCTCGCCGTCAGTCGACGCCGCTCCGGTCACTGCAGGCGAAACGCCGTGCTGCCCGTAGCTCAGATTTGCCCAGGTCGTTCCACCATCCACCGACGCTTGAAGCGTTAGCGTTACGTCCACGTTGGTGTCGTCGAGGGTGTTGAAGACGTCGAGCGACGCCGTCGCGCGGTAGTTCAGATCCTTGTTTGGGTTCGCGAGCTGCGCGATGGTCTGCGTCGCGTTCGGCGACGCAAGGAGCGACGTACCTATGATGCGCTCGGTCGTGTCGATGATGTTCGCAGTCGGATCGATCTGCGTTGTACGCTCCGCCAGCCGAAGCCGTGCGCCAGGCCCCGGATCGAAAGGCGCGCCGGCGCTGTTGAGGAGATCGGGCCCCGAGGGGGAAAGGCGAAGCGTAGTCATTTTGTTTTCTCCAGTCCTTCAGTCTGATCAGACTCCAAAATCAGCGCGGGCCTTTTGCGTCGTGAGATCCTCTGGCCCTTGTTGGCGGCTATCCGCAAACGCGGTCGAGACGAGCACGCGCGTGCTTCGGTCGTTGCCGTTCTGCGCGTAGAGCAACACCGGCACATCGCCGGCGCCGCCCTGCGGCACAGGCGCGAGCTGATTTGGATCGCTGCTCGTGGTGTCGAATACCGCCATTACGTTGACGCCCGGCATGACGGGCCCGGGATTCAGCAGGCGCGCAACGAGCCAAATATTTCCCGAACCGCCCTGCACGGTCGTCCCCTGGCCGTACTTCTGCGCAGACTGCGAGGCCTTCGACGTCGACGCGAGCAAGAGCACCGCGCCGACGCCGACACCCACCACAACCAGGGCCGCAACTGCCTTGGACATGGCGCTTTAGAACAGCTCTTCCAGCAGCACGTGGGCCGAGCCCACGCCGTCTTCCGTGTCGCCGTTCGGATGCGAGATGAACGCGCCGACCGCGTCCGCCTTGATGGTCCCGCGCACCGCTAGCTGCGCGTCGCCGTCGGTGACGTTGAAGAGATCACCTCTGCGCAGCGTCGCAACGAGCTTGCACATGCGTGCGCCGCCCGCAGCGTTGTTGCCAGAAAAGCCGATCGTGTGCTCGTTCGACACCAGATCGGTCCAGGCCGTTCCATCGGGGCTCGTCTGGATCGTGAGCGTCACGAGGATATCGGTGTTGGTGTCCGAGCTCATGACGTCGCACTCGAGCTCGGCGCGATACTTCAAATCCTCTTTCGGAGTCGCGAGGCTCGTGCTCATCGGCAGATCGCTCGGGACGGGAGTGGCCGAAAGGTTCTGCCCGATCACTTGAGCGATCGTGGTGATGGCGCCCGTCGTGCTGCCCACGGTGGTAAGCGCTTCATTCAAGCGCAGGCGTGCGCCCGATCCCGGATCGAACGGGCCGCCGTCGCTGTTTTCTACGTCGGGCCCCGAGGGGCTCAGTCGAAGGGTCGTCATGATGCAGATGCCTTTCCATTGGTTGCTGTTGCTGCCACGGCTCCGATTACCTGAGCCGCGGTTGGGTTTTTGTTCTGCAGCGTGAGCTTCAAGAGCTCGAGCAGCGCGGGGCCGTTCTCCTCGGCGAGCTTCACGAATCGGTTAGCGATGTCGTGGCTGACTACGTCCCCGGTGTTTTCGCCGCCGTTGACTTCGTTTTCGCGACGCGTGCGCTCGTTCGTTAGGTAGCCCTGCAGCTCCTCCGAGAGCGTCTCGATCGTCTTGGTCGCTGATTCGAGCTGCCGATTTGCGGTCTCGCTGATTTTGGCCTGCGTCGACGCGAGCGCGTTCATAGCGTCCGCCAGGGCCTTCGGTCCGCCGTTTGCGGACAGATCGTGCGCGTCCTTGTTTCGACCGACGACCGTCGTTTGCACTTGGCTCAGCGGCGAATCGTTGGCGTCGAGCGCGGTAAACGTGACGGAGTGCCGTCGCGGCGCGAGCTGTTCAGCGCAGGCATCCAGCAGCGCCTCCATCTCGTCGCACCACTGGTCGCGCCCTGCGAAGGGTGCATCCCACGTGTCAAGAACCGAGTCCGCAGTGCTGCAGCGGATGCGCTTGACGCGGCTCGTCTTGTCCGTTTCATCGGGGACAAAGCGGATCGACCAGTTCCTCACGCGCTCTTGTGCCATGCATCCTCCATCTGTTTTTCCCCGATCGCCGCCGCTTCAAATAGAAGCCAGTCGAGCGCCTGATCGTTGTCGTCCTCGACGCCGATCGCGTTGACCGAGCGACGCGGCCACGCCCGACGCACGGCCGAGCCGTGCCACATAAAATTGACCACCAAAAACCAGGGGCGCTCAGCTCGGAGCACGCGGACGTGCTTGCAGCCCTCGAACCGCTGCACGTTCGGCACGCGCACGAGCTCGGGCGGAGCCTGCGTAATGAACAGCTCGACCGGTCGCGCCGCGCCGATTGCGTAGCGCTGCGCGGCTTCCGGGTACTTGCTGAACGCGCTCCGGAACGTGAGCGGGGAAGCTTCCTGCAGCCAGCGGCGCACGACTACGACCGCAGTCTCCATGGCGAGCTCGGCTGAAACGCCGTCGCGGTCGGTGCGCCCGACTAGCCAGCGATTGAAGCCGGGCACGATCTCGACGTCGTCACGACGCACGCCGGCGCTCATGCTGCCCGCTTTCTGCGCGCGTGCGACACGAGCCAGATCAGCGCCGCGACGCCGGCGCCAATCGCAGCCACTTCGAGCACGACCACCGTTAGGTGCTTGACGCTCTCCGCCGCGGCGCCGACGTCGCCGGCGAGCGAGCTCGGCGGCGCACCACTGGTGATCGGGCTCGCCGAGCTCGGCGCGTAGACCGTATCAAGTAAAAAATTGTCGCTGTGCGGCCATGACAGCTCAGTTTCTTCGCCGCGGTTGAAGAAGCGCACGGTATGCAGCGATGCCGGACCATCGAGCAAGATCGGCGCGCCGGGCAGCTGCACGCGATTCACTGCCGGCGTGAGCGTGCCTGGATTTTGGATGATCTCGATCATGGCTCCAACGAGCTTGTTTGGATTCGCCTGGTCGTCGACCGCAGCCGCCGGCGCGTTGTCCTTGATCGTATTCTCCACCCAAATTCGGAGCCGCCGATCGTCTGACAAACCGATCCCGCCGAGCTCGGTGTGCAGATCGTTCAAGGCGAAGACGCTCCAGACGTTCCAGCCCTTGAAGATCGGTGCGAAGCCGGGATCGAAGCTCAAATTTGCCTCACGATCTCGGACGTCAGCGGACCCGTGCCCATGGCGAGCGATCGAATCGTGCCGTCTGACGCTTTGCTGTATCCAATGAAGGACGTTGGATCGTCGGAAGCCACGGCGAGAAAAATCGGCGGGGTGATGCCCCGCCAGCTCCACACATCGATCGGAAACGGCGTCACGTCCGCGTTTCGGATTTTCTCGAGTGTCGGAGGCACACTGAGCATGCTTGGCGGAAGCCACGGCAACCCACTCGGCGGAAGCACGACACCTCCGCCCGCCGGCGTTGGTGTTGGGCCTGGCGTCGGGCCTGGGATCGATTGCGTCTTGTGGCGTGAGTCGAGCCAGAACATCAGGCCGATCACTGCAGCGCCGCCGACGAGAGCGATCGCGATTTCGCTGCCACGTTTCATGGCTTCGTCTCGCTCTCTACTGTCAGTGCCGCCTCTGCAACGATATGACGAGCAAGCCGAACCGAACGCCGCGCCGCGTCGCGCAGCTCTTCGTCTGTTTCTGTCGTCTCAACCGTCCCGCCGCAAAACCGCGAGGCAAGATCGGCAATCAAAGCGACCTTGTGCGTCTGCGAGCGTTTTTCACTCTCGAGGAGCAGACCGCCGATCACCTGCAGCGCTTCTTTTCCGTAGCGCTTGAGCAGCACAACGTTTGCCGACTCCTCGGGCACAGGTCCAAGCCCGGCGTTATGGAGCTGCGCCGCTTTCGCGAGCTCGCTTTCGATCAATCCGTCGAGCAGGATCGGCCCGTACATCTCGACAAGAGAGCTCCGCTTCACGCTACGGCCCTCCCGCGTCTACGCGCACGCGTGGCCAGGAAGATCGCGAGCGCTGCCGCAGCGCCCAGCCCAACCAAAAGAAATCCAACCCCTGTTCCAGGGTCGGCAGGCTTTTTTTTTCCGGGCTCGTCGCCGGCGAGCTCGGCGAACGGCCTAGGGCCGCCGCCTGGAGCACGTCGACCTGCGAACACGTGAGACCGTCTGGCCACGTCGAGCGCGGCGGAGAGTCGCCTAGCCCCGGCGTCCATTGAAAATGCATCACGTCGCCGACAGTGAAGCCGGGGAACGGCTGAAAGCTGGTCGGCCAGTCGCCGCCCCACGTGCCGCCCTGCTCGCGCCACCACTCGCCGAGCTCGCGATAGAACTTCGTCGGATCGTCCGCCGGCGCTCCGAGATGTAGCTCGATGTCGACGGCGCGCCCGAGCACGTGCCATGAACGCTTTGCCTTGCCGCTCGGGTTGCTGGCTAGGTGCGTTTCTTCGGCGCACGTCCGAACCGCTGAGACGATGGACGGCAAGTAGCCGCGGCGCGTGGCTTCAGCGAGCAGGGCCGCAAAAGCTTCGCGCGCGTCTGGCACGAGCCAGTCCAGCGTCTTCAGTCGGTTGCGATCGTCGAACACGCACTAGCCTTTCTTGCCCCTTCAGTGATGCCGGCGACGCTTCGCCTTCGCTCGGCCTGCAGCCATGCGCGCTAGAAACGCGCGCTTGCTGAGCTTCTTTGCCTTGCGCTTCTTGGTGTGGCGCTTCTTGGTGTGGCGCTTCTTGGTGTGCGTCCGCACGTGGCGCGTGCGGTACACGATTTTGACGACGGTGCG
>Ga0268264_10003699_pt1 | contig 13130 bp, 12 predicted proteins | sample KBSSwiS32_FD_190357 | JGI IMG/M metagenome (GOLD analysis project Ga0268264, IMG submission 190357) | Switchgrass rhizosphere microbial communities from Kellogg Biological Station, Michigan, USA - KBS Switchgrass S3-2 (SPAdes) (version 2) | ecosystem: Host-associated > Plants > Roots >...
AAGCTGGCAGCAGATTATGCCACAATTCCATTTATGCTGAATTTTCGTACCAATCCTGATTATGATAAAAAGGGATTGAGCCTGAGTGCCGGAGTAAGTATAGGATATTTATACAGCAGCCGAAATAAACAAATAAGTGATGAGCGGGGCAAACATAAAAACCGGGGAGATTATGATGTGCAGAAATGGAAATTCGCCTACATTGCGGAATTGGGGCTTGGCCCTGCCCGTTTATATGGTTCATACAGTCCAAAATCTTTATTTGAAAATGGTTTTGATATGAGGCCTTATAGTGTTGGAATACGTTTAAGTAATTGGTGAGAATATAGCTTATAATTCTTTATTTTTTACATATTTTTTATCGTTTTTGGAATGACATCTTTTTAATAAAAGTCGTCCCATTTTTGTTTTAACTTAGTGGAATAAAATTTGTCAGCCATGTCATCACCATTCAATTTATCTCTTCCGGTAGCCATCGGTTGCGATCATGCGGGCTTTGAATATAAAGAAGATCTTGAATCTTTTTTAGAAGGCAAAGGTCTTGCTGCTAAAGATTTTGGAACCTTCTCAATTGACTCGGTTGACTACCCGGATTTTGCTCATCCCGTGGCCCGTTCTGTAGAAAAGAATGAAGTAGCTTTTGGAATTTTATTATGTGGTACGGGGAATGGCGTAGCAATTACGGCTAACAAACACCAGGGCATCAGAGCCGCAATATGTTGGGGAGAGGAATTGGCTGAACTGGCAAGGAAACATAACGATGCCAACATCATTTGCATACCTGCACGTTTTGTTAGAGAAGGTGATGTAGAAAAAATGGTGGAGATTTTTATTCATACCGAATTTGAAGGTGGACGTCACAAGAGCCGCGTAAGAAAAATTGCATGTGTGTAAGCGAAACTTCGCAACCAGGAAAACATTCTCAGTAGTTATTTAAAAACCAACCTCACGAAGATTAGGGTTATTATTTCTCAACCAGGTTATCTTCCATTCATCAAATCCCTCGCAGGCTTTAATTAATTTTCAATTAAGTTTGACGTCTTTTTAATAATCTTTCATGAATAAATTATCATTCATTATTGCTCTTTATTTATTGCCGTGTACATTGCTTGCTCAAACTGACGATGCCCAGAAATATGCTGCAACCATAACCGGAGCTGATCTTAGAAAACATTTGACAGTTATCGCCGGCGCCGAAATGGAAGGCAGGGAAACCGGAACTCCGGGACAACGTAAAGCCGCTGCGTATATCGAAAGCCAGTTTAAATTATCGGGCCTGCAGGCTCCACAACAATTAAATGGCTATCAGCAAACCTTTCCAATATTTAAAGACACTTTACTCAATACATCTTTAAAAATCGGCAAAAAAAATTATGTCTTCGGAGATGATTTTATTTTGAATCCATCTGCTGCAGAAAACGGAGAAATAAAATCAAGACAAATAATATTTGTAGGCTATGGAATAGCTGATTCAAATTATAATGATTACGCAGGCAAAGATGCAAGTGGAAAAATTGTAGTGTTTTTTACAGGGGAGCCAAAATCTAATGGTACATATTTGGTAACAGGTACTGAAAAAAGTTCTTCGTGGGGTTTCGGTGGTATGGCTAGAAAGGCAGCAGTGGCGAAAGAGAACGGAGCATTGGCAGCATTAGTTATAAATCCAACAATGGAAAAAATTTTACCCGGCTTTGTGGAGAGTGCAAGAAAAACAAACGTTTATCTTCCGAGAGATGAGAATGAAAAAGTAAATTATGCGACGATATTGCCTGCTGTAGCGAAGGAAATATTTGGAGAAAAATTATTTAATGATATGCTCAACAAAGCGAGAGCAAGTGAGCCATTAAATAGTACCACAGTAGAAGTAAAATCAAAAACAAAGTTTGTTTATGAAAAGCAGCAGATCCCAAATTTTGCAAGTAACGTAGTTGGTTTTATTGAAGGAAGTGATAAAAAAGATGAATACGTTTTTCTTACGGCGCACTATGATCATTTAGGAAAACAAGGCAATAAAATTTATTATGGGGCAGATGATGATGGCAGCGGAACGGTTGGTGTTTTAGAAATGGCAGAAGCTTTTGCCAAGGCCAAAGCTGAAGGTAAAGGCCCAAGAAGATCAATTGTATTTATGACTGTTAGTGGCGAAGAAAAAGGTTTGTGGGGTTCCGAATATTATTCGGATCATCCCATTTTTCCATTAGAAAAAACTACTGTTGATCTTAACACTGACATGGTAGGCAGAGTAGATACTGAACGTAAAAATGCTGATAGCCTTAACTATGTTTACGTGATTGGTCACGATAGGCTCAGCAGTGATCTTCAGCCTATCAGCGAAGGAATAGATGATAAATATAGCAAGCTCAAATTGGATTATAAATTTGATGATCCTAATGATAAGGAAAGGATTTATACCCGAAGCGATCATTACAATTTCGCAAGAAAAGGTGTTCCGATCTTATTTTTTTATGACGGTATGTTGAAGGCCGATTATCATAAGCCCACAGATACAGTTGATAAAATTAACTGGGATCTATATGAAAAGAGAGTGCGTTACATTTTCTTAGTTGCATGGGAAATTGCAAATCGCGAAAATATGTTAAAACGGGATATTTCCCTGCCAGAAACGGACATGCGTTAAGGATCTTATCATAGTTGAAATTTATATCCCACGCCTTTAACAGTGGTGATACAATCTGCGCCAAGTTTTTGTCTTATTTTACGAATATGAACATCTATAGTGCGATCACCAACTATAACATCACTACCCCAAACGTGGTTTAATATTTCATTACGTAGAAAAACCTTTTGCGGCTTAGAGGTTAAAAAAGCAAGCAGTTCAAATTCTTTTCTTGCCAAAATTATTTGTTCGTTCCTATAGGTTACATTATACTTTTCACGATCTATTTGCAAATCACCAATCTGAGCCACACCACTTTCATCTTTAGTAGCTCTCCTGAATAAAGCGTTTACCCTGCTGATTAAAATCTTGGGACTTATGGGTTTGGTGATGTAGTCATCGCCCCCGGTTTCAAGCCCTTTAATTTCAGTTGTTTCATCATTAAGGGCGGTCAAAAAGATGATCAAGGTATCTTTAAATTCGGGTTGTAAACGCAGAATGTTACAAACTTCAAAACCGTTTTTCCTCGGCATCATTACATCAAGAATAATAAGGTCGGGATGACTTTTCTTTGCTTCTTCAATGGCCTCGTCGCCATTTTTTGCTGTGAAAACTTCATAGCCTTCCGTCTGTAAATTAAAGCTTACAATTTCTAATATGTCTGGCTCATCATCGGCTATTAAAATCTTCCTGGCTTTTGCTTGCATTTAACAGTAAGTTTACACAAACCTATACCAATTCCCGTTATCACATCTTCAAATGCAGATTAGTTTACAATTTTTTAATATTGCGGTGCATAGATTTAATAAACTTAATAAAAGGTTAATGAATTTTTGCAAGCAGCGTATCGCCATATAATTTAATCATTTGCAATCGGGAGTAGTTTATAATACAACCAATGGAACTATTTTTGCCTCTTATTAGGGAATTATAAAAAATTATGAAGAACCCTTTTTACCTAATCGCAATTCTTGTTTTTCCTTTTAGAACCTTTGCCGCCGGCGACACTACGAATGTTCCATTAAGCCGGCAGGTTTTCCATGATAAAATTAAAGCCGAGCAAAAACGAGCCGATAAGGCGGATGGTAAATTAGACGGCATTATTAAAGTGTCTAATATTGAGGATGTTAACTTAGAGGTTACAGATGCTATTGTAAGAAAGACAAATATATTACGTAATGATATAGAAAATAATACTGCTCTGTCAACCAACAATGATAAAATTCGGTACCTAAGATATATAGAGAGCCTTCTAAGAAATTTTAATAGTGATTGGAAATCACATAAATTTTCGCCGGTATTAGCACCAGTTTTGGTTGATAATTTTTCTTCAATCATGAAGGCCAATATGAAGGGTGAAAGTATGGAAGGATTAATTGATGAGGTGCCTTATGAGGCAGGAATTATTAATGCGGAAATATTCAAAGAAAATGCCGGTTATAAAGAAAGTAAGAAGATTTTATTTTTAAAGTTTTGTCAGCTTTATCCTGAGAAAATACTTTCGAATATTGCCCCCTATGTAAATGAGCCATTTGCTGATAGCCTTGTCGTGGTGGCTTTTAATAATAATCCAACTCAATTGTATTCGTTTGCCCAAGCCACTACTACTCCCCAAAGTAAATTAATAAAGAGAAATACCGATAACCGCATAAAGACGGTCGTGCAACTGAGCAAACTTAAGGATGCACTGTTTTATTTTCCTTTTTTAGATGACCTGATAAGTGGCAAACAAAAGCTGGAGGATATTGCGAAGTTTGTTGAAAACGGCAAGCAAAAATATGATAGTGTTGGCTATTATAAGCTGCTCGTAAAAACCCAAATTAATTATTACAACAGGCTTGTACATCGTGATACACCTGTGGCTATGCTTGGTGTGGACGGTTTAACTGATATGCTTCAACGAAAAGCTATACAGCATTTTATTACGCCTATTAACGAATTACATGAAGTGAATAATCCGGCAATCCGATTCAAAGCTATTGATCCGCTAAACCCTCAGGAGTTATATTACATGATGGTTTTGGGGGAGAATGAGATATTTACATCAAGTTATAAAAACAGTTTCGATAGAATGATGCAACGTATGGGACCTGATCCTAAAGGCGACTCATTACTTATGTCAGTAAATTTTGATCACTTTAAAAAGTTTATTAAAATGGCGGCAGGCTATAATAAGCTTGATACTTTTTTGCGAACCATGAAAAATACTTCTGAAACTTTGATGAAGGCTTTTGTATCAAATTTAGAAAACACAGGTACACTTGAAGATGCAGTAGACGTAGCTGACTCTTATGGCAGCATAAAAAATCCTGAACTTTTAAAATCTATGTTAAGGTATGTTAGCGATAATGAAACCCGCTGCAAAAAAAATGATAACCAACGTGGCCAGAAATTGTATAGTCTTCTTAAAATAATTTTTCTTTCAGGCGACTCGGCAAATCATATTGATCTTTCAAAAGCAATTGGCATACCTCCAATTTATACGATTGATTACAGTGCCGTCGCCGATGATAGCGGTCGGGTGATTCAGCAAGTATTTTTTTATGGAGATAAAGATGGCAAAGATTCTTATAACAGCTTCCTCTCATCTTTCCCTAAAACAGAGTGGCAAATAACACAAACAAAAGAGTGGACTGAAATAAAATCATTGAAGGGCAAACCTATTTGGATATACGCTAATCTTCCTCTTGATAATGAAACTGATAAAGATGCAGATGCCCAAAAGGATCTCATTGATTATTTGGAAGCACACAATTTGCAACCAGGAATTATTATACATCGCGGTCATAGTTATCACCTTCCATATACAATAGAGCAACTTCCTGAATCTGCTAAAATCATAATGCTTGGTTCATGTGGCGGCTATAAAAATTTAAAGCAGATATTAGATTACGCTCCTGATGCGCATATAATTTCAACAAAGCAAATTGGGGCAAGAGATATTAATAAGCCTATAATAGAGGCTATCAATAACACGTTACGTAACGGTCAAAATATTGACTGGCGTGTAATGTGGGATGAGTTGGAAAATAATTTTTCAAAGGGCCCAAGGGACAAAAAAGATCTATTTGATGATTACATTCCACCGCAAAAAAACCTGGGTGCATTGTTCATAAAAGCTTACAACAAGTACCATCTATCATCATAATTAGTTCATAGAGCATTGCCAGCCATATCGATATATTTTGCTTTAGTAAATTTGTTGAATGTCAAAAAAAATTCGTGGAAAAATATTTGATTTTAGCCTGCTGAGGAAAGTATTTCGATATGCTGCGCCTTATAAAAATAAATTTTACCTCTCCATTTTTCTCTCTATTGTGCTGGCGGTTATATCGCCGCTAAGACCGTTTCTAATCCAGTTTACTGTAAATACTTATATTAAAGATCGTAACGTTTCCTGGCTTATTATTATAACGGTAATACAAATAGGCATGCTGATATTAGAATCCGCGTTGCGGTTTTATTTTGGGTACATTACGGCGTGGCTCGGGCAGACAGTGGTTAAAAATCTCAGAGTGTCTGTTTATCAAAAAATCATGAGCCTTAATCTTTCACAATTTGATAAAACACCAATCGGTACGTTAACCACTCGTACAATAAATGATATTGAATCGGTAAATGATATTTTTTCTGACGGGCTAATTCCTATCGTTGCAGATTTGCTTTCCATTCTTTCCATTTTATTATTTATGTTTTTCGTTGACTGGAGATTATCTCTTATAAGTTTAGCGCCATTTCCTTTATTAATAATTGCCACTTATTTTTTTAAAGAAAGTGTAAACAAGTCTTTTATACAAGTAAGAAATGCAGTAGCTAATCTTAATGCCTTTGTGCAGGAACACATAACCGGAATGAGTGTAGTACAGGCTTTTGCAGTAGAAGATAAAGAGTTTGATAAATTTAAAAAAATCAATCGGGAACATCGCAATGCTAACATCAAAGCAATACTGGCGTATTCTGTTTTTTTTCCGGTGGTGGAAATTGTGTTAGCATTTTCCACCGGCTTACTGGTTTGGTGGGGCGCAAATAATGATTTAATGCTGGGGTAATTATCTCTTTTATTATGTACCTGAATTTATTGTTCAGACCACTAAGAGTGATTGCAGATAAATTTAATGTACTCCAAATGGGAATGATAGCCAGTGAGCGGGTTTTTAAAGTTTTAGAAAATGAAGATTTTATGCCGTTGCCCGAGCCTCTTTCCCCGCCCACATCCCAAGAGGCGCAGGGTTCTTTCTCCCCTTTAGGGGATGGGGGCGGGGAAGTCCAATTCGATAAAGTTTGGTTTGCTTACAATGATGAGCAATACGTTTTAAAGAATATTTCATTTCATATAAGACCCGGCGAAACACTGGCTATTGTTGGTCACACCGGAAGTGGAAAAACATCCATCATCAGTTTATTAAACCGTCTATATCATATACAAAGAGGAGCTATCAAAATTGATCATAAAAAAATAGAAGATTATCCTATAGACGTTTTGAGAAGCAAGATTGCTGTTGTATTGCAGGATGTCTTTTTGTTCAGCGGCTCCGTTTATGATAATGTGACGCTTAGAAATAAAACTATAAAAAAAGAGCAAGTGATAGAAGCTGCAAAAATGATTGGCGTTCACAATTTTATTATGCAGCTACCCGGTAATTATGATTATAATGTAATGGAGAGGGGAGCAACACTTTCGCTTGGCCAAAGGCAATTACTTTCATTCATAAGGGCGCTGTTATATAACCCCTCAATATTGATATTAGATGAGGCAACTTCATCTATAGATACAGAAAGCGAAATGCTTATTCAGCATGCAATTGATAAGCTTATTAATGGAAGAACTTCTGTTGTTATAGCTCACCGTTTATCTACCATAAGAAAAGCCAATACAATTTTAGTTTTAGACAAAGGCGAAATAAAAGAAAGTGGTTCGCATGAAGAGCTATTGGCAAGGCAGGGCTTGTATTACCAGTTGCATAAAATGCAGTTTGAAAAGGAAGAAGCAACGGTATGATTCATTAAGATTTAAGTTTAAAAATTATTAAGTTGTAACATGAATTTTGATGAAAAAAATAACTCAGAAGTTCGACAACAGGAAGACAATAATGTCCAACATGATGAAGATGCCATGTATCTTTCTGCAGAAGGCAAAGAATTAAACAAGCAATCCTCAAAACAAACACAGATAAATTTTCCTTTTACTCGTGTGCTCCGCATTAACTCGATGCTTAAAAATGCCAAAGTAGTACACAAAAACTCATAAACTATCTCATGGATATTCTGGATAAGGAGTTATTAAAATTTTGGCAATCCTTAAATGTTAACCAGGTTAAATATATTATGGTTGGTGGTTTTGCTGTTACATGCATGGAGTTTCTTTTCTCGATATTAGCCAGCTTATTGCTAATAAAAAAGCCGTCAATCGCCTCGAAGATCAGCTTGATGTAATTGAGCTGGAAAAAATAAATATTCTTAGAAAAGAAATGGGCCTTGATCAATGAATTCATCCCGTAAATTTTCTTATTTATCCATTCTTAATTCATTCCTTAAACCCTTATCTTTGCGGCAAATTTGAAATGGAGTATGAGTTTTAGAAGCTTAAAATCTTTATTGGTAGCGGTTTTCAGCCTTTGTGCCGTGGTTTTTGCAAACAATACTGTAGCCCAAGGTAAAGACGATTTAAAAAATGAAACAACCACTAATACCGAACAGAAGAAAAGTGCATTTGATGCTAACGAAGTAATATTTGGTCACGTTCTGGATGCACATGAATTTCATTTTCTTTCTTACAAGGGCAGTGATGGCCGGGAGCATCATGCTACAATTGCTCTGCCTGTCATTCTTTATTCTTCACAAAAAGGTTTTGATGTTTTCATGTCATCAAAATTCAATCATGGTGAAGAAACGTATAAAGGCTATGAGCTTTTAACCAACGAAAAAATCTCAGAGAAAAAACTCGATCCAAAAAAATATTCAGATGGGCAAATTGTAGCTGCAAATGAGAACGGCGAAATTGATAACAGCATAAAAGTGTACGATATTTCTCTCACAAGAAATGTTGTTCAGATGCTTTTATCGCTTGCATTATTAGGCTGGCTATTGATTTATATGGCACAGAAATACCGCACCGGGCAAGGGATAACTTCTGCACCCCGAGGCGTTCAAAATATGATTGAGCCAATTATTACTTTTGTTCGAGATGAAGTGGCCATACCAAATCTCGGCCACAAATACAAAAAGTATTTTCCTTACCTGCTCACCGTTTTCTTTTTCATTTTAATAAATAACCTCGTAGGCTTAATTCCAGGCTCAGCCAATGTTACAGGGAACATTGCATTTACAATGGTGCTTGCTGTAATTTCATTCATAGTAATAATGTTTAGTACTAATAAACACTATTGGGCGCATATTTTTAATCCACCGGTTCCAATGGGAGTTAAGCCAATCCTAATTCCTGTAGAGATCCTTGGAATTTTTACAAAGCCTTTTGCTTTAATGATCCGGCTTTTTGCAAATATGATAGCGGGGCATATTATTATCATTAGTTTAATATCACTAATATTTATTTTTGGTTCATTAAGTGCCGGTATAGGCTGGGGATTCTCACCGCTTTCGGTAGCCTTTGTGATATTCATTTATCTTATTGAACTTCTAATAGCATTTTTACAGGCATACATTTTTACTATCCTTACTGCTGTGTTTATTGGCCAGGCGTTTGAAGGCAGTCATGATGATGCAGACGGACATGCTGATCCGGTTATAGTGTAGCATTTTTTTTTTATTAATATAAAACAAGTATCATGGACGTATTAAATGTTTTTTTAAGCACGACAGTTTGGGCTAATGCCGGCGGCGCTATAGGTGCAGGTTTGGGTGCAGTGGGCGCAGGTATTGGTATCGGTCAAATTGGTAAGGGCGCATTGGAAGCCATTGCCCGTCAGCCGGAAGCTTCAAACGACATTAGGGCTAACATGATTCTAACTGCCGCATTAGTCGAGGGCGTTGCTCTTTTCGCGGTAATTGTTGGTATCCTTGCAATGTTCGTGTAACAGTGAGTTTTTGTCGAACTGTATTACTACACTCAAAGCACAGGGCCGAGAGTGTGGTAATTTTTTAAAACACAAAACCTAAATTCTAAAGAGACTTAAAGTTTTTACACAGCGATGTTAGTACAGTTATGAAAATATTTAACAATTAAAAACTTCTTTAAGGAGATGGAGGATTTTCTTTTATGCAACTACTTACCCCCGGCTTTGGATTGATCTTATGGACATTATTAGCTTTCATTGTATTTTTTATTATTTTGAAAAAATTTGCGTGGAAGCCTATACTTGACTCCATGAGCAAACGTGAAAAAACCATTGCTGATTCATTAGCCACTGCAGAAAAAGTTCGCGGAGAAATGGCTCTTTTGAAAAGTGAAAATGAAGCATTGCTTGTAAAGGCACGTGAGGAAAGGGCTCTAATGCTTAAAGAAGCCAAAGAAACAAAAGAGAAAATTATTAATGAAGCCAAAGAGCAGGCAAAAGAAGAAACTAATAAAATTATAGCTGATGCGCAGGCTGCAATTAATCAGCAAAAAATGGCAGCTATCGTTGACCTTAAAAACCAGGTAGGTAATTTAGTGATAGAAGTAAGTGAAAAAATTTTGCGCAGAGAGTTAAGCAATAAACAGGAACAGGAAAATTACATTAAGACATTAGCTGATCAGGTAAAATTTAATTAAAAAAGTCACTCCTTCGGAGGGATTTAGAGAGGTCCTTTTATGAATAATCCACGGTTAGCCATAAGATATGGAAAGAGTTTAATTGATCTTGCAAAAGAAAAAGATCAATTGAACGAAGTGTATAACGACATGAAACTTTTGCAAAGCATCTGCAAAAGTAATCGTGATTTTGTAACTCTTCTTAAAAGCCCGATCATACCGGAAGATAAAAAAAACAAAATAATTGAATCAATAATAAGCGGCAAAGTAAGTGCGATAACTTCTCTATTTATTAAATTGCTCGGGTCTAAAAACAGGCAATCAAATCTGCCGGAAATAATAGATTCTTACATTGTACAATACAATGAATTAAAAGGAATTCACAAAGTTAAAATAACGACTGCTACTCCCTTAAGTGAGCAAATGCAAAACGCATTTATCGATAGAATAAAATCTGCTAATAATATCTCTAATGTTGAGCTTGAAGCCGAGGTAGATGAGAAATTAGTAGGCGGTTTTGTTTTAGAAATGGAAGGCAAGTTGGTTGATGCAAGCATATTAAGAGATTTGAAAGATGTAAAGAAGCAGTTTCAGAATAATGATTATCTGCAAAAGCTTAGATGAATAAATACTATTTTTTTATTCGAAGTATCTAATAGAAAAACCTTGAAAATTTTGATACTCCACCCATGTTCACATACCTTTGCACCCTCAAAAATTTAAACTTTTTATATGGCAGATATTAAACCTGATGAGATTTCGGCGATACTGCGCCAGCAGCTAAGTAATTTTAGCGTTGAGGCAAGTCTGGAAGAAGTGGGAACGGTTTTGCAGGTGGGTGATGGTATTGCCAGAGTATATGGTTTAAACAATGTGGGCGCCGGTGAATTAGTGGAATTTGAAAATGGTGTAAAAGCAATTGCTTTGAACCTTGAGGAAGATAATGTCGGTGTGGTACTAATGGGCGACAGCGGAGACATTAAAGAAGGTGGAACAGTTCGTCGCACAGGAAAGATTGCCTCAATAAAAGTCGGCGATGGATTGGCTGGCCGTGTTATAAATACTTTGGGCGATCCTATTGACGGGAAAGGTCCTCTCACGGGTACTTTGTACGAAATGCCTTTGGAGAGAAAAGCCCCCGGTGTAATTTTTCGTGAGCCGGTAAAGGAACCTCTTCAAACCGGTATCAAAGCTATTGATGCAATGATCCCTATTGGGCGGGGACAAAGAGAGCTGGTTATCGGAGATCGCCAAACAGGCAAAAGCGCTATTTGCGTCGATACTATTATCAATCAAAAAGAATTTTATAAAGCGGGCAAACCGGTGTATTGTATATATGTGGCCATTGGGCAAAAAGCATCCACTATAGCAGGTATAATGAAAGTGTTGCAAGATAACGATGCGATGGCCTATACTACCATCGTTGCTGCTTCGGCATCTGATCCTGCTCCGCTGCAATTTTACGCTCCTTTTGCCGGTGCAGCTATTGGAGAATTTTTTCGTGATACCGGTCGTTCGGCTTTAATTATTTATGATGATCTTTCCAAACAAGCGGTAGCCTATCGCGAAGTTTCTCTTTTGTTGAGAAGACCTCCCGGACGGGAAGCTTATCCTGGCGACGTGTTTTATTTACATAGCCGTTTGTTAGAGAGAGCTGCCAAAATAATTACCAGGGACGAGATTGCACAAAAGATGAATGACCTGCCGGAAAGCATCAGGCATTTGGCAAAAGGCGGCGGTTCTTTAACAGCGCTGCCAATCATTGAAACCCAGGCAGGTGATGTCTCCGCATATATCCCAACGAACGTTATTTCCATTACAGATGGACAGATATTTTTAGAGGGAAATCTTTTCAACGCTGGTATTCGCCCTGCAATTAACGTAGGTATTTCCGTTAGCCGTGTGGGGGGAAATGCCCAGATAAAATCAATGAAAAAAGTAGCGGGTACTTTAAAGCTTGACCAGGCATTGTATCGTGAGCTCGAGGCTTTTTCAAAGTTCGGCGGAGACCTTGATGCCGCAACAAAAGCGGTATTGGACAAAGGCGCAAGGAATGTTGAAATATTAAAACAGCCACAGTTTTCCCCTTACTCAGTTGAAAAACAAGTTGCCATTATTTACCTGGGAACTTATGGTTTAATAAGTGAAGTAGCCGTAAAAAATGTAAAAGCATTTGAAGAAGATTTCTTAAGAGAAATGGAAAATAAACATCCCGAAATTTTAGCAGAATTTAAGAAAGGAAATCTTCCAGAGGATGGCATCAAGAAAATGACTGAGCTCGCCAGGGAATTAATTCCTCAATATAAAAAGTAGGCTTTTTTTGCACAAACGTTTGCAGCGCATTTGTTCTACAGTTTATAGGTATACGCTAATCGTAACAATACCTTAACGGGCAATAACATACGTCAACTCTTTAGCATTGCCTGCTGCAGATTTCTAATTGCTCCCGCATAAAGTACAGGTAGGTTAAGTGGTGAAAGTTTCATAAATTCGACTTGTTCATAATGCCCATTAAGAAAATCCAACCACGCTAATTTTGCACGATGCTTCTGCGCAGATATAAAAAAATATTCTTAACTACACTGGTGATAATGATTGCAGCTTCTGCTTTTATTATGGGCAGTCGTCGCTCTGCTGTGGACTTTAATACTGAAATAAAGCCGATAATAAATAAAAACTGCATCACCTGCCACGGTAGTGTAAAACGCCAGGCAAATTTTAGTTTGCTTTTCCGCTCCGAAGCTTTGAAGAAAACAAAGTCAGGCAAGTACGCTATTATCCCCGGCGATCCTGAACATAGCGAAATGATTCGCAGGATAAGCC
>Ga0268264_10003701_pt1 | contig 13128 bp, 9 predicted proteins | sample KBSSwiS32_FD_190357 | JGI IMG/M metagenome (GOLD analysis project Ga0268264, IMG submission 190357) | Switchgrass rhizosphere microbial communities from Kellogg Biological Station, Michigan, USA - KBS Switchgrass S3-2 (SPAdes) (version 2) | ecosystem: Host-associated > Plants > Roots >...
CAGCGCGATCAGCGCGACTTGCGCTCCGGCGAGCCTGGCGGCGGCGACGACGCGCTCGGCACGCGCCTGGACGCGCGGCTCCAGCGTCGTCTGCACCCGGCCGATGGTGTCATCGGGCAAGCGGGCGTAGAGCCAGTCGGCAAACCAGCCTGCGCTTTCCGGCTTGCGGCCGGAGGCGACGACACGCGGGTTTCGCTCCGCCTTGGCGCGCTTGGCGGTGATGAAGCCGGCATCGGCCATCGCGCCGAGCACCACGCGCATCCGCGCGCGCGCCGCTTGGCGGTCGACGGTGGGCGCCAGGCGCGAGGGCGCCTTAACGAGACCCGCCAGCATGGCCGCCTGGCCGAGCGTCAGTTTCTCGGGGGTGCGATCGAAATAGTAGCGCGCCGCGGCCGTCAGCCCCGTCTGCTGCGCGCCGAAGTAGGCATGCTCCAGATAGCGCGAGAGGATCTCGTCCTTGCTCATCCAGTTCTCGACCCAGTCGGCGAGCAGCAGCTCCTTGAACTTGCGCGCGAACGTGCGGTCATGGGTGAGGAAGGCATTCTTGACGTATTGCTGGGTGATCGTGGAACCGCCCTGGACGACGTTGCCGGCGCGCAAATTCGTGAATGTCGCGCGAAGCAACCCGCGATAGTCGAGCGGGCCGTGCGAATAGAAGCGCCGATCCTCGATCGCCAGGAAGGCGTTGCGTACGTCCTCGGGCAGCTTGGCCGCGTCGACCCGCTCGGACGGACGCGGACCGCGATGGGCGAAGAAGCGCCCTTGCGCATCCAGCATGTCGACCCCGGTCAACTCGGGCGGATCGTTGAGCGACCAGGGCGGCGCGGTCCAGGTCTGCCAGGCGACGAGCATCGCCAGCAGCGCCGCGAACGCGAGCAGCGCCAGTCGCTTGGGGCTGGGAGGGCGGTGACCTGCGCCCAGGAAGCCCTTTCGGGGCTCGGGCGCGGTAGCGTCGGTCATTTCGGTCGGATTCCGGGTATCGGCTGCAAGCAGGGCGAAGTCCCTGGCTCCAACCCCAGCCCCGGCAAGTCAACCCCTTCCCGGCCCACGCTCAGTGCGGCGCCAGCATGATCGAGGCGGTTCCGGTGCCCCGGACCGGCAGGTAAAGACCCTTGCCGGCCGCACGCAGCGATCCGGTCCGCACGTCCTCCACTTTGGCGCGGATGATGAAGTCACCCTCGCGCTTCTCCTGGATGGCACGATCGATCTTCACCATCAGCTTGTCGTAGTCGTTCTCGAAGTTCTGCGACAAGGCCTGTGCGATCGTGTCCGACAGGCCCGGCGTGTTGGCCAGCTTTATCACCAGATCGCCGCCGGTCCGGTCGGTCGTGCCACTCACGGCGAACTGCGTGAAGCTCACCTTGCGCGAATTGGGAGCGTTCACCGGAATGCCGGTCAGCCACACGGTCGCGCGCGCCTTGCCGATGGTGTCCTCCTGGTCGCTTGCCGAGAAGTTCAGACCCACCGCGATCTTGCCGCCATTGGTGCCGTAGATCGTCGCCTTGTTGAACCGCGCCCAGACGGGCCCGACGCCGGGCACGTCGAACGGGCGGGCCGAGCGCTTGGTGAGTGCCTTCATCAGCACTGGCTCCAGCTGCGTGTAGTCGGCGACGACGGGAATGAAGAACGTCAGCTTGCCCGGATCGGCGGCAAGCGGCTTGAGGGGCGGCAGCGGCGTGCGCGCCGGGTCCGGCGGACGATGGCCGACGAAAGTCTCGGTGATCGCCCGCAAGCCGAGGCGCAGGGTGATCCGGTCGTCGCCGACTTGATAGCCGCCGTATTGCAGCTCCTGCGGCGTCACCCGCATCCAAACCGGCGGGTCGCTGCGGTTGAGCTGGAGCGAGGTGAATGCGGCGGTCCAGGCCTGCGCGACCTGTTCGCGCAAATGAAGCTTGGCGAGTTCGCCGGGCAGCGAACGTTCGAGCTTCGCGAGCACGCCCTTGAGCTTGTCGTCGGCCTTGTCGGTCAGGTCGATGGTCTGGCCGAGGAATTCGATCTTGGGCGGATTGGTCCAGCGGTAATCGAGATCGACCTTGCCCCGCGGTGTCCAGTCACGCGCGATGCTTAACGCTATGCGCGCCTGGACGCGCGCGTCGGCGGTGGCCGTTTCTTGCTTGAGGACGCCGCCGATGTCGCGAGCGTGGATCACGGCGTGTACCGGCATCGTCACCACGAGCGTATGCCCGCTCCCGGCCAGCGACAGGGGGCCGCGCGTGACCTGGCCGACGATGCGGCACTTGATCGTGGGGGTCTTCACCTCGACGAACAACACCTTGACCTTGTCCGAGGCGACGCAGGTCTGGTCGGACTTGTCGATCGACCACAAGGCGCGCGGCAGCTCCCGCTCCAGGGTCGCGGCAAGGTCATCAAGGCTAGCCTGGATGGGCACGGCGATGTCCGAGGCGTGGGGCTCGATCGTAATGGCATCTTGCGCGCGCGGCGGGCCGCCGTTCGGCGTGCGCTGGCAGGAGGACAGGCCAAAGGCGAGAGCGGCGATCGCAATCAGTCCGCCAGCGGCGAACGTCGTCCTGCGGTGGGTAGTGCGTTCCATCGCCGCGACAAACCGTTGGATCGGCGCGACGGTTCCTTGATGAAGCTAGTTTGCCCTTACGAGCCGAACGATCCTCTGGGTCACGTAGGGGATCGGCTTGCCGGCGATCGTCTGCACCGGGAACGTGCCGAAGCGGCTCGTATCCGCACAGACGGCGCTGATCAGCTTCGCCAGGGTCTCGCCTCGTCCCGCTCCGCAGTCGGTGACGCGCCCAGTGCTATCTACTGCGAGAGCGACAGTAATCTGGGCGTTCCACGCCTCGTTCGGCAGGCGATTGACCGTCCACTCCAGGTCAGGAGCCTGGCGCAGATCGGCGATGCGGTTGCCCTCGCGCGTATTCGGGACCGTGAGCTTCAACAGCGTGACAATCTGGCCGTAGGCAGGGGTGCCATCGGTCCATCGCGCCGGGATTTGCCGCCGCTTGGCGGCGACAGCGCACAACTGGTTTGCCGTCGCCGGGTCGCCTTCGACCGCGCGCGTCTCGCATGAGATCACCCGGCCGTGCTGGTCCATGCTGATTGCCACGAGCGCCGCAGCCGACTGATCCTCGCGCAGGGCAGTGCCTGGAAAGTCGATCGTCGCAGGATTGATGCCCGGCGGGCTTAGCGCGGCAGCGGCGAGCACGAGAGGGAGAAAAGGCATACGGGCAGGCTCCCTGCGATGGGCACACCTGTCTTACGCCGCTTCGCAGCCAAGATGAAGCGTGCGCGTGCGTGGAGCACGCGCCGACGCCTCAGACGTGGATGGGCTTGCCCGTCACTGCCATCGCCGCTTCCTTGATCGCCTCCGAGTGCGTCGGATGCGCATGGCAGGTGTAGGCGATGTCCTCGCTCGTGGCCCCGAATTCCATCGCGAGAGCGGCTTCCGCGATCATCGTGCCGGCGACCGAGGCGATGCACCACACACCGAGCACGCGGTCGGTCTCGGCATCGGCGATGATCTTCACGAAGCCGTCGGGCTCGTGGTTGGTCTTGGCGCGCGAGTTGGCGAGCATCGGGAACTTGCCGACCTTGATCGCGCCGCGTTCCTTGGCCGCCTCTTCGGTCAAGCCGACGCCGGCGAATTCGGGCGCGGTGTAGACGACGCCGGGGATCACGTCGTGGTTCACGATGCCGGTGAGGCCGGCGATGTTCTCGGCCACCGCGATGCCCTCATCCTCGGCCTTGTGCGCCAGCATCGGGCCGGGAATGACGTCGCCGATCGCCCACACGCCGTCGATCTTCGTCGCGAAGTCGTGGTCGGTCTCGATCTGGCCGCGCTGGTTGGTGGCGAGGCCGATCTTGTCGAGGCCCAGGCCATCGGTGTTTGGCCGGCGGCCGATCGAGACCAGCACCACGTCGGCCTCCAGCGTCTCGGAAGCACCGCCCGCGGCAGGCTCGACGGTGACCGTCGCCTTGCTGCCCTCGACCGTCACGCCGGTGACCTTGGTCGAGAGCTTGAGCGTCATGCCCTGCTTCTTGAATATCTTGCCCGCTTCCTTGCGCACGTCGCCGTCCATGCCGGGCAGCAGCTGGTCGAGGAACTCGACGACCGTGACTTCGGCACCCAGGCGCCGCCACACCGAGCCGAGCTCCAGCCCGATCACGCCGCCGCCGATCACGACCATCTTCTTCGGCACCGAGGCCAGCTCCAGCGCGCCGGTGCTGTCGACCACCACTCCCTTGGCGTTGTCGATCTCGATGCCGGGCAGCGGCGTCACCGAAGAACCGGTGGCGATGACGATGTTCTTGGCCGTCACCTTCTTGTCCGCCACAGTGACGGTGTGCGCGTCCTCGAAGGTCGCATAGCCCTTGAGCCAGTCGACCTTGTTCTTCTTGAACAGGAACTCGATGCCTCCGGTCAGGCCCTTCACCGCATCGCGGCGCTGTGCGTGCATGGTGTCGAGATCGAGCTCGGGCGTGACCTTGATGCCCATCTTGGCCATCGCGCCGTTCGCCGCCGCATCGAAGTATTCGGAGGCGTGCAGCATCGCCTTGGACGGGATGCAGCCGACGTTGAGGCACGTGCCGCCCAGCGTCTCGCGCCCTTCTGCGCATGCCGTCTTCAAGCCCAGCTGCGCCGCCCGGATCGCCGCGACGTAGCCGCCGGGACCGGCACCGATGACGAGGACGTCGTAGTCGTATTCAGCCATTTGCCACTCCGTCATCCCGGGTTCGGCCCGGGATCGCTGGCCTTCAAGGACCAGCCAGGTTGCACGCCATCCCGCACTGCGCCGAGATGGCGGCTCAGTTCAAAGATCGATCAGCAGCCGCGTCGGATCCTCGATCGCTTCCTTGATCGTCTTGAGCGCGGTCACCGCCTCGCGCCCGTCGATCAGGCGATGGTCGTAGCTCAGCGCGATGTACATCATCGGGCGGATCACGATCTCGCCATTGCGCACGACCGGGCGGTCCTCGATGCGGTGGAGCCCGAGCACCGCCGACTGCGGCGGGTTGATGATCGGGGTCGACATCAGGCCGCCGAACACGCCGCCGTTGGAGATGGTGAAGGTGCCGCCCTTCATGTCTTCCATGGTCAGCGTGCCGTCCTTGGCCTTCTTGCCGTACTCGGCGATCGCCTGCTCGATGCCGGCGAACGAGAGCTTGTCGACATTGCGGACCACCGGAACGACGAGGCCGTTGGGAGCCGAGACCGCGATCGAGATATCGACGTAATCGAAGTAGACGATCTCATCGCCATCGATCTGCGCATTGACGGCGGGGATCGACTTGAGCGCCAGCACCGAGGCCTTCGAGAAGAAGCTCATGAAGCCGAGCTTGATCCCGTGCTTCTTCTGGAAGCTGTCCTTGTACCGGTCGCGCGCCTCGATCACCGCCGACATGTCGACGTCGTTGAACGTGGTGAGGAGGGCGGCGGTCTCCTGCGCGCTCTTGAGGCGCTTGGCGACCGTCTGGCGCAGGCGCGTCATGCGCACGCGCTCCTCGCGGCGTTCGCCGGTGCTGGCGGGCGCCGGCGCGGCCGGAGCCGAGACCGACGGCGCGGCTTGCGCGCTCTTGGCTTGCGCGGCGGCGAGCACGTCGTCCTTGGTGATGCGGCCGTCCTTGCCGGTGCCCTTCACCTTGCTGGGATCGATGCCGTATTCCAGCACCGCGCGGCGCACCGCAGGCGAGAGCACGGCTGCGCCCGAGCCCACGTCGTCTTGCGCCGGAGCCGAGCCGGAGGCGGGCGCCTGCTGCCCGGCCGTCTGCGCGGGAGCCGAGGCCGCCGCGGGAGCAGGGGAGGGTGCCGGTGACGGAGCTGGTGCCGGTGTTGATGCCGGTGCTGACGCCGCCGCCTTGGGTGCGGCTGCCGCGCCGCTGCCGTCTTCGATCGTTGCGATCAGCGCGCCGACGACGACGGTGTCGCCTTCCTTGGCGAGCTGCTGGCCCATGACGCCGGCCTGCGGCGCCATCACGTCGATCGCGACTTTGTCGGTCTCTAGGCTGGCGATCGGCTCATCGGCGGCAACGGCTTCGCCGGGCTGCTTGAGCCACTGGCCGATGGTAGCCTCGGACACGGACTCGCCGAGAGTGGGAACCTTGACTTCACTGGACATCGTTTATCTCAAGCCTTCTGCTTGCGACGGATTTCGGACCGGACCGACAGGCCCAGGGCGTCGGCGACGAGGGCCGCCTGTTCGGACGCGTGGCGCTTGGCGAGGCCGGTCGCCGGGGAGGCGGACGGGGCACGCCCGGCATAGCGCGGCCGGCCGATCTTGAGCCCGGCCTTCTCGGCCGAGTCCTCGATCTGCGAGGCGACGAAGAACCAAGCGCCGTTGTTGCGCGGCTCTTCCTGGCACCACACCACTTCCTGCAGCGCCGGCATCCGCGACAGGCGCACGCTCAGCGGTTCGCCGGGGAACGGGTAGAGCTGCTCGAGCCGGACGATCTGCACGTCGCTGAGTTCCGCGGCGTCGCGGGCCTCCATCAGGTCGTAGGCGACCTTGCCCGAGCAGAGCACGACCTTGCGCGTCTTGCTGTCGTCCGGAGCCTTGGGGTCGGACAGGATGCGGCGGAAGTGTGCGTCGCCGATGAAATCCGCCGCGTTCGACTTCGCCAGCGGATGGCGCAGCAGCGACTTGGGCGTCATGATGATCAGCGGCTTGCGGAACGGGCGGTGCATCTGCCGGCGCAGCACGTGGAAGTAGTTGGCCGGGCTGGTGATGTTGCACACCTGGATGTTATCCTGCGCGCATAGCTGCAGGTAGCGCTCCAGGCGGGCCGACGAGTGTTCCGGACCCTGGCCCTCGTAGCCGTGGGGCAGCAGCATCACCAAGCCGTTGGCCCGCAGCCACTTGGCTTCGGCGGCCGCGACGTACTGGTCGATGATGATCTGCGCGCCATTGGCGAAGTCGCCGAACTGCGCCTCCCACAGCACGAGCGTCTTGGGATCGGCACTGGCGTAGCCGTATTCGAAGCCGAGCACGCCGTATTCGCTAAGCGTCGAGTCCAGAACCTCGAAGTTGCCGTGGGGCAGGGTGGTCAGCGGGACGTATTTGTGCTCGTCGGTCTGGTCGACCCACGCCGCATGGCGCTGGCTGAAAGTGCCGCGGCCCGAGTCCTGGCCCGAGAGGCGCACGGAGTAGCCCTCGGAGACAAGGCTGCCGAACGCGAGCGCCTCGCCCGTCGCCCAGTCGAAGCCGGTTCCGGACTTGAACATCTCGCGCTTGGCGTCGAGCACGCGACCGAGCGTCTTGTGGATCGTCAGGCCCTCGGGGACGGTGGTGAGCGTGCGGCCCAGGCTGTCGAACAGCTTCGCCTCGATGCCGGTCGTCACGTTGCGGCGCGCGCTCTCCGGGTCGGCCGGCTTGTTGAAGCCGCTCCATTGGCCGGCGAACCAGTCCGCCTCGTTGGCCTTGTAGCTCTTGGCCGCCTCGAACTGCTCTTCGAGATGAGCGGTGAACGCCGCCTCGGTTTCGGACACGAAGCCGTCGTCGATAACGCCCTGGCTCTTGAGCCGCTCGGCGTAGATCGCGCTGACCGGCGGGTGCTGCCGGATCTTGGAGTACATCAGCGGCTGCGTGAAGCTGGGCTCGTCGCCCTCGTTGTGGCCGAAGCGGCGATAGCACCACATGTCGATCACGATGTCGCGCCCGAAGGTCTGGCGATAATCGATGGCGAGCTTGCAGCAGAACGTCACGGCCGCGGGATCATCGCCGTTGACGTGCAGGATCGGCGCTTGGACGCCCTTCGCCACATCCGACGGATAAGGCGAGTTGCGCGCGAATTGCGGGCTCGTCGTGAAGCCGATCTGGTTGTTGATGACGAAGTGGATGCAACCGCCGGTATTGTAGCCCTTCACGCCGGACAGGCCAAAGCACTCCCAGACAATGCCCTGGCCGGCGAAGGCCGCATCGCCGTGGATCAGCACCGGCAACACCTTCTTGTGCCGGGCGCCGGGGCCGATATCGTCGCCGATGTCGTCGTGGATGACCTGGTACGCACGCACCTTGCCCAGCACGACGGGATCGACCGTCTCGAGATGGCTGGGATTGGCCATCAGGCTCATGTGCACCTTGACGCCATCGAAGTCGCGATCGGTCGAGGTGCCCAGGTGGTACTTGACGTCGCCCGATCCGCCGACATCCTCGGGATTGGCGGTGCCGCCCGAAAACTCGTGGAAGATCACCTTGTAGGGCTTGGCCATGACGTTGGCGAGCACGTTCAGGCGGCCGCGGTGGGCCATGCCGTAGACGATCTCGTTGACGCCGAGCTGGCCGCCGTACTTTATCACCGCCTCGAGCGCCGGGATCATCGACTCGCCGCCATCCAGGCCGAAGCGCTTGGTGCCGACGTACTTCTTGCCGAGGAACTTCTCGTATTGTTCGCCGCGGATCACGGCCTGGAGAATCGCCTTCTTGCCCTCGGGCGTGAACTCGATCTCCTTGTCGGGCCCTTCCATGCGGTCCTGGAGGAAGCGGCGCTCCTCCACGTCGGCGAGGTGCATGTATTCAAGGCCGACCTTGCCGCAGTAGTTGGCACGCACGATCGCCACGATCTCGCGCACCGTGCTCCACTGCAGCCCAAGCAAGCCGTCGAGGAAGATCTTGCGGTTGAGCGCCTCGCCGGTGAAGCCGTAATACTCGGGCGTCAGGTCGGCGGGCAATTCGCGCTGCATGAGGCCCAGGGGATCGAGGTCGGCGGCAAGATGCCCACGCACGCGGTACGTCCGCACCAGGTTCATGGCCCGCAGCGAATCCGCGGCGGCCTGCTCCAGGCGTGCCTCGTCGATCGTTCCGCCGGCCTTCTTGACCGCCTTCTCGATCCGCGACGTGAGAGTCGTGGGATCGAGCGCCTGGGTGAGATCGTCTTCCGCTTCGCCGCCGACAACGGGCCAGTTGTCACGTTGCCAGCTGGGACCCGGTTGCGGGTCGTCGGGGAAGAAGTCGAACGTCTCGTTGCCCATTTGGAATGACCTTTCCGCGCCGGGATGCACACCCGGCGCTACCAACCAATCGATTACGGGCTTCGCGGTTTCCCGGGGAGGGGCAAGCCGTGCGTCCGTTTATGGTCCCTCTGCGGGGAACGGTTCAGGCGAGTTCCTTCAGCACCGACTGCAGCGTCGTACCCAATTCCGACGGCGAGGCGGCAACCCGGATGCCGGCCTCTTCCATCGCCGCGATCTTGTCCTCGGCGCCGCCCTGGCCGCCCGAGACGATCGCGCCGGCGTGGCCCATGCGGCGGCCCGGAGGCGCCGTGCGGCCGGCGATGAAGCCCGCCATCGGCTTCTTGCGGCCGCGCTTCGCCTCGTCCTTGAGGAACTGCGCCGCCTCTTCCTCGGCCGAGCCGCCGATCTCGCCGATCATGATGATCGACTTGGTCTCGTCGTCGGCCAGGAACAGTTCGAGCACGTCGATGAAGTTGGTGCCGTTCACCGGATCACCGCCGATACCGACAGCCGTCGTCTGGCCGAGCCCTGCGTTGGTGGTCTGGAACACGGCTTCATAGGTAAGCGTGCCCGAGCGCGATACAACGCCTACCGAGCCCTTCGAGAAGATGTTGCCGGGCATGATGCCGATCTTGCACTCGTTCGGCGTCAGCACGCCCGGGCAGTTCGGGCCGATCAGGCGCGACTTCGAGCCGGTCAGGGCACGCTTCACCGGGATCATGTCGAGCACCGGGATGCCCTCGGTGATGCAGATGATCAGCTCCATCTGTGCGTCGATCGCTTCGAGGATGGCGTCGGCGGCACCAGCCGGCGGCACGTAGACGCACGAGGCGGTGGCGCCGGTCGCGGCCTTGGCTTCATGCACGGAGTTGAACTGCGGCAGGCCCAGATGCTCGGTGCCGCCACGGCCCGGCGTCACGCCCCCGACCATCTTGGTGCCATAAGCTAGCGCCGTCTCGGTGTGGAAGCTGCCGGTCTTGCCGGTCATGCCCTGAGTGATGACCTTGGTGTTCTTGTCTACGAGGATCGACATGGAATTCTCCTGATGGAGGAAGAGTTAGCAGGCGCGAGCGGCGATCAGGCCAGGCTCGGCTCGATGCCCTTGCAGGCGACCAGCAGTTCCTTGACCGCGTCGATCGAGACCTGGAGGCCGGCCTTGGCCTTCTCGTCGAGCCCGATCTCGATCACTTCCTCGACCCCGTCGGCGCCGATCTTGACCGGCACGCCGACATAGAGGCCATCGACGCCGTACTGGCCGTCGAGGTAGGCGGCGCAAGGCAGGACGCGCTTCTGGTCCTTGAGGTAGGCTTCGGCCATGGCGATGCCCGAGGCTGCCGGGGCGTAGAACGCGGAACCGGTCTTGAGCAGGGCGACCACTTCGCCGCCGCCGTTCGCGGTGCGCTTGACGATCTCGTCGATGCGCTCCTGCGTCGACTTGCCCATCTTGATGAGGTCGGGAACGGGGATGCCCTTGACCGTCGAGTACTCGACCACCGGCACCATGGTGTCGCCGTGGCCGCCGAGGACGAACGAGGTCACGTCACGCACCGAGACGCCGAACTCCCAGGCGAGGAAGGTCGAGAAGCGCGCCGAGTCCAGCACGCCGGCCATGCCGACGACCTTGTTGTGCGGCAGGCCAGAGAACTCGCGCAGCGCCCAGACCATCGCGTCGAGCGGGTTGGTGATGCAGATCACGAAAGCGTCGGGGCAGTTGGCCTTGATGCCCTCGCCGACGGCCTTCATCACCTTGAGGTTGATGCCGAGCAGGTCGTCGCGGCTCATGCCGGGCTTGCGGGGAACGCCGGCGGTCACGATCACCACGTCGGCGCCGGCGATGTCGGCATAGCTGCTCGTACCGGTGATCTTGGCGTCGAAGCCTTCGACCGGGCCGCACTGCGAGAGATCGAGCGCCTTGCCCTGAGGAACGCCGTCGGCGATGTCGAACAGGACGATGTCGCCCAGTTCCTTCTGCGCGGCGAGGTGGGCCAGGGTGCCGCCGATGTTTCCGGCGCCGATGAGGGCGATCTTTTTGCGAGCCATGTGCCTGTAAGTCCTTCACACTGGCGGGGAACAGCGGACAAGGGAGGCAGCCTGCTTTGCCCCGCTTGACGGCAGGCCCCTGATGAGTCCGCGCGTGCCTAAGCCTGTGGGGGGGACATTGCAACCGGCAAAAGGGACAAAAGCCGCAGTAAACCGCCTCTACATGCTAACGGTTCGCAATATCATAAAGGCGGCCTTCAGGTTCGGGAAGGTGCGCCTCCAGCTTGCTGGGCGAGCCGCGTCTCCAGCGCATCGGCGCGGCGACGGTCGAAACAGCGGTAGATCTTGAGCCAGTGTGTCGCCTTGTCCAGGTCGCCGGCATATCCCGCCGCTTGCGCCTGCGCGCGCGCCTGGTCGCCGGCGGCGAGGCCGTAGCGCGCGAAATGGCGCAATGCGGCTTGCACCGCTCGGTCGCCAAAGGGCTCGCGGTCATTGTCGTTGGCTGCGTCGAGTGTGACCGGCCCGGACGGGACGACGCAGCTTGGCAGGCGGCGGCTCTTGCGGGCAGCCGCGAAACGGATTGTCATGGGGCAGGCCTCGCGTGATCGGATCGAGCCGAGACCTAGCGGGCGCTGCTGAACTCTTCGTGAGGGGCTATGGTTGTCGAAGGATTGCGACAACGCCGGCAATGAAGCCCGCGCTCATCACTGCGCCGGATTGGCGATCCAGCGTCCGCTTTCCCGGTATTCGGGACGAACGCCGGTCGCTTCGGGCAGGTTGCTACCCTGATACAGCGTGTCGCCGCCGCGAGCGGATAGCTCGCTGGTGTAAGTCGGCGTGGCGAGGGGTGCCGCACTCGCCTTGACGAGACCCGGCGCCAGGCCTCCGAGCCCGGAGGCGCGCGCCCGGGCGAGCCCTTCTTCATACGCGCGCTGGATCGCCAGCGGATCGAGCGCGGCGCTGGCGGCGGCGGTCGCCGCGGTGTCGTCGCGGCGGTGCGGCGCGGGCAGTGGCTCGCCGCCAAGATAGGCGAAGCGGAACGCGCCGGACTGTCCGGCAGGGCCGTTGAAGCTGTAGAAGCGGTGCGCGCCGATCGTGCTGAGGTAATGCAGGCTCGGCGCCCAATAAGGGTGCACCGCCACCGTATGATAGTGCGTCGCGAGACCCACGGGGGCGTAGACATAGCCTGCGAGCGCCTGGCGCGCGACTTGCGCGGCCCTGTCCCAGAACATCCGCTCGGGCCGGCGCGCCAGCGCGCCGTCGCAGGTGAACGAGAATTGGCACCCGCTCGGCCGCTCCGAGCCTTGATAGATGACGCCGCAGACGGTCTTGGGGTAGGCGGGATGCGCCACGCGGTTCAGTACCACTTGCGCCACCGCGCGCTGCCCCGCCTCGGGCTCGCTCGCGGCCTCGTAGTAGATCGCGGCGGTGAGGCACTGCTCGGCACGCGTGCGGTCGACGCCGCTGTTGTCGATGCGCAAGGCTCGCGCGACCGGCAGCGCCAGGTTCTCGCCCTGCGGTGCCGCATCGGCGTCGGAATGGATGCCTTCGCCCAGGCCCGGCGGCGGTGCTGGCAACTCAAGGTAGTAGAAGGCTGATCCGGGGAAGCTGTCGCCGGTCCGTTCGAACGGCATCGGCTCCGGCGCTGAGGTGCCCGCCACGGCATCGCCGACTTGCAGCGCGCTCCAACTGCCCGGTGCGGCGAACGCGGGCAGGGCGATCGCACCGGCGATCGCCAGCGCCAACCGTGCCCGCTTGTGCCCTTGGGATCGGCCGGCCGCGTGTCCAACGGCGCGCCCGTGCCCGATCCGGGCCGCGAAATCGCAAGGCCGCAACTCGGCGAGGCACAAGTCGGCAAGAGGGATGGTACGGGCTGTCATGCGGGTCTGGTCGAGGGTCTCCAAGCACGGGATAGTGCAGCAGGCCGCGCCATGCAGCGCGCGAATCCCGCCCGTCCCGTTGCAGGACACCGCCCGGCCGTATCGTTAAGCCGTTAACGACTGCTTCGCCGGGGGTGAGTGGTTGACCGGGCACGGCCACCCGAGTATCCGCCCGCCCACGTCATGGGTTGTCCGGATAACGGACCTAAGAGGGAATTTCGGTGTGATGCCGAAGCTGCCCCCGCAACTGTGACCGGGGAGTCCGTCCTCACGAAGGCCACTGGCGTCCCTTTGGGGTATCCGGGAAGGCGAGGGCGGATGATGATCCGGGAGCCAGGAGACCTGCCCGAT
>Ga0268264_10003702_pt1 | contig 13128 bp, 9 predicted proteins | sample KBSSwiS32_FD_190357 | JGI IMG/M metagenome (GOLD analysis project Ga0268264, IMG submission 190357) | Switchgrass rhizosphere microbial communities from Kellogg Biological Station, Michigan, USA - KBS Switchgrass S3-2 (SPAdes) (version 2) | ecosystem: Host-associated > Plants > Roots >...
CTCGACGATCGCGCTCTCCGACATGTCATCGAGCATCTTGACCAGCGCCCGGAGGCTATTGCCGTGGGCGACGATCATGACATTGCGATTGGCACGCAATGGCGGCGCGATGCACTGCTCCCAGCACGGCAGCACGCGTGCCAGGGTGTCCTTGAGTGATTCGGTAGCCGGCAACTGCGCGGGATCGACCTGTGCATAGCGACGATCGTGGCGCGGGTGGCGCGCGTCATCGGCGGCAAGCGGCGGTGGCGGCACATCGTAGCTGCGACGCCAGATCTTGACCTGGGCTGCACCGTATTTCGCGGTGGTCTCCGCCTTGTTCAGTCCCTGCAGGGCGCCGTAGTGGCGCTCATTGAGCCTCCAGTCGCGCAGCACCGGGAGCCAAAGCAGATCAAGCGCCTCGAGTATCAGCCATTCGGTGCGGATGGCGCGCTTGAGCACCGAGGTGTACACCACGTCGGGAAGCACGCCGCATCGCGCGATCTCCGCTCCGGCCCGCCGCGCCTCCTCCACACCCTGCGCTGACAGGTCTACGTCGGTCCAGCCGGTGAACAGATTCTCGAGGTTCCAGGTGCTCTGGCCGTGGCGAACGAGTAGTAGCTTGCCGGGCATGATGCCTTTAAACCTACTGCGCCAGGTTGCGCAGCGCTTCGGCGCCGGCCATCAGGGCGGCCAGGTCCGGAGCCGCGCTGACGCGCAGCTCGCGCAGCGTCAGGAGCCATTGCTGGCCCGGTGCACCCAACCGCTCGATCCAGCGTTCACGCGCCGCGCCATCGCGGGCCCGCTCGCGTAGCGCGCGGGTGGCAAGGTTGCGCTGACCGTCCAGGATCGCCGTGTACAGTCGTTCTCGCGCCACCGACTGCCAGGTGCTGGTGGTGCGCAGGCCCCGGATCGCCTCCGCCAACCAGTCGATACCCAGCGCGGCGCCCGTCTGGAAATACTGCTGCGCGACCAGCGGCAAGGGCCGGCGCAGCGACTCGGCAATCGAGGCCAGGTCTGGCGTCGCGCGCAGGGCCATGAGCCCCGCAAGCCGGTGGGCGAGGGCCTGGGGCAGCCCCGTCGCCTGCTGCTGCGCGTAGATCTCCTGGAAGTTGTCGCGGGCGATGCCCGGCAGCGCTTCGGGCAGCAGGCGCTCGAGCGTCTGGAAGACCGGCGTGAGGCGTGAGACCTCCGCGCCAATGTCGACGTGCTGGCGCGGCGTGCGTTGCAGCAGCAGCCGGCGCGTGAGCTGCTCGACGTAATCGCGGGTGGCAAGCAGCGCCTCGTACTGAGCCGTGGCCGGCACGTGATTGTCGAGCGCTTCGATCGACAGCCACAGCTCTCGAAGTCCGGCGCTGTCGCGCGCAATCGTGTAGGCGCGCGCCACCGCGGCCGTATCGGCGCCGGTCTGGGCCGCCATGTGCATGACGAAGCCCGGGTCCATACGGTTGAGAATGCTGTTGGTAGTGGCGGTAGCAATCAGCTGCGGCCTGAGGCGATGGTGGGCGATGCGGCGGGCGAAGCGGTGGCGCCAGCGACGCGGGAAGTAGCGCTCGAGTTCGCCGGCCAAGTAGGGATCATCGGCGATGTCCGCCTTAGTCAGCGCCTCGTTCAACGCGATCTTGCCGTAGGCGAGCAGTACCGCCAGCTCCGGGCGCGTCAGTCCGCGGCCGCGCACCGAGCGCTCCTCGATATCTGTATCGCTCGGCAGAAATTCGAGCGCGCGATTGAGTTCACCGTCGCGCTCAAGCACTCGCAGCAGCAGCTGATGCTGTCCCAGGTCGGCGACGCTGCGCTGTTCCAGCAGGCTGATGGCCTGGCTTTGCAGATAGTTGTTGCGCAGCACCTGCGCGGCCACCTCGTCGGTGACGCTCGCCAGCAGCGCGCGGCGCCGGGCACCGGTGGGTGCGCTTTCGCCGGCCTTGCCCGCCAGCATGATCTTGAGATTGACCTCGATGTCCGAGGTGTTTACGCCCGCCGAGTTGTCGACAAAGTCGGTGTTGATGCGCCCGCCCGACTGCGCGTACTCGATGCGGCCTAGCTGCGAGCATCCCAGATTGCCGCCTTCGCCAAACACTTTGGCACGCAGCTCGCTGCCGTTGACGCGCACCGCGTCATTGGCGCGATCGCCGATCTGGCCGTGACTCTCGCTGGTCGCCTTAACGTAGGTGCCGATGCCGCCGTTCCAGATCAGATCCACGGGAAGCCTGAGCACCGCCCGCACCACTTCGGTGGGCGTCGTCCGCTCATGCTCGATGCCCAGTAGCGAGCGCGCCTGCGGGGACAGGGCGACTGACTTGTGGGCGCGCTCGAGGATCACGCCGCCGGCGGACAGGCAGCGACGGTCGTAATCCGCCCAGCTCGAGCGCGCTTTGGCGAACAGGCGCGAGCGCTCGCGGAAGCTGCGTCGGACATCCGGGTTCGGATCGATAAAGATGTGGCGGTGGTCGAAGGCCGCCAGCAGCCGGATCTGCGGGGACAGCAGCATGCCGTTGCCGAATACGTCCCCCGACATGTCACCGATCCCGGCGACCGTAACCGACTCGCGCATGATGTCCACGCCGCGCTCGCGGAAGTGCCGCTTGACGCACTCCCAGCCGCCGCGCGCGGTGATGCCCATCTTCTTGTGGTCGTAGCCCGCCGAGCCGCCCGAGGCGAAGGCGTCACCCAGCCAGAAGTTGAACTCGGCCGAAATCGCATTGGCGATGTCCGAGTAGCTCGCGGTGCCCTTGTCCGCGGCCACCACGAGGTAAGGATCCTGCCCGTCACGGCAGCGCACCTGCAGCGGGGCGACCACCTCCCCGTCAACGATGTTGTCGGTGAGCTGCAGCAGGCAGCGGATGTATGCCTGGTAGCACTCGCGCACTTCGGTCGCCCGTTCCTCGGGCGTGGCCGTGGGGCGCAGCCGTCGCGCCACGAAGCCACCCTTGGCGCCCACCGGGACGATCAGCGTGTTCTTGACGTGCTGGGCCTTCATGAGCCCGAGCACTTCGGTGCGGAAGTCCTCGGGCCGTTCCGACCAGCGGATGCCGCCGCGCGCGATCGGGCCCTTGCGCATGTGCACGCCTTCGACATGCGTACCGTGCACGAAGATCTCGAATTCCGGGCGCGGCTCGGGCAGTCCGGGGATTGCGCGGGGCTGCAGCTTGAAGGCCAGCGGCTGGCCGGGATGGTGGTTGCAGAAATGATTGGTGCGGGCGGTGGCCAGGATCACGGCCATGAAACCACGCAAGATCCGGTCATCGTCCGGATTGCGCACTTCGCTGATCGCATGATGGATGCGCCGCTCGATGTCCGTCGCCTCGCGCGCCGCGCGCCGGTTGATGTGCTGCGGATTCAGCCGCCGGTCGAATAGCCTCCACAGATCGCGGGTAATGTGCGAGTGCGCATGCAGCACCCGCTCCATGTAAGCCTGGCTGAAGGGGATCCCGGTCTGCAGCAGGTAGCGGCAGCAGGCACGCAGCACCCGGGTCTGCGCCACGGTGAGCCCGGCGCTGACGATCAGGCGGTGGAACCCATCACTGTCGAGCGCGCCGGCCAGAACCGCGGTGTAAGCAATGTTGAGCTGCGCCTCGAGCGCGTGGGCATCGGCGTCATGTAAGCCCGGCGTCTCGAGTTCAAAATCCTGGATCCATACCGCGCCACCCTCGCTCGGGCGCAATTCGTAGGGCCGCTCGGCAATAACCCTGAGGCCGAAGCTCTCCAGGATCGGCATGGCATCCGAGATTGGCAGTGGCTCGTGGTGACGGAGCAACCGCAAGTGCGCGCGGACCATGCCGGCCGCGGCCGGTGGCTGCAATCGCAGGCGCCCTGCGCCCATGGCCGCGGCGGTGCTCATGTCCGCAATGTCCTGCACGGCCAGTGCGGGCGCGACATCCTGCTGGTACGCGGCGGGGAACGCGTGCTTATAGCGGCGCTCAAGTTCGGCCACCTCGCTCTCGCCATGGCAGGCGCTGAGCGCCACGCGCAGCCGGTCGCGCCAGGTAACCAGCGTGGCGTCCAACTCGCGCTCGAGTGCACGCCGATTAACGTTCGCGGCGTGTCCCTCGGAGATGCGCACCGTAATGTGCAGTTGCGCAAGCGGCGCGTCGCCTACCGCCAAGGCGGAGTCGAGCTGGCCGCCGCCAAGCGCGCGCCTCAGCACGTGCTCGATGCGGCCCAGCGCGTCGTTGTCGAGGCGCTCGCGCGCCAGGTACACGAGACATGACCAGAAGCGCCGCATCTCGTCACGCCGCAGCACCAGGCACACGCCACGCGGTTGGTCGTGCAAGGCCAGCACCGCACGCGCGCAGCGCGTGAGCTCGGCAATCGAAGCCTGGAACAATTCATCGCGCGGCAGGTTGTCGAGGATGCTGACCAGGCGCTTGCTGTCGTGGCTGGAGGGGCGGAACGGAAAGGCGGCAATAACGCGCGCCACCTTGAGGCGCATCAGCGGCACGGTGCGCGGATCGGCGTGGTAGGTGTTCGACGTCCAGAGTCCTAGGAACTGCGCTTCGCCGGTAAGTCGGCCGCGCCGGTCGAATTCCTTGACGACGATGTAATCGAGATAACCGGGGCGATGCACGGTCGAACGGCGATTGGCCTTGGTGACCACCAGCAATTCGCGCTTGGCGCGCAGCGGCACCAGATCGCCCGGCGGGCGCGTGCGCATGATGCCCAATGCCGTACCCGGTATGGCCTCGAGGTGCGGGCCGTCAGCGCGGTGCCGCAGGCGGCTGCGGCGGAAGCCAAGGAACGTGAAGTGATTGTCTTCCATGTAGGCCAGCAGCGCGGCACTCTCGGCCACCACCGCAGCCGGAAGCGGCGGGGGCTGGCGCACCAGCTGCTCGCGAACCCTCAGTGCGGCCTGCCGCATGGCCTGCCAACCCTCGCAGGCGTAACGGACATCGAGCAGCGCCGCCAACAGGCGAGTGCGCAGGGCCGCGCACTCCTGCACGCCGGCGACACGATCGATGCGCAGGTACTGCCACGATTCACTGATCGGAGCATGACCGCCGCGGCGCTCGCGGAAATGCAGCAGCCGCCCGTTGGCGCCGCGCACGGCGCCGAGGATGGGATGCGAAATGAGCTGCACGCCGTAGCCCGCTTCACTCAACGCCAGGTACAGGGTGTCGACCAGGAAGGGCATGTCGTCGGTGATCAGTTCGACGATGGAGTAGCTGCGGGTCACGCCGCTGTCCAAAGCTGGACTAAACACGCGCAGCAACGTCTGCCGCGGTTTGCGTCGCGCGCCGAATTGCAATTGCGATTCGGCATCCGAGCGCAGCTTCGCCGTGCCGACGGCTTGCCAGTCCGCCGACGGCAGGCTTACGCGCCAGGCTCGCAGCAGTTGCGCCGCAAGGCGCCGGTGGCGAGCCGAAGAAGCCGGCCTGTTGATCATCGGGGTCGTGCTGCCATACGCGAATCTTACCTTACCGCCCGAACGGCCATTGCCTGCGCCGCGGCTTCCTGCCGGAAGTCATCCGCGTGAAACAAAAGCTGGCTCACGACGCTGCATAAAGAGCCGTATCGATTCGGGTTTGCGCGGAGCGGGACGGAACACATGCGAAACTCATCCTCTATAATACATTAAAAAACATAATTAATCGTATGATTTATCATGAGATTTTGATAGATAGTCTTCGCTTTGCATTTCCGTGAGTCGGCTGGTGGTGCGTTGGAATTCAAAAGCCAGGCGCTCTCCTCGGTACAGTTCCGCAGGTGGTGCAGCGGCTGAGATCACCAACTTCACGCCGCGGTCGTAGAACTCATCGACCAGGCTGATAAACCGTCGTGCAGCGTCATCTGCAGTGGCGGTGAGCGCCGGGATATCGCTGACGAAGACGGTGTGAAAATCCTGAGCCAGCTCCGAATAATCCAGTGCGCTGCGCGCGCTCTCGCAAAGGGTGGCGAACCGAAACCAAACCACACCGCCGGCGCGGCGGTAAGCGGCGAGCGTGCGGCCGTTGATTTCGATGTTCCGCGCACTCTCGGCGTACGCACCCGCCAATTCCGCAAACAAAGTGGTCAGTCGTGCCGCGGTGTCCGGAGCATTCGTTGACAAATAAATTGGCGCTTGGCGCAGTTGCCGCAGCCGATAGTCGGTGCCATCGTCAACTTCGAGCACGTCGAGCTCCCGCTCGAGCAGCGCGATCGCGGGAAGGAAGCGCGCGCGCTGTAGTCCGTCGCGATACAAGCCGGCGGGCGGCACGTTAGACGTGACCACCAGCGTCACGCCTTGCCGCAACATCTCTCCGAACAATGCGCCAAGCAGCATGGCGTCGGCAATGTCCGTGACCTGCAGTTCATCGAGGCACCACAGAGAGGCACGCCGCGCGAGGCGCTGAGCGAGCAGCTGCACCGGCTCCTGCCGCGAGCTCAGGCTCGCCAGTCCAGCGTGCAACTCTCGCATCAGGTGGTGAAAGTGGCGCCGGTGGCGTGGGATGCGGCCGAGATCGTCAAAAAACAAATCCATCAGCCAGGTCTTGCCGCGGCCGACACCGCCCCATAAGTACACGCCACGCGGAGCGTCGGTGGGCTGCGGCCAGAACTTCCTCCGCAGCCTCCCCAGAAAACCGAAGCGCGCGTGGTGCTCCAGCAGCTCGGCGCGCAGGCGCTCGAGGCGCGCGACCACTGCTAGCTGCGCCGCATCGCTGTGCCACCCGCGTTCGCGCAATGCGCGCGCGTAACGCTCGTGCAGATCGGTCGAGGCCGCCGCGCTCACTTACAGATTCTGGTAGTTAGGACCGGACCCGCCCTCGGGCGTAGTCCAAGTGATGATTCGGTAGGGGTCCTTGATGTCACAGGCCTTGCAGTGCACGCAATTGGCCGCGTTGATCTGCAAGCGGCGCGTGCCGTCCTCGTTTTTGAGTATTTCATACACCGCCGCCGGGCAAAATCGCGTGCAGGGATTGCCGTATTCGCGCGCGCAGCGATCGGCGCAGATGCTGGTGTCGTGCACGTGCAGGTGTACCGGCTGCTGTTCATCATGGGCCGTGGAGGCCAGGTACACCGCCGCGGTCCGATCGCGCGGCGCGAGTGATTGCTCCGGGGGGAGGGGCGGCTCAAGTGCGCGTGGCGACTCGGTATCAAGCAACTTGAGAGTGCGATCGTTAGCGGCATGCTTGAGCGTCCAGGGCGTGTGCCCGCGCAAGGCCGTTTCCAGAACCGCGTTGGCGAGCCCCAACCACAGACCGTGCTTGAATCCTGGTTTGATGTTGCGAACCGCCTGCAGCGATTTTCCGCCTGGCGAACTGCGCCACGCGGCATCGTAGCCCTTGATGCCACCTTGCGAAGTCAGGTGCTCCGCGCAGAGCATCCCGGAGCGCATGGCCTGGTGGATACCCTTGATGCGTGCCGCATCGAGCGTGCCGGCCGCATCGCCGATCAGGACGGCACCCGGCATTTCCATGCACGGCAGGGCCTGCGCCCCGCCCGCGGCGATCGCGCGCGCGCCGTACGCCAGCGCTTCACCGCCGGTGAGCAGCTCACGAACCATCGGGTGGGCCTTGAGCCGCTGAAAGGTTTCGAACGGCTGGAACAGCGGATCGCGGTAATCAAGGCCCACGACCAGCCCGACGTATGCACGGTCCGCATCGAGGTGATAAATGAAGCCGCCGCCAAAGGTGTCGCGCGGCATTGGCCAGCCGATCGTATGTTGCACCAGTCCCGGGCTCCCGCGCCCGGCGGGCAGCTGCCACAGTTCCTTGTAGCCGAGCGCAAAGGTGGGCGCCGAGCGATCAGCGTCGAGTCGGTAGCGCGCAATCAGCTGCTTGCTCAGGCTTCCGCGGCAGCCTTCGGCCAAAACGGTAACCGCGGCGTGTATGTCCGCACCTGCGGTGAAATTGGGCCCGGGGCTGCCGTCCTTGGCACGCCCCATATCTCCAAGGCGTACTCCCTTGACCGCGCCTTGCTCATCGAACAGCGCCTCGCTCGCCGCAAAGCCAGTAAAAATATCCGCGCCGGCCGCTTCGACCTTGGCCCCGAGCCAAGGGACCAGCTGCGACAACGAAACGATAAAGTTGCCGTGGTTGCGCTGCTGCGGCGGAGTCGGCAGCCGATAGCTGCCGCGCTCGGTCAGAAACCGGAACTCGTCCTTCTGCACGGCGACGCACGTGGGCGGCGGCGCCTGCCGCCAGTCCGGTAGCAAGGCGTCGAGCGCTACCGGATCAAGCACGCCGCCGGAAATCGAATGCGCGCCTAGGCTCGCGGCCTTCTCAATAACGCACACCGAACGCTCCGGGTGGAGCTGGCGCAGTCGCAGCGCGCAGGCCAGGCCCGCCGGACCCGCGCCAACGATGGCCACGTCGTAGTTCATCACGTCCCGTTCAATCACTGACGCGCTCATGCCGCAGCTCCCTCATCATCCACTTCGCCCAAGGCGACAAGAATGGCGGCGCGCGCTGCGTCGCGCAAGGCCGCAGCACTATTCAAGCTTCCGTTCGGCCGCAGCACCGGGAGCGACTCGAGCTCAATGCGTCCCGGCCGAGGCAAAAACGTGCCGGGCGCCAGACAGTGCCGGGTACCGCGAATTACCAGCGGCACAATCGGCGCACCGGAACGTTCCGCCGCTGCAAAGGCTCCGATATGGAAACGCAGCAGGCCCGGGGTTTCGTGAAAGGTTCCCTCCGGGAAGAACGCCAACGAACCGCCGTGCGCGGCGCTGCGCATGACGCGCAGCGCATCGCGCAGACTCCCGGCGCGATTGTCGCGGGTCACGAACTGCACGCCGATCCGCTGCAAAAGGAATGAGGCCAGCGGCACCGAGTTCATTTCCCGCTTGATGACGAAATCAAACCGCGGCGGCAGCGTGGCGGCCAGCACCACGCCATCGAGGTAACTGCAGTGGTTGGCTACCACGATGCATGGCGCCGGGAGCGCCTCCAACCAGCGCACGCTGACCGGCATGCCCATGAGCGCCAGAACGGTGCGACCGACCCCGCGAATGAATTTGCGCCGTCCGGTGAGGGTTGGTATCACCGCCAGCGGCAGCAGCGCGAGCAGGGCAAGACCCAAAAACAGCGCCCCCGCGTAAAGGGCGTAAATCAGGCGAAATGGCAGCCACCAGAAAGCCTGCGTGCTGCGTTGCGGGACCCCCGGCGGCAGGGCAGCTTTTGGTACGGCGCTCAAGGTGAATGTGATCCAGTTCTCCGTATATTAACGGTTGCGGTGGTTGTGAGTCCCATCACATCGCTAAGGTAGGCTGAGTTTGCATACTGAGCTCCTGAGGCAATCCGTCTCCGCACCGGGAATCGCTTTGAGCAGACCAGCTACCGTGCCCGCTGAATCCTCCGCCGAGGTCGTGGATCCGATCATCGGTCGCTTTCTCGACGCCGTGTGGATGGAGCGCGGACTCTCGCCCAACACCCTGGCGGCCTACCGAGCCGACCTGGCGGCACTCTCGCGCTGGCTCGCGCAGCGCAATCTGGTGCTGGCCCGCACCGGCCGCGCAGACGTACTGGCTTTCATCGCCGCCCGCGCCGCGGGCGGATCGCGGCCGCGCTCCACTGCGCGCCAGCTCTCCTCGTTCCGCCGCTTCTTCCGGTACCTAGTGCGCGAAGGCGTCGTGCACGACGATCCGACGGCGCAGATTGCCATGCCGCGCATCGGCCGTTCGTTGCCGAAGTCACTGACCGAGGCCGAGGTGGAATCACTCCTGCTCGCCCCCCAGGTTAGCGATCCGCTCGGCAACCGCGATCGGACCATGCTCGAGGTTCTGTACGCCACCGGCCTGCGCGTCTCCGAGCTCGTGAGCCTGCGGGTCGACCAGGTCAACATGCAGCAGGGCGTGCTGCGGGTGCTCGGCAAGGGCAACCGCGAGCGCCTGATTCCGCTTGGCGAAGAAGCGGTACGTTGGCTCGGATCCTTCCTCGCCGGTCCGCGCGCTGAGATTCTCAGTGACCGCGGCACGGATTTCCTGTTCCCGACCCGACGCGGTGATCGCATGACGCGTCAGGCCTTCTGGCACATCATCAAGCGCTATGCGCGCAAGGCGAGCGTCAATCACGACCTCTCGCCGCACACTCTGCGGCATGCATTCGCGACGCACCTGCTGAATCATGGCGCCGACCTTAGGGTCGTGCAGATGCTGCTTGGTCACAGCGACCTGTCGACCACGCAGATCTACACACATGTGGCGCGCGAGCGGATGAAGGATCTGCACGCCGAGCACCATCCGCGCGGCTAAGGGCCGGAATTTGGCGGCATTCGGTGCCGCCGCCGCGTTCTGCTAAAATCCCGCCCATGCGTCTCCATAAAATCATGCCCTTGTGCACCGCAGCTCTGCTGTGCGTGACCGGGCTGGCCTTAAGCGCTTCCACCTCCCCCACAGCGCCCACGCCGGCTGCAACGGCGCCTGCGACGCCGCTCGAGGCCGAACTGGCGGCGGTGGCATCACATATTCCCGGGGCCAAGCCCTCGGAGATACGCGCTACTCCGGTTCCCGGCATCTATGAATTCAAGCGCGGGGCCGAGCTGGTGTACGTCACGGCGGACGGCAAGTACGGCTTTGCCGGCGATTTGTACCGGCTTGAGGACCACGCCAATCTGAGCGATTTGCGCCGCCGCGAGCTGCGCCTGGCGCTGATCAACGCGGTGCCCGAATCCTCCATGGTGGTGTTCGCGCCGGCGAAGCCCAAGTACACCGTCACCGTGTTCACCGATGTCGACTGCCAGTATTGCCGCGCGCTGCACAAGCAGATCGCCGAGTACAACCGTCTGGGCGTCAAAGTCCGCTATATGTTTTACCCGCGCACCGGACCCAACACTGCGAGCTGGTCGAAGGCCGAGCAGGTGTGGTGCTCGGCGGATCGACGCGCGGCGCTGACCGCGGCCAAGCTCGGGCAGCCGCTCAAGGCGGCCGCCTGCCAGCCCAATCCGGTGGCCGACGAGTACGCACTTGGACAATCCATCGGATTGACCGGTACGCCGGGTATCGTCACCGAGAGCGGCGAGCTGCTGCCCGGCTATTCGCCGCCCGACGAGCTGCTCGAGGAATTGCAGCTGGAAGCCAAGGAAGCCAAGCAGGCTAAGGGCTGATCAGCGCTCCAGCAGTGCCAGCTTGCCTGGCTTGCCGTCCCATTCCTTGGCGTCTGCAGGCGGCGTTCCCATCTCACTGATTACCGGCCATTGCTTGGCCAGCTCGGCATTGAGTGCCGTGAATTTCTCCTGGCCGGCCGGCAACTCCTCCTCCGAGAAAATAGCCTCGGCTGGGCACTCGGGCTCGCACAGCGTGCAGTCGATGCACTCGTCCGGATCGATGACCAGAAAGTTCGGCCCGGCGTGGAAGCAGTCCACCGGGCACACTTCCACGCAGTCCATGTACTTGCACTTGATGCAGTTTTCGGTGACGACAAAGGTCATTGAGGCTCCGGATCCAACGGGGCGGGCGCCACGTAAAGGGGAAGGCGAGCTATTTTGCCAAAGCCCGCCGCCAGTGCAAGCGGGCCTAAGGCTGCGCCCCGCTAGCGCAGCCCACGCTGGATATCGTGGAAGTGCAAGCGCTCGCGCTGTTCGCGGCGATCCAGGAAGAAGCTCTCCAGGGCAAAGCGGACGCTGGCGAAAGCGATATCCGGCCAGGGGATATCGGCTTCACTGAACAAGGCGGTTTCCAGGCTTTCGATGCCCGCACCGTGCTCGCCCGTCCGCAGGCGCGCGCGATACATCACGTGAACCTGGGCGGCATGCAGCACGTTGACCACACACAGGAGCGAGCCAAGTTCCACCTGGGCGAGCGCCTCCTCGGCGGTTTCGCGGATCGCCGCGGCGTGGAGCGATTCGCCAATCTCAAGAAAGCCTGCGGGCGCAGTCCAGAATCCGCGCCGCGGCTCGATGGCCCGCCGGCACAACAGGATCTGGCCTTGCCACTCCGGCACACAGCCAACCACGACGCGCGGATTCTCGTAGTGCACCGTGCCGCAGCTGCTGCACACCGCACGTGGCAGGCTGTCGCCCTCGGGCACCAGGTATTTCACCGGCTGGCCGCAGTTTGAACAGAATTTCATTGGCACCTAAGGTGGCCCGGCTGCAATTGTTTGAGGTATCGTACTCGCATTACCCACGGCCTCGTGGCGGAACTGGTAGACGCAGTCGACTCAAAATCGACCGGGCTTGCCCATCTCGGTTCGACTCCGAGCGAGGCCACCACCGCTCGGTTTGGCAAGCATGCGGCGCAGCGACTTCGAGTATTCACTGCCCGCCGAGCTTATCGCGCAGGCTCCGTTGGCCGAACGCTCCGCGAGCCGACTGCTGCAGCTGGATGGCGCTAAGGGTCGCTTCACCGATCATCGGTTCATCGAACTGCCCGAGCTGCTACGGCCCGGAGACCTCTTAGTCTTCAACGATACGCGGGTGTTGCCCGCGCGCCTGGCGGCGCGTCGCGCCTCGGGCGGGCGCGTGGAGCTGCTGCTCGAGCGACCGTTGCCTTCGCAGCGCGCACTCGTGCAGATGCGCGCCAGCAATCCACTGCGGGCGGGCGAGGAGCTTGGCAGCGCCGGAGGTTCCGTGCGGCTGCTGGCGCGCCACGCCGACCTGTGGGAAGTCGAGCTGCCGCAATCGGCCGTGGATTTTTTCGAGCGTTGCGGCGAGGTACCCTTGCCGCCGTATATAACGCGCAGCCCATGCGCGCGCGATAAGGAGCGCTACCAGAGTTTGCTGGCGCGCGTGCCCGGCGCCGTGGCGGCGCCCACCGCCAGTTTGCATTTTGACGCGGCGCTGCTCGCGACCTTGGAAGCTCGTGGGATCCTGCGCGCTACCGTTACCTTGCACGTCGGTGCGGGCACCTTCCAGCCGCTGCGGAGCGAGTCGCTCGATGATCACGTGATGCATGCGGAGTGGTATGCGATCCCCGAGGGGACCGTTGCGGCCATCCATCGTGCGCGCGCTGCGGGCGCACGGGTCATCGCGGTCGGCACGACAGTGGCGCGCACGCTTGAAGCAGCCGGCGCACAGGGCCTGAGCGCGTGCAGCGGCGATACGACACTGTTCATACGGCCGGGGTTCCCGTTTCGCGTGATCGACGGGCTGGTGACCAATTTTCATTTGCCGGGCTCGACGCTGCTGATGCTGGTGGCCGCCTTCGCCGGTCTTGAGCCGGTGCTTGCTGCCTATCGGCACGCCGTGGAGCAGCGCTACCGCTTTTTCAGTTATGGTGATGCCATGCTGATCTGGCCG
>Ga0268264_10003703_pt1 | contig 13125 bp, 12 predicted proteins | sample KBSSwiS32_FD_190357 | JGI IMG/M metagenome (GOLD analysis project Ga0268264, IMG submission 190357) | Switchgrass rhizosphere microbial communities from Kellogg Biological Station, Michigan, USA - KBS Switchgrass S3-2 (SPAdes) (version 2) | ecosystem: Host-associated > Plants > Roots >...
ACATTTGCTTTGATCTTTGTCCAGGTTGCTCCGCCGTCAGCCGTTTTAAGAATAGTGCCGCGGTCACCGACGATCATCCCATTTTTTTCATCCGTAAACTTAATGTCCTCAAGCCATGCCCGCGTACCGGATTCTATTTGTTCCCAGTAGGCACCATTTGTGGTTGAACGAAGGATAACTCCATTTGAACCGACCGCAAAACCAATCTTTTCGTTTATGAAGAAAACGCCGGACAGATCTTCGCTGACGCCGGAAATTCCTTTTCCCCAACTGGCACCGCCATTGATCGTCCGTAGAACTTCGCCGCGGTCACCGACGATCCAGCCTTTATCGCCATCGATGTAAAAAACGGAATTAAGACCTGATTCTGTTCCGGAGAACACAGAAAACCATCTTTCGCCTGCATCATTCGTCATCCATATCCGGCCGCTGGAGCCGACCGCAATGCCGAGTTGATCATCCAAAAACGTGACATCATTTACGTCTTCGCGGCCCCCGTCGGACAATCGCTGCCAGCTATAGCCTCCATCGTCGGTGCGGACTATAAGGCCGTTTTCGCCCACGGCCCATCCTGTAAATCTGTCGCCAAGGTGGATCGACACGAGCTTGGGACTTGTCCGGACGCTGAACGGAAGCCATGTTGTTCCGCCATCACCCGTCAGCCATACCAAGCCGCTCGCATCGGTCATCGAGCCGTCTTTGTCACTAGAGAACGATAGGGATAGAAAATCCACTCTGCTGTGAACGTCGATCTTCGACCAGGTTACTCCACCATCTCCGCTACCCGCGACACATCCGCCGTAGCCCGCGACGATGATTCTCTTTTCACCAAGAAATGCCGAAGACGACATTGTAGTTTTGCCGCATGGATCGCTGGTCTTCCATGTCGCTCCGCCGTCAACAGTGACCAAAACTATTCCATTCGTCCCGACAACGGAAGCGTGCTGCGGATCGAGAACGGCGACATTCATCAGATGCTCCGAAACACCCGCATTTTGCAGAGTCCAGCTACTGCCGCCGTCGATTGTCTTAATTATTCGTCCGTACGTTCCGACAGTCCATCCGGTCAAAAGATCTTGTCCCGTGAAGGCAACCCCATAAAGATGGTCCCTGACTTCGGTCTTGATCGCTCGCCAGGTTTTTCCGCCGTCGTCCGTAGCCAAGATGGTACCGCGTGAGCCAACGGCCACCGCGCTTCGTTCATCGCGAACAAATACACTTGTCAGGGTTGCTCCGATCGAGAAAAATTCATGCTCCCAATTAAATCCACCGTCGCGTGTATGAAGAATTGTATTGTCGGAGCCAACGGCGAAACCGTTTTCTTTGTCTTTCGCAAAATGTATCGAATAAAGCGGGTTGCCCTGCGGCAAGGGGTTCTGCCAGACCCAGCCATTGCTTGAACGAAGCTGAGCCGCACATCCCAGGGAAAGGAAAAGAAGCGTAAGTGCAGAAAAGAGATACTCGATTCTTTTTTTGAAGGCCGCCATCTCCGTCATAAAACTGTTATTCGCTCCACGGCTTTCGCTTAGCGGCAGTTAGATCTCTGTCACACCAATATCAAGCACCGCTTCGTCCAGCAGGTCTTTATCAACGCGGCCGAGTGTGGCGATCTTGCGGGCCATTTTGTCGGCGATCTCTTGTATCTCGTGGCCGGCGTGACCCTTGGTCCACTCCCATTTTATCTGATGTTTGGCGGCGGCCTTATCTAGCTTTTCCCACCACTCGTGGTTGGTTTTCTTACGAAAATTGCCGGTCATTGTTTCCACAACGTAACGCGAATCGGTCATTACCGTCACCTTGCATGGCTCTTTTAGATTGCGGAGGCCAATGTACGCCGCCGCTATCTCTGCCTGCTGGTTGGTCGCGTTGCCAAGATATTCCCCGACCGCCTTCCAGTAACCCTTGAAGCCAAGAACGGCCGCAGCGGCCGCGCGTGTATTTCCTTTGCCGTTGCCTAGGCTTGAGCCATCGCAAACGATCGTTACACTTTTCATAATGAAAGTGGAGCAGTACGGTCTGACTAATTTAAGGTGAGATTATCAAAAACGCCACTTCCTACGAAACTCCGGCGAGGAAACATAGGCCCAAATTCGCGGGAACACTTGGGTTTGAAGGAAAGAGCACGAAACGCCAAAAACAAAAGCTATACCTCCGGCAGTTGCGATATTTCCTGCGAGACCGAACCAATCATAATAACCACCAAAGCAACTCGAATGGTAATAAGCAAACGGGAACCCATGATTAAGGTTGCCGACACCGACTCCGTCTGTTTTTAGGTCAAGAACATAGACAGTCACTATAAAAAAAAGAAAATACGTAATAAAAAAGGCAACGATGAATGTCTTTTGTCTTAGAACAGCCTTCATAAACCCCTTTCTTCTTGTTACGATTACATTCTCAACAAATCTCACTCGAAAGCAAGATGAATCTTTTCCGAGATCACTTCCCATAACAACGGACTGCCGTCGCTGATATATGCGGTCTTTGTCAGGATCTGTTCCTTCGTTACGCTGTTCTCGACCCAACTCTGCTTATTGTTATATAGATTTTGAATTACGGGCATTACGCGGTCTATCGCGCGGGCATATTTCGCCTCTTTGGTATCTCCGTTCTCGAATTCGTCCCAAAGCTCGAGAAACTGTTCAGCTATTGCATCCGGCAGGATACCAAAAATGCGTTTCACGGCAATTTCTTCCTTTTGCTTTACATTTGCCCTGGCCGCTTCATCGAAAAAGAAAACATCGTCCGAGTCGATCTCGCAGATATCATGCACCAGAAGCATTCTGGAGACCCGTGCGGCATCGAGGCCCTCTTCACCGAACTTCGAAAGGACCAGAGCCACTAGCGCTGCCTGCCAGCTATGCTCCGCCGAGGTTTCATAACGGTCCTGGCCGACCGGCTTCACTTTGCGTGTTACCGCTTTCAGCTTCTCTAGCTCAATTATAAAATCGAAACACTTTTCCAATTCATCTTTCATACGCGGTATCCAACGAAATTACATGATCAACATAGCCTTCAAATGTATCATCATGTGAAATAACAAAAAGCTGGTCGAAGTTTTTGATCTGGCTTAGCTGCATCGCGAGGTTTTCGCGTCGCGTCGCATCCATGTTAGTTGTCGGCTCATCAAAAAACGCAACGCGAATATCGGAGAGCTGTTTTAGGATCGCGAGCCTTATCGAGAGAGCCGCCGCCATCTGCTCCCCGCCGGAGAGACTGACGAACGGGCGCTCGAAACCATCCTCTTCCAGCGAGATGCCGTAGTCCTCATGCCACTTTAGCGTACATTCGACATTCCCAGTGATCTCATTGAACATCTGGTTCGCTTCGACCGAAACCAGAAACACATAATTCCTCGCCACCCGGGGAGCAGCCTCTTTAAGCGTATCGCGGATAAACGCAGTCAATTCTGACACTCTCTGCAAACGCTCTTTTTCGGCAAGCTCACTTTTCATCGTCTCACGGATCTCGGAAAAACGCTCAAGTTCAGCTGCAAGCTTCTCATGCCTAGCCCTTGCTGTTTGCAGTTCCGCCTGCACCGCCGCATGCCGCCGTTCCGCGTCGACGAGTGATGCCCGCGTCAAGGTGTGAAGTTCGGCGTTGTATCCCCGCATCATCTCAAGAGCAACTCGTTCCGCCTCGGCGAAGTCGCTCGTAAGATCGGACAATTTCTTTTCCGCGAGGGTGAACGCCTTTTCTCGTTCAGAGCACAATTTAGCATTCGTTTCGCTAAGGATAAATGTTCGGTGAGCGTCCAGGGTCGCATCGCGGTCGGCAGCCATTTGATTCCACTGAATGTCGAGTTCCTTGAATTCGTCGAGGCGCTCGACCAGCAGGCGGCGTTCGCTTTCGAGCCGTTCAAGGTTTTTTTCGATCGTCGTCATCTCATGGCGTAGATCGTTTTCGCGCTTCGCGTCGGTTTCGAAAAACTTGATCCGGGCCAAAGGATTGTCCAGAGCTTTGAGTTTTGATTCGGCTTCGGCCACCCTTCGTTCTATCTCGACCGCGCCTTCAAGCCGTTTTTCGAGGATATCCTTTTCCGCTCGCAGTTTTGTACCTTCGGCCGTGAGCTCGGTTATCCGTGCGTGGATCGATTCCAGCAGAGCGATATTTTTCTCGCCTTCTCTTGCAGCCCTAAGGTTCGCATCGACGTGGATCTTTTCTTTTTCCAGAGAGTTTATGCGAGTTTGCAGTTCGGAAAACTGGCTGGTAATGAAACCTTCAAGAGTCTGGCCCTCTCTCAAATTAAGGCACTTTTCGGAAAGTATCGGGCACAGCCCGTTACTGATCTCCTTTTGAAATTTCTGATCGCGCTCGAGATTTGCCTTGAGCGTCGCGATCCGCTGTACGGTCTCCGAGTCCCTTTTTTCGAGATCTGCTAGTGACCCGGCAGCAGCAATTGTCGGTTCGAGTTCTCTCACGCGTGCCTGTTGCTGGCGGTACGATTCGCGAAGACCTTCGAGCGTTTTGTTAAGGCCGGTGATCTGGTCCTCGATCGATTTTGAGTGGGCGTAACGAGCGCGTAGCTCCTCGACCTCTTTTTCGAGCATCTTTTGATCGATCACCTTTGGCTTTAGAGATTCGATCTCGCGATGCGCATTGAGGGACCGTTCGAGCGCCTGTTGAACACCTTTTTGGTCGGCGGTGACATTTGTGACGGCAGTCTCGATGTTTGTGAGTTGGGCACGAAAATTGTCGCGTTCCTGTCTTTCGCGTTCAAGCCCGGCCAGCCGGCGGAGGACCTCAAGATGCCGCATCGCGTCTGGTCGGACGAGCTCTACTTTCTCCGACGCTTCCCTCGCAGCATCGCGATCCAGCTGTTTCTGATGCAAAACAATATCGGCCTGAGCTTTTTCGGCGCGAAGCCGGTCCACGACTGAATTAAGCTCGGCGGCGCGTTTTTCTTTCAAGTCAAGTTCGCTGACCTCCGCGCGTTTATCAACGACCTGCCTCTCCAGGGATTCGAATTCTGTCCCCAGGACCAAGATCTTTTCTGTGGTATCCGTGTACTCCGTTCCCACCGTATCGGCTCGTCCGATCTCGGTTTCGATGCGGGCGATCTGAAGCCGTGAATCAACGATCTTGCTTTCAATGAAACGAGCTGTTTCGAGCAGCTTTTCCGCTCCCTGCCTGTATTCCTCCACCTTCAGCAGTTTGTCGAAAGCGGCCTTTCGCTCGGCCGCACCTTCAAGAAAGATCGCGGTGAATGTCCCTTGCGGAACACCGATCGCCTGGCGAAAGAGTGCTTTAAGATCCGTGCCCGGTTCGACTCCGAAGTGTTGGCGGATAAAGCGTGCTACCTCGTCCTTTTTGTCAGCAAGACGGTCCGTCTTATTGGCGAAATTTGCCCCGAGTATCGGATCGAAAATGTAATAGGAGGTTTCAGTATCGCGAAAAACGCTGTAGCGGCGCCCGTCCAGCCCGCTTTCAAAAGTAACGCGGACCGAGCCTTTCTTAGCTCCGCGACGGACGAATTCTTCCTTCTTGTATTCGAGATGGTCGAAGAGCGCCCATGCGATCGCTTCGATAATCGATGTCTTTCCCGCACCGTTCTCGCCGGTGATCGAGACCTTGCCGGCCGGAAATTCGAATCTTGAATCAATGTGAGATTTGATGTTTTCGAGCTCGACGGCGGTAATGTACATCGGAAATTCCAAATGTCTGGCTTGGTTTGATTTTAAAGTAAATCACCGCAAATCGAAAACGGGTGAGCTATTTCCCGCTAAGCTTGTAAAGTCGCAACGGGCCAAGTCATGTCTTCGCAATCCCTACTGTTCACGGGAGGAAATTTGTTCCGCAACTAACGACGCGGCCCCGATCTGTGCAAGAATTACCCGGGGAAGTTTATGAAATACGTATCCGGTGATTGTGTCATTCTAATCCTTCAGAATCCGCGTGAAAAAGTATTCGGAGTGATCGATGAGATCAACGCCGCAGGCATTACTATCCGCGGGATCGATCTGGAGTATTTCGAGGACTGGAGTCGGGCGATCGCCAACGGTGAACCGTACTTGGCCATGAGCGAGAGTTTTTTTCCAATGTGGCGGGTGGAGAGAATGACGAAAGACAAGGGGAATGGCGAGATTCCCTCCATGGAAGAACAATTTGAAGAGAGGACGGGACTGAAGCTTGCAGAATGCTAGCTGGACGTTATTGCTTTCGGATGCGAATGTTTCCACTCGACGACGTTAGCTTTAGTCGGCAATCGCGCTTTTCTAGATCACCAAACATCGCTTTAATACTCTTTATCGGGCCCGGCGAATTGTCGTCCTGGATGATTTTGACCGGAATTTCTGAATCGAATCTGCCGAATCCGTAGGTTGCGATCAAAAAACATGGAGGAACAGACGGAAGGCCGAGAATAATCGAACCATTCGAAGTACCGATGTTATAGATTCCCGCGGCCAAAAGCTCGCTATTGACAAGTATAGTGCCGGAAATCGAACTCACGTCGACCTGCCGATGTTCGAGATGCTGCAGGGAGATGGTGCCACCGCTGGTCTTTGCCCGAAACGTGTCGCCCACCTGGCTCGGTGCCGATTCAAAAACCAGAATGTTCCCCGACGAACTTTCAAGCATGATCGTTCCATCGCTATTTTCGACGTCCACATTTCCTTCATAGGTCAACGCATTCACGCCTTCAGTTACATTTCTGATCGAAATATTACCGCCTACATTCTTAACTTTGACCTTTCGGATTGTGTCGACAGCCGTTGCGGTCTCCTTTCCCTCCAGATCTACCGATGCCCCTGTCGGCACATCCAGCTCGACCACACCGCCCCAGAGACATTCTTTCGAGGCCGCCGGCTTTTTGGGATCAGAACCAACCACTTTGATCCAGACCGGTTTCGCTCCCGGGCGGCCAGCCTGAACGATATCAAAACCTATCTTGCTGCCGTCCTTTACAAAAACACGCACTTCATTGCGTGACCAGCCGTTTATCTTTACGTCACCCTGCGTTACGCAAAGTGAAACACTAATCCGCGGATCGACCGCGATCGATTTCTCAAAGGTCCCGCCGCCGAAATGTACGATCGGCGGAGGCGACGGGAAAGCCCAACTGCGTTTTGCGAATTCAATCCTATTATTTGAAGACTTTTTCGAATCTTTAGCCCGCGATCTTACCGCTTTAGCCGATCCAGCCCGGGTTCTTGAGGACTTTTTCGAACTCTTAAGCGGCGATTTCGGTCGCGCGTCCGAGTAAACGATGCGAGGGATATTGGCGGATACCGGACCTTGCGCCCATGACACGCTCCATAATGAGCATGCAAGCGCGGTCGTAATAAGTAGGGCCCCGATTTTTCCTTGACTGGTTTTCATCTAATTTGTTCAAAGCCCTTTTACTTCAGACTTGCTACTAACTCCTCTTTCTGCGCGACGGAATTCAGCAAGTCTATCTTGTTCTGATATGACGAATAAAGTACCTGCTTGGCCGATTCGTTCTTTGGGTCTTTGCGAACTTCGTTCCTCATCCGCTTGATCGAATCGTTCACTACCGCGAGATCGCGTTCGTATGACACTCGCTGCGACGGACGCATAGCAGTATCCTTCTGTCCCGAAACCGTTTGATTAAGGCTGGCGATCGTCTTTACATAGCTTTCTTCACCAGGAAGGTAACCATCGGCGTTTACAGCATATGGGCCTTTAGACGCAGTGGCCCGCCTGCTGTTTGGCTTAAGGTAGCCGACGTTAAGAGCCATGGGTTTCTGATCATTCGATCTGTAACCGGGCTCGACAACTGCAGTTTCGACTGACGGGCGATTATCCGCGATCGGCGGGGACACAAAAGCCGGGGTCATTGGAGGTTGTTGATTAACAGCAATACTTCCACTGACATCGTTACTCTTGTCGGACTTAACACTATAAACCGCAGCAAAGACCCCAAAAACTATAATAATACCCGCGGCAACAGCGAACGAAGGGTTCCGCAGTTGGGAAGCAACTGCGGCCAAAAACTTTTTCCAAAAGGGTGTATTCTCTCTTTCTACTGCGATCGATTCATTGATGCGGGTCCACAGACGCTGTGTCGGTACGAGCGTATTCATCTCACGTTCGATGACGGGGAAAACGAACGCCGATTCTTCTTCGGCTTCGCCCAAAAGGCCGGAACACATATCGCATCCAGCGATGTGGTTCGTGACGCTCATCGAAACGTCAGGCGTCAGCTCGCCATCAAGAAAGGCTTGAATTGTGCCAATGTCCAAACAATTAACGCTCATACACTTTCCTTCCCTGCATGTCCGTAAAATTTCGCGAATTCCTGTCTTGCACGTGCGACGTAGGTGCCGATGCTGCTTTCGTTCAGCGAAAGCGAGCCGGCGATCTCTTTGTACGAGAGGCCCTGCTGCTTTAGAACGAGGCAGCTTCTGAGCGGCTCCTTTATTTTGTTAAGGGCCTGATAGATCTCATTGATCCCGGCTTGCTCCTCATAGTCGCTCTCCACAGAATAAACGCTTAATTCCGCTGATTCTTTGACGTAATTTTCCTCGCGTGTGTTCGCCCTTATATTCCCGCGGATCGTATTGCGGGCCAGGTTTATTGCCACCCTGATCAGCCACGGCCTAAGCATTTCTTCATCGGTGATCGAGTCCATATGCTTGTAGAACCTAATGAAAACCTCTTGAGTTACGTCTTCGGCAAGGCCGGAATCCTGAACAACCGAGCGGGCCGCGCGAAAGACAGTCCGGTGATGGAGCGCAAACGCCTCCTCAAATCCGACCCTCTCCCTAACTTGCGACGTCGCCGTTTGTTCGGACATTATGTCCACGAATATTTCCGTGCCTTCGCTCATTTTCAGCATCGAATCATGCCTGTCGTAAGAAATACACCACAAACACGCAACTTATGACAAAAAACAGTCACTTTTGTGGGCGTTTTCGCTATTCTGACCCAAATCCGGCCAAAATCGCAATCCAACCGGCTCTTGGCTGTCCAAATCCTTTATTTATTCGGACCAAACTGTGATCGATACTGTCTCGGTCTGGATACGTCCGAAACAGCGAAAACGTTCCCGCGTGTCAGAAGCGGATAATGTTCAGCCTCTCCGCCAGGTCAGGCGGCGGACCGTATCCGAGGGACGTAATGAGGAAATTATGGCTCTCTTCAAGTCCGGTCAAAGCTGTTTCCGGAATGTCCCAGCTGTCTAAAGCGTCCGGATCATGACAAATGTTCGCCTCGACACCGGAAAGACGTTTTAGACAGTCATAAAGATGCCGCGTGCCAAAACCGTTTTCGCCGTCTTCTGTGTCGATCACAAGGCGGATCTCTGCCTGCTGTTCGCTAAAGTGAGCAAGCAGAGCGGCCGCAAGGCTGACGCCGCGCTCGAAATTCTCCGGGCTCTCGATACCCTTTCCGCTTTGCTCAGCCTCGATCTTTTCACGGAGCGACGGTTCCGCGGCGCCGGCGCGGATGCGCGTGTCAAAAAAAACTACGACCCGCTTTTCGTCCTCGGCTGTAAATTCACGGACAGTCAGATTTCGGCTGCGCGCCGTGGCCTTCCAGTCGATGCGGCGGAGGTCGTCGTTTGGCTGGTAGTCGCGGAGGGCGAGCAGGTCCTGCCCCAGGCCGCGTTTGTTCGCAGTTAGCCGGCCCGATTCAAGCAGCAGTTCCTCAAGGTCGTTGTCGAATGGTTCGAGTTTGGGAAAAACGATCAATTCCGTCTCGCGTGCCGGCAGCCTCCGGCGATGACGGAAGAAGCCGAACGGAAACCGTGTCGATAGCTCGAAGTCCCTGATCAAAAAGCGGCCACGATGATCGAAAATGTGGCGGACGGTTTCCTCGACGCCGGACCTTCTGGGGACGTAAGCGAAAAAATTCAGCGTGCGGCGAAGCAGCGGCGGCCGAGCGAACCGCTCCGCAAGACCCATCGGAAGAATCTCCTTTAGTTCGCTAGCGACCGATGATGTCTCGCGGTCAGAGCCGCGTACCTCGGCGACTATCGAATAGCTTGGCAGCAACCGCTTGCGATTCTGGAGATTGACAATGATCCGCGTCTCCTCACCGGCGAAGATCGTCTCGGGAAATCGCATCCTCACGTCGAGTTTTTTCAGCGATGAATTTCCAGCAACAAACCCGACGAAGATCGCGGCCGTCAGCAGCGAAAGGATCAGAAAAAGGAGATTGTTTCGTGTATTCCACGCCGAAAACCCAACGATAATGATCAGCCCGAACATGATCGCTCCGCCGAACGTGAATTCAAACGGCAGGTTCATTTGTGATGCTTCCTTTCCAGCGTTTCTGGCCAGCGGCGGAACAACAAAAACAAGAAGCAAGACCACAAAAACCAGCGAGGCAACTGCCGATACTGCCGCCAAGGTAGAGTTCTCGTCATACCTTGCGTAGATCGTCAAAAACGAAAGCCCCAGCCCGCCAAACACCACAATGACCCCAAGGATCGAATTCCTAAGATCGCGCAGGCTGAATAGTTGGGTAATTAGCTTAAGCTTCATCCCTCAAAATCCATGATCAGATCGGGACGGCGGTTTTTTCGAGGATCTCTTTGAGGGCCCGTTCGGCATCGGCGGTCCGGCTTCGAAGGTTTGCAGCCCGCGAGTTAACAATAATTCTGTGGGCGAAGCAAGGCAGGACGAGGCGCTTGATGTCGTCGGCAATACAGTAGTCGCGCCCTTCGATCATTGCGAGGGCTTGGGCAGAGCGATAGAGGGCTAGCGTGCCGCGCGGGCTGATGCCTAGTTCGACGGTTTCAGATTTTCGGGTGGCATCGACGATGTTCAGGAGATAATCCACCAACACCTCGTCAAACCGGACACGCGTGACGGCATTCTGCAGCTCGACAATGTCCGCTTGCGACATTACCGGTTCAACGAACTCGAGAGGATTAACTGATTCGCGGTCGCGGAGGATCGCGCGTTCATCGTCGAGGCTCGGGTAGCCGATATGAAGCCTGATGGAGAAGCGGTCAAGCTGCGATTCGGGCAAGGGATATGTTCCGTGGTGTTCGGAAGGGTTTTGCGTCGCGACGACCATAAAGGGGAGCGGCAGCCGGCGTGAGATACCTTCAACAGTAACCTGCTCTTCTGCCATTGCTTCGAGCAGCGCCGACTGGGTTTTCGGCGTAGCACGATTGATCTCATCTGCCAGGACGATGTTCGAGAAGATCGGGCCGGGCTTCCAGGTAAACTCACCGCTTTGCTGATTGAAAACGGACAACCCTATTACGTCCGACGGCAGCAGGTCAGAGGTAAACTGTATTCGCTGAAACGTAAGATCTAGGGCACGAGCAAGCGCATTGGCAAGCGTCGTCTTGCCGATTCCTGGCACGTCTTCGATCAGGAGATGCCCACCGGCAAACAGGCCGATCAATGCAAACTTAACCGTCTCCGATTTGCCGCGAATAACGCGCTCGATCGCCGCTTGAAGCTCACCGATCTTCGTACTCAAACCATTGGCGATCTCAGGGCTGTCATCCGAAACGGATGTTCCGGTTGTGATCCAATCTCTCATCATTATTCAAGGCGGATGCTAAATGGGTATCCTATATCATTTTATAGGATAAAGCGGCACTCCCGCACAAATAAAATCCCCTGTTTTATGCGGGTCGGCGGCGATCTATTTACTCTAACTCGCCTGAAAATGCGTCATTGTTTGCAATTTCAGCATCAAAACAACTAAAATTTTGAAACTTCCCGGTACAAAATCCGTGAGAAGGTCCGGGGATAAATGTGTATTTTATGAACAGCTTTCGCAATCGTCTTAGAGATCAGCGTGGATTTAACCTCATCGAGTTGATGATCGTGATCGCGATCATCGGCATTCTGATCGGCGTCTCGAGTTACGCATGGCAGCAGATGATAAAAGCCGGCAACGAAACGGCGGCAGCTCAGTCGATAGACAAACTCCGTACGTTCCAAAACCAATATGCTGCAAGAAAAGGCGGTAAATTTGCAAAGTTTGACGAACTGATCCAGTCGGTTGGCCTCGATGAGCGCTTCGCCGGTGAGAAACCGGTCGTTAATGGATATCTGTATACGATGACTGTGACCGACTCTTCCGGCAGCAAACCATCTTCCTATTCGGTAAACGCGGACCCGCAGGTCGCCGAAGGAGTGACAGCGACCGGCAACCGACATTTTTATACCGATTCGTCACTCGGAACCATAAAGGTGACTGACGAAAACCGTCCCGCCAAGGCGGAAGACCCTTCCCTCTAAGCAAGAATGGTAAAGAGCCGACTTAGCTCAGTGGTAGAGCACTCGCTTCACACGCGATAGGCCACAAGTTCGAATCTTGTAGTCGGCACCAACAGATCGATAGTTTTTAGAGGTGTGGAGCAAGAGCTCAAGTCTCTTTCTTAAGCCGCCTTAATATGCGCACCTCGACCAAGACGGCCCTCCTTACTCATCAGGGCCTGATCATTTCTTCGCGACGAGGACCGAGCAGGGAGCGTGATGCACAACAAAATCCGATACGGAACCTAACAGGGCTCTGCCCCAAAATCCATAGCCGTGAGAACCAACAACAATTAGATCCGCTCTCCATTCCTCTGCTGCTTCGACAATCATCCGTTCGGGCTTTCCCTTAACTATTTGTGTCGAAATGCGAGCCTCTGGAAGGCTAGACTTTATTTTAGCCTGTGCCTTATCGGCGTAGTCCTTTGCCAACTTCTCAGCCTCCGTCGACACATATTGGTAATAATCTTGAGATCCGATGAATGGCTCAGTCGCCATCGGTACCGGCGGCTCGTATACGGAAATGACCCTTATCGACAATTCCGCTGTCCCTGAAAGAATCTCCAAAAACCTATCAACGGAAGTCTCACTAAACTCTGATCCATCCGCACAAATTATGACTTTCATGTTTCACCCCGTTTCGCTGAAAACCAAGTCACCTAAGAATACTTAACCAGCCGAAATGCAATTAATGTGCCTCTGATCGTTTCATCAGCTTTTAACGACCTTACCTTCGATCGAAATTCTGTTTATGCGAGCTTGGGTTGGCTTCGTACGCCGTTGATCGTTCAAAACTGAGCGGCATGCCGGTTGCGAGTGATAAACACCAAGCAGGCTGCATGTTCGCATAGCCCGCATGTTTTCAATGGCGACCGTCCAGTGAACTGCGAGCAATTTCGCGCGCGTTGGGGAATATCTCGCCAAAAGGAGGTACACA
>Ga0268264_10003707_pt1 | contig 13124 bp, 12 predicted proteins | sample KBSSwiS32_FD_190357 | JGI IMG/M metagenome (GOLD analysis project Ga0268264, IMG submission 190357) | Switchgrass rhizosphere microbial communities from Kellogg Biological Station, Michigan, USA - KBS Switchgrass S3-2 (SPAdes) (version 2) | ecosystem: Host-associated > Plants > Roots >...
TAATGCAGAGCCATCTCCCTCTTATCGCTGTTTTCTTCAAAAATTTATGCCATGTCAATCAATAAAGAAGTAAAGAAAATTACCACCAATACATTGCTGAAAATGAAGCAGGCGGGTGAAAAAATTTCCATGATTACCGCCTATGATTTTTCCTTTGCAAAAATTTTTGATGCTGCGGGCATTGAAATTATCCTTGTAGGTGATAGTGCCAGTAATGTAATGGCAGGTCATGAAACAACATTGCCTATTACACTTGACCAGATGATTTATCATGCAGCTGCAGTTGTGCGTGGAAGCGACCGACCATTAATTGTTGTCGATTTGCCTTTTGGAAGCTACCAGGGCAATAGTAAGGAAGCATTGAATTCTACCATAAGAATTATGAAAGAAACCGGTGCACATGCTATCAAGCTTGAAGGTGGAGAAGAGGTTTTGGAATCCGTAAAAAGAATTTTAAGTGCAGGCGTCCCGGTTATGGGACACCTTGGATTAACACCCCAGTCTATTTATAAATTTGGCACTTATTCCGTAAGAGCAATTGAAGAAGAGGAAGCACAAAAATTAAAAAAGGATTCCATGCTCTTACAGGAAGCCGGTTGCTTTGGAATTGTACTTGAAAAAATTCCTGCATCCCTGGCAAAAGAAGTTACAGGTCAGCTTTCAATTCCTACAATAGGTATTGGGGCAGGCCGCTATTGCGACGGGCAGGTACTCGTAATGCATGATATGCTTGGCATCAATACAGAATTTAAACCCCGTTTTCTGAGAACTTATTTAAACCTGCATGACCAGGTAACCAACGCCGTTCATCAATATATAAAGGATATAAAATCAAAAGATTTTCCCAATGAAAGTGAACAGTACTGATCATTCAACTATAATTGTTACTTCTTTTTCATCTGCAGGGGCAATATTTTTTTCCCAGTTTCGCTTTTGAGAAAAATAAATATTTGCCGTCCCCTTTTTTTGCGCAGTTATTGTAAAAACTTCATCGGCACTCTCTCCCACATTTTTTTTAGATGCTTTTCCGGGAAACACAAATTCTTTTGAGACTTCTATACAACCTTTGTCACCATCAATTGTAAAATTCCATTCATAACCCGCAGTAGCTAATCCTTTCAACTTAATAGTGGTGCTGGTTCCTGCTTTTAATTTTATTGGATCATCAGTATTGGATGTCATTTTATATCTTTTTAATTCAGCACAATTTATTAAATAAAAAAACTCCGGAATACCAGAGTTTTCTTCGAGGTTAAAAAATATTTACCTAAGTAATGCACCAGGGGTTCACATGCGCATTATTTTTCTTATACAATCCTGATGGTCCAAAAATCATCACAAAGGTTGCTGTTGGTTATGTATGCATATGGCATGTAAAAATTTCCTTTATCTCCCCATCCGCTTCCCCAGGAATTTCTCACAATCACTGCCTGCTTTTTATTATCATAACCCACTGCTAAAACTGCATGGCCGCCTAAAACTTTTTCTTTTGATTCCGGCATGGGCATCACCCCGGTAGTAGCAACCTCTTCTGATTGAAAACTTTCATATACGGTAAAACCAAAAACAAATGGATATCCCTCTGAAAGGCAACCCTGTAGCTGGTTTAGATTTGTATTAGTAAGCCGCTGATAGCTTTTGATCGCACATTGTAAAGCATGTGTATAGCATTTTTTCGGCGGGGTATCTGTAAACTTTTCCTCGATATAGGGCCATTCTTTTTCGGGGCACACCCCTTTCTTATTAAGAGATTTGATACCATCCCTGATATATGCGCCGCTATCAGAATTAACAGTATTTATCATTACCCGCTCGTTGTAATAAATAAATAATCTTGATGGCATAAAATCTTTAAGCCTTTGCCTTTTCCTGCCAAACTCCCATGCAGCGCCCAATGCATTAGCGGTGCAGCTACCAAGATGACCCTGGTTATAAACACCCGGGCACTTTGGACGAAGGTCAATTTTCGGGGGTAATTTTTTCATTACCATAATGGGGGCCGAATACATCAGGTCACGCTGATCCGGAAGATCAGGAACCCAGCCGAATCCAAATGAAAAAGGCTTTTGTGAAGATGTTTTGATTGCTTTACTCATAAAATAAGATTTAAAGGGTTACAAAATGGTTTAAATGTTTGTAAGCGCATTTAACAGGTAGCAACTGGAAGGGGGAATTTATGATTTAATCCTCGCTAAAAAATTTCTTCGCTCTAAAAATAAATAAAAAAAACTAATTGCAACACCCCATTTACACAATCATTGTTTCCGTTTACACATTCATTGTAAATGTTATAAACATCCATAGTTTTGTCAAAAATAAAATTCATGGATTTTTTAAAGAAATTGCTTATTCGTACTGATAATCCCGGGGTGTCAACCGGCAATAAGTGGTTACCCGTTCCAGGTGAAAAACTAAGATCATTCTCCCCCGTTGATGGAAAAGAAATCAGTACGGTTAACATTTGTGATAAAAAAAGTTATGACCATGTAATTAAAACTGCACAAATGGCATTTGTTGAATGGCGTCTTTGGCCGGCTCCCCAAAGAGGAGAAGTCGTAAGACAAATAGGAAACGAGCTCAGGAAAAATAAAATGGATCTTGGCAAATTAGTAAGCTATGAAATGGGCAAAAGCTTACAGGAAGGCTTAGGCGAAGTTCAGGAAATGATTGACATATGTGACTTTGCAGTTGGGCTTTCGCGGCAATTATATGGGCTTACGATGCATAGCGAAAGACCGGGCCACAGGATGTATGAACAGTATCACCCGGTTGGAATAGTAGGAATTATTTCAGCCTTTAATTTTCCTGTCGCTGTATGGAGCTGGAACAGTATGCTGGCAATGGTTTGTGGAGATGTATGTGTGTGGAAGCCCTCAGAAAAAACGCCGCTTTGTGGCGTTGCCTGCCAGCAGATTATTTCAAAAGTCTTTAAAGAAAATAAAGTGCCTGAAGGAGTATGCAGTTTAATCAGCGGTGCCAGGGAACCTGGCCAGTGGTTAAGCGAAGACGCAAGAGTTGCCCTCGTTTCCGCAACCGGTTCAACGCGAATGGGTAAGGCGATAAGCGCAGTTATAGGAGCCCGCCTGGGCAAATGCCTGCTTGAGCTTGGAGGGAACAACGCAATAATTATCTCAAAAAATGCAGACCTGGACATGGCTTTGATAGGAAGTTTATTCGGTGCCGCCGGCACTGCCGGCCAGCGATGTACAACTACAAGAAGACTTATCATCCATGAAGAGGTGTACGAAATTTTTAAGAAGAAATTAGTAAAGGCTTATAGTCAACTTAAAATTGGGAACCCTTTAAAAGAAGAGAATCATGTAGGGCCCTTAATTGATAAAGACGCAGTGCAAATGTATCTTGATTCTATCGCTGCCTGTAAAAAACAGGGAGGCAAATTTATTGTACAGGGTGGTACTCTTGCAGGTAAAGGATTTGAGAGCGGCTGTTATGTAAAGCCATGTATTGCGGAAGTAACCAATGAAATGCAGGTTGTTCAACATGAAACATTTGCTCCCATTTTATACCTTATAAAATATAAAACGCTTGAAGAAGCTATTGCATTGCAGAATAATGTGCCTCAGGGATTGTCAAGCGCCATATTTACACTCAACCTTCGTGAAGCAGAATTGTTTCTTTCGCAGGCAGGCAGTGATTGTGGAATTGCCAACGTAAATATTGGAACTTCGGGCGCTGAAATTGGCGGAGCTTTTGGTGGTGAAAAAGAAACAGGTGGTGGAAGAGAAAGTGGAAGCGATGCATGGAAAGTATATATGCGCAGGCAAACAAACACCATAAATTACACGGATAAACTCCCTTTAGCCCAGGGAATAAAGTTTACGGTATAGGTATAATATCTGATTAACATAAAAATTGTATAATATATTACAAACGGTTGATGGTTATTTAAATAATTTATAAATATTTGCAATACTAAAAATTAAATATGATCCCAGGAATTAAACATTCATTTCTCCCTGTCATTTTTATGATAACCATACCCTTTTCAACATTTGCACAGGGAAATGCCGAAAAGGTAGTAGCACCGCATAACTGGCACGAACTGGATAAAACTGAAACAGGATATTATGGAATCAGCCTGGATAAGGCATACCAGTTCTTAGCAAACCGAAAAAGTAAAACCGTAGTAGTGGCAGTGATCGATAGCGGCGTCGATACAACCCAGGAAGATTTAAAAACTGTATTATGGCACAACCCGGGGGAAATACCGAACAATGGGATAGATGATGATCACAATGGCTATGTTGATGATATATATGGATGGAATTTTATTGGTGGAAAAGATAGCACCAATTTACACCAGGATTCTTACGAAGGTGCGAGAGTATACTGGAAGCTTCATGAAAAATTCGGGGATAATATTCCTGACACAAGTACCATGGAGCCTGGTGAAAAAAAGGAATATGCCGAATATATGAGAGCCAAAGAAAAAGTTGTTGGTTCCGTTGATCCCAAAGAACTCTTGTTTATGCAAAGAATTCTGCCGGGCCTGGAGAGAGGTGATTCAGTAATCGCCAGGGACCTTGGTAAGAGCCTGTTTACCGGTGACGATTTAAAAGCCTACGATCCAAAAGAAATAGATTCAAAGGCTGCGGCAAGCATTTACCTCAATATCAGCAAGCTCAATAACGATTATTCAATAACCAACCAGGACATACTGGAGGATTTAAAAGGACAGATAAGAAAAGCCGAAGCAGGTAATAAGCCACCCCGTGACTTTCGTGGCGAAATTGTTAAAGACGATGAGACCGATATAAACGATCGTTATTATGGTAACAATGATGTAATGGCTGGTACACCTTCTCATGGAACACATTGCTCCGGGATAATTGCCGCGGTAAGGAATAATGGAATTGGAATGGATGGAATTGCAGACAACGTAAAAATCATGATGGTGCGTGCGGTACCGGATGGAGATGAGCATGATAAAGATATTGCCAATGCGATTCGGTATGCAGCTGATAATGGAGCACAAATTATCAGTATGAGTTTTGGTAAAGACTTTTCTCCTGAAAAAAACTGGGTAGACGATGCTGTAAGATATGCACAAACCAAAGGAGTACTTCTTGTTCATGCAGCCGGCAATGATCATAAAAACATTGACAGTTTAGAAAATTTTCCTAATCCTGTTTTTATAGATAGTACAGGCCGGGCTAAAAATTTTGTTACAGTAGGTGCCAGCGGCGATGCAACCAATGGTGGATTTACTGCGAGCTTTAGCAACTATGGTAAAAATGAAGTGGATGTATTTGCTCCCGGTGTAAATATCTATTCCACATTGCCGGGTGGAAATAAATATGGTAATTTTTCAGGTACCAGTATGGCATGCCCGGTGGTGGCCGGCCTGGGAGCATTAATATTGGAATATTTTCCGGATTTAAGCGCAGAGCAATTGAAATATGTAATTGAAAAATCAGCGACTCCTGTAAAGGAAAAAGTCATTTTACCCGGCACTCAAAAAAACCTGGGTGGAAATGAAGAATCTGAAATGGTGAACCTCTCGGATATTTCAAAATCAGGAGGTGAAGTTAATGCATATGAGGCGGTGAAGCTTGCTTCCACATTGAAAGGAGAAAGAGATATGAAAATAAATTTCCTTCCCAAATCAAAAGTAAATAAAGTGAAAAAAGGATAGTATTAACAAGTACTTCCCCGCTTAACCCTCCTGTTATTGCTTAAAAATAAATTTTGATAAACTTTTAATAATGAGTCAGCGGGCTTTTGAAAATATAGTTGTGAAATCCAGGGCGGGAAATTATCCCGAAAATTTTCAACGATATGTTGACGAAGTAAACGAGGATGATTTAAAAGCCGCTTTACAAAATCAAACGCCTGCAGCAGAAATTTTCTTTCAATCTATAGGCGAAGAATTATCGACAAGAAAATACGCCGAAGGGAAATGGACCATCAAGGAAGTATTACAGCACATTATTGATGCCGAAAGAATTTTTACATACAGAGCCCTGGCTTTTGCCAGGAGAGACCCAAATACCCTCTCCTCTTTTGATGAAAATGAATATGCCGTAAATTCAAATGCGAACGACCGCAGCTGGCCAGACCTGGTGGCTGAATTCTCTTCAGTTCGTAAATCAACAATGTTTTTATACAACAGCTTTTCAAGCGAAGCCATGAGTGCTATAGGCAAAGCCAGTGATTATACCATCGGCGTTTCAACATTGGGTTTTGTCATAGCAGGTCATGTAAATCATCATATCCGGATTATCCAGGAAAGATATCTCGGGGTATAGAGCTTAACCAGGAAACTTCAGATATAGCGTTACAGTTAGTAACTTTATTCAAAAATCGAAGTGAAAATATTTTCTGCTTTGCAGATAAAAGAATGGGATGCATTTACCATTAAAAATGAGCCGGTAGCATCTGTTGAACTAATGGAACGTGCCGCAAAAGCTTGTTCCAACTGGATTTTACAAAATTTCAACCACACTGCTTCCCTTAAAATTTTCTGCGGCAAAGGCAATAATGGCGGCGATGGCCTTGCCATGGCAAGAATATTGATTGAAAATAAATTAACTGCAAGGGTCTATATCGCTGAAACGAACTCGGCGGGTTCTGAAGATTTTCAAATTAACCTTCAAAGGCTGCAACAACTCTCTGCGGAAATCTATTTTATAAAAACCGATCAATCTTTTCCTGTACTTGAAAAAGATGAAATTATTATTGATGCGTTATTTGGAACAGGACTTAATAAAAAGCCTTCAGGCATTTTTCAAAAGCTTATTGATCATATAAACAAGGCCGGGGCAAAAATTATTTCCATTGATATGCCCAGTGGATTATATAGTGATGAAAGTTCTGCAAAAAATGCGGTTATACATGCCTGTTATACACTTTCATTCCAACAACCAAAGCTTGCTTTTTTATTGGCGGAAAATGAACCTTTCTGCGGTAAGGTGGTTATTTTGGATTTAGGGCTTTCGCCGCAGTATTTTGAAAAAGAAAAGTCAGTGTTCGAGTTGGTTGATAAAAACCAGGTTGAGAGAATTTATACTCCCCGGAAGCCTTTTGCCAATAAAGGTAATTTCGGGTATGCATGCCTGGTAGCAGGTAGCTATGGAATGATGGGTGCTGCAATTCTAAGCGCCAAAGCCTGCCTTAGAAGCGGCGCTGGTAAACTTACCTGTTACATTTGTAAAGAAGGTTATTTAATAATGCAAACGGCCGTACCAGAGGCTATGTGTAAAATTTTTGGCAATACTTTTATCAAAGACGTTGAAAATTTTAAAAGCTTTGATGCGGTGGGTATCGGTCCCGGAATTGGAAAGCACTTATCACACAAACAGCTATTACAAAAAGTTTTTAAAAATTCCAAAAAACCTGTCGTAATGGATGCGGATGCCTTAAATGTTTTAAGCTCATACCACGCATTATATAAATCAATTCTTCCACAAAGTATCATAACGCCGCATCCTAAAGAGTTTGAAAGATTATTTGGAAAATCCAACAATGATTTTGAAAGAGTTGACATGGCTTTAAAAAAAGCAAAAGAGCTTGATATTTTTATTGTATTGAAAGGTCATCATACCTTAATTGCCGCACCGGATGGCAAAGGATATTTTAATTCAACGGGCAATGCAGGAATGGCAACAGCCGGCGCCGGTGATGTGCTTACCGGCATCATTACAGGTTTGCTGGCGCAGAAATATTCTTCTTTACATGCCTGCATCTTGGGTGTTTACCTTCACGGACTGGCAGGCGATATTGCCGCGGCGAAATTGTCTCAGGAAGCGATGGTTGCCGGTGATATCATTGATAATTTAGGGGAAGGGTTTAAGCAATTTAAATAGTTTTCACTACTCACCATTCACAACCCAATATTTTAGTTTCCGTTTTAAATAAAGAATATCCCTTATTTACTTACACTTCACGCATCTTAAGTCTTGCAGATAAAACCAACTTCACCTTATTTACGTCACCTGTTTGCCTTGCCATTGCCTTCTATTTTGCCGAAAAAAAATACAACAGTGTTTCAACACAAAGTAAAATACAAATTTTGTGTGGACCTATACGTATTGCGCCTGCAAATAAAAGCACTGTTCTCAATTGTCTTAAAAATCCCGCTATTAATGATTTTGAAGATGGCCTGGAATATTATTCAGCGTTGGAAAATAAATGTGATTACCTAATTACCGAAGATATTCATGATTTTTATTTTTCAAAGATTGAAGTATCAAGCAGTGAAAGCTTTATTGAAAAGTATTTGTTTGGTAATTAGCTTATTAGCCGGCCATCTAATTAGCTAATTAACCCATTTTACCCTATTTTTGCCTGCCAAAAAATTAAGTAATATAAGTAATAACTGATATGGATAATTTGATTTACGTAATTCCCGCGATGGGTATTGTCGGCTTGCTTTATACGTTTGTAAAATCTGCGTGGGTAAATAAACAGGATGCCGGCAATGAAAAAATGAAGGAAATCAGCGCCCACATTGCGGATGGCGCCATGGCTTTTCTTAAAGCTGAGTATAAAATTCTTACTTATTTTGTAATAATTGCAGCACTGCTGCTGGGTGTTATGGGCTTAAGCAGTGCAAACAGTCACTGGAGTATTGCGCTGGCATTTATTACGGGTGCAATAATGAGTGCCCTTGCAGGTTTCAATGGAATGCGGGTTGCCACGAAAGCGAATGTGCGCACAACGCAGGCCGCACGCACAAGTCTCGCAAAAGCATTAAAGGTTTCATTTACCGGTGGCAGTGTTATGGGCCTTGGAGTTGCAGGGCTTGCCGTTTTGGGATTAGGTGGATTGTTTATCATTCTAAAAATGATTTTTGCTCCACATGCAGGTGTTGATAGTCTTGAAATGGAGAAAACTATAGAAATTCTTACGGGCTTTAGCCTGGGTGCGGAAAGTATTGCTTTGTTTGCCCGTGTGGGTGGAGGTATTTATACAAAAGCAGCGGATGTAGGTGCTGATCTTGTTGGAAAAGTGGAAGCCGGTATTCCTGAAGATGATCCACGAAACCCCGCTACCATAGCAGACAATGTAGGCGATAACGTGGGTGATGTTGCGGGCATGGGAGCAGACCTGTTTGGTTCTTATGTGGCAACAGTTCTTGCGACAATGGTGTTGGGGAGAGAAACTTTTTCCCCTGACAGATTTGGTGGAATGGCCCCGATTTTATTACCAATGCTTATTGCCTCAATGGGTATTTTATTTTCAATTATAGGAACTTTCTTTGTAAAAATATCTGACAGTTCCGGGCTTCATACATCCGTTGTTCAAAAAGCGCTCAACCTCGGTAACTGGGGTTCTATTGTATTGACTGCTATTGCTTCTTACTTTTTGGTGATGTGGCTCATGCCGGATAATGATATGGTTTTGAGAAATTACCATTTTACAAAATATGGCGTGTATGGTGCAATATTCGTAGGGCTGGTAGTGGGCACATTGATGAGTCTTATTACCGAGTACTACACTGCAATTGGCAAACGTCCTGTAATGAGTATCGTACGGCAATCATCCACGGGGCATGCGACTAACATAATTGGTGGTCTTGCTGTGGGTATGGAAAGTACTTTACTCCCCATTTTAGTTTTGGCTTCAGGTATTTATATGTCTTACTGGTGCGCAGGATTATATGGTGTTGCAATTGCGGCAGCAGGAATGATGGCGACCACAGCCATGCAATTGGCTATTGATGCCTTTGGGCCAATAGCAGATAACGCCGGAGGTATTGCGGAAATGTGTGAGCTTCCAAAAGAGGTACGGGAAAAAACCGATATCCTGGATGCAGTGGGAAATACAACAGCTGCTACAGGCAAAGGTTTTGCCATTGCCTCGGCCGCGTTAACTGCACTCGCTCTTTTTGCTGCATTTGTCGGGATTGCAAAAATTGACGGGATTGATATTTATCGGGCAGACGTGCTCGCCGGGTTATTTGTAGGTGCAATGATACCATTTATATTTTCATCACTGGCAATCCGTGCCGTGGGTGAGGCTGCTATGGCAATGGTTGAAGAAGTGCGCAGGCAGTTTCGTACAATCCCCGGAATTATGGAGGGTACAGGCAAACCAGAGTATGAAAAATGTGTAGCGATTTCAACAGATGCTTCCATAAAAAAAATGATGCTGCCGGGTAGTATTGCAATAGTATCTCCATTAATTATAGGCTTTATTTTTGGCCCCGAAGTTTTGGGCGGCTTCCTCGCAGGTGCAACCGTAACAGGTGTATTAATGGGAATGTTTCAAAACAATGCAGGCGGTGCATGGGATAACGCAAAAAAATCGTTTGAAAAAGGTGCGGTCATAAATAATGAAACTTATTACAAAGGTTCTGAACCTCACAAAGCATCTGTAACGGGAGATACTGTTGGTGATCCCTTTAAAGATACTTCCGGGCCCAGCATGAATATTTTAATTAAGCTGATGAGCATTATTTCCCTGGTAATAGCCCCTACCCTTGCAAAAATTCATCAAACCAGTATTGAAAAAAACAGGCAGCTTAAAATGGAAAACCTGATTTTGCTTGAGAGAAGTACAACCGGAATGCATTCAGCCGGTCAGCAAAAAGTTTGGAATCTTGAACGCAACAGTTCCAAAAACCGCCGTACAATTGAAAGTGATGTAAGTAAATTATTAGATGCCCTGGAGGCAGACAATCTTATTGATAAATCTACCAATACGGTTGCAACCCGTAATAACTGGCTTTATATTGATGATGTAAAGCAGTCCACTGAAGTTAATAATAAATATATTAATTATTTTGACGGAAAAGGTGATTTTGTAACGAGGCAACAAAATCATTAACCGGATATACCATTGACGGATTTTTTCACAAAGCCAGCAAGATTGAATTTACCTTGGTGTAATGTAAAGTGTTGTGTACTTTACCTGAAGGAGTTATATTTGAATAAGGAAATAAAATAATTATTTCACCTTTCAAATTTTTAATATGAAGAACACATTCCACGTTTCAATAGAGGAAGCAATTAAATTCTTGAATAGAGAGGAAAAATTTTTTGTGCAGGTAATTGAACAGGGAAAAATGACCGTTGAATATTATGCGCCAAGAAAAATTGATGAACAGGAACCACATAAGAAGGATGAGATATACGTTATTGCTTCAGGTAGCACAGATTTCAACAGGAATGGAGAAATAGTAACGTGTAAAAAAGGAGATGTCCTTTTTGTGCCTGCACACATGGAACACAGGTTCATGAATTTTTCGGATGATTTTGCAACATGGGTAATTTTTTATGGCGAAGAAATCTACTGATACTTTAGATAATAGTCTCCCTATTTAAGCTTGTCTACGTCACCCTTTGCAGATTTTTAGAATTCCTGCTATGGGCCATTCTAACCTGGTTAGCCTGCACCTCGATCAACTAAAATTTTTAAAAGGTCTTTGATTCCTTCTGTGGCAGATTTTTCTATCACATGAAAATTATGGTGCCGGGGAATGTATGGTGGCTGTTTGTCAATAATATATTTGGGAACATCATTGGGAAGATAATCTATTAAACCTGCCGCCGGATATACCTGGAGTGAGGTACCGACCAAAACAAAAATATCGGCTCGCGTCATCATTTTTTTTGCTTCAATAATCATTGGTACCTGTTCATTAAACCATACTACATGGGGTCGCAGTTGTGTTTGATCAGGGGCCATATCTCCCAGGTTAATATCGCCTTTAATTTCGTATAAGGTATCTTCATCCTTCTCACCGCGCATTTTAAAAATTTCGCCATGAAGGTGCAGAACATTTGCTGAGCCTGCTCTCTCGTGGAGATCATCTATGTTTTGTGTAATCACTGTTGTAGCAAAATATTCCTGGAGATCCGCAATTCCTTTATGTGCTGCATTAGGCAAAGCATTAGCAACATCTTTTCTCCTCATGTTATAGAAATCAAGAACCAGTTTTGGATTTTTTCTCCAGCCTTCAGGAGTAGCAACCTCGTATACATCATACCCCATCCAAAGGCCGTCGCTGTCACGAAAAGTTTTTAAACCGCTCTCTGCACTGATGCCCGCACCCGTAAGTACAACCATGTTTTTCATGGAGCAAAATTACAATTTCTCTTTGTTTACATTTACGCTCCATGCTAATATTTACCATTTACCATCCGATAGCTATCGAACCACCACTCACAGCTCACCTGCCAACTCCATAATCAATTTCCATTCTTTTTCTGTAACAGGCTGAACGGATAATCTTCCAATCCTAACAAGCGCCATATCTTTCAAATGCTTATCTGCCTTGACTTGCGAAAGGCTTACGGGTTTCTTTAATTTTTTATAAGGTTTCAGATCAACCGCTACCCAATTGGTATCTTCTGTAGTCGGATCCTGGTAGGCCTCTTTATCAACCTTAGCAATACCAACAATTTCCATTCCTTCATTACTATGATAAAAGAAAACCTCATCCCCTTTTTTCATAGACCGCAAATGGGTTCTCGCCGCATAGTTCCTAACCCCATCCCAGGTTGTTTTCTTATCTTTTACAAATTGCTCCCAGCCATACGTGGAAGGTTCTGATTTTACAAGCCAGTAATTCATAACATATATTTTAATATTCCAGAAAGATAAAAAGATTAATGTAACCTACTACAGAACACAAGTTATGGCAAAATATTATTTATGAAATTACTAATCTTATATGATTTCTTTTTTAAATAAAAATCTGTCAAAACTTAGTTCCCGGAACGGGTTTTAACTATCAATATAGATTGTGTAAACAATTATTTTTTTATGGTTGCATGAAGTAAGCATACACATAACCACAAGGCTGCAGATACATTTTTTTAAAATAGAAATTTTTCTGGTATTAGGGGTTTTTTAAGGGAGACGCTTCCCCAAAGAAGTTTTGGCTAAACTAAATTAAACATTTACTTTGGAATAGAAGCTGGATTGACGCAACTCAACAATACAAAAAACGAAAAAAGACGTATTTGAAAATTAATACGTCATAAAAGTTATTTAGTTGCGTCTTATTCATATACAAAGTTGTAGTCAAGGTAAACTAAACCCTATATTATGAAGCAAGCTCAGTTGGTTCTGATATTAATTTTGATATTTTGCTTTTTTCAAAATTCCTATGGACAAAAAAACAAATTGGTAGGTACATGGAGGCTCATAAGTTT
>Ga0268264_10003708_pt1 | contig 13122 bp, 8 predicted proteins | sample KBSSwiS32_FD_190357 | JGI IMG/M metagenome (GOLD analysis project Ga0268264, IMG submission 190357) | Switchgrass rhizosphere microbial communities from Kellogg Biological Station, Michigan, USA - KBS Switchgrass S3-2 (SPAdes) (version 2) | ecosystem: Host-associated > Plants > Roots >...
GCAGGGTAGCCACCGCGGACGTCGATCCGCGTACGCTGCTGGTCGATTTCATCCGCAACCAGCTCGGTTTGACTGGAACGCATGTCGGTTGCGATACCGGGCAATGCGGCGCCTGCACCGTCCTGATCGATGGCAATGCGGTCAAGGCGTGCACGATCCTCGCCGCGCAAGCGAATGGATCGAAGATAACCACCATCGAAGGTCTCGCCTCGGCTGATGGCGAGCTACACCCGATGCAGGCTGCGTTCAAGGACTGCCACGGCCTGCAATGCGGATTCTGCACGCCCGGCATGGTGCTCTCCGCTATCGACCTGGTGCAGCGGCATCCGGACGCGGATGAAAAGACGATCCGTGCCGAGCTCGAAGGCAATCTGTGCCGATGCACCGGCTACCAGAACATCGTCAAGGCGGTGAAGCAGGGCGCACAGGCGATGAGGAGATAGACGATGGGTGCCAGCGACTTGAACAGCGTGGGGCAATCGGTTCGCCGCAAGGAAGATTATCGCTTTCTCACCGGCAGCGGGCAGTTCACCGACGACGTCAGCCCCCAGCATCACACGCACGCGTATTTTCTGCGCTCGCCGCATGCGCACGCGGCGATCCGCAGCATCGATGCCGCCAAGGCGAAGACGGCGCCGGGCGTCCTCGCGATCTTCACCGGCGACGATCTGACCGGCGTCAACGGTCTGCCGTGCGGCTGGCTGATCACTGGCACCGACGGCCAGCCGATGAAGGAGCCGCCGCACCCGATACTGGCGCAGGGGAAGGTGCGCTACGTCGGCGACGGCGTGGCGCTGATCGTTGCCGAGACGCCGGACCAGGCGAAGGATGCCGCGGAAATGATCGTCGTCGACTACGACGTGCTGCCGGCGGTCGTGAATCCGGCCGACGCGCTAAAAAAAGGCGCGCCGGCAATCCATGACGGCGCGCCGGGCAACAAGTGCTATACGTGGGCGCTGGGCGACAAGGCCGCAGTCGACGCCGCCTTCGCCGGCGCCGCGCACGTGACCAAGCTGGACATCGTCAACAATCGGCTGATTCCGAACGCGATCGAGCCGCGCGCAGCGGTTGCGAGCTACAGTCGTGCCGACGAGGGCTATACGCTCTACGTGACCAGCCAGAATCCGCACGTCGAGCGCTTGTTGATGACCGCGTTCGTCCTGGGCCTCCCGGAGACCAAGGTGCGCGTGATCGCGCCCGATGTCGGCGGCGGTTTCGGCTCCAAGATCTACCTGTATCCGGAGGAGACCGCGCTGGTCTGGGCATCGAAAAAGGTCAACCGCCCGATTAAATGGACGGCCGAGCGCAGCGAATCCTTCCTGTCCGACGCGCACGGCCGCGACCATATGACGCATGCCGAGCTGGCGCTCGACAAGGACGGCAAGTTCCTGGGCATGCGGGTGCAGACGACTGCGGCGATGGGGGCGTACCTGTCGACGTTCGCCTCGTGCATCCCGACGATTCTTTACGCGACGCTGCTCGCCGGCCAGTACACTACGCCGGCGATCTGGTGCGAGGTGACTGCCGTGTTCACGAATACCGCGCCGGTCGACGCCTATCGGGGCGCAGGACGGCCGGAGGCGACCTACGTCGTCGAGCGGCTGGTCCATGCCGCGGCGGTGGAAATGGGCATCGCGCAGGACGAACTGCGCCGCCGAAACTTCATCCGCAAGTTTCCCCACCAGACGCCGGTGGCGCTTCTCTACGATATCGGCGATTACGACGCCTGCCTGGACGAGGCGATGAAGATGGCCGACGTCAAGGGATTTCCCGCGCGCAAGGCCGAAGCGGCCAAGCGCGGAAAGTTGCGCGGTATCGGCTACGCGTCGTACATCGAGGCCTGCGGTATCGCACCGTCGAACATCGCGGGCGCGCTCGGCGCGCGCGCCGGGCTGTTCGAAACCGGGCAGGTGCGCGTCAATCCTACCGGCGGCGTCACCGTGTTTACCGGATCGCACAGTCACGGCCAGGGACATGAAACGACATTCTCGCAGGTGGTCGCGAGTCGCCTCGGAATACCGATAGAAAATGTGGAGATCGTCCACGGCGACACCGGCCGCATTCCGTTCGGCATGGGAACCTACGGCTCGCGCTCGCTCTCGGTCGGCGGCACGGCGATCGTCAAGGCGCTGGACAAGGTGATCGCCAAGGGCCGGAAAATCGCCGCGCACCTGCTCGAGGCCGCCGAAGCCGACATCGAATTCGGCGACGGCAAGTTCACCGTTGCCGGCACCGATCGCAGCAAGACCTTTGGCGAGATCGCGCTGGCGGCCTACGTGCCGCACAACTATCCGCTCGACAAGCTCGAGCCCGGGCTCGAAGAGACCGCGTTCTACGATCCGACCAACTTCACCTTCCCCGCCGGCACGCACATCTGCGAAGTGGAAGTCGATCCGGAGACCGGCGTGGTCCAGGTCGTTAACTTCAGTGCCTGCGACGATTTCGGCAACATCATCAATCCGATGATCGTCGAAGGGCAGGTGCACGGCGGTGTCGCGCAGGGAATCGGCCAGGCGCTGCTCGAGAATTGCGTCTACGACAAGCAAAGCGGCCAGCTGCTGACCGGCAGCTACATGGACTACGCGATGCCGCGCGCCGATGATCTGCCGTCGTTCAAGGTGGCGACCAAGGTCACCCCGTGCACGCACAATCCGCTCGGCGCCAAGGGGTGCGGCGAGGCGGGTGCGATCGGCGCGCCGGCGGCGATGATGAACGCCGTGCATGATGCCTTGTCCGCGGCCGGGGTCAAATACATCGACATGCCTGCGACGCCGCACCGCGTCTGGAGCGCGCTGCAGTCGGCGCGACGTTCTTAAGGAGAGATCCGCATGTACGCCATCGAATACCAACGCGCGAAATCGGTCGCCGACGCCGCCGCGGCACTTGCCCGGACGGGTGGCAAGGCTCTGGCCGGTGGTCAGAGCCTGGTCGGCGCGATGAAGCTGCGCCTTGCCAACCCGGGGACGGTCGTCGACCTGTCCGGCATCGCGGAATTGAAAGGCATCAAGAAAGAAGGCGACGCGATCGCCATCGGGGCGTTGACGACGCATGCGGAGGTCGCATCGTCCGCGGTCGTCAAGCAGGCGATTCCGGCACTGGCCGCGCTCGCTGAAGGCATCGGCGACAGGCAGGTGAGAAACCGCGGAACGATCGGCGGCTCGATCGCCAACAACGATCCTGCGGCCGACTATCCGGCCGCGGTGCTGGCGCTGAATGCGACTGTGGTGACCAACAAGCGCAAGATCGCCGCCGACGATTTTTTCAAGGGCATGTACGAAACCGCGCTGGGCGCCGACGAGATCATTACCGCGGTCAGTTTTCCGGTGCCGAAAAAGGCCGCCTACGTCAAATTTCCCAACCCGGCGTCGCGCTTCGCCCTGGTCGGCGTCTTCGTCGCGCAGACCGCGACCGCTGTGCGCGTCGCGGTGACCGGTGCGTCCTCACACGTCCATCGCTCGAGTGCGCTCGAGGCTGCATTGGCAAAGACTTTCACCGCCGACACGGCCAAGGCGGTGAAAATTCCGGCCGATTCGCTCAACACCGACTTGCACGGCTCCGCCGAATATCGCGCGCACCTGGTGTCGGTGCTTACGGCGAGGGCGGTGATCGCCGCGGGTTAGCGGACGTTGGGCCGGGCAGGGGATGGGCTTCGCGCTAGCGAAAACCCGGACGTCGATTGCCCGTCGCCGGTGGTCAGATCGCGTCGAGCGCGTTGCGCAGGTCGCGGCGCAGGTCATCGACGTCCTCGATGCCGACCGATAGCCGCACCAGCGAATCGCCGATCCCCAGCGTCGCGCGCATCGGCTCGGGGATCGAGCCGTGCGTCATCAGCGCGGGGTGCTCGATCAGGCTCTCGACGCCGCCCAGACTCTCGGCCAGCGCGAACAGCCGGCAGTTTTCCAAGAAGCGCTTGGTCCCGGCGAGATCGGTCTTCAGCACGATCGTCACCATGCCGCCGAAGGCGCGCATCTGGCGCCGCGCCAGCGCGTGCTGCGGATGCGAAGGCAGCCCCGGATAATGGACGCGCGAGACCTCGGGCTGCTCGACCAGCCACTGCGCGAGCTCGAGCGCATTGGCACAATGCCGCTCCATGCGCAGCGACAGCGTCTTCAAGCCGCGCAACGCGAGAAAGCTGTCGAACGGGCCGATGATGCCGCCGACGGCGTTTTGCAAATAGGCGAGGCGCTCGGCGAGCGCCGCATGACGGGCTTCTCCGCCGATCACCGCGGCCCCGCCGATCATGTCCGAATGCCCGTTCAGATATTTGGTCGCCGAATGCACGACGACATCGAAGCCGAGCTCGAGCGGGCGCTGAATCCAGGGGCTGGCAAACGTATTGTCGGCGACCGCGATCAGATCGCGCTCGCGCGCGATCCTGGCGATCGCAGCCAGATCGATCAGCTTGAGCAAAGGATTGCTCGGCGTCTCGATCCAGATCATCCTGGTATCGGCGCCGATCGCCGCGCGCAGCCTCTGCGGGTCGGCCATGTCGACAAAGCTGACGCGCAGGTTGGCCGAGCGCTTGCGCACGTTCTCGAACAGCCGATAAGTCCCACCGTACAGATCGTCGCTGGCGACGATATGCGCACCCGCGTCCAGGGCGTCGATCAGCGTCGCCATGCCTGCCAGCCCCGAGGCGAAGGCGAATCCGCGCGCGCCGTTTTCGAGGCTGGCGATGCATGCTTCCAGCGCGGTCCGCGTCGGGTTGCCGGTGCGCGCGTAATCGTAGCCCTTGTGCACGCCGGGGCTGGTCTGCACATAGGTCGAGGTCGCGTAAATCGGCGTCATGATCGCGCCGGTCGATGGATCGGGCTCCTGGCCCGCGTGAATCGCGCGCGTGGAGAACCCCTGTGTCGCCGTGGCGGCGGACTTGACGGTCGAATCGTTCACGGCAGGCTTCTCCTCAGGTGCGTCAGCAGATCATAGCGGGTAATGAGACCGAAGAAACGGCCCTCGTGCACGATGATCGCGACGTAATCGTGATTCAGCACGGCCAATAATTCGGCGAAGCTGGCGTCCGGATTCAAAGTCTCGAGTCGCTGCGTCATCGCCGTCGCAACCTTGTCGTGGAATCGATCAGGCTGTCTGTAGACGTGCAGCAGCAGGTCGGATTCATCCAGGATGCCGACGACCACATCGTCGGCAAGGACCGGCAATTGCGACACGTCGGCCATGCGCATGCGCTGAAATGCGGCGAGCAGCGTGTCGTCTGCGCTGGCCGCGATCACGGCGCGGTCCTCGTAGCGGCGCGACACCAGGTCGCGCAGATCGCCGTATCGCGGCAATTCGAGGAAGCCCTGGTCGACCATCCAGAAATCGTTGTACATCTTGGAAAGATATTTGCTCCCGGTGTCGGGAACGAAAGTGACGACGCGCTTCGGCGAGCTTTGCTCGCGGCAGTATCGCAGCGCTGCGGCGACCAGCGTGCCGGCGGACGAGCCGCCGAGGATCAATTCGGACTGGAGAAGCGCGCGGCCGGTCGTGAGGCTTTCCTTGTCGGAAATCGAATAGGCTTTTTTCACTCTCGAAAGGTCGGCGATCGGCGGGATGAAATCCTCGCCGATGCCCTCGACTACCCACGAGCCCGCGGTGCCGATCTCCCCGGTTTCCACATAGGACGCCAGCACCGAGCCGACCGGGTCGGCGAGGACCATCTCGGTGGCGGCGCTGACGCGGGCGAAATAGTGCGACAGGCCGGTCAGCGTGCCACCCGAGCCCACGCCGCAGACGACCGCGTCGACCCGATGCTGCATCTGCTCCCAGATCTCCGGCCCGGTCGTGCGCTCGTGCGCCATCGGGTTGGCCGGATTGCCGAACTGGTTGGCGTAGAACGCGCCGGGGATATCCGCAGCCAGTGCGGCCGCCATGTCCTGGTAATAGTCCGGATGTCCCTTGTTCACGTCCGAGCGCGTCATCCGGATCTCTGCGCCGAGCGCCTTGAGATGCAGCACCTTTTCACTCGACATCTTGTCCGGGATCACCAACAACACGCGATAGCCCTTGGCGCGAGCGACCAGCGCGAGACCGAGGCCGGTGTTGCCCGCGGTTGCCTCGACGACGGTGCCTCCCGGTTTGAGCCTGCCGTCCTGCTCGGCAGCAGTGATCATCGCCAGCGCGATGCGGTCCTTGATCGACCCGCCGGGATTCTGGTTTTCCAGTTTGACGAACAGACGGCAGCGGCCGGTATCCAGTCGCGTCAACTCGACCAGCGGTGTATTGCCGATCAGGCTAAGCACTGCGGGATCGCTGAGAGACGTTGCGGGCAGGGTGGCCATCGCCATCATCGGTTGTCGCGAGCATCTAGCATCGCTCCGCGGGTCGGCGACGTCAAACCTCGAGCAGGCGGCGCCGCTGCTAAACTCGCTTCTGTCATGGCACTCGACATGCGCTCCAAGCTCCCGGCCACCGGCACGACGATCTTCACGGTGATGTCAGCCCTTGCGCAAAAGCACGACGCGGTCAACCTGGGACAGGGTTTTCCCGACTATGCGATCGACCCCGCGCTGATCGACCTGGTCGATGCGGCGATGCGTGCCGGCCACAATCAGTATCCACTGATGCCCGGCGTCCTGCGATTGCGCGAAGCCATCGCTGCCAAGGTGGCGCGCCTGTACGGGCATGCCTATGACCCCGAGCGTGAAGTCACCGTCACAACGGGCGCGACGCAGGCGATATTCACGTCGATCCAGGCGCTCGCCCATCCGGGCGACGAAGTGATCGTGTTCGAGCCCGCCTACGACAGCTATGTTCCCGCGGTGCGGCTCGCCGGCGCGACGCCGGTCACGCTGCCGCTGACCTTTCCCGACTACGCGATCGACTGGCCGGCGCTCACCTTGGCGATCACGCCGCGCACGCGAATGATCGTCGTCAACTCGCCGAACAATCCGGGCGCCAGCGTGCTCGCGGCCGACGATATCGCGCGGCTCGCGGCACTGACGCGCGGCACCCAGATCGTGGTCGTCAGCGACGAGGTTTACGAGCACATGGTGTACGACGGCGCGCGGCACCTTAGTATCGCGCGAGATTCCGAGCTCGCGGCGCGCAGCGTAGTCATCGGCTCGTTCGGCAAGACGTTTCACGCCACCGGCTGGAAAGTCGGATACGCGCTGGCGCCGCGAGAGATCAGCGACGAAATCCGGCGCGTGCATCAATTCACGGTTTTCACCGTCAACAGCGCGGTTCAGCATGCGCTGGCCGAGTTCCTGCGCGAGCCGGCACGATACGAAACGCTGCCGGCGTTCTTCGCCGCCAAGAGAGATCTGCTGGGGGCCGCGCTTGCCGCGACCCCGCTCGAGCTCCTGCCTTGCCACGGCAGCTACTTTCAACTGGCCCGCTACCAGCGGGTCAGCGACGAGCCTGCACAGGAGTTTGCGCAGCGGCTGGTTCGCGAATTCGGTGTCGCGACGATTCCACTGTCGGCGTTCTATCAGGGCGGGACCGACCACCGGGTGATTCGATTCTGCTTCGCCAAGCGCGAGCAGACGCTGCTGGCCGCCGCGGAGCGATTGCAGAGGCTCAGGGCTTGACTTATCGAACGATCGTTCGATAGACTGTCCTTTCCTGTCTGACCGTCGCCCGTCCAGGCTTTCGCCGGGGCGGGCCCGGTTTGCGGTTCCACCGATGAAGCCCGCCCTCGCTGAGCTGCTGCACAACCCGCTCCTCTGGCGCGGCGATCAGCTGGCACGAGCCGACGATGCGGTTTGCAGCGGTTTTCCGGAACTCGATCGGGAGCTGCCGGGGGGCGGCTGGCCGAAAAGGGCGTTGACCGAGCTACTGCATGACGCTCAGGGCATCGGCGAATTGCGCCTGTTGCTGCCGGCGCTAGGCCGGCTCGCCCGTTGTGGCGAGACGGTCGTCCTGGTCGCTCCGCCGCAGATTCCCTACGCACCGGCATTCGCCGGTGCCGGCATCGAGCCGGCCCGGCTTTTCGTCGTCGCCGCGGAGGAAAGCAAGGATCGCTGGTGGTCGGCCGAACAGGTGCTGCGCGCCGACAGCGTCGGGGCACTGCTTTTCTGGCCGGGCAGCCTCAACGATCAGCGTTTGCGGCGCCTGCAGCTTGCCGCGCAGGACAGCGATACGCTGGCCTTCCTGTTCGCAGGCACGGCCTGCGCAGCGCAAGCCTCGCCATCGCCACTGCGCTTGCGGCTGGCCGCGGAAAAAGGCTGCCTGCGCGTCGATGTGTTCAAGCGCCGCGGTGGCGTCATGGTCCGGCCTTTGTTGCTGGATGTCTCGGCCGAGTCCGCTGCGACGGGTCGGCATCCATCGGCGCTTGGCGCAACCGGCGGCGCATCGGCGGCCAGCTATCGTCTTGCGGCAATCCGGAGGGTGAGCTTCAAGCCGCACTATCCGGTGGGCGGTCCGTCGGCACTGATCTGGAATCGTGCGCTGGCCCGCGCCGATGAAGGCAGAAGAGGGTCGAGGCCGGATCCGCGCGAAACAGGTTCCCGCAATCGCACGCACGACGACATCGTGGAGTGCAGCGCCAGCCGTTCCGCCGACGCTTAAGTTTTCTGCTGTCGGGCCATGCTCTGGACCGCGCTTTATTTTCCCGGCCTTCCGCTATCGGTGTTCGCGCGCGCCGGTACCGGGAGCGTCGCCGCAGTTGTCAGCAGCGCAAGCCATCGCCCCGATGTGGTCGCTGCGAACGACGCGGCAAAAAGGCGCGGCATCGTTGCCGGGCTGTCGATTGCAGCGGCGCTGGCGCTCGATCCGGAGATCGCGATTCATCTGCGCGACGAACGTGCGGAAGCCGCCGCGCTCAAAAGCATCGCCTTATGGGGCGGGCAATGGACGTCGACGATCAGCATCGAACCACCGGCGGTGGTGCTGCTGGAGATCTCCGCCTGCCTCAATTATTTCGAAGGCTTGCCCAAGTTGCTCGCGCGCATCGATGCCGGCCTTGCCGCGCTGGGATTTTCCGGCGTCATTGCTACCGCGCCAACCGCGCTTGCTGCGAGCCTGCTGGCGCGGGCCGGCCAGGCAATCGCGATCGAGCATACGGTGGATCTCGAACCGCGACTCGGGACGCTGCCCGTCGCGCTGCTCGACAGCGAGCGCCCCATTCTGGACACGCTGACCGGCATCGGCGTGCATACGATAGCCGACGTGCTGGCACTGCCGCGCGACGGCGTGGCGCGGCGGTTCGGCCAGCGGCTGCTCGACGAAATCGATCGCGCGCGCGGCATCCAGCCCGATCCGCGTTCGCTGTTCGTGCCGCCCGAGCGCTATCACGGCCAGCTCGAATTGCCTGTGCCGGTGGCTGAAGCCGAGGCGCTGCTGTTTGCCGCCAAGCGACTGGTCGTCGAGCTCGCCGGATTCCTGCAGGGGCGCGGCGCCGGCGTCACGCGACTGCGCTGCGACCTGATTCACGAGGACGCGCCGCCGACAGCCATCGTGCTCGGCCTTGCAGCGACGCGCAAGGTCGAGCACATCGTCAACGTGCTGCGCGAGCGCCTGGCGCGCGAAGAACTGCCCGACCGGGTCGAGGCGATCCGACTGGTGTCGGAAGAAATCGCGCCGTTCCCGGGGCAGGATGGCGAGCTCTTTGCCGGAGCCCATCGTCATGGCGAGAGCGGCAAGCAGTGGATCGAGCGCCTGCGGGCACGGCTTGGCGATGACTCGGTGCGCGAGCTCTGTTTCAACGCCGATCATCGTCCCGAGCATGCCTGGCGCTATCGCGGCACCACATCGGCGAGCGCGGTGCCGCTTCCGGCCGATCCACCGCGACGGCCGCTGTGGCTGTTGCCTCGGGCGCGCCCGCTCGGCGTCGATCTCGCATCCGCGCAGTTGAGCTTGCTCTCCGGCCCGGAGCGCATCGAAAGCGGCTGGTGGGATGGCGGCGAGATCGGCCGCGATTATTTCGTCGGCAGCGATGCGCAGGGAGGCGAGCTGTGGCTCTACCGCGATCGAGGCGGGCAATGGTTCGTACACGGGATCTTCTCCTAGCGGCGCGATCCGCATGACCTACGCCGAATTGCACTGCATTTCCAACTTCAGCTTCCTGCGCGGAGCCTCGCATCCGGAAGAGCTGGTTGCGCGCGCCAAGGAGGAAGGCTACGCGGCGCTGGCGATCACCGACGAATGCTCGCTCGCCGGCGTCGTTCGGGCGCACATCGAAGCGAAAAAATGCGCACTGAAGCTCGTCATCGGCAGCGAGTTTCGTCTCGACGACGGCTTGCGAGTGGTCCTGCTGGCGACCGATCGGAAGAGCTACGGCAACCTGGCTGCGCTGATCACGCGCGGAAGGCGCAGCGCAGTCAAGGGCAGCTACCGTTTGTCGCGCGCCGATCTTGCCGACGGTGTCGCCGGCTGTCTCGCGCTATGGCTGCCGGGCCGGGTTCCCGACGCCGACGAAGCGCGCTGGCTCAAGCCGCGCTTTCGAGAAGCGCTGTGGATCGCCGTCGAGCGCCTGCTCGAGGCCGACGACGCGGCGCGTTGCGCCGCTCTCGCCGAAATCGCGTCGATGACCGGTCTGCCGCTCGTTGCCGCCGGCGACGTCCACATGCATGGCCGCGATCGCCGCGCCTTGCAGGACACGCTGACCGCCATCCGGCTGAAGACAACGGTCGCGCAAGCCGGCCACGCGCTCCATCCGAACGGCGAGCGCCATTTGCGGCCGCTTGCCACGCTCGAGCGCATCTATCCTCCGGCGTGGCTGGCCGAGACGCTGGCCATCGCCGGGCGCTGCCGATTCTCGCTGGACGAGCTGCGCTACGAGTATCCGGAGGAGATCGTTCCCGCGGGTGAAACGCCGGCCGCTTACCTGCGTCGGCTGACCGAGGAAGGCTTTGCGCGACGGTTTCCCGCCGCGGGCACGCCGCTGAAGGATCGCGCCAAGGTGCGCGCGCTAATCGAGCGGGAGCTCGCACTGATCGCCGAAAAGCACTATGAAGCGTTCTTTCTCACCGTCTACGACATCGTCAAATTTGCGCGCGACCACGACATCCTCTGCCAGGGACGCGGCTCGGCGGCGAACTCGGCGGTGTGCTACTGCCTGGGCGTCACTGAAGTCAATCCGTCGTGCACCGAGGTATTGTTCGAGCGCTTCATTTCCCGCGAGCGCGACGAGCCTCCCGATATCGACGTCGACTTCGAGCATCAGCGCCGCGAGGAGGTGATCCAGTACATCTATCGGAAATACGGCCGCGACCGCGCGGCGCTGACGGCCACAGTGATCTGCTATCGCCCGCGCTCGGCGCTGCGCGACGTCGGCAAGGCGCTGGGGCTGGATCTGTCGCAAGTGGACAGGCTGGCAAAGGCGGTCGGCTGGTGGGATGGGCGCCAAGGGCTGCCGCAAAGAATCGGCGATGCCGGTCTGGATGAGACGAGTCCGGTAATCCGGCAATTATCGGCGCTGGTGACGAGCCTGCTCGGTTTTCCGCGCCATCTGTCGCAGCACACCGGCGGATTCGTGATTTCACGCGGCCCGCTTTCGCATCTGGTGCCGACCGAAAACGCGGCGATGCCGGAACGCACGGTGATCGAATGGGACAAGGACGACCTGGACGCACTGGGCCTGCTCAAGGTCGATGTGCTGGCGTTGGGCATGCTGACGGCGATCCGCCGCGCTCTCGACTTGTTGTCGGTGCGCTACGGGCGTCGGCTGTCGCTCGCCGACATCGATCCCTCGATGAGCGACGATGCGGTCTACGAGATGATCGGCCACGGCGATACCGTCGGCGTCTTCCAGATCGAGTCGCGCGCCCAAATGGCGATGCTGCCGCGGCTGAAGCCGAAATGCTATTACGACCTGGTGATCGAGGTCGCGATCGTCCGCCCCGGACCGATCCAGGGCGGCATGGTCCATCCGTATCTGAAGCGCCGGCAGAACCCGGCGCTGGCCATCTATCCGAAGCCGGAAGTCCGGAGCGTGCTGGAGCGCACGCTCGGCGTGCCGATTTTCCAGGAACAGGTGATGCAGCTCGCCGTCGTCGCGGCAGGATTCACTCCAGGTGAAAGCGACCAGTTGCGGCGCTCGATGGCCGCGTGGAAGCGCAAGGGCGGGCTCGAGCACCTCGAGCGGCGATTGCTCGACGGCATGCGCGCCAACGGTTACGACGATCAATTCGCCAGGCAGATCTACCAGCAGATTCTCGGCTTCGGCGAGTACGGCTTTCCCGAATCGCACGCGGCGAGCTTTGCGCTGCTGGTTTACGTGTCGTCCTGGCTCAAATGCTATGAGCCCGCCGCCTTCACCTGTGCACTGTTGAATTCGCAGCCGATGGGATTCTATTCGCCGTCGCAACTGACGCAGGACCTGCGCCGGCATGGCGGAACCATCCTGCCGGCCGATGCCTGCATCAGCGAGTGGGAATGCACGTTGGAGACGACGGGCGAAGCGCAACCGCTGCCGGACATCGGGATGGGACCGGCTGCGCCAGGTTCTCCGCAGCCGGCGCTGCGCCTCGGCCTGTGCCTGGTCAAGGGCCTGTCGGAAGCCGGCGGCAAGCGGATTCCCGCGGCGCGCGGGTTCCGACCGTTCGACGATGTCGCCGATCTCGTCCGGCGCGCAGAACTCAACCGTCACGACATCGAAGCCCTGGCCGCGGCGGGGGCACTGGCGCAACTCTCCGGGCATCGCCGGCGCGCGCTGTGGGACGTCAGCGGTATCGAGCGGATGCCGCCGCTGCTGGCCGATGCGTCGATCGCGGAGACAGCGCCGATGCTGACGCCGCCCGATGAGGGAGAGAACATCATTGCCGACTATGCGAGCCTGGGCCTGACGCTCGGCCGGCACCCGCTGGCGCTGCTCCGCCACCGGCTGCAGCGTCAGCGCATGCTGACCGCGGCCGAATTGCAAGCGCTGCCGCATGGCCGGGCCACCCGCGTCACCGGGCTGGTCACGGGTCGTCAGCGGCCGGGCACCGCCAGCGGCGTCACTTTCGTGACCTTGGAGGACGAGACCGGCATGATCAACGTGATCGTCTGGCGCGACCTTGCCGAGCGGCAGCGCAAAGAACTGCTGCGCGCGAATCTGCTGACCGTATACGGCACGCTCGAGCGTGAAGGCGAGGTTGTGCACCTGATCGCGGCGCGATTGCACGATCAGACGGCGCTGCTCGGCAAGCTGACCGCCCGCTCGCGCGATTTTCACTGAGGGCGTGCTATTCCGACAGTCCGAAG
>Ga0268264_10003709_pt1 | contig 13121 bp, 10 predicted proteins | sample KBSSwiS32_FD_190357 | JGI IMG/M metagenome (GOLD analysis project Ga0268264, IMG submission 190357) | Switchgrass rhizosphere microbial communities from Kellogg Biological Station, Michigan, USA - KBS Switchgrass S3-2 (SPAdes) (version 2) | ecosystem: Host-associated > Plants > Roots >...
CGCGGTCGAAAGGAATATCGCGACCCCGTCGCACGGATCGCCGATCGTGCTGGACAGGCGCGAAAAGCTGTCCTGGTCGTTGATGTCCACCGGCACATAGTGAACGCGCTTCAGGAACCGGTCGGCGACGGCCTGGTCGAAAAAGCCCTGCGGCAGATATTGCTGCAATGCCTCAACCGCGCGCCCGCGGTACGCATCGTCGTCGAGCACCGTTCGAGCCGTGCCGATGATCCGGAGGTCGGTGGGAAGAAGCCCATCCGAATCAAGGCTGTAGAGCGACGGTAGGAGCATGCGCCGGGCGAGATCGCCGGTCGCCCCGAACAGCAGGAGTGTCGAAGCCTTTACGGTCACGGCGCAGGCGTTAGCCGCTTCAACGGGCAAACGTAAACCATGGCGCTAACCGCGGATACGTATGCGTGCGCCACATCTTCCGCTATTCATCGGCTTTGAACGATGGTGACCCGCGTTGGGAACTAACCGGCACCCATGCGATCAGGAAATGACATCATGGCCAAGACGCAAATCCTTGGATGCACCGCCCTCTCGCTCTTGTGCGTGAGCTGCGCGCAATCCGCCCCTCCGGGCGCGCCCACACAGATCCCAGAGCTGGCCGGACGAACCGCCGGACCGCCACAGAGCTGCGTGAGAATCGCGACAAACGCTTCCATGCGGATCACGGAATCGCACAACCTGATCTACAGCGACGGATCGACCGTTTGGCTGAATTCCAACACCTGCCCCGCCGTAACCGATGCAGACCTCCTCGTCCTGGAGCCGACCGTATCGCAACATTGCCGCGGCGACATTGTGAAGACCATCGACCGATACAGCGGCATTCCCGGCCCATCGTGCGTCATGGGAGACTTTATTCCCTATCGCCGCCCGCCGCGTTAGACGCCGGTCGCCGCGAAGGTGCGCCCATCGGGGTCGAGATCGCGCAGGTCGCGGCCCCGAGTCTCCTTGCCGAACCAGGCGACGAGAATCAGCGCAGCTATCGTCGGCACGATGATGACAAGCGAAACGACGTCGAGCGCCGGAACCAGCGCCAGGATGGCCAGGAATTGCGCAAACATCCCGCCGGCTTTTGTACAGGCTGCGACGGTGCCCGTTGTCCGGCCGCGGATGCGCAGCGGGAAGCTCTCTGCCGCATAGGGCAGAAGCATGGCGATCAGCGCATTGGTCCCAACGATGAGGAGTGCGACCGGCAGCACCGGGCTGCCGCTGCCGGTGAATTCGAGTTGTAGGACGCCGACCAAGCCGAGAACCGTGATTGCGATCGAGCCGACGACCGACCATTTGCTGCTCCAGCGGCTGTAGGCGATCGCGACGACGAAGATCGTAGGAAACGCGATGAGCGCCGATTCGGCGAGGAGCTTGCTCGACACGGCCACGCTGTAGCCCTTGGCGACCAGGTCGGTCGGAAGCCACAGCAACAGGCCGAAATTGATGAGTCCATAGCAAATTGCCGCGAGACTGAGCGCGAACAGCTTGCCGAAGAAGGCGCGCCCGGTCAGCGCCACGGACGGCCCCGCAGTACGCGCCAAGTCCTCCGCGTGGGTCGTGGTTCGAGCTTTCGAGCCGAAGCGCTCCATGACCTGGCGCGCCTCATCTCTCCGGCCCCTCGCCAGCAGGAATTTGGCCGATTCCGGAATGAATGCGCCGAGCAGGACCAGCGACAGGCCCGTCGGGAGATTGAGCAGCCACAAGATCCGCCAGCCGAAGCTCGGCTGGAGCAGCGCCGAAAAGCCGCTGGCCGCGAAATAGCCACCGACGGCTCCGAGCCCGCCAACAAGCACCAACGCCCAGCCGCGGTGCTTGCTCGGCATCATCTCGGCGAGGAGCGCATAGGTCACCGGAAGCATTCCGCCGGCTGCCGCGCCCATCATGAAGCACATTCCGACATTCCAGTAGAGCGAAGGCATGGCTCCGCAGATGGACGTCCCAACGAACATCACGGCCGACAACAGGATCGACGCCTTACGTCCGTACACGTCCGCGATGATGCCCCAGACGATCGAGCCAACCACCGTTCCGGTCAACGCGAAGAACGGCACCAACGACGCGCTGGACTTGGGCACATGATATTCTTTCACCATTCCGGGGATGGTGAAGCCAAGGCTGGCCGGCTTCATGATGTCGATGATGAGCGCGATCACTAGAACCGCCATCAGCGTCCAGTGAGCCCGGCTGAGCGGCGCATCCTCAGGCGGTGTGACGACAATGTCCTGGGATACAGCGAGCTGCTTCGCGATGTCCTTTGGGAGCAGCCCGTAGGCAGCAATTCCCACTCCGGACACAATCGCGATCATCCCCGCGATCATGTCCCAGCCGATGGGCATACCGTAGAGCTGGAAATGGGACATCCGCCCCATCAGGAACATCGGCGCGTGCAACAGCACGCCGACCGTCACAGCGACCACTCCGAGGGCGAAAGCCCACAGGCCGCGACGGTCGGAAAGAGTGCTGGTGCTGATCATTGCCGGCGCGCCATACCGACGCTTGTCGAGCTAGGCGACCCCGTTTGTCGAAAGCGGCCGGGTCGACTGTCTTCGAGCTTTCACACTCAGGTTGCAAAACCAAATGAAATGCTCAAATGCCGCCGCCGGGCCAAACGGGGGCGAGCCACGGACGGATTTGACAACGGAGCCAACCCCTCTCTTGCGCCACCTCAGCACGCACCTTGCCATCATCCTTGGAGCAGGCCTGCTGGCCGCTTGCGGCAATAGCGACGCTCAGGGCGGATCGAAGGGCGGCGGACGCGGTGGGCCTGGCGGTCCGCAAACGGTCGGTTTCGTCGTCGTCCAGCAAGGCAGCGCACCGATCGAGCAAGAGCTGCCCGGCCGCGTTGCCGCTTATCAAGTGTCGGAAGTGCGGCCCCAGGTCTCGGGGGTCGTCCTTCGGCGGATGTTCCGCGAAGGCTCGGTCGTGAGCCAGGGCCAGACGCTCTACCAGATCGACCCGAGCATCTATTCGGCACAGGCCGCGCAGGCGGCCGCGAACCTGCAGAGCGCCCGCGCCAGCGCTCAGGCGGCCCGGACCCGCGCCGCGCGCTATAAGCCGCTCGCCGACATGGAGGCCGTCTCCAAGCAGGACTACACCGACGCGCTCGCCCAGGCGCGCCAGGCCGAAGCCTCGGTCGCTCAGAATAACGCCGCGCTGAGGGCCGCGCAGGTCAATGTCCGATTTACCCGCGTCCCGGCGCCAATCACGGGTCGCATCGGCCTGTCGAACGTCACCGAAGGCGCTCTGGTCACCGCAAACCAGGCGGACCCGATGACGACGATCACTCGGCTTGATCCGGTCTTTGTCGACATCCAGGAATCCGCCGCCGACCTGCTCGCATTGCGCAAGGCGCTGAGCCAGGGCGGCGCGGTCCCGACGGCCGCGCAAGTGCGCCTCAAGCTCCCCGACGGCAGCGATTATGGCTTCAGCGGCACAGTTGAGTTCAGCCAGGTGCTGGTCGACCAGGCAACCGGAACGGTGACCCTGCGGGCGCGGTTCGCGAACCCCCAGTCGATCCTTCTTCCCGGAATGTTCGTCACGGCCCGCTTCGCCCAGGCAGTCGACACGAGCGCCTTCCTCGTTCCCCAGGCTGGCGTCTCGCGCGATCCGCAAGGCAATGCGACCGTCTGGGTCGTTGGACCCGGCAACAAAGCGGTGCAGCGAGTCGTCGTCGCCGACCGGGCGCAAGGCCCCTACTGGGTCGTGACTCAGGGCCTGGCGCCCGGCGAGAAGATTATCACCCAAGGGACCGCTAACCTGAAGGACGGCGCCCCGATCAAGCCGGTTCCTGCCTCCAGTCCGCAGCGGGTCAAGGCGCCGCCGCCCGACGTCCTCAAGAAAATGAACGCGAACCGGCGCGGCGGCGGCTAGCGCATGTCGAAGATCTTCATCGATCGCCCGATTTTCGCTTGGGTGATCGCGATCATCATCATGTTGATGGGGATCGGGGCGATCGCGGCCCTCCCCGTCGCTCAATATCCGGACGTCGCGCCGACGCAGATCAACATCCGCGCGACTTATCCCGGAGCATCGGCGGCGACGCTCGAAAGCAGCGTGACCCAGATCCTGGAACAGCAGCTGACGGGGATTGACGGGCTGCTCTATTTTCAATCGTCGTCGACCGCCCGAGGGCAGGTCAACATCAGCGTTATCCTTGCCAAGGGCATCGACCCCGACATCGCGCAGGTCCAGGTCCAAAACGCCATCCAGGCGGCGATTTCGCGGCTGCCGCAACAGGTCCAGCAGCAGGGCGTGCGCGTGAGCAAAGGTTCACCCGACCTCCTGCTGATCGTCGGAATCTACGACGAAACCGACAGGAGCACGAACTTCGACGTTTCCGACTGGCTGACGACCAACATGCAGGACGAGCTGTCGCGCATTCCGGGTGTGGGCGACGTCAACGTCTTCGGCTCATCCTATGCGATGCGCATCTGGCTCGACCCGCACAAACTCTCGAGCTTCAACCTGATGCCGAGCGACGTCGTCACGGCGATCCAGAACCAGAATACGGAAGTCGCCGCCGGCGAGGTTGGTGGGCTGCCTCAACCCGAAGGGCAGATGCTGAACGCGACCGTCACTGCTCAGTCACGCTTCCAGACGCCCGAGCAGTTCCGCAACATCATCGTCAAAGCCGACCCGACCGGTGCGCGAGTGCTGCTCAGCGATGTCGCCCGAGTCGAGCTCGGGGCCGACAATTATTCCGCAAGGATCCGCGCCAACGGCCATCCCGGAGCAGGCATCGGAATCTCGCTCGAGCCCGGTGCCAACGCGCTCCGCACCGCCCAGCTGGTCAAGGCGAAGGTCACGGAGATCGCGCCGCGCATGCCGGCCGGATACAATTATGCCTACGCCAACGACACCAGCGATTTCATCAAGCTTTCGATCTACGAGGTTCTGAAGACCCTGATCGAGGCGATCATCCTCGTCGTCCTCGTCATCTTCATTTTCCTCCAGAGCTGGCGAGCGACCCTTATTCCCTTCATCGCGGTGCCGGTCGTGCTGCTTGGGACCTTCGCGATCCTCTACGCGCTCGGTTTTTCGATCAACACGATGACCCTGTTCGGGCTGGTGCTCGCGACCGGCCTGCTCGTCGACGACGCCATCGTCGTGGTCGAGAACGTCGAACGGCTGATGCACGAAAATCCCGGAATGACCCCGCGCGAGGCCACCATCGAATCGATGGGGCAAATCCAGATGGCCCTGATCGGCATCGCTTTGTCCCTTTCGGCCGTCTTCCTGCCGATGGTGTTTTTCGGCGGATCGACCGGGGTCATTTACCGGCAGTTTTCGGCAACCATCGTATCGGCGATGGTCCTGTCGATCTTCATCGCCCTGACGTTGAGTCCGGCCATCGCCGCCAACCTGCTGAGGCGTACCCATGCGACCGTCGAGGAGACCTGGGTCGGCCGACGGGCACCGCGGGTCGCGCACGCCGTCGAACGGAGCCGCCTCAAGTTCAACGAAAGCTTCGACCGGCTGGTCCACTGGTACGTCGGGACCGTAAGCCGGGTTGTCGATCGCAAGTGGCTGTTCCTCGCCATTTACGGCGGGATCTGCGCGCTGCTGATCCTGTTGTTCTTCCGGCTCCCGACGGGGTTCCTGCCGACCGAAGATCAGGGCGCAGCCTTCATCCAGTTCCGCCTGCCAGCCGGCGCGACCCAGATTCGTACCATTGAGACGCAACGGGCCATCGAAAGCTATTTCCTGCGTGGCCCGGAAAAGAAGAATGTGAAAGCCTACTTTACGGTAGCGGGCGGCGGACAGGGCGCGGCCGGCCAGAATACGGGCCAGTCGTTCATCAACCTTGCCGATTACGACAAGAGAAAGAGCAGCAAGGATTCGGCGGATTCAATCGTCGCGCGCGCATCGGGCGCCTTTCGCGGGCTTCGCGACGCCCAGGTCTTCGCGCTCGTTCCAGGAGCGATCCGCGGGCTCGGCCAGTCGAGCGGCTTCACATTGGAGATCCAGAACACGGGTGGCATGACGCCGGAGCAATTCGCGGCTGCTCGGGACAGGCTTCTCGCTGCCGCCAGTTCAGAACCGTCGCTCGCGTCCGTCCGGCTTAGCGAGCTGCCCGACGTCGCCAGCCTTAAGGTTGACATCAACCAACAGCGGCTCGCCGCGCTTGGGCTGAATTCCGGCGACGTAAACAGCACGATCTCGACAGCCTGGGGCGGGCGCTACGTCAACGACTTCATCGACCGCGGCCGGGTGAAGCGCGTCTATGTCCAGGGTGACGCCTCCTACCGTGCCAATCCCGACAACATTGGCCAATGGTTCGTTCGCAACAACCAGAGCGAGATGGTGCCCTTCTCTTCCTTCTCGCAGAGCGAATGGATGACAACGCCGACCAGCCTGTCGCGCTTCAATGGCTATTCGTCCTTCGAGTTTTCGGGACAAGGCGCTCCGGGAGTGAGCTCCGGCCAGGCCATGACCACCATCGAGAAGCTGGCCTCGCAGATCCCCGGGATCAGTGTCGCCTGGGCCGGCCAGTCCTATCAGGAGCGGCTGTCGTCGGGCCAGGCGCCGATCCTTTACGCCGTCGCCTTGATCGTCGTCTTCCTGTGCCTTGCCGCACTTTACGAAAGCTGGTCGATCCCGGTCGCGGTGCTGCTCGTCATCCCGCTCGGCCTTGTCGGTTCGATCTTCTTCGTGACCCTGCGCGGGCTGCAAAACGACGTCTATCTGCAGGTCGGTCTGATCACGACGATGGGACTCAGCGCCAAGAATGCGATCCTGATGGTGGAATTCGCCGAGCGAGCCGAACGCGAAGGCAAGCGCGTGATCGACGCGGCAATCGAGGCGGCGCGGATCCGTCTCCGCCCGATCCTGATGACAAGCTTTGCCTTCATCTTCGGAGTGCTGCCCCTTGCCCTCTCCACGGGCGCCGGGGCGAATAGCCGGATCGCAATCGGCACCGCCGTCGTCGGCGGAATGCTGACCGCCACGATCCTCGCGATCTTCTACATTCCCTTATTCTTCGTGCTCGTTCGCCGAAGCGTTCGTGATGGACTGGCCAGGCTGAGGACCCGGATGGAGCGGCGGCGGGAGGCGAGCGCGTGATGCGCTTCGCCGCAGCGCTGGCAGTACTGGCGACGAGCTGCGTGTCACTGGAGCCGCATTATGCGCGTCCGGACCCCGCGATCCCGGCGTCGTGGCCGACCGGGGACTCCTATCTGCGGCAGAGTGAAGCGACGCTCCCTGCCGTCACATATCGCGATATCTTCCGCGACCCGCGGCTCCAGACGCTGATCGACCAAGGGCTCACCAACAACCGCGACCTGATGGTCGCGGCCGCGAACATCGCCGCCGCGCGGGCGCAATATCGCATCCAACGCGCCAACCAGTTCCCGACCGTCAATGCGGCCGCCGGCGTCACTGCGACCGGCGACAAGAGCTCGACGGTCGATGCGGACTACCAGGCCGGTCTCAGCATTCCCTCCTTCGAGCTCGACCTGTTCGGGCGACTGCGCTCGCTCAGCCACGTCCAGCTCCAGAAATATTTCGCGACCGAGGCGGCGGCGCGCTCGACCCGGCTTGCCCTGGTTTCCGACATCGCCCGCGCCTGGCTCACTTATGCATCCGATTCGAGCCTGCTGCTCATTTCACGGCAAACCGCCGCGAATGCCGAAAAGAGCGTCCGCCTGACCAACGCGCGCCTCCAAGGCGGAATCGCTCCGCGCACCGACCTTCGCCAGGCCGAGGAGGTCCTCACAGCAGCGCAAGCCGACCTTGCCCGGCAGAGGACGGCCCTCGCCCAGGACGTGAACCTGCTGCAGCTGCTGGTCGGGGCTCCGATCGACGCCAAATTGCTTCCGAGCTCGATCGACGAAACCGCGCCTACGGTCGCCGAACTTCCGGCCGGCCTCGATTCCTACGTCCTGCTGCGCCGCCCGGACGTGCTTGAGGCCGAATATCAGCTCCGCGCTGCGAACGCCCAGATCGGCGCGGCGCGAGCGGCATTGTTTCCGCGCATATCGCTGACCGGCCTGCTCGGATTCGCGAGCGGCGCGCTCACCAAGCTGTTCACGGGCGGCGCGTTCGGTTGGCAGGCGTCAGCCGATGCGACCTACACGATCTTCAACGCCGGCGCCGGGCGCGCCAATGTCCGGCTAACCGAGGCGCAGCGCGCAGCCGCGATCGCGACCTATCAGAAGGCAATCCAGACCGCGTTTCGAGAGGTCTCGGACGCCCTGGCCCGGCGCGGCACCATCGAAGATGAGCTTTCGGCCCGGCAGCGGCAGCAAGCCGCGGCCGCCGACGTCTATCTACTCACCGAGGCCCGCTACAAGAACGGCATCGACAGCTTCTTGAACAGTCTCGATGCGCAGCGATCTTATTATTCGGCGCAGCAAATCATGGTGCAGGCCAAGCTTACGGCTGCCCAGAACCGCGTCGACCTCTATCAGTCACTCGGCGGAGACTCGCTGCTCGAGCCGCCCCCGGCCTGAGCAGCTCAGCTCAGTGGGATGGCAAGCGGATTATGCCGCTCCGGTTTGGGCGTCAGTAACCCGAACTGACCAGCAAAAATCAGGGAAGCGCCGGCGGCGATTGCAATGCCGTAGGGTATTCCCTTGCTTTGGTACTTCTTACCTGAACGGACCCGCGCCAGGCGCACGGTGATATAGATGATCGCCAATATGCCGCCGGCGATGAGCGAGCTCGCCAGCAGCCACACGCCGGCATTGATGTTCACCCAAAGCCCGAGGCACGCCAGCAGCTTGACGTCTCCGCCGCCCATTTTTCCTGCCGCGAACAACGGGGTTCCGGCGGCAAGCAAAACCAGGAACACCACCGCATTTTCCCACAGCGCGAGCGGAAATCCGTTCAATCCCATCGCGATCAGCGCTGTCACGAGGACAAACAGGCAGGTGATGTTGGAGATCTTCAGCCGGACGAAATCCTCGATCGCGGCGCCCATCAGCGCGGCGAAGAGCAATACCACCAGCCACGTTGGTGAATTCGGTATGAGATTCATCGGCTGTTCGCAGCTTTCAAATTGTTTGCCGCCCGGTCGTACCAGCTTCCGCTCGCTTCCAGCGCCTGGGCGAAGGCGGCGACGGCGCGTTGCTTGTCGCCGAGCAGCAGGGCTGCGACTCCGGCATCATTGAGGCGCGCTGCCCACGCCCGGTCATCCTCACCGGGCCTGCGCCTCGGCAAGTCGCTCGCCAATGCCGCGCGCGCAAGCTCCAGATTGTTGGCGATGCGCGAAGACTTCGGGTCTCGCGTGGCGGCTTTCTCGAACCGTTCCGCCGCTTTGGTCCAGTCTCCGCGAAGTAGCTCAGACCAGCCCTGATTGTTGGTGACCTCGGCCTCGTCGGGTGCGAGCTCGGCGGCTTTTGCATAGGCCTTGTCCGCTTGGGTCCAGTCGTGCTGCGTGTCGGCAACGACGCCCCGTGCGTTCCACGCATGCCAGGAGGCATTTGGTAACTTCGTTGCTCGCTCGATCAGCACCGCCGCGGCGGCGACGTTTCCGAGCCTGAGAGCGGCGACTCCGGCACGCTCGGCCAGCATGGTATCGTCCGGAGCGATGGCGAGGAGCTGTTGGTAGCGAACCAACGCTTCGTCATTCTTGCCCTGGGCGAAGGCGAGATCGGCGAGGATCAGGTCAACCTGGGCGCCCTTGACGCCCGCCGCCATCGCCCGGCCGATCATCAGCTGCGCCTGCTCGAGCCGGCCCACGCGAACGGCTTGCTCTATATCGCTCAGCGCCGGAGGCGGCAGAACAGCTGGAGCTGTCGCCGCAACGTCCAGCGCGAGCAGGATCGGTACGATCATCCTCGGGTTAGCACCGCCCTCAACCCGGCGGCATCGCGCCCGAGGACGACGACGAACACCTCGCTCGAATTCGTTGGCTGGGCCCGGAATCCGAACTGGGCCGCAAGACTGCGCCCAAGCATCGGACGCATCGCGGGATAGAACACGATGCTGCGCTCGCGAGTTGCGCTCGCGTCGCCGATCTCGATTTTCCGCCAGCCTCGATCGAGCAAATAACTCCGGTTGCGAGCAGCAAGGCCCTGGACCCGAGCGGCATTGAGCAGCCGGATGTTCGGCCGCGCGGCAGCGGTCGTCACCGGAACCCAGCGGATCGTCAGCTTCTGAGAAGTTCGGGCCACGACCTGGCCGCGCCAAACCGGCCCGCCGCCGGTCAAGAGCGCGACCTCGCCGAGCGACGTCCGCTCCAACCGCGGCGCGAGTTGCGTCTGCAGGCCGGCCACGACATTCACCTTGGCTTGATCGTTCAGGCGCGGTGCCGGGATCATCGTCGGCACCGGTTCGGATGGCATAGCCAACTCCGGCGCAAGCTGTCCGACCGATACGGAATTGAGCCGCGGCGAAAGACCCCCGACCACATTCACCTTTGCCTGATAAGTCAGTCGCGGCCCCGGAATCATCGTCGGTACCGGCTCCGAAGGCGCATTGATGACCGGTGCAAGCTGACCGATCGACACGGGATTGAGCCGCGGCGAAAGGCCTGCGAGCACATTGACCTGGGCCATGTCCGTTAGGCGCGGAGCAGGAATTGGCGTGGCCGGTTGCTCGGCGGCCGGCGCCGGCGCCGGCAGCGCGACGGGCCCGCTTGCAGCCAGCTTCGGCGCAGGAATCGCGACCGACACGGTCTGGGCCGGCGCAAGCGATGCTACCGCGGGCTGCGGCTCGGCCTCGGCCTGATCCAGCGCTGCAGAGGCAGCCGCGATCTGCGCGATTTCGCCGCGAACTTCAGCGGCGGCGTCGGCCTTCCCCTGTTGATCGAGCGCGGCCGCCAGCCTGCCCAGCAGCGCTGTATTGCGTGGTGCGAGCGCGAGCGCGGCCTGGTACTTCGACTCAGCCAGGTCGTAACGTCGCATCGCCTCATAACAGGCCGCCATTCCCGCGAATGCTTCGGCATTGTCGGGATAGTCGCGGGCAACTTTGCGAAATCCTTCGAGTGCAAGTCCAACATTTCCGAGCGCGAGCTGCCCCTTGGCATCGGCCAGCCCATCGGCACCCGGTCTAAGCTTGGACGAAGGATCGGCGATCGGCCTTATCTCGACCCCGTTCGGTGCAGCAGCGCATCCGGCAGCGGCGAAGCTCGCAGCGACCAGTAGACCTTTGACCCCCCCGTTCATGGTCAACCTCCGTGGTGTTGAAGTGCCGGTAGAACAGCCCGAACTACTCGAATCGCCGCCGGTAGCATGAGCACTCCGATCATCACCGGAAGCATGCATCCAACGAGCGGAATAGAAATAAGAACTGGCAAACGGTGCGCCTTCTCCTCGGCCCGCATGCGCCGTTTCTCGCGCATCTCGGACGCGTAGGTGCGCAGCGTCTGCGCTATCGACGAACCGAGCTTGGTCGATTGGATGAGCAAGGTCGCGAAGGCCCGAATCTCGTCGGCTCCAGCCCGGTCTGCCATGCGCCTGAGAGCGTCTTCATGACTCCTGCCGGCGCGAAGTTCAAGCACGACCGCGCCGAATTGCTCGGCGAGGCGCGGATGCGACGTCGTCATTTCCATGCCCACCCGCGAAAACGCCGCTTCGAGGCCCAGTCCCGCCTCGACGCACACGAGCATCAGATCGAGCGCGTCGGGGAAGCCGTTGATCAGATCGCGCTGCCGCCGGTCCGCCTTCGCGCGGACAAACAGATTGGGGATATACAATCCAAGGGCTGCGGCGATGATCAGCGAAAAATAGAGCTTCACGACACTCGGGCTCGAACCGGTCGTCCAGAACAAGGCGAAAACGAGGATCGGCAGGCCGATCACGAGCACAAGGCGGATGAGGGTGTACATCCGGGGAGCGTAGCTGGCCGTAAATCCCGCGCTGGCAAGCCTTTGGCGGAGCGCCTCATCTTTGGAATCGACGAGGCTGAGGCCGGATTTTTCGATCGAATTGACGAGCTTGAGCCAAGCGCTCTCCGCGCGTTCGGACCTGAGCGAGCCCGCGAGCGGAGTGTCTCCCCCGGCCCGAGGCCCGTTTTCAAGTAGCCGCCGGCGAGTCAGCTGCCTTGCGTTGATTACCTGCGCGACGAAATAAGCAACAACTGCGACCGACGCGAAAAGAAGCGCCAGCAAGAGCAGGCGAAGAACTGGATTTTCGGCAATCAGGTCGAGCATCCCGTTACACCTTCAAGTCGACCATCTTCCGGATCGTGAAGAATCCGGTCAGATACATGGCAAGCAATATTATGAAGCCCGGAACGAACCACGGATCATTCGCAACATCCAGGAAGAAGCCCGGGCTCAGAACGAACAACAAGGTGAACGTGAACAGCGGTAGGATCGTCAATATGACCGCGGTCATCCGGCCCTCGCTGGATAGCGCCCTCACCTTCATGAACATCGATTGGCGCTCCCGGATCACCTTGGTTAGATTTTCGAGGATCTCCGCGAGGTTGCCTCCGGTCTCGTTCTGCACCGAGAGCGAGACGACAAACATGCGCATGTCCTCAAGGTCCCAGCGCTCAGCCATGGTCTGAAGTGCATCGCGAAGCTCGGCGCCATAGGTGACTTCGTCGACGACCAGGCCGAACTGAGTCCCGATCGGGTCAGGCATTTCGACGGTCAGCAGGTCGAGCGCGGCGGCGATCGGGTGGCCGGCACGAAGCCCGCGAACGAACACGTCGAGCGCGACCGGGAATTGCTCCTGCATCTTTTTGCGGGTGCGCGTGGCTTTGAAATTCAGGAACATCAGCGGAAGCGCCGCGCCGATTGCGCCGGCAAAGGCCGCGCTGATCAGCAACCGCCCAAAGCTGACACCCATTCCGGCGGAGACCATGAACACGAGCAGCAGGAAGAAGATTGCCAACGGTGCGATCAGGATCGCCAGCATCAGCTGGCCGGTCGGGAGGGTCAGCTGCGCCTGCATCAGCATTCGCTCGAACTTACGGGCCCAACGATCGAGCATTGGCGGCAGGCCCTGAGGCACCAACGAACCCGCTCTGCGCAGAAGGTTCATCGTCTCGCCGCGGGTTCGGCCTTTGCCGATCATCTTCAACCGGAGGTTGATCGCTCTGCCCTCGGCACGGCTGCTCGCCAGCCACCGGACGAGCACTTCTGCGGCAAGCACGACCGCTCCGAAGATGCAGACCAGGGCCAGTGCGCGGAGCCAGATAGGGTTCATCAGTCGAACTTCGCATCA
>Ga0268264_10003710_pt1 | contig 13120 bp, 15 predicted proteins | sample KBSSwiS32_FD_190357 | JGI IMG/M metagenome (GOLD analysis project Ga0268264, IMG submission 190357) | Switchgrass rhizosphere microbial communities from Kellogg Biological Station, Michigan, USA - KBS Switchgrass S3-2 (SPAdes) (version 2) | ecosystem: Host-associated > Plants > Roots >...
CATGCCATGCTGGCCGCGCACGCGACCTACAGCCCCAAGCCACGAAACTTCAATCGAAATCGGGGCCGGTCGCGCACCCGCAGGACCCGAGAGTCTGCGAGTATGTCCCTAGGCACAAACCTTTAAGGGCCACAGCGGTGGAGCACGTTTCCAATCTCATTCTGATCGATAGCGACATGCGCCGCCGGGCTGCCATCAGCCATGCCCTTGCTGCCGCGAGCATCCATGTGGAGCCGTTCGAGAACATCGCCGAACTCGCCATGGCATGGCCACGATCGGGTGTGGTGATGATCCACGACGAGGCGGGAACCGTGGCGGACCTGATCGAGAAGATGGCCACGCATGCCGAGTGGTACCCGATCATCGCCTTCAGTGAAAACCCGGCGGCGAACCGCATCGTCCAGGCCGTGCTGGACGGTGCCATCGACTACGTCTCCTGGCCGATCACCGCCCAGGAACTGAACGCCACGCTAGCGCACGCCATCGAGAAGGCGGAGGCGTCGGGCAACAGCAAGCTGCGCGAAGTGATGGCCAAGGCCCGGCTCGACCGCCTGACCAAGCGCGAGCGCGAAGTGCTCGACGGCGTCGCCAGCGGCCTGTCGAACCGCCTCATCGGCGAGAAGCTGGCGATCAGCCCGCGCACCGTCGAAATCCACCGCGCCAACATGCTGAACAAGCTGGGCGCCAACCACACGTCCGAAGCGATCCGCATCGCGATCGAAGCCTCGCTGGTCAACTGATCGCGCCTGAACGGCGCCGAGGTGTGCGTCGGCGCGAAATGGTGGCGGTGACGGCTCGCATTGGGATCGATGACGCGAGGTTTTGCGCCAATCCTCTGTTAGCCCGTAAAGAGAGTACCCCCAAATGCACCCCCAAAGGTCGCAGTTGAGGACTACTCGGAACGGCTGCCGCTCCTCCGTGATGTTCAATAGCTCCGAAAACATCAACACAGCTGGCGCACGCCGAGCCGCAGGCACGACTTCCGCCTCCAACTTTGTTTCTGAGCTCGGCGCAAGTCAGACCGTCCGCTCAGTTGCGCAAGACGTGGCCTGCCTACCTCTGATAACGCGCGTTCATGACCGCGAATCATCTCAAGTCGATTGCTACGAACGCGCTTTTCTGCACAGCGACTATGTTGTCTCCGCAAACAGTCGCCGCACAACCTATGGGAGTCGTAAGCAGCCCTGCTCCGACCGGCATCGTCGAGACAGCCACAGCGCGTCTCGCCGTCGAGTTTCGGTTGATACAGGGTAGCGCCGTCTTGCTCGTGTCGGATGCGGACGGAAAGCTACCAGGAACTACCTTCTTCTATATCAACAGTCCGGATGATGCGCTCCGGTTTCTAGCCGATCCAAGATACAGTTTTCTATGGAAGGCGCTGACCGACTGGGCTGGCGAAGATCTTGGGAAGCTCCGAGACCGCTATCTCCTGATGAATCGTAAAGCTATGGAGGAAGATGCCCCCGGCAGTGCCCGCAACACAGCGGAGTCCTCAACCGGCCCAAGCACCCGAGCGGTTCTGCAATACGCTAGTGCGCTGGCAGACACTGGCAACATCGACGCGGCTAGAAAGCTCCTACTTTCGCAACTTCCTGGTATGAACCTTGCCTCGAACGATGGACGTTCAGACTGGGTCCTTGTTCGGATCAGGCTCGCGCAGCTGCTGGCTAGATCCGGACGACAAACCGAAGCACTCGAGACACTCGCGGCAGCTCCCGAGGAAGTTCGGGCGAGTGGCTATGCGCTTAATATGGACGTGAACAGAGCCGCTATTTTAGCAGAGACTGGACACTACGCAGAGGCCCTGCAGGCTATCGATGCGGGTCAAGGGTCATTCAAGGCATACAAGAGGCCCAAAGGCGAACGTGGCGCGAGGGTAAGTGGGAGTGAGCGCCAGTTCGCCTGGATACGCGCCTGCGCGCTACATGGGCTAGGGCGCGAGCAAGAGGCGCAGGAACTGATCAAAAGTATCGACCAGTCCCACCCTCGCCCGGATGTCTTCGTTGTCCAGCCAAACGTTTTGGTGCTGACGCGAGCGTATGCCTGCATGGGAGACCACATGAGGTACTCGGATGCGCTGCTCGCTGAATTTGCAAGCAGGCAACCGATAATCGGATCGACGATCATCGTTCAACCGGCGTACGTCGGGTCGGGATCGAAAGCGGCCTTCGTGAAAGAGCTTCACGACGACCCTCGGATTAAAGCGCTCGCGCCTAAGCAGGTTCGTATTCTGCCGCCTGAGCTGGGCCCCGCTCTTAATCACTGGCAGCGTGGCAATGGCGAATGACTGAGCAGCGCTCATCCGACCAGCGCCGAGCGCTTGCCTGCTAATGGCAGATCATGCGACGTTGGTTGAGCGCTCCCGCTTTGGCAGAGCCCTCCACGCGGCAAGCCTGTCGGCGTTCGCAGGATCGGCGATCGCTGCGGTCCTAATGTGCGGCGTGATGGTCCTCGACGGGTCACAGGTGCGCTCGGCAACGGATGCAGCGTTCCTGCCGATCGCCGCTTTCATCGCCGGGCTGCTCGGCCTCATTGTTGCTTTGCCCGCGTCACTTCTAATCGGTGCGCCCCTGCTCTGGGCTGCGGGTTCAGCTATGCAGGTGCGACCGCGGCGATATGCACTCCTTCTCAGTCTCGTTGGCGCTTTGGTTGGTTGGGCCGCATACGAGCCGTTCTTCAGCGGAGACATTGGCGCCATCTCAGGACCTGCGCGATATGCTTGTCCGCTGTTCGGCGCAGTGGTTGCGGGATTGCACCCGATCATTCTCGCATGGATAGGTCGAGGCAATCCGATCCGCCTTCAAGGCCCATCACCGCTCGCCAAACACACGGTCACCCGCTGAACAAGACAGAACCGCTGCGCTCAACGAGCTAGAAGATCGCTCCTTCAGGTGCCGGGATCTGCGCCCATCGCTCGGACCCCACCTTTCCGAGCCATCATGCATAAACAACAGGCACAAGCGGTGGGGTCAAAGGCTCTCGCTGTCTTGATTGATTTTTTACAGCAGGCCAACAAGGACGCATGATCTCACCCGGGGAATGGACTCTAGAAACGCTCGCATCGTTGCGAGAAACGGATGAGCTCGAAGTCAAGTCGGCCGCGGGGCGGGATGGACGCGGCGAGCTGCCTAAAGATTTCTGGCCGACGTACGGCGCCTTTGCGAACGGCAGTGGTGGATACATTGCATTGGGGGTGCGGGAGAAGGCGGGGTCCTTTACGGTTGATGTCGGTATCGTTGATCCCGCGAAGGTCACCAGCCAGATTTTCGATCAAGCTAACAATCCTCAGAAGGTTAGCTTCAACCTTCTAGGCTCGGAGGATGTTGAGGAAGTCCGTATCAATCACCGGACAATTGTCATCGTCCGAGTGCCTCCAGCCTCGCGCCGACATAAGCCCGTCTACATTGATGGTAATCCTCTCACCGGCACGTACCGACGCGTGCACGATGGCGACCGTCGGTGCGATGTTGAAACGGTCAAGCGAATGCTGGCCGAACAGACAGAAGACTCGAGGGACGATCGAGTTTTGAAGGGCTTTGGGCTGGGTGATCTCAGCATGGAAAGCGTTGAAGTATACCGTCGCATGCTTCGAGATGCGTCTCCGCTGCATCCGTTCCTTGAACAGCCAGCGGCTGATTTCCTTAGGAGTGTTCGTGCTTGGAGAACCGATCGAGAGACTGGGGATCAAGGCCTTACCGTTGCAGGGCTGCTCATGTTCGGAACTTCAGAAGCGATCCGGGACGAGTTTCCGAACTATACCCTCGACTATCAGGAGCGGGACGAACCAAGGGCGGCCCGCTGGGTAGACCGACTTACCAATGACGGCACATGGTCAGGTAACGTCTTCGACTTCTATCGGAATGTCTGGCGTAAGCTCGTCGCGGGCCTTAAGATGCCGTTCCAACTAGTTGGGGCTCAGCGACACGCAGAAACATCGGCACATGTCGCGCTCCGCGAAGCTCTCGTAAACTCGCTGGTTCATGCAGATTTTACGGGCCGAGCCAGCATTCTAATTGTGAGACGCCCTGACATGTTCGGCTTCCGCAATCCAGGCGGTATGCGGGTGCCAATCGAGATGGCGGTACGTGGCGGGGAGAGCGACGGCCGCAACCGTACTTTGCAGCAGATGTTCCTAATGATCGGCGCCGGCGAGCGCGCAGGCTCGGGCGTTCCTAAAATCCATAAGGGTTGGCGGGAGCAGCATTGGAGACCGCCTGCGCTGTACGAGCAGCAATCTCCATCGGAGCAGACCCTCCTCGAGCTGCGGATGGAAGATCTTCTGCCGGACGGAGTGGTTCAATCCCTTCGAAAAAGATTTGGCCATTCATTCGAGGCCCTGTCACCGGATGAGCGCGTGGTGCTTGCGACAGCTGCGCTAGAGACGACAGTGTCCCACTCTCGCGCGATGACTTTGTGCGAAATGCATCCGGTTGACATGACCAAGCTTTTGCAGAGCTTGGTGCAAGGAGATTTCCTGATAAAAGTAGGGCAGGGGCGAGGAACCCGCTACCACTTGCCAGGGGCGCAACTCGCCGATCCGGATATGGCGTTTACCGCAGGTCAACTGGCCCTTCCGAACCTTCAACCTTCGGAGCTTATGGATGAACCTTCGGACCTGAGCGACGAACCTTCGGACCTGAGGTCCGGTGGTTCGAAGGGTTCTATCATTGCTGGGCCAGGTAGGCTGGTTCCCGGGCTCACAATGCCGGTGATCGATGACCTAGAAGAACTTAGCCAAGAGCACGCGGCCAGCTTAAGGCACCTCGCGTCCGAGGCAACCGAGACGCGCGTCCCAAAGGCTCAGATGGAGGGCGTTCTCGTGGCCCTGTGCGCCGAGCGTTACATAACGCTGAAGGTGCTGGCGCAGCTTTTAAACAGGTCTGAAGATTACCTCCGCCAAGGGTATTTGAATCCACTTGTTCGTCAGGCGCGGCTCCGACTCGCGTTCCCGCAAGCACCAAACGATCCACGCCAGGCATACTCATCGAGCGACCTATCGTGACTTCGCAAGCCGCCTATGCCGGTCAACAAGCTCACTCCACCAGCAACGCCTGCGCCAGTTCGCCTAGCGGCACCGGCACATTGGTCGACACGTAGCCCACATTCCGCGCTCGCCGCTGCCCATGCCGCTCGATCCACTGTCGCCCGTTCAGCCTCCAGGCACGCTGTAGGAGCGCCACAGGCAGTAGGTAGCATCGACGTGAGGGTGCGAAGGCGTAGGCAATGAAGTCGCGCGCCAGCGGCTTTTGCACCCAGCCGGGCTTACGCCGCTCCTCGTCACTCCACTGCTCCAGCAGGATGTCGGGCCAGTCGTTCATGCGTACCTTCTTGTCCACGGTGTAGGTCCGACCACAGGCCAGCGTGATCACGCGATCGATGCCGCCCCGCTGGGCTCAGCCTTCGTCCCGCACCGACACGGCGCTGATCAGCGTGGGGAACGCCTTGCGGTATATGTCCATCCACCAGAGCGCGTCCGTGAAGGTGTTGGAAAGCGCCAGGCTGGTGTGGAAGTCGTGTGGCGGCGGCTCCAACGCCAAACGCCCTCCCCATCGCGCTGGTGCCGCATGCCTTGGCTAGCTCGCCTTCCCACCAAGCCAAGCGCTCTGGAGCAATGGCGCAACCCATGTAGCATTTGTCGCAGTGATGCTCGCAAGCTGGCTTGCGAAGACTCAACGTATCCGGTCGATCCGGCTTGTAGTTTGGGCGGGAGGCGATGACATTTGAGAACCTCTCGATCATTGTCATGGCGTGCAAAGGGTAGCTGAAGGGTTGCGGTTCGCCCTCGATCTTCTGTTCGTCGGAGCGTTTGTGTTTGGCGTCGGCCATGATCATGCCTCCCCAAGGAAGCGGCAGTAGTCGGCAACAAGCTGTTCGACGTAGTCCGCTGTGTAGGAGGCTGGTCCGCCTGGCTCCGCCAAAATGTGATCAAGCTTCCAGCGCACCGCGTGCGCATCGGGAGCCGGCATAGCCAGGATCTTGATGATGAGATCGCCGGCTAGATCGATGTTCTCGTCGGTCGCAGAATCGTCTGCCTCAACGGCTTCATAGCGGTTGATCAGGTCGTCCCAACGCTGCCTTGCCTCTGAGGGAGCTGTCAGACGGCCGAAGTCATCGGTGATGATCTGCATGCAGTCAGCGGCGAAACCGCTGTCGTTCCAGGCTTCCTCAGCGTGGATCAGGTCGGCCTTGAACACTGCCGCCGAGACCGTCGGGGCCGGCACAAGCACAAGGTCGCGAATGGCTTGCCAGTAAGGCTTGGTGAACGTCTCGTGCCATGCGTCTTCGGCGGCCTTATCCGCCTCGGTAAGGCTTCTCTCGGCTTGCCTAGCTCGCAGGTCATCCCGCCAGTTCCTCCCGTACAGGCCCTCAAGGCGCATGCGTTCGTATGCGCCAGCCTCGTTTGCCTTCGCCAACGTGCCATAGTCCAAGTCAGCCTGCTGCAAACAATTGGCTGCGAGGAATCGCTTGGTAGCCGCATCCCACACGGGGCATGCTCCTAAGGTGGCCAGAGCCAAGCTGTTGTAAGCGGCGCGCAGCGTGATCTGATCGATGCTCGCCATGGTCAGGCCTCCCAGCCGATACGGGCAAGGTCAGCGGCGATGGCGTCGATCACCGGCACGCCTTCGCCGGCATCGCCATCGAGCATCGCGTCGGAACGGATCACGGCGATCTTCTCCAGCAGTTCGGCTTTCGTCGAGGTCTGCGTGTCGATGAGCCCACGCCAGGCTTTGGCGCGCTGATCGAGTGCCCGCTGCCATTCTTCCTCGCAGAGCTTGAAGGCAGCATCGTCCTTACCGGTCGATTGCCGCTCAGCGTCGTTGTGAGCAACGCGCAGGCCCTCTTCGAGGTCGGACACTTCGCGATAATGCAACAGGGCCTCCGCCCACGAAGGAGTGCGAGCCACACTCGACGCGAGATGATCGGCGACAGCCTTGCGCTCCGACACAGAAAGCTTTGCGAACGCCTCGGCGGCGCGCTCTCCGGTGAATGACAGGGACAGATCGCCTGCTACGAGGGAGACCCGGCCGCCGACGTGGTGGAAGTAGCTCAGCCACTCCTCGGGAAAGAACAGGGGCGAAACATCCGCCTGGGCGAGACGCATCAGATCGCGGCGCAGCAATGCGAGATAGTCAGCGGGCGGTACATCGTCGCGATTGACGATCTCAAACTTGACGAGGAGATCGCGCGCGCTCTGGGCCGTGCAGTTCATCAGATGCCCTTCGGCTGCGTGCATGCCCTCCTTCCACGGTCGCAAGCTGGATGAACCGGCCAGGCGCGAGCTTCTGGATGAGGGCCGCCCAGGCAAGCTCTTGCTCGGGTGGTTTCGATCAGCATGGCATTCTGTCGCATGGCTGCGACACCCAGCGCAGTAGTCAGGTAAACCGCTGCTGCGGCTCACTCGAAACCACCGCGAACGAGCTACACGCGCGGATCGCACGGCGGATTGAAGGCATGTGAAAGCCATTGGGGCCATGCGTCGCGTCGAAGTCGTCACCCACTGGATGATCGCAGGCTTCTTCGGTTTGTCAGGGATGCTAAACGCCTGTGCGCCCTGAGGCACGAACAACATGGCAACGCTGTGGTCCCGTACCGCCTCAATGATCGGGTGCAGGTATTTCGGCGTGCATTCCATGGCGGCGGTTAGGTTGGCGCGCGGGGTGCCAACATTGAGGTTGGGACGTTCGGTCATGCCTCACCCCCTCCACCCCGGAGCCATTGACCGGCTTCGGCAGAGGCTTCGCGCTCCCGCTTGGCCATCTCCACCATCATGCCGCCCAGGCCGACCAGCATGGCAGCGTCCTCAAGAGAAAGACGACCACGATAGTCAGCAAGGAACTGCGCCAGCTGTTGAGTGTGCGTAAGCCAGAAGCCGGACACATCCCAATCGGCGGACAAGCGCGGCTCGTTCAGCATGAGATCGAGGAACACGGCAGCTTCGGGGGTTACGGTGTCAGCCGACATGGGCATTCTCCCCGTCGTTGATCTTGAATTGCGGCACCACCCAGACGGCTTGCATACGTCCAGACACGCCGCGTCGATGCGTGCCGCTGTCGATAATCTTGCCCTCAGCATGGAGCGTGGAGAGACGAGGGCGTGAGTTATATCGCTCTTCCCAGCCGAGCCGATCTGCCACCTCATCGGCGGTAGCGCCGCAGCCGCCCATGGCTGTGATGAGCCGCAAGGCTAGTGCTTCGCGGTTCTTGGCAGCGTCAGTGACCGACGCGGCAGCGTGCCGCGAAGTTTCAGGCGCACCGGCATAGAAGCCGGGAGTATCGGGATAGTCAGCCATGTACTGCCTCCCCGAACGCGATCGACGACAGCAAAGCCGCGCGATTTTTGGAGAGGCCAGAGCGCACGAGATATTGGACCCGAGCTGCAATGGTGTTATCTACGCCGATGTCACCGCCTGCCAGCAAATGACACTCGACGCTCTCGCGCTTTGCCAGCGCGGGGGCGTTTCGATTTCTGGTCATGGCTGATCACGCAGCCTGCTCGACGAGCGCGCGAATACTCGCGGTCTTCACCAGAGTGCGCCGACCGATCTTCACGGTCTGCAGCTTCCCCTGATTGATCAGCTCGTAAACCTTGGTGGGTGACCGAGGCCGGTGACTTTCTTGGTCTCGTTGATGGTGAAGGTAATCGGTTCCATCTGTCGCTCCATTCAATGCTGGCGAATGCCAGCGGGCGACAGCGAACTAATGCTCGAGAACGGGCGTGATCCACCTATTCGATTTCGGTGCGATAGGCCCAGCTGTCGGATCAGGTCAGCGTTGACCCGCTTCATCTCCGGTCTGACCGTAATCGAGTGATAGAGGCGCTCAAGCGTGTCCCGACCTAAGGCTTGCCCTGCCTCACTCTTCAACGCGCCATCAATCCACAGCTTCGCGCGATTATAATAGGTGAGCGCCTTCTCAGCGGCTTTTATCCCTACTCCGAAGTGTCGTTCCGCAGCTTCAAGTGACGCACCTTTCGGCACCCCCCGCTGGCGTTCACCTTCTATCCAGCGCCCTATTTCCATCCACTCGTGACGACTGGCAACGCCAGCAAACCTGTCGCGGGCTTCCTTGTGATTATTAAGTTCGATGCTCGGACCTTCGCCGCCCTGGTTCTCGATCGCATCAGCCAGGCGATCACGTAACATCCGATCCAAGGGCACATCTGAGCGCATCAACTCGGCTAGATCGCCACGCCAATCCAGGGAGGCGCCTTGGAGAGCTAGGTAGGCCCGAAGGGACAAGTTTTTGGGATCGTCGTCAGCCATGATGCAACGCCTGCACTGCTGCCATTCCCGAGGCTTTGCTGAGCGCGCAGTTCACCTCGCGTTCCTCTCGCGTAGCACCACGACTTCTGCACCCATCCGCAACGTGTCGAGGTAGTCGCTCCACCACTGCGCCATCTCGACGCGCTCCTTCCAATGCGCTCCCCGATGATATGCAGCACGCACCCGGTCATCGTCACCGTGAGCCAAAGCGCGCTCGATCGCGTCCGGAGACCACTTGCCGGACTCGTTCAGCAGCGTGCTCGCCATTGCCCGGAACCCATGCGCGGTCATCTCGTCACCCGCAAAGCCCAGCCGACGCAGGCCTGCATTGATGGTGTTCTCGCTCATTGGTCGGGAGCGCGCCCGGACAGACGGGAAGACGTATCCGTTCGGCCCGCTTACCTCGCGAGCCTCGCGCAGAATCTCGATGGACTGTCGCGAAAGCGGCACCTGATGCGGTCGACGCATCTTCATCTTGCCAGCCGGAATGATCCACACACCAGCATCCAGATCGATCTCCGACCATTCGGCATGGCGTAGCTCACCAGGTCGCACGAACACATTGGCCGAGAGCTGCATGGCAAGCTTGGTCAGGCCGAGACCATCGTAGCCGTTGATAGCCCGCAGCAGTTCGCCCGCGCGCTTGGGCTCGATGATCGCGCCATAGTGCTTCGGCTGGGGTGCTGTAAGGGCGCCACGTAGATCACGGCTGGGATCAGACGCCAACTTGGCAGTAGCCACCGCGTACCGGAACACACGCCCGGAGAGTTGCAGCACGCGCCGTGCGGTCTCGTAATTACCCTTGGTCTCGATGCGCCGCAGGACTGCAAGCAAGTCGGAGGCCGCAATCTCGCTGATGGGCATCTTAGCGATCACCGGCCCCATACGCTTGATGTAGTACTCGCTCTTGTCGGCGGTCGACGTGGACAGCCCTTCCCGCTTGCGTTTGTCGATAAATTCCTGCGCCACCTCACCGAAGGTGTTTGCCGCCGACACCTTGGCGCGATGCTTAGCCTGCTGCTTGTCACGTGCCGGGTCCGCGCCGGTGGCCAGAGCCTCCCGCGCCTTGTCCCGCTCCTTACGAGCGGTCGCCAGGCTCACAGCCGGCCAGCCGCCGAGAGATAGCAGCTTCTCCTTGCCCGCTACCCGGAACTTGAGACGCCAGAGCTTACCACCGGCTGGTGTGACCTGCAGGAACAAGCCGCCGGAGTCGCCCATCTTGTAGGGCTTGTCCTTCGGCTTGGCATTGCGGATCGCAACCTCGGTAAGCGCCATATCCTTTCCCGCCTCATGTCCGGCCTGGGGGTACTTTGCGCGGGGGTATTCGACGTACCCCACGACATACCCCCAGATCGGGGTGGCTGCTGGCGAACAACTGCGAAGGCCTAGCGAATGACCTGAGAAGCTATACGGCGGATTTCTGGGGTTTGTCCAGACAGTGGCGAACGCCAGCGAAAGGGTATGTGGTGGGCGGTGACGGGCTCGAACCGCCGACCCTCTCGGTGTAAACGAGATGCTCTACCAACTGAGCTAACCGCCCGGCGCCGCGTGGGGCCGTATATGCTCGGCGCTATGATCGCCCGAGGGCGGTTGGTCAACTGCCGGCGAAAGCGCCGCTCAGGCGAGCAGTGGATTGGGCCCGAGTTCGGCAAAGTAGCGAGCCATCGCGTCGGAGCTGCGTTCGCTCAGCTCGATGAAGGCGCGGCGGCGGTCGGTCTGATCTCCGACGCGCACGAATAGCCCTTGTTCCACCATCTGGCTAATCCAGCGCAGCGCCGTCGTCGCCGGTACGCCCGACGCGATGCACAGCGAGGTGACCGAGACGCGCGTATGTTCGGCGCGCGCGGCGGTCAGGTCGAGGAGCATGTCCCAGGCCGGATCGGCAAACAGCTGCGCATCGAAGTGGCGCGCGCGCAGCTGACGATGGCGCAGGATGCGACGCACCAGGCGCGGATCGGGCAGAGGCGGGCGCACCGCGCGCTGGACCTTCGGCTCGCCCGCCTCGGCCTGAGGCTGGGCGATCTCGCCAGCGGCCGGCAAGGCCAGGGGCGCGAGTGGCGGCATCCCGCTCAGCGGCGAACCCGATGGCGCCAGACGCTCGATCCGACCGGCGATCTGCCCTACCTGTTCGGTCAGGCGCACCAGCAGCAGCCGCTCGTCGTCCGACAGCTCGCGCAGGCGCGCGGACGGGAACTGTGCGAGCACATGGCCCAGAGCGATGACCCGCTCGGCCCGGTCCGGATCGACCAGGATCTGCGCCCCCGACTGGTCGAGGCAGCCGAACACGTCTTCCAGCGCGGCGACACTGGTCGAGACGATCAACCGCGAGCCGCAGCGCGCTGCGCGCATGTCGAGCCGGGTCAAAGCCGCCAGCATCGCCGCGTCGACGACCGGGCAATCGACCATGACCACGTCGCCCAGTGGCCGCGCTTCTCCCGTGACGAGGCCGGCAAGGTCGGCGGTGACGCTCACGCGCAATCCCGCGGCGCCCGCATCCTCGCACAAGCTGGCTCGCAGGTGCGGGCGATCGGCATAGACCGACAAGGTCAGCGGGAGTCCGGCAGGATCGTCCCCGCTCGCATAAGTCCAATCCTGAACGCGGGCGGCACTCTCGGGATAGGTCATCGCGCTCTTCCTTGCAGCCGGTGAGTCGCGAACGATAATAGAACAAATCGGGAATAAGTCAAGAATGGATGAGAACGGTGTCGCAGAAATAGGCTTTGGCGGCTCAGGCCCAGCCGCCCAGCTCCCGCCGGATCAGATGCTCGAGCATGGCCATGCCGGGCTCGCGATCGTTGAGGCAGGCGAGCGTCGCGAAGTCCTGCCCGCCCGCTTCGAGGAACGTGTCGCGTCCGCGGATCGCCAGTTCCTCGAGCGTCTCGAGGCAATCGGCGGCGAAGCCCGGCGCCGCCACGACCATCCGGCGCGTGCCACCGCGCGCCTCGGCGGCGATCGTCGCGTCGGTCGCGGGCTCCAGCCACTTGGCGCGGCCGAAACGCGATTGAAAGGTGGTGTCGATGCGCAGGCTGGGGAAGCGCGGCGCAAGCGCTTCGCCCAGCAGGCGCGCGGTCTTGCGGCACTGGCAGTGGTACGGGTCCCCCAAGTGCAGCGTCCGCTCGGGCATGCCGTGGAACGAGAGCAGCAGCACCTCGGGCACGAAGGACAGCCCGGCGATCTGGGCGCCCAGATCCTGCGCGAGCGCCGCGATATAGGCGGGATCGTCGTAGTAGGGCGGCAGCGTGCGCAAGGCCGGCTGCCAGCGCAGGGAGCCCATCGTCCGGCACACCGCATCCATCACCGAGGCATTGGTGGCGGCCGAGTATTGCGGGTAGAGCGGGGCTACCAGGATGCGGTCGCACCCTTGCGCCTGGAGCGCCTGGAACCGCTCGGCGATGGCGGGCTTGCCGTAGCGCATCGCCCAGTCGACCAGCACGCCGTCGCCCATCCGCTCGCGCAGGGCCCGCGCCTGACGCGCGGTGATCGCGGCGAGCGGCGAGCCCTCAGCCGTCCAGACCTGGCTGTAGGCATGGGCCGACTTGCGCGGCCGCACCCGCAGGATCACGCCGCGCAGAATCGGCTGCCACACGAGCGGCGGTATCTCCACCACCCGTCGGTCGGAGAGGAACTCGGCCAAGTAGCGGCGCACCGCGGCGGGGCTCGCCTCCTGCGGGGTTCCGAGATTGACCAGCAGCACGCCGACCTTGCCGAGCAGCACGCGGGGATGATCGGGCGGTGCGGTCACATGTCCTCCTCGGAAAGCAGCGGCAGCCGGCGAAAGCGCAGACCCGTCGCCGAGAACAACGCATTGGCGACCGCCGGAGCCACCGCGACCGCTCCGATTTCGCCAGGGTCCACCGG
>Ga0268264_10003713_pt1 | contig 13115 bp, 14 predicted proteins | sample KBSSwiS32_FD_190357 | JGI IMG/M metagenome (GOLD analysis project Ga0268264, IMG submission 190357) | Switchgrass rhizosphere microbial communities from Kellogg Biological Station, Michigan, USA - KBS Switchgrass S3-2 (SPAdes) (version 2) | ecosystem: Host-associated > Plants > Roots >...
ATCCTCTGATCCATCGCATCGGTCTCCCGCCAGGGCATCGTGGGGGCCCTCCTTGGGACCCCACTCTGCCCCAACCTGTTACCGATGTCTTGAGGTCGAGGTGTTACCTATGTCCTGAGGCCGGACAGCTTGCTGCGCCCTCTTCGGCAGGCCGGTTCCTGTCAGTCGGAGACGATCGGCAACAACGACGGTAGTTTCGCGACCAGGTCGTGCGGCACCATGATGTTCGAACGGAGGATCTCGTTCTGCCGCGCGACCAGGTCTTCGAGGGTGGTTCGGGCGAGGATGCGCTCGACCGCCGATTTGACCTCCAGGAAGACCTCGCGGATCACGCAGTGGTCGGTGCCCAGCTCGATCGTGCAGGGGAGGGCGAGGATCTGATCGATCGCCGTGGTCTGCCCTTCGAGCGTGACCATGATGTCTTTGATCGAGATCTGCTTCGCCGGCCGGCCGAGGATGTGGCCGCCCTGCGGTCCGCGGTTCGAGTAGATCAGCCGATCTTTCGACAGGAGCGCCAGGATCTGCCGCAGGTAGGGTTCGGGAATTCCCTGGTGCGCCGCGATCTCGCGGCTGGTCACGGCCCCCTCGTCCGCGTGCATCGCGAGATAGAGCATCGCGCGGATTCCATATTCGCCTTTGGTCGAGATCTTCATGCGGGATCCTGTTGAGCTATCCGATCACCAATCTCTCGATAGCTTCTCCGGAGTGTAGCATGCGCCCTCCCTCTACCGGCTCGGAGGTACCCGCGACAAAACGCCCCTCAGATCGCGCAACTCTCCCCTCCGACCTTTGCGATCAAGCCGGAGCGCGGCGGAGAGGCCCGCGGCGAGCGCTCCCTCGCAATCCTCGACCTCGCGGTCGCCGACGTGGATCGCCCGGTCGTTCGAAATCCCCAGGAGGCCCAAGGCGTGGTCGAAGATGCGCCGATCGGGTTTTTCGACCCCGGCATCGCCCGAGGTGACGATCGCGGAGAAATAATCGGCGAGGCCGAGGCCGGCGAGCACCCCCGGCAGGCGCTCGTCCCAATTCGAGATCACCGCGAGCTTGAGCCCGCGGTCGTGAAGCTCGGCGAGCACCTCCTGCACCTCTGGGAACAGCTCCCAGGCGTCCGGGCGGGCGAACCGGGCAAACAGCTCGGCGGCGGCGAAACGCGAAGGGGGCGGGGCCTCCAAGCGCTCGGCGAACCGTTCGACGAAGCGGAGCCACCAGCCGCGGGCGCCCTGCGGGTGCGAGGTGAATCGATCCTGCTCGGGAGTGGCCAGGCAGGCGAGCTCCTGCCAGACCTCGCGCACCAGACGGCGGGCGGCTTCCGCTTCTACCTCGATGCCGTGGCGGCCGAGGATTTCGGAGTAGATCTCACCCAGCCGGGGCGAATGGAAGAGCGTTCCGGTGGCGTCGAAGGTGATCGCTTCTATCTGCGCTCTTCGGGCGGGAAACGTCAGGGTGGCCACCGCCGAACGATACCCGAAGCAAGACCGTGATACCGTGCCTTGCGATGCTCTCCAAGCTCTCTCCCACGCTCCGCGCGGGGTTCGCCCTGCTCGCCTTTTCGGGCTGGCTCGCCGCTCTCTTCTGGGGCGTGTTGTTCGGCGGCGCGATCCATCTGCTGCTGCCGGTCGCGGCGGTTCTCTTTCCCTGGCGTTCGCTGGGGCCGTCGGTCTCGGCATGAGCGACGCGCCGGTCGAAGTGCTCCTCGTACCGGGCCTCTGGAACTCCGGACCCGACCACTGGCAGAGCCATTGGGAGGCGGCGTTCCCGACCTACAAAAGGGTGATCCAGAGCGATTGGGAAACCCCCGCCTGCTCGGCCTGGACCGCGGCGCTCGAAGCGGCGGTGCGCGAGGCCGGCACCGGGGTGGTGCTCGCCGCGCACAGCTTGGGTTGCGCGACCGTCGCCCACTGGGCCACAAAGAAGAGGGAGGGGGGAAGCTCGCCGATCCGCGGTGCCTTGCTGGTCGCTCCGAGCGACGTCGAGTCCGACAACTATCCTCCCGGACCGACCGGCTTTTCGCCGATGCCGCGGGCGCGTCTGCCGTTCCGGAGCATCGTCGTCGCGAGCAGCAACGACGAGTACGTCTCGCTCGAGCGCGCTCACGAGTTTGCCAAGGCTTGGGGGAGCGAGCTGGTCGAGGTGGGGCCGCTGGGCCACCTCAATTCGGCGAGCGCCCTCGGGATGTGGCCCGAGGGCCAGGCGGTGCTCGCCCGGCTGCGCGGCGACGGGCAGCACGGGCGCACTTCGCTTCAAACGTAGGCCCTCACTCGTAGCGCAGGGCTTCGATCGGATCGAGCCGGGCGGCTTTCCGCGCCGGCCAGAGACCGAAGAAGATCCCCACGGCGGCAGAGAACGAAAACGCGAGCGCCACGGCGGCGGGCGCCACCTCGGCGTTCCAGCCGGCGAAACGGCGCACCGCCTCGGCCGCGCCGAAGCCGATCAGGATGCCGATCACCCCGCCGGCCAAGCAAAGCACCAGCGCCTCGATCAAGAACTGCATCAGGATGTCGCGCTTCCTGGCGCCCAGCGCTTTGCGGACCCCGATCTCGCGCGTCCGTTCGGTGACCGAGACGAGCATGATGTTCATGATCCCGATGCCGCCCACCAGAAGCGAGACCAGCGCGATCCCGGCGAGCAGGTAGGAAAACGTCTTGGTCGTCGCTTCGAAAGTCGACATCAGCGTCGACTGGTTGCGGATCGAGAAATCGCTTTGCTGCGCCGGGCGCAGGCGATGCTCGCGGCGCATCACGCCGTCGATCTCGGCGATCGCGGCGTTCATCTCTTTTTCCGAGGTCGCCTGGACGTAGATGGCGTTCACCCGGTCGTCGCCGAAGACGCGGAACTGCGCGGTCGAAAGCGGCAGGTAGAGGCCGTCGTCCGGGCTCGCGAATCCGGCCGATCCCTTCTCGGCAAAGATCCCGATCACCTGGAACGGCACCCCGCCGATCCGCACGGTCTGATCGAGCAGCTCGGGCGAAGTGGTCTGGAGTTTCTCGGCGACCGTGGCGCCGAGCAGCACGACCCGGCGCCTGCCGCGCTCTTCGGCGTCTGAGAACAGGCGGCCGGCGTCGAGCTGGAAGTTCTGGATCGAAAAATAGCTCGGCCAGACGCCCGAAACCTGAAGGTTCGCGTTGGACTCGCCGAATTCGACCTGCACCCGGCGCTGCATTTCAGGGGAAGCGGCGGCGATCGCCCGCGGCGAGCGAAGCAGGGCGCGCGCCTCGTCCGGCCGGAGCCGCGTGTCGCCCCGGTCGACGCCGCCGCGCATCTCCTGCCCGGGCCGGACGGTGAGCACGTTGGTGCCCAGCGTTCGCAGCCGCGCTTCGACCGCGCGCTGCGCCCCTTCGCCCAGGGCGACCATGGTGATCACCGAAGCGATGCCGATGATGATCCCGAGGGCGGTCAGGAACGAGCGGAGCTTGTTCGCGCGGATCGCGGCGAGCGCCACGCGGAGGATCTCGGTGATCAGCATGGCTCGCCCCCCTCAGCGGGGAGGCCCCCCGGGCCGGCCGCCGCCGGAGCTTCCACCGCTCGAACCGCTTGCCCCGCCGCCGAAACCGGTCGACTGGCGCATCCGGTCGCTCATCCGCTGCTGCTGCTGCTGCATCCGGGCGACCGAGATCAGGTAGACCGAATCGCCCGCGGCGACGCCGGAAATCACTTCCGTGAAATCCCAGTCTGAGACGCCGAGCCGCACCGCCCGCGCCTCCGGACCCGCCGCGCCGCGCACGAAGACGAAGCCGGGATGCGACTCCTCCTCTCCCGGGCTCGGCGGGCTCGCCATGGCCGATCGCGCTCGGCCACGACCTTCTCGACCCCCCGGTCCGCGCGACCCGCCGAGCTTGGCGCGCATCGCCGTGGCGTCAAGCCCGAGCATGGTGCCGACCGAGACCAGATCCTTGATTGCCACCACCGCGGAGTTCGGCACGGCTACCACGCCGCGACGTTGGGCGATCGCGACGGCGACCTCCGCGTTCATTCCCGGCTTGAGCAACCCTTCGGGGTTCGCGAGGTTGACCAGCACCGGAAACATCGTGATGTTCTGGTCGACCACCGCCAGCGGCTCGATCTTTTCCACCGTGCCGCGAAAGATGCGGCCCGGGTAGGCCTCGACCGTGACCTCGACCGGCTGCCCCGGGCGCATGCGGCCGATGTCGACCTCGTCGACCAACGCCCGCGCCTGCATGATCGAAAGATCGGCCATCTTGACCAGCGTCGTGCCGCCCGAGACGTTGCCGCTCGCCGAGGTCACGATCTGCCCCTGCTCGACGGTCCGCTCGATGATCGTGCCGGAGATCGGGGCGCGGATCTTCACGTCGCCCAAGCGCTGGCGGGCCAGATCGAGGTTGGTCTGCGCCTTGAGCAGATCCGCCTTCGCGTTCGTGGCGGTGAGGTCCGCGGTCTCGCGATCCTGAGCCGCGACGACGCCCTGATCGAACAGCCGGTTCGCCCGGCGCGCCTGCGCGGCGGTGGTCTCGACCCGGGCCTTCGCCACTTCGAGATCCGCCGTCGCCTGCTCGAACGCGTTGTTCACGTCGCGCGGATCGATCTCGGCGAGCAGCGCCCCCTGGGCCACTTGCTGATTGGTGTCGGCCGCCAACCGTTGCAGCTCGCCCGCCACCCGCGATTTGACCTCGACGATCTTGAGCGGCTGGATCGTCCCCGCCGCCTCGGCCCGGACGTCCAGGTCGCGGGTTTCGACCTTTGCGATCTCCGGCGGCGCCGCGGCGTCCGCCGCGGCTCGGCTCCGGCCCCGGCAGGCGCCCCCGACGAGGAGCGCGGCCAAACCGACCAGGACGAGCCCGAGGTAGATCGCGCGGTGACGAAAGAGGTTCGAACGCATGTGGGGATTCCTCGGCGGGAAGAGGTCGGGAAACGACAAAGCCATCGAGAGTCTAAACCCGTGAACCGCGCGAAACGTTCCCCGCGACCCCATGTTAGTCTGCGACCACGTTCTCCGCTCGGCTAGAAGGCATCGCCCGTCAACGTCATACCCGGAGGTCTCGCCATGCTCAAGCGCACGTTTCCGTTGGTCGGCGCTCTCGCCCTGCTCGTCGTGTCGCTCACCGGCTGCGACAAGTTGAGCTCCGTCGGTTCCAGCTCGAAAGGTGACCCGGAGACGGCGAGCGCCGCGGACGCCACAAGCGCCACGACCCGGGCCGACCTCGATCGGAAGATCGAGGACAAGAAAGCCGAGATCGAACGGCTGACCGCCGACCTGCAGAACCTGACCGACGAACAGGCGAAGATCGACGCGGTCAACAAGATGGAATCGCTTCGCCAGGAGCTCAACGACCTGGTCGAACAGCGCGGAAAGATGTAGGCAACCCCACTCACGTACAATCCCGGCCGTCATGGCCTGGTTTCGACGCAAGTTCCGGCTCACCGCCTGTGCCACCACCGGCGGCTGAGCGGCCAAGGTAGGTCCGGGGGACCTTTCCGACCTGCTTGGCCCGCTCGTTCGATCCCCAGGATCGGCGGGCTCGGATGGACGTGTGCTCGTCGGGCCCGAAACGGGAGATGACGCGGGAGTCTTCGCCTTCGGCGACCGAGGGCTGGTCGCGACCGCGGATTTCATCACCCCGGTGTGCGACGACCCGTTCCGTTTCGGCCGGGTCGCGGCGGCAAACTCGCTGTCGGACGTCTACGCGATGGGCGGCCGGCCGCTGTTCGCGCTCAACCTCTGCTGCTTTCCCGAAGAGGTGCCGAAGGAGGCTCTCGCCGGCATCCTCGCCGGGGCGAACGACGCGCTGATGGAAGCGGGGGCAGCCCTGCTCGGCGGCCACTCGGTGCGCGATCCGGAGCTCAAATTCGGGCTCGCCGTGATCGGCGAAGCCGATCCGAATCGGCTGCTCGCCAACACCAATGCTCGGCCCGGCCAACGGCTGATCCTCACCAAACCGCTCGGCACCGGGGTGCTGGTCAACGCATTCAAGGCCGACAAGATCGGCGAGGCCGAGCTGGAGCCCGCGCTCGTCGAGATGAGTCGCCTGAACGCCGAGGCCGGTCGTCTGGCGGTGCTCCATGGAGCGACCGCGGCGACCGACATCACGGGATTCGGCCTCGCCGGACACGCATGGAACATCGCCCGGAGCTCGAAAACCATCCTCCGCTTCCGCTTCGAGCGGCTGCCGCTTCACGACGGATTCCTCGCCCTGGTGAAAGCCGGGGTCACCACCGGTTGCACGGAGCTGAACGAGGAGAACGTCCGCGGCCACTGGGATGATCGTGCGAGCCTCAATCCGGTGCAGCGCGCCGTCCTGTTCGATCCCCAAACCTCCGGCGGCCTGTTGATCTGCGTGCCGGAGGAATCGGCTACGGCGCTGCTCGACGACCTGCTCGCGGGCGGCCACAAGGCGGCCGAGGTGGGGGAGGTCTTAGAGGGTCCGGCGGGGATCGAGGTCGTTTAATCCTCGCCGAGCTTCGCCTTCAGCTCGGCCAGCGCATTGCCCAAGTCCGCCACCGCCTTTTCCAGATCCGTCACCCTCTGGGAAAGCGGCGCGACCGAAGGCATCGGCGGTTCGTGGACCGTTCGCACCGGTTCCGCCGGGATCGGATCGATCGCGTTCGGGTCGCCCACCCGGTGTGCCCAGCGGATCTCTTTCTGGCCCGGACGGCGCGGCAGCTCGATCACCAGCGGCTCTTCGTCCGCCGCCAGGCTCCGGAGCTTGGCCTCCACCTCTTCCAAAGAGTGAAAAGCGTGCATGCGCTCGCTGCGGGTGCGCAGCTCCCCGAGGGTCTGCGGACCGCGCAGGAGCAGGAGCGTCATCAACGCCTTGCCCGCCGAATCGAGCCCCCAGCGGCGGGAGACGCTCTGCTGCCAGCGCTCGGTGCGGGCGCCTTCGCTGCGCCAGACCAGCGTCTCGTGGCGCAGGCGCTCCAGGGCGTCCCACACCTGCCCCTCGGTGAGGTCGGTGACCGGCTCGCGGTTCGTCTTCTGGTTGCAGGCGGCGATCAGGGCGTTCACCGTGAGCGGATAGGCCTCGGGGGTCGTCTGCTCTTTTTCCAGCAGGGAGCCGAGGACCCGCAGCTCGACGGCATCGAAGGGGCGAGGAATGCGGACGGACGAGCTCATCTACCACAGCCTACCAGTGTAGAGACGCCCCAGGACCCAGCCACGACCGAACCGGGTCCACCGCCGTCGGGGCGTCTCCTGCTTGGACGGCGTACGCCCTAGGATCGAGAGACGCCCCGACGGCCAGCACTCGGTAGGATCGTGGTTGCGTCCTGGGGACGTCTCTACATCATTCTCGGCCGCCTCGATTTCGGTCTTGCCTTTCGCGCACTTCGGTGTCACACTGGTACAAATTTCGTTTCGCAAAGGTAAGACTGACACCGCCGGACTGTAGGCGAAGGCCCTCGAATCGTTCCCTCCTCACGCTTCTACGCCGTGCCTCGCCCCTACGCCAGCCCGACCCCGAGAACTCCGATGAACCGCTGTTTGGACTCGTCGAATCCCTCCCTCAGTGCTTCCAACGCTGGGAGAGGAGCAGCTGCCGCTTTTGCGGCGATCACCAACAACCTGTTGTAGGGAGCAAAGTCATGGCCGAGCAGGGCACCGTGAAGTGGTTCAACGACGCGAAGGGATACGGGTTCATCGTTCGTGAGCATGGGCCGGATGTCTTCGTCCACCACGCCTCGATCATCGCCGAGGGCTTCCGTACGCTCGGCGAAGGAGACCGGGTCTCCTTCGAGGTCGTCGAGGGGCCGAAAGGCCTCCAGGCGCGCAACGTCGTCAAGATCTCGTAAGACCGCTTCGCGACGCGAACCGCCGACCCCCGTCCAGGGCTGCGCGACTTTTTGAGGGATGTGCCTCGCCGGAGGTGACCGGCGAGGCCTGTTCCATTCGGACGGACCGAAAACCTGCGCCTACGGCTTGAAGGCGACGCGCAGCACGGTCCACATCTTGACCCGCACGCCGTCCTTGCTGGCCGGGTTGTAGGTCGCTCGACGCGCGACGTCCACCGCCGCTTCGTCGAAGCCATACCCCGCCCGAATGCCCGGCGCCTCGGTCTCCAGTACTTTGCCGCGCTCATCGACCAACACCCGCACGTCGACCGTCGCCGCTTTGTTCAGGCGCCGTGCGGCGGCCGGATAGCTCGGCTGCGGCAAACGAAGCAACTTCGGAGTCTGCACGCCCGGACCGGGCCGGACCAGGTCGCCCACCTGAACCCGGGGCGCCGCCGGAGCGGGCGCCGGAGCGGGGGTGGGGTCGACGGGAGCCGGCCGAACCGGAGCGGGCTCCGGAGCGGCCGGCTGGGTCTGGGCGGGAGCGGGGGCCGGCGCCGAGGGGGTCGGGGCCGGCTCGACCGGGCGGGATGTCGCGCGCGGCTCGGGTTCGGGCGACTCTTGGGGCGCGGGACTCGACGGCGAGGGCGAAGGGGCGCCCGGCTTCCGGCTGTCTTCGAGCTGCTTTTGCAGCTGCTTCAGGCGCTCGTCGTACTGGGTCTTGAGCTTGCTTTCGTTCGCCTGGATCTGCGCCTGGACCAGCTGGTCGATCTGGGCCTGGATCTGCGCCTGGGCCTCGGAGGTCATCGCCGGTTGCGCCGGTCCGGGAGCGGGAGCGGCGGAAGGGGGAACGGCCGCCGGAGCCGCGGCCTGGGTGGACTTGCCGCGCATCATGTACCAGGCGCCGCCGCCGACCAGACCCAGCAGCACCACGGCTGCGGCGACGAAGATCATCGGGTTGGTCTTCTTGGCCGAAGTCGCGGCCTGCGCGGGAGGAGGCATGGCGGCGCCCGCCGGGCGGACCGGCGCGGCGGCGGTCGCCGTGCCCGTCGCGGTCGGCACGATCGGAATCGCGACGGTGGCGGCCGACGCGGGCCGCAAATCGAGCTTCTTCTCCGCCGCGAGCTCCTGGTTTTCCTTCTCGATGTCGTCGCGGAAGAGGTTGTGCATGAAGAACGCGAGGTTGAAGGTCGTCGGGCTGAAATGGCCGTCGCTCATCAGCTTCGTGATCGCCTTGTGCCAGGTGCCGGCATCCGCGATCCGCTGCTCGCGCGGCTCCAAGCTCTTCTTGATCAGATCGGCCACCGGCCCCGGAATCGACGAGCCGTCGTGGGCGAGCACCGTCTGGTCGACGCGCGCGTTGTACCCTTCCGGCGGGTTGTGCCGCATGCGCTCTCCCGTCAACAGCTCGAACAGGATCGCGCCGAGCGACCAGCAATCGTCGGCCTTGGCGACCGGCGCGCCCGCCACCGCTTCGGGAGCCAGGTACGAAGAAAGCTCCGGATCGCCGACCCCGCCGACCTCGCGCAGACCGGCGCCGAGCTCGAAGCCGAGCAGCCGGGCCTCCCCTTCGTTCGAGACCATGACCAGGTGCGGCACCACGCAGCCGTGGAGGACCCGCTGGTCGCCCACCCGGCTCTCGGCCGCGACCGCCAGGGCGAGCGCCACCCTTTCGGCGATCAGCAGCGCGTGGTCGGTCGGAATCGGCGACATCCGCCGCTCGGTCTGGGCGAAGATCGTCGCGAGGTTCTTGCCGGATATGTAGTCGTAGGCGACGTACGGCTGGTTGCGCACCCGGCCGACGTCCACCCCGTTGCCGATGTTCGGGCTGCGCAACGCGGCTTGAATCGCCGTGCCGTTGCTCATCTTTTGCCAGAGCTTGTTGCCGTCGATCCCCTTACCGTTGAGCACCCTGAGCAGCGAAACCTGCTCCAGCCCTCGGGCACCGACCTTCGCGGCGCGGAACGTCTCGCCGAGGGCGTCCTCGGACAGTTTCTTGAGTAGCAGATAGCTGCCAAATTCTTCCGGGATGTTCATCGACCTCTCCTCAAGCTGCCGGCGGGTGAAGCCCCCGCCCGGCCTGTCCGAAGCCCGCGAATCTCGGCGCAAGCCCCTTCTCTGCAAAATTTTTCTCGACCTAGATACACCACGCCTAGAGGGCTGTCAACCGAATTTCGCGACGATTCTTGCCCCTACCGCCCAGACTCCCGGGCCTTGCGCTCCTCCGCGCGCTGATCGCGGAAGAATTGGCGCTGCCACCGGTTGACGTTGACGTTGTGCTCGGCGAGCGTCGTTGCGAAGGCGTGGGAACCGTCGTTCTTGCTGACGAAATAAAGATAGGGCACGGGAGCCGGGGCCGCCGCGGCGCGCAGGCTCGCGGTTCCGGGGGAGGCGATCGGGCCGGGGGGGAGGCCCGGGTACTTGTAGGTGTTGTACGGCGAGTCGAGAGCCAGATCGGAACGGCGGATGTTGCCGTTCCAGACCCCCCGGTGCTTGAGCGCGAAGATCACCGTCGGGTCGGCCATCAGGGCGATCTTCTGGGCGAGGCGGTTCTCGTAGACCGCGGCGATCAACGGCCGGTCGCCCTCTTTCTGCGCTTCTTTCTCGATGATGCTCGCGAGGATCACGACGTGGCGAACGCTCGGCGCGCCGGGGCGCGCGGCCAGCAGCGGCGCCACCTGTCTGTCGAAGCGGGCGCGGAAAGTTTTGACCAGCGTCGAGACGACCTCCCGCTCGGAGACGCCGAGTGTGAAGTTGTAGGTCTCGGGGAACAGGTACCCCTCCAGATCCTGCGCCTCCGGGTCGAGATCGGCGATCAGCTCCGGCGAGCGCATCAGCGAGAGGAACGCGTCGCGCTCGCCGAATCCCTCCTTGGCGAGCTGGTCCGCGGTTTCTTCGAGCGTCAGCCCTTCGACCAGGGTGATCGGATGGCGCGCCACCTCGCCGCGCGAGATCTTGCCCAGCACCTGGCGCAGGCTCTCGGCCCCCGTGAACTCGTACTCCCCCGCCTTGAGCGCCGGGTCGCGGAGGAAATAGACGAGGTAGAACCGGGCGAGCCGCGCGTCCTCGATCACCCCTTCGTTGGCGAGCTGGGAGAGGATCTGGCCGGCGCTGCTGCCGGGGGCGATGACCACCCGCTTCGAGGCCCCTTCGAACCCCTGGTAGGGGCGCATCAGCCGCAAGCCCGACCAGCCGGCCATGGCGATCGGCACAGCCGCGATCAGCACCAGAATGCCGAGCCCGAGCAGAAACTTGGCGAACCCGGAGCGCTTGGTCTTCTTTGGTTTGGCCGGCTTCTTCTTCGCGCTCTTGGCCTGTGCGGGTGCGGCCGGGCTCACGCGACCGCCCTTTCTTTTTTCTTCCCGGGCTCGGGCGCCGCAAGCGCCTCTTCGAGCAGGATCTGCGCCGCCACCGAGTCGATCCGTTCGCGCGCCCGGCGGGCGTCGACCCCCGCCTCGCGCAGCCGGGCCGCGGCGGCCACGGTGGTCAAGGTCTCGCCCACCAGCCGGAGCGGCAGGCCGGTCGCCGCGGCGAGCTTCGCCGCGAAGCTTTTGGCGCGCTCCGCCGCCGGCCCGCGCGAGCCGTCGATGTTCACCGGCTCGCCGACCACCAACGACTCGACCTCTTCCTCGCGGATGATCTCGCCGATCCGGGCGATCGCGGCCTGGTCGCTCCGCCGTTCGAGCGTCAGGAGCGGCAGCGCAAACGTACCTTCGGCGTCGGAAATCGCGAGTCCGATCCGACGCTCTCCGAAGTCGATGCCGAGGGTCCGCATGGCGGGGGGGATTCTACAGGTGTGCTAGCATCCGCGCTCGATTTCGCCTCAGGAGCCGTGTTGCGAACGGCGGTTTGAAGCCACGCCATCGATCTCCACCAACACCATTGAGGACCCCGATGGACGACGTCGTCATCTTAAGCGCTGCCCGCACGCCGATCGGAAGCTTTCAAGGCTCCCTGTCCGGTTTTGCCGCCCACGCGCTCGGCGCCAAGGCGCTCGCCGGAGCGATCGAGCGCGCCGGCCTTTCCCCCGATCAGTTCGAGCAGGTCTACATGGGCTCGGTGCTCACCGCCGGCCAAGGCCAGGCCCCGGCGCGCCAGGCCGCCCTCGGCGCCGGCTGCCCCCCGAGCACCGGAGCGGTGACCTTGAACAAAGTCTGCGGCTCCGGCATGCGGGCGGTTATGACGGCCGCCAACGACCTGCGCTGCGGCGATTTCTCCCTGGTCGCCGCGGGCGGCATGGAGAGCATGAGCCAGGCGCCCTATCTGGCGCTCGGCGCCCGCGACGGTCTGCGCCTGGGCCACGGCAAGCTGATCGACTCGATGATCCACGACGGCCTGTGGGACCCGTACGGCGACGTTCACATGGGAAATTGCGGCGAGCTGTGCGCCCGGGAGTACGGTTTCACCCGGGAGGAGCAGGACGCTTACTCGCTCGCGAGCTACGAGCGCGCCCGGGCGGCGACCGAGAGCGGCGCTTTCGCTCGCGAGATCGTGCCGGTCGCGGTGCCGCAGAGGAAAGGCGACCCGCTGCTCGTCTCGCGCGACGAAGAGCCGTTCAAGGTCGATCTGGCGAAAATGCCCGGCTTGAAGCCGGCGTTTCAGAAGGACGGCTCGATCACCGCCGCCAATTCGAGCAAGCTGAACGACGGCGCCGCGGCGCTCGTCTTGACCACCGCGAGCCATGCGGCCGCGTTGGGCAAGACGCCGATCGCCCGGATCGTCGCCCACTCAACGTTCGCCCAGGCGCCCGAGTGGTTCACCACGGCGCCGGTCACCGCCGCCCGCCGGGCGCTCGATCGAGCCGGTTTGACCGTCGCCGACATCGACCTCTGGGAGGTCAACGAAGCGTTCGCGGTGGTCGCGATGGCGTTCATGAAGGATCTCGGGGTAAGCCATGATCGCGTCAATGTTCGAGGCGGCGCGGTGTCGATCGGCCATCCGATCGGCTGCTCCGGCGCCCGCATCCTGGTCACCCTGCTCGACGCGCTCGCCGAGCGCAACCTGACGCGCGGCTGCGCCGCGATCTGCCTCGGCGGCGGCGAGGCGACCGCCCTCGTCGTCGAGCGGATCTAGGATCGACCGGGATAGGGTTCAAGCCTTCGAGAGCCCTACGGAGGAATTTTCGAGACATGAGCCGTCGCGTCCCAATTTTCGTGCTCGCCTGCCTGATCGCCGGTTGGATCGCCCTTCCCGGCGCCGGACGCCTAGGCGCCCAAGAGCCGACCGCTCCGGTTCCACCGGTCGCCGCTCCGGCCTCTCCCCCGGCGACTCCTCCGGCGGCCACCTCTCCGGCGGCTCCGGCCCCCGCGGTCCCCGCTCCGCCCCCCGGCCCGCCCGGGGCCGGACCGGACCGGATCGACTTCGATCTCAAGTTTCCGACCGAAAAAGGGGGCGGT
>Ga0268264_10003716_pt1 | contig 13113 bp, 13 predicted proteins | sample KBSSwiS32_FD_190357 | JGI IMG/M metagenome (GOLD analysis project Ga0268264, IMG submission 190357) | Switchgrass rhizosphere microbial communities from Kellogg Biological Station, Michigan, USA - KBS Switchgrass S3-2 (SPAdes) (version 2) | ecosystem: Host-associated > Plants > Roots >...
CGTTTCTGGCCTATGAGCCGGGCTGGTTTTCCCAAACAGTTTCTGGATATTCTTCATACAGGTAAAACATTGATCCAGGCTACGTACGATCGATTTGCATCATTCATCCCTGAAGAAAATATTTACGTAGTCACCTCGAAGGAATACATGTCGATAGTAGAAAAGCAATTGCCGAAAATCAGGAAAGAAAACATTCTGGGCGAGCCTTCCAGGAAGAATACGGCCCCCTGCGTTGCGTATATTTCTATGAAACTGCACCTTGCAGATCCCGAAGCTTCGCTGATAGTTGCACCCTCGGATCATTCCATAGAAGACGACAAGGAGTTCCAGCGCGTATGTCATGAAGCACTTGATTTCGTAAACCACCTCAATGCCTTTATAACGCTTGGTATTAAACCCACATATCCGAATACCGGTTATGGTTATATTCAGTTTGAACCGATGGCTGTGAGCAAAGATGTGTACAAGGTTAAAACATTTACAGAAAAGCCCAATCTCGATCTGGCCAAAACCTTTCTTGCCAGTGGTGAGTTTTTATGGAATGCCGGCATTTTTGTATGGCAGGTAAAAAATATCCTGACTGCTTTTGAAAAATACCTGCCCGAGATGTATGAGGTGTTTATGGCCGAAAAAGACAAATTCAATACACCGGAAGAACCGGCAGCGCTTAAAGAAATATATCCCCTGTGCACCAATATTTCTATCGACGTTGGTATTATGGAAAAAGCCTCCAATGTTTACCTGATACCGGCTTCCTTCGGCTGGAGTGATTTGGGTACCTGGAACAGCGCTTATGAAAATATTGAGAAGGATTATTTTCATAACGCGGTTGGCGGCGATAATGTTATGGTAATCGACGCGGTGAAATGCATGGTACATGTTCCAAAAAACAAATTGGTTTTACTGCAGGGCCTCGAAGATTTCATAATAGTAGACACAGATGATGTATTGTTGATCTGCAAAAAAGAAAAAGAGCAGCAGATAAAGGATTATGTAGCGGAAGTAAAAAGAAACAAAGGCGATAAGTACCTGTGATTAGGAATTGGGAATTTGGCGGAACAGGAACTCACCCCGTCATGCGGAGCATGGATGAGTTGAAAACCGGATATTGCTGCAAAACTTTATCATTTAAATAGCTGAACCAAGCTGATTCTGAATAGGCTTATTTCTTGTAACACAAAATACAAAATTCAAAATATTACTACCCCGTGTTCAACAAGCTACGCACTGTTATCTACAAAGTAGATGATTTGAATGCCGCCAAAGAATGGTACATTAAAATAACCGGTGTGCAACCATATTTCGATCAGCCTTTTTATGTTGGTTTCGATATTAACGGCTGCGAGCTGGGCCTTGATCCTGATTTGAGTGATACCACGGCCGGCAATAACAGCGTTTCTTATTGGTCCGTTGATGAAATCACTGCCTCCATCAATAAATTGGTTAAGAATGCTGCTGTTATTGTACAACCCAAAACAAATGTTGGGGGAACGATATTCACGGCCATTGTAAAAGATCCTTTTGGCAATCATATCGGTTTAATAGAAGGGGCTTAGTGCGGCATGTATTTGCCGGCAATTATCCTTTCGCCAGTGCTTTGATGTCCGGTATTTCCAATATTTGTTTTGGATAACCATTTTTAACTGCGTTGATCATCGCCTGCCCAACTTCCTGCATGCCAAGTACATTCTTCGGTGAAATGAGTTTGATGGCCTGTACTATAAACTTGTAAACCGCTTTCCAGTTTTTTTGTCCCGGAAAAGGCAACATAGCCCCCGGCCTGAAATTATACACTGCTCTGAATGGAAGCCTGGCCAGCGCATTTTCTGTTCTGCCCTTTACACGTGCCCACATCAGTTTACCCTTTTCGCTGCTGTCTGTATGGCTGCCAGACACATAGGTAAATACCATATTGTTGTTCACAGCCAGCAGTGTTTTTGCAAAAGCCAGGGTGGTATCGTACGTAATGCGGGTGTATTTATCTTCTTTCATGCCCACCGAGCTGATACCGGCACAGAAAAAGCAGGCATCATAATTTCTTACCTGTTCTGTAAACTGGTTTAACTGAAAGAAATCCGGCACAATCAACTCTTTCAATTTGGTATGTTGTAATTCGTAATGCCTGCGTGAAATAATCAATACATCTGATATAATTGGATTGCGCAGGCACTCCAGTAATACGCCTTCTCCTACCATGCCGGTGGCGCCGGTAATAATAATTTTCATTTTGCTTAAATTATAGCTGATAGTTGCTAACCATTGCGGTTAACATCATAGGTTGATATTGTCATACAAAAATCGCTTTTAAACTGTTCGCTGGGTTAAGGAAGAATTTAATTTGGTTTGCCTTTCTCAGCCCGGAGCATTCGGCTGCAGGCTAGAAAACGAGCCTGGCCAGCCCGCTGCATCAAACGGGCCACTGCTTTTCATCATTTTTTTGCGTGGACAATCACGCCGGTAAGGGAACAAAATATTATAATTCTTTCTTACTTTAGATATTGAAACCTTAGCTATGATGCAATTGCCGCTCAGTAATATCTTATTCCTGGACATAGAAACCGTGTCCCAGCAATCCTCATTTGAAGCACTACCCGAAGAATGGAAATCTTTGTGGAAGCGGAAGGCAGAGCAACTCCTCCGCAACAATAAAGAAGAAGAGACGCCCGAAACTATTTATGGGCGCGCCGGCATCTACGCAGAATTTGGAAAGATCGTCTGCATCAGTTGTGGTGTATTGCAGGGCGTGGGCGTTGAAAGAAAAATAATACTGAAATCTTTTTGCTGTGATGATGAGAAGCAGTTGCTGCAAGATTTTGCTGATACGGTAAACAAGTGGAATATTGGCCAGGGCAAATATCTATGCGCGCACAACGGAAAAGAATTTGACTTCCCTTATTTATGCCGTCGCATGACCGTGCACGCGGTGGAGATACCAACCTTGCTGCACCTGTCTGGCAAAAAGCCCTGGGAAGTAAACCATCTCGACACCATGGAGCTATGGAAATTCGGTGATTTTAAAAGCTATACAAGCCTCAACCTGCTGGCGCATACGCTGGGCATACAAACACCCAAAGATGATATTGATGGCAGCATGGTAGGAGACGTATACTGGAAAGAAAAAGATACGTTACGCATTGTTACCTATTGCCAGAAAGACGTGGTAACAGTAGCCCAGGTTTATCTGCGCCTGCAGGGCGAAATGCTGATAAGCAATGAAAACATAGAAATAAGGGATTGAGACAATTGGAAAATATCAATTATTAACAATGCAACAAACCCGAACAAATTATTCATCCGGCGCCAAATGGGAATCCATTGTGGGCTATAGCCGGGCTGTGAGAGTAGGCAACACCATTGAAGTAACCGGAACGGTAGCCGTTGCCGACGACGGAAAAACGGTAGGTATCAACGATGCCTATGCACAGGCGCGGTTTGCGATTCAAAAAATTGAAAAAGTATTGCAGCAGGCCGGTGCATCCCTGAAAGATGTGGTGCGCACGCGAATGTTTGTCACCGATATCAGCCGCTGGGAAGAATATGGCCGGGCGCACGGAGAGTTTTTCTCGGCTATTATGCCCTGTACCTCCATGATAGAAGTAAAAGGTTTGATAGACCCGGAATATTTAATTGAAATAGAGGCTACGGCAATCATTGTTTAACCCATACTTCAAAAATCCATGAAACGAAAAATAATTGCAGCTATCTCTTTATTTCTTTTTATCGAATCTACTTCCATTTATGCTCAATCTGATGAAGTCAGGTTTCTTATTGACACCACTATTTCCATTATGAAAAAAAATGCGGTCAACGCAAATACCGTTGATTGGGGTGTGGTAAGAACGAATGCGTTGGCGAAAGCGAAAGATATAAACAATCCCTATCAGCTTGGCCCCACCATGCGGGATATCTATAAATCCATTAACGATTTTCATGGTGCTTTTTTCTATAGAGACAGTATGTTTCAATGGCAGCCTAATGAACATGCAGTTTCAGACAGCATAATGAATGAATGGAAAAAAGGTGTAAAAAGCATTACCATGGTTTTGGATAAAGATATCGGGTATTTAAGAATCCCTTCGATGCCTGTTGCAACAAAAGATGATTTTAATACCAAAGCACAGAAGCTTAATGACAGCCTTTGCTCCTTGCTGGATAAGAATATTAAGGGTATCATTTTAGATCTAAGATTAGATGGCGGTGGGGCTATGCATCCTATGATCCTGGGGTTAGAACAATTGCTGGCAAAGGGATATACCGGGTCATTTCGGGTGAAGAAAAAAGAAGACTGGTTTGTAAGAGACAATGGTTTTTTCATAGACACAACGCTTTATTCAAAAATAAGCCCCCGGTGCAACACCAATGCCCAGGGCATGCCTGTTATTATGCTTATCGGTCCTCATACGACAAGTTCAGGAGAGTTTCTTATTATGGCATTCAAAGGGCGAAGCAATACCGCCTTGTTAGGTTCTAAAACGGGAGGTTATGTCACCGTAAATACGGGTATCCCAATTAATGACACTGCATTTATGAACCTTGCAGTTGGGTACGGTGCCGATAGAAACGATCAAGTATATAAAACAGCGATTGAACCGGATATTCCATTTACAGGTGTCGACAAGTTCAATGACATTGCCAGTGATGAGAAAGTGAAGGCTGCCATTAAATGGCTCAGGCTTCATATTCAATAGGCTGCCACAGAATACGTATTTGCAATAGCAGTGCTGGGTATTGGAACAATTGACAAAACCAGATCCGTTAGAGGAATAAAAATATAATTGTAAACTTATCAATCCCCTTTGGGGTATACGGATATGAACATTGAACAACTGCAGGAATATTGTTTGTCGAAACCCGGTGCCGAAGAAACCCTTCCCTTTGGGCCGGACACGCTTGTCTATAAAGTAGGCGGTAAAGCGTTTTTGCTCACCAGCCTCAATGCAGAAGCGTTGCGCTTTAATGTAAAATGCGATCCCGACCTGGCACAGGAGCTAAGGGAACAGTATGATTGCGTACAGCCCGGCTATCACATGAATAAAAAGCACTGGAACACGATTGTTGTGGATGGCGCTGTATCGATAAAGCAATTAAAAGAATGGATTGACCATTCTTATGATTTGGTATTGAACAGCCTTCCAAAAAAACTGCGTGAACAATTCAAATAAAGCAGGCAAATTGTTTCTTTTCCTGGCTAACTTGCAGCCACGCTAATTTTATTTCATTGAACCATCTTTCAATTAAAAGTAAACTGCCCGAAATACCCACCAGTATTTTCACCGTAATGAGCGCCCTGGCAACCGAATACAAAGCGGTTAACCTGGGCCAGGGTTTTCCGGATTTTGACATGAGCGCCGAATTGACGGAGCTGGTGAACCAGGCGATGAAAAAGGGGTTTAACCAGTACGCGCCCATGCAGGGCTATACAGCATTGCGTGAAGTACTGGCCGAAAAAGTTGAATCGCTGTATACAACCACAATTGATGCCGGCACGCAAATTACCATCACACCCGGGGGCACCTATGGTATCTACACGGCACTGACCACCATATTGCAGCCCGGCGATGAAGTAATTGTTTTTGAACCCGCTTACGACAGTTATATTCCCAATATTGAAGTGAACGGTGCCATACCGGTCTTAATAAATCTTCAGTTTCCCGATTATAAAATTGACTGGGAAAAAGTAAAAGAGAAGATAAATGCCAGAACAAGGGCTATTATGATTAACTCGCCGCACAATCCCACCGGCGCGGTCTTACAGGAAGAGGATATTCAGCAACTCCGTTCTATTGTAAAGGATACCAGTATTATTATTGTAAGCGATGAAGTATACGAGCACCTTATCTTCGACAATATTCCACACTTGTCTATTTTGCGCTATCCCGAGCTGCTGGAGCGTAGTTTTGTTTGTTTTTCTTTCGGAAAAGTATACCATTGCACCGGCTGGAAACTGGGTTATTGCATTTCATCTGCAGCACTGATGCAGGAATTCAGGAAGATACACCAGTTTAATTGTTTTAGTTGCCATACCCCTTCGCAGGTTGGCCTGGCCAGTTTTCTCAAGAACAAAGAAGCCTATTTATCGTTGGGAAGTTTCCTGCAGCAGAAGCGCGATTATTTTCAGCAACTGATGCAAACAGAAACAAAATTTAGTCCATTACCCAGCCATGGCAGCTATTTTCAGTGCTACCAGTATAACCGCATCAGCGATGAAGCAGATAAAGATTTTGCCATACGCACCACCAAAGAATACGGCATTGCTACAATACCGGTTTCCGCTTTTTATAAAGCCGGAACAGATAACAAAGTTATCCGGTTTTGTTTTGCGAAGAAGAGAGAAACCATCGATGCCGCTATAGAAAAGCTGCGGCTGATTAGCTGAGCGATGGATAAAAAAATTTTTGTTGCCGCAGATTTACAGATTAAACGGGGCAGCCCGAGAGTATCATTTTGTTTTGACAACAATAAAAATAACACAGCAGCCAACTTATTTAATCGGCGAATCTGCGGCCTCCGGGTTCAGCATAGACGCAATGGACAAAACTAAGCGGTATTTTGTTGCAGGCTTGTATCGAAGAAGGCATTATTGATACAATCATAAAAATAAAATGGCCGCAGGTGCGCAGATTGGCCGGTTAGTACGGACGGATTGTTTTGTTATATAGAATCAGCGAATCTACGGCCTCCGGGTTCAGCATAGACGCAATGGACAAAACTAAGCGGTATTTTGTTGCAGGCTTGTATCGAAGAAGGCATTATTGATGCAATCATAAAAATAAAATGACCGCAGGTGCGCAGATTGGCCGGTTAGTGCAGATGGATTGTTTTGTTATATAGAATCTGCGCATTTGCGACAATAAATCAAAACTTGTTCCAGCAATAAAAATAGCCGCAAATACGCAGCGTGTAAGCGAGATGTCAAAATGATCGTTGTACGGAGTTGCGCGATGACCAGATCGCTTCTTTTACTATGAAAGCAGTACACAAAACATACCATGGCATTGTATACATGTTGCTGGCGGCCTTAGGCTTCTCTATTATGGGTGGCGCTGCCAAATTATTAAAAGGAAGTTTCAATGCAGGCCAACTCGTTTTTTACCGTAACCTGGTGGGATTAACTTTTTTAATCGCGGGACTTATTATTAAGCCGCCTGTTAATAACGGGGGAAAATTGAAATGGCTGATTTTCCGCGGCGTAATGGGTACGGTAGCATTGTATACATTATTGTATTGCATACTGCACCTGCCGTTGGGTACGGCCATGACCTATAATCTTACATCGGCTATTTTTATTGCCGTGTTTTCATTTTTACTTTTTAAAGAATATCATGGCAAGGAAGTTTTACTGGCGCTGGTACTGGGCTTTGCCGGCATGATACTGGTATACAAACCTGCCATGCATTTTCCCTGGTATTATCATGTGGCCGGACTGATATCAGGCATTGCTTCCGCGCTCGCCTATATAACAGTTGGCAAACTAAACAGGTATTATGATGCAAGGGTTATTGTTGCATCATTTATGATCAGCGGTGTATTGTTTCCATCCGTGAGCATGTTAATTCAGCATTTCGGTAATTTCAGGGCAGATGAAGTATTTATTGTAGCGTTTAAATGGCCGGAACCTGTTGAATGGCTATATATTTTATTGCTGGGCAGCGCGGCTTTGGCAGGCCAGTATTTTGTAACCAAAGCTTACGGTGCCGATAAAGCCGGTATTGTATCGGCGGTCGGTTATGCCAATATCGTTTTTTCTGTTTTTATCGGTATGTTACTGGGCGATGCTTTTCCGGACGGAATGTCTTTATCAGGTATTTGCTGCATTATCACCAGCGGGATCATTATATCGCTGTTTAAAAGACGAAAAAGCGTTGAGCAGCAAACGGAGGAACAAATATCAAGCTAAAGATTTTGAATGCCGTAAAATGCGTACAACATGAACAAACAAAAAATTAAAATACTGGCTATATCGGGTAGCCTGCGGGCCAATTCCTCCAATGCAATCGTGTTGAAGGCTATTGAACAACTGGTGCCGGCGCAGGTAGATTTTTTTGTTTACAAAGGGCTTGCTGAGCTGCCGCCCTTTGATGATGCAGAATCGATACCCATGGCCGTGAGTGTGTGGCGAAAACACCTGCAAGACGCAGATGCGGTGCTGTTATGCAGCCCCGAATATGCATTTGGGGTGCCGGGCAGTTTAAAAAATGCGTTCGACTGGACCGTTGGTTCGGGTGAAATGGTTAATAAGCCCTTGGCATTGATCACGGCATCAACCGGCGGCGAAAAGGCGCATGCCGCGTGGTTGCAGATATTTACGGCATTGTCGGCTGTTATTCCAAATGAATGCGCACTATTGATATCATATGTACGCACCAAATTAAATGCCGCCGGCGAAATAACCGATGCGGTCACCCTGGAGTCGGTTAAAAAATTAATAAACCAGCTTGTTTTATTTGTACAAGAAAATTTTCCGCATGAAACGCCCTGACACCAGCTTATATGCATTTTAGAGAAACCGGTTTGTAATTCTTTGTACAACAGCGGCCGGACGGCTGGCGTCTTACAAATAACTAAGCCACCATTTTGCACGGTTGTTTTGTTTATACCTGTCGTATTTTTTGCACAGTGGGTATAAAGCCACCACAGTTATCAGCCAAATCAGGTATACCCAGGGAAGGCTAAGTCCATAGCCGCGAAGCGCGGGATCATCCGTTACCCAGGTATTGGAAATTATCATTTCCTTCCAGCCAAAGCCCGTTGCAGCTGAGAGTACCATGGCAAGTGCATGCAGCAGGTAGATATGCAGCAGGTAATAGAATAAAGGAACCCTGCCAAATGTGGAGATGATACCGGATATCCGGGGCGATGCTTTTTCCGTAAAAGCAAGGAACAGGAAGGCCGGGCTCAAGGTCATTAACAGGTATAAAAGTGATGGCGGATATTTACTGACATTTAAAAAAGAAAGGATAGTAAATAGGGCGGAAGACTGAACCGACCATTTCGAGGGATCGCCATATATATTGGTGAAACGGAGCAATATGAACAACAATATGCCCGCAGTTCCCATCAACATAAGTATGCGTTTTCTCCTGGCCGCATCAAATGAAGGCAGGTAAATACTTCCGAAACAGTAACCCAGCGCCATTACACCAGCCCAGGGAATTAAAGGATAGGCAGCTAAAATAACAATGCGGTGAAAAGTGAATACATTGAATTCGTGCAACTCGCTCCAGGCAAATGCGGCGCCAGTATTGCCCGGCACATGAACACCATCGAGCAGGTTGTGCAGCAAAACCATAGCAATGCCAATAGTAAGAATTACTGTTTTGGGAAGCTGGATAAGGCCTGCCAGCACTATCATACTAAGGCCCAGCACCCAGATCACCTGCAATGCCCACAACGAAAACAATGGATTAAAGAACCAGCCAAAACTTACCAATGTTATTTCAAGCAGCATTAACCACAAGCCACGTTTCAATAAAAAGGCGGACAATTCATTTTTTGTTTTTTTCTGTCCCGAAAGAAAAGCAGATGTGCCCGCAAGAAAAACAAATACCGGCGCACAAAAATGCGTAATCCACCTGGTGAAAAAAATGGCGGCACTCGTATGCTGCAAATCGGTGGGGTTATGGTAATACGAATATTGGTGGAAATAATCACGTGCATGGTCCAATGCCATAATGATCATAACACCACCACGTAAGAAATCAATAGAATTAATGCGTGCAAAGATTTTAACGGGCGTATTCATAGCTGGTTCGTTGGTTTTGGTTGTGCGGGTGCAAATATATTTAAAACATCAATCGGCTAAAGGGAATACCTGCAGAAAGACCAAGTTGCGTCTTGCCTGGTCCATTACCAGTTGTGGGTTGGTTGCTGCAATTCAAAAAAAGTAAAAAACATTCAATATTAACGGCCGGCGTTTTTTTACTGTTTATCAATACAACCGGTATTGCCAGTTTTGCATTCAACCAATTATATTTTCCGAAATATTGTTCCGCCAGCAAACTGATACCTACATGTGATTCCCGCGGAAAATAAACAGCACGGACAGTTATAGCAGGTGTAAAAAAAGTTTGGTACGATCCGATATACAATTTGTCATCGCCTGCACCGGGGTCGTTCTGACTGGCAGTTCCGCCCAGGCTTTTATATTCACCGGAATTCAGCTTATTCAAACCATAGCTCAATTTAGTATTATTAAACAACATCTTTCCCCCGGCGCTAAAAAACAACCGGCCCATTCTGCTGCTTTCCCATAAACGGGTGTGCTCAAATAAAATGCCTGCGGGATAGGGATGTTTATTGTTGAAAGAACTTGTTAATGAGGTGGCCGTATAATATTTTGGAAATACAAGTGGCAGACATGCTGCTATACTGGTCCAGCCGGTACTGATTCGCTTAAAGTTCCCCGTTTTAGTAAGCAAAATTGCCTGTGTTAGCGCAAATTTCTCTTCAAAACCTGATTTCAATTCGTCGTAAAAATTTTGTCGCAACAGGTTTTTGGCAGACGCTGTGTGCTGCCCGGGTAACGATGCTGAATCAAGCCCCTTCAGCATGCTTTCGAAATCAGTTTCTTTTTGTTGAATTTCCTTTATCAATGATTGCAGCAGCGCCACCCGCAATGCGTCTATGGCCTGTTGTTGCCCTTTATCCCTGAAAACGGTTTTTATGCTGCCCAGCCATTTATAGTTTAGTGAAATGCCTAACCCGGCTTCATAGCGGTTATCGAAAAAGCCTTTGGTATAACTGCTGGCGAGTGTCATATCAAAGCCAATACAGAATAAGGTTTTTATTGGTTCATCCCTGCCGGCAGCCGGTTGAAAATTGTGGCTGACCGTTATTCGCCCTTCGCTACTATTAAATGTGAGATAATTGGTATAATAGGAAAGATCGGTGTTGGAAGACAGGTAGCCCGTTTTATCAGCCATAAAAACATTCATGCCGCGGTTAGAAATGGCCGCCGGACCATTACCATCGTAGCTTTTACTGCCGATGTTATTATTGATTTCCTTTAATTCTGCAATAATGGTATCCGCATTTTGTGCAGCTGCATTGAAAATAATGAGATAACAAACAGTGAACAATACTAAGTAACGCATATAAGCAGAACGGGTTGATGCAATTTATGGCGCAAGGCTATTTTACAATCTTATCTAAACCCCATTGCTGTAACAACGGGTTGGTAAAAACTTTTATGCTGTCTGCATCCAGCAGCTTGCTTCTGGCAGTCATCCATTTAATGACATCCTTGCCGTACATTTTGCTGATCCTTTCAAAATTCAATTCATTTACTTTCCCCCAGTGAACGGTATAGGGTATGTTCTCATCATCTAATCTTTGCCAGACGGCGCGATAAAAATTATTGGTAGCTTCTGAAAATGCACCGTCAAGTTCCAGTATGCAGGTATAATCAAACCGCGTAAAACCCAGCAACGCTTTTGTTTTTTTTATAAAGCGATAAGCAAACAATCCTGCAAAGGGACCGGCTGCTGTTTTATTGATTTCAAAAAGAATATCGGTTACACGGTTAACCTGGTCGAGGGGCAGGCCAATCGCCGAACTGAGCAGCTTACCATGCAGGGTGGTATTGTTGAATATTTCTGCGAGAGTTCCCATCTGCCTGTTGAATGTGGTTAATGCACCGGCCAATAATCCGTTTACCAGTGCGGGCACCAGCGCGGGAATGGCATTGGTAATTTTCCCGATAAAGCAGGGCGCATCATCGCCCGGACCTAAGCCGGCTGCATTTACGGAAGGCTTTGTATAATCATCACGGTAAGGGCGCTTGTAAAACGATGAAACGTAGGCGCCGTTTGCAAGGTCATAGGGGTTGATTTTTACTTCGAAATGAAAAGGCCGTTCGCTGCCACAGGGTAGTTTTGCCTGGCGAAAATCGAGCGTCTCCATTAATTTTTTCAATACATCGTCGTAGGGCATGCGTCGTGTATAGGTTTCCAGCAAAAAATGATCCTCTACTTCCAGCAAAACACTGTGTATGATGCCGAAATTGCCAAAGCTTACCAGGGCCGCGTTAAACAAATTATCATCCTGCACCAGCTCTGCCTGTAGTTTGCTGACAAAGTTTTTTGTTACAACAGGTGCTGATTTTCTTTCAAGCCAAACATGCCGGTCAGGCCCGGTAATAATATGCATGCCCACTACGTAATCGGGCACGGCGCCCACATCTATCGAAGAGCCGTGTGCACCCGTAGACATGGCACCTACAATGGTTTGGCCATTGCTTGCGCCGGATGTTTTTAAAGAAAGTTTTTGCGGATGCAGGGCGGCACTGAGTTCCCATACACCATTGCCACATTGGGCAAACAGTAGTTTTCTGATATCGCCCGGATAAGATTTTTTTACGCTTTGCGGAGAAAGCGTCATGGTAGTATTCAGCGGCTTGGTATCTATCATGATGCCATCTTTGGCGCTGGCAATTTTTGCCCATGACCAGCCTGCACCCAGCGAACGCAGGGGGGTATTGGTTTGTATGGCATCGGCAACCATTTTTTGAAATGCCCGTGTTGCATCGTTGTAACTGTCAAGTGCCGCCAGGTCGGGTTCGTTTCCGGCTATGTAGAGGTCTTTAATACTTTCGGTGTATGATTCATGTCTGTTTGTCCATTGAGTGCTACCTGTCTTTATAATTTTCATAGCAAGCAATTTTAAAGGATTCCGGTTTTTTTACAAAGTTTTGAACATTTCCATTCTATCCGCATAGGACTCCAGATACCAAGGGTGGCAACGGTGATCAATGAAAACCCAAAATTGTTCCTGATATTTACTTCGGCCATGCCATTGGTACCCAGCGAATCGCAGACAGGTGTATGAATTTCTTTCGGACTTTTTAACAGGCCCCAGAAAAAAGAATGGGCGGTTATGGGTTTCGAGGTTTCGGTGCCGGCCTGCGCCTGCGTGGCAACCCTGTAAGAATAACAGCTGCTGAAGAAAATGCTGATGCCGAACACACAGGCCATGGTTAAATGCCCGTTGTAAAAAAGATGTTTTCTCATCTTCGATTGGTTTTGTTTTAAGAAATAAGGTTGGGCGGCGCGCAAAGCGTACGGGCTGCATGCTATGAATCATGAAACAGCTTCGCAGGGAACAGATGCGTATTAC
>Ga0268264_10003717_pt1 | contig 13111 bp, 12 predicted proteins | sample KBSSwiS32_FD_190357 | JGI IMG/M metagenome (GOLD analysis project Ga0268264, IMG submission 190357) | Switchgrass rhizosphere microbial communities from Kellogg Biological Station, Michigan, USA - KBS Switchgrass S3-2 (SPAdes) (version 2) | ecosystem: Host-associated > Plants > Roots >...
GTCACATCGAGCGCAAGCCGCTGGGCCACCTCGACGTCGGCGATCGTGTCGGGATTGCGCGCGGTGGCGACGACATGATGGCCGCGCCGCGTCAGTTCGCCAGCCAGGGCATGCCCTATTCCGCTCGAGCAACCGGTGATGAGTACGCGCTTGGTCATGATCTCTCTCCGCAGGTTCCGCACGGCGCAATGGCACGGCTTAGGCGCGCGGATCAATGCGATTTTCGTATTCGGGTATAGGAATTAACCGACTTGCGTCCATCCCCCGTTCGATGTCCGGCCGCAACAAGGCCGAAAAGCAGGGTGCCGCTGCCCGTCAGTGGACCCGTAGCGCTAACGGTCCGTGCGTTGGGCTGGACAGGCGGCCGATCGATCCTGCGGCCCTTCAGGGCTCGAGTTCGGCCCGGGCGCGCTCGAACTGTTCGTACCGCGCGCGGACCCCGGCACCTGCTGCCGGGTGCGTGGGGACGAGGAACTGGTTCCGGAACAGCGCCGCCAGCGCCAGGTTCGCTACATGCCCGGCAGAAACGTATCCGCCCGATCCGGCAATCGCGCGAGCCTTGGCGGCCTCTCCCGCTTCGATCCCGGCGGGCATCATTGCTGCTATTGCAGGATCGAGATTGTTCAGCGTGCTTTGCGACAGGTTGGATGGGACCGCCGCCGGGCACAGGTAAGCGACCCGAACCCCCGCATCGTTCACCTCGGCGCGGAGGGCCTCGGCGATGGCGAGCAGGGCATGCTTGCTGCCGCAGTAGTCCGCGCCGGTCGGCCCTGCACTCAGCCCCGCCATCGATCCGGTCAGAAGCACGAAGCCCTGGCCGCGCTGCACCATTCCAGGGACCGTCAGCTGTACGCCGTGGACAGCGCCGAACACGTTCACCTCAAAAAGCCAGCGCATGTAATCGACGGGCATCTCGGTCAGCGGCAGACGACAGCCATTGCTGCCTGCATTGCTGCAGAGGATATCGATCGGCCCCCACTGCGCGCTGATTCGCTCGACCGCTGCTTCCCAGCCTGCCCGCGAGGTCACGTCGAATTCCAGCGCGATCGCGGACCCGCCGTTCGCCACGATGCAGGCTGAGCAGGCCTCCGCGCTTGCGGCGTCGCGGTCCGTCACGGCGACTCGCACGCCGGCGGCCGCAAGCGCTTGGGCAAGGGCGAGACCGATCCCGCTGCCGCCGCCGGTCACGAGTCCGACAAGCCCGGAAAGTTCGCTGCTCGGCATCCTGCTGTTCCTTCCTCGTGCGCGGCTGGATGAATGACATGGGCCGGGCCGGCGTCAAGCACGTTCCTCCGCCCTGCGGTCAATGGGCGTTGCGATCTTGCAGGCGCCCTGATAGAGCTACCTGAAATGGAGGGGAATGCGAATGATCCGTCGCGATCAGTACAAGGAACAGGCAGAACCACTCAAAGTCGGCGTGCTGCTGGACAACCCTCCGCGCTACACGGATCTGGCTGAGAAGATTTACGACCTGGTGCTCGAGCAGTACAAGGCGGCGGGCCGGTTCGAACGCGGGATCGAACTGGTCAAGGTCTATCCCTACGGGCCGCCCGCCGGTTTCATCCAGAACGCGATCGACGCCTTTCATGGCCTGTGCGACGCCGGCGTGATCGCCGTGCTCGGCGGTCACCACGCCGACGACTGCATCGCGCTCGCACCGGTCGCGGACCAGCGTGAAGTCGTGCTCATGAACACCGGCGCCACCACGCACGCGATGTCCAAATGGGCCTTCTCGATATCGTGGGGCAGCATCCCTCACGACGTCTATACCTTGGCGAGCTGGCTGAAAAAGCGCGGCTACACGCGAGTCGCGATCACGTGGGACAGGGCCGACCACGTGGTTGAAGGGGTAACGCATTTCCGCAACGCCTGCCGCCGCGCCGGAATCAAGATACTCTACGATGTGCGTTTCCCGCAGACGATCACACCGGACCTGCCCGCGATCTTCGCCGAGGCTCACCAGGATCTGGCGAGGGTCGAGCCGCAGGCCATTGCGCACTTCGGCAGCGGCGCGATGTCGTACAAATGGGCGGAATACGTCACGCAAAACTGGCCTGCGATACCGCGGATCATGAATGACGCCTTCCACGGGGCAACCAACCCGGATGCCGCTTCCGGCTTCGATGGCTGGGTCGGCACCACCCATTGGGACGACGAAAATCCCGTCAACGCGTCCTTCCGCGAGGCTTACGCGGAGCGCTATCCCGGCGAGCCGCTGCCGAGCGGCGAAATGATCGGCATCTTCCGCGACATGATGACCACCTTTCTCGAGGGCGTCATGCTGGCGCCGATCATGAACCGCGACGGCATTCGCCGCGGCCTCGAGATGGTGCAGATGTTGCCCGCGGCGACCGGCGGACCAGGGACCTGCATCGGCTTCAGTCCGTACAACCATCGCGGAGTGCAGGGCGCCAACACGATGGTCGTCCGGCGCATGGCCAGCGGGGAACTGGTCATGGAAGACCGGATCGAGCTGTTTTGAGCGGGCAATTGGCGGTGTCGATCCTCAGCAAAGAGCCAGGAATGCTCGACGTGGTCGTGGTGGGGGCCGGCTTCGGCGGCCTGCACATGCTCCACAAGCTGCGCGAACTGGGTTTCGCGGTCCAGGGCCTCGAAGCGGCCGAGGACGTCGGCGGTGCTTGGTTCTGGAACCGCTATCCCGGCGCGCGCTGCGATGTAGAAAGCCTGGTCTACAGCTACACGTTCTCGCCCGAGATCGACCGCGAATGGTGCTGGAGCGAGCGTTATGCCGCGCAGCCGGAAATCCAGCGTTATCTGTCGTTCGTTGCCGAACGGCTCGACCTGCGACCGCTGATTCGTTTTTCAAGCCATGTCAACAAGGCGCTGTTCGACAAGTCCTCCAACTCCTGGCACTTGACGACGGCGGACGGCGCGGAGTTCGTGTCCCGCTTCCTCGTGCTCGCGACGGGACCCATCTCGAAGCCGGTGCTGCCCGACATTCCGGGAATCGAGAGTTTTGCCGGAGCCTTTATCCACACAGCACTGTGGCCCAACGAAGCGCCCGACTTCACCGGCAAGCGCGTGGGGGTGATCGGAACCGGATCGTCCGGCACTCAGACAATTCCTCTCGTCGCCGAGGAGGCGGCTGAACTGACGGTCTTCCTGCGGACCGCGAACTTCACCGTGCCGGCGCGCAATCACCCGCTAAGCGATGCCGACTTGACGAAGTGGAACGCCGAGAAGGAGGAGATCCGCGCGGGGACATGGTCGGGTGAGGTCGGTGGTGCCGGCGACGTGCTGATGGCCAGGGACCTGCGCGCCGCGCGGCTGCGCCCGGCGGGAGATTTCACGCCGGAGCAGCGCAAGGACATTCTCGAGCGCCGCTGGGAATGGGGCGGCGGCGTGGTGATGAGTTCGTTCGCGGATGTCATGACCGAACCACGCGTAAACGACGAGGTCGCCGATTTTCTCCGCGGCAAGATTGCGGAGGTCGTGGACGATCCGCGAAAAGCAGAACTGTTGACACCGCGCGGCTTCTACGTCGGGACCCGGCGGATCTGCGTCGGCACGGACTACTACGAGGCCTACAATCGCCCCAACGTGTCGATCGTGGACGTGAAGGCACATCCGATCGAACGAATCACCGCCGCCGGCGTGGTCGTGAACGGCACGGAGCACGCTCTCGATTGCCTGATTTTCGCCACCGGCTTCGACGCGCTCACGGGCGCGCTGACCAGCATCGAACTGCGGGGTGAGGATGGGCAGACGATCAACTCTGCGTGGAGCAGCGGACCGCAGACCTTCCTGGGCCTTTCGGTGCGCGGCTTTCCCAACATGGTGATGATCGGTGGACCGGGCAGTCCGTCGGTGTTGACCAACGTCGTCCAGACCAATGAATACCAGGTCGACCTGATCGGAAAGCTTTTCAGCTACTTGCGTGAGAATGCTCTGACTCATTTCGATGTCGACCCAGCCGCGCAGGACGAGTGGACCGCGCACGTCAACGATGTCGTGAACCGCTCGTTGTTCCGGACTTCCGACAGCTGGTATGTCGGCGCGAACGTACCAGGGAAGCCGCGGACGATCCTCGCCTATACCGGCGGAATCAAGGCCTATTGCGACAAATGCGAGGAGCTCTGTCGCAACGGATTCGCTGGATACATCCTGTCCTGAGCCAGCAGGTGCACTGCCCTGGCCGGATCAACTGACGCCCGAGATCGATACGAGAGGAATACACGTGGCAACGACGACCAACCAACTGGCAATCGCCCCCGCGACGCTTCTGGAGATATATCGCCAGATCGTGCGGATCCACGAGGTCGACACGGTCGTCCGCAAGGGGCTGTCGAGCGGCCGCTTCGTGTTCACCTATTGGCCGCTGACCGGGCAGGAGGCGATCCCCGCCTCGCTCGCCCCGCTGCTCAGCCACGATGACTACATGGTCACCACCTATCGCGGCATTCACGACCTGGTCGGCAAGGGCGTGCCGCTGAAGGGCCTTTTTGCAGAGATGCTCGGCCGCTCTGACGGCGTCAATCGCGGCAAGGGCGGCTCTCCCCATGTCTCCTATCCCGAAGTGGGTGCAATGCTTACGACCGGTATCGTCGGTGCGGGCGCGCCGATTGCCAACGGTCTGGCGCTTGCCGCAAAGATGCGCGGGCAGCAGCGCGTGACGATCGTCAACTTTGGCGACGGTGCCACCTCGATCGGTGCGATTCACGAGGCAATGAACCTGGCCGGGGTGTGGGAGCTGCCCGTCATTTTCATGTGTCAGAATAACCAGATCGGTGAATACACCCGCATCCCGAAGTACACCGCCAGCCGCGGGTTTACCGCTCGTGCCGAAGCGCTGGGGTTCAAGGGCGTGACGCTCGACGGTAACGATCCGGTAGCCTTTCACAACGGCATGGCCGAAGTGATCGCCGGTGTTCGGGCGGGAGGCGGGCCGGTATTCGTCGAGGCGCTGACCATGCGTCTCGGCAACCACTCGGGCATCAGCGACAACATCTGGTTCAGCGCCGAGGAGCTTGAGGCGGGCCGGGCCAACTGGCCGGTACCCAAGACCCGCGCATTGCTGCTCGACAGCGGCATCGCCGACGAGGCGGAACTCGCCGCGATCGAGGTCGCAGCTTCGGCAGAAGTCGCCGAGGCAGTCGAATTCGCACTTGCCAGTCCTGTCACTCCCGCAAGCGAGATGTACACCGACCTGTTCGCTAATGTGGAAGATGTCCCCCGGCGCGGCGTCTATCCGGTGCGCGCGGACAAGCCAGCGCCGACCGACGCCGGAACGCGCAAGATGTCGATGGCGGAAGCGGTCTGCGATGCGCAAGATGTCGCGCTCGGCCTCGATCCCTGGGTGTTCCTGCTTGGCGAGGACGTCGGCGAGCCGGCGGGGGGCCTGTTCAAGACCTCGGTTGGCCTCGGCGCCAAATGGGGCGACGACCGCGTCCGCTCTACCCCGATTGCCGAGCAGGCGATCATTGGCGCAAGCATCGGCGCGGCGCTCGTCGGAATGCGCCCTGTCGCCGAAATCATGTTCAACGATTTCGTCGGCGTCTGCCTTGACCAGTTGGCCAATCACGCCGCCAAGCAACGCTATATGTCAGGCAGCGCGACCACGGTTCCGATGACCGTCCGCACCATCTGCGCGGGCGGCGTAGGCGGGATCGGCGCGCAGCACTCGCAGTCGCTCGAAGCGTGGATGCTCCATTCGCCCGGGATGAAGGTCATCTATCCTTCGACGCCGGTGGAGGCGAAAGGCCTGCTGCTGAGCGCGATCTTCGACGAGGACCCCTGCCTGTTCATCGAGAGCATGGCCATCATGCACTCGCAGAAGGAAGCGGTACCCACCGGCGACTACCGGATCCCGCTCGGCGTCGCGCGCGTCCGCCGCGAAGGGACGGACGTGACGCTCATCACCTACGGCGCTTTCGTCTCGCGCTGCCTCGCGCTGGCCGAGCAGCTTGCCGAGGAAGGCATCTTGGTCGAGGTGATCGACCTGCGCTCACTGATGCCGATCGATTATCACCGGGTGATGGAATCGGTGCGAAAGACCGGGCGCGCCATCGTCGTCCACCTCGCCACCGAATTCTGCGGACTTGGCGCCGAAATCGCCGCGACAGTGAACGAGGAGCTGTTCCGCGAGCTCAAGGCTCCGGTGGCGCGCTGCGGCGCAGCGTATTTGCCGATCGCCTATTCGGCCGATATCGAGAATGCCCAGCTTCCGGGGCCCGACGCGGTCAAGGAACGCATTCGCGGGTTGATGAACTTCTGATAACGTAAAGGGAAAGACCACTCAATGATTGAACTTACGATGCCAAAGCTGGGTATGGCGATGACCGAAGGCGATTTCGTCGAATGGCTGGTGCCGGATGGTGCGCAGGTTACCGAGGGACAGGTGATCTACTCGATCGAGTCCGAGAAATCGGCGCAGGAAGTCGAGGCCCCAGCGTCCGGCACATTGCGGCAGATCGCAGTCGTCGGAGAAACCTACGAGGTGGGCGCCAAGCTGGGTGAAATCTCCTGACTTGCGGATAGCCGTACGCGGTCATCAGGGCGACTGCGCACGGCATCCCGACTCCACCCCGGCATCAGGCGTCAACAGGAATCGTCTGGCTCAGGAATCGTCTGGGCGACCTTCGAAGAATTCGAAGCTGCGCTCGACGAAGTACCATTCTCCGTCCTCTTTGCGCAGCCGGTCCGTATAGGCGCCGCAGAAGCCGGGATGCTTGTGCTTGAACCACGGCGTGAACATGATCGAGTAACACGTGGCGGTATCGCCGTCGATTTCGATGATGTGATCCGTCACCAGCGGCATGTTCTTTCCCGGCACGATCTGATGCTCGAGGAAGTCCTGGATAGTCTTCCGGCCCACGTAATCGAAGCGGCCGGCGGCAAAGCGGCCGTCTTCCGTATAGAGTGCTCCGACGCCCCGCCCGTCGCCCGTTACCACGCAGCGAGCGTACCTGGCGGTCAGTTCCTTGATGGCTTCGCGGTCGGCGAGCAGTTGCAGATCTGGCAAGACGGCCATACAGGTTCCTCTTATTGATTTGTCGAGGCGGTTTCACGGCTGTGATCACGGATGTCAACGTATTACATCGACCTGTACGCTGGCCGCCATTCGACGGGACTGATCGGGGCGGGCAAGTGTTCGTCCATACGATAAACTAATGGCTGGGAATGGGACTGCGCAAGCAGCCGCCGACATGGAGAGAAAGCTTGTGAGCCAATTTGATGTTATTGTGGTCGGCGCCGGTTCCGCAGGCTGCGTTTTGGCCAACCGCCTGACCGCGCAAGGGCTCACGGTCCTGCTGCTGGAAGCCGGCGGCCGCGATCGCAACCACTTTTTCCACGTCCCATCTGGTTTTACCCGGATGCTTGGTCGGCCGGAGAACGACTGGATTCACCAGTCGGAGCCGGAACCGCACCTGGGGCGTTCGCTGACGCACTTCAAGGGCAAGGTCCTCGGCGGGTCCAGCTCGGTCAACGGCCTGCTCTACGTGCGGGGTCACCGGGCCGACTATGACCAGTGGCGGCAGATGGGACTGGAAGGGTGGGATTGGGATTCCGTGCTTCCCTACTTCCTCAGGTCGGAAAACTTCACCGATGGAGCGGACGAGAATCACGCTGCCGGAGGTGAACTCGATGTGCAGCGGCCGGTCCATCGGTACCGGGCGCCGCTGATGGAGAAGATCCTTGCGGCCTCCGTCGAAGCCGGGCTTCCGGCGATCGAGGATTACAACACGCCCGATCCGCTAGGCCTGGCACACTCCCAATCGACCATGCGCGGACGCTGGCGGTGCAGCACGGCGACCGCGTTTCTCGAGCCCGCACTTAAGCGTTCGAACCTCACGCTGGAATCGCGCGCCGAGGTTCATCGGGTCATCGTCGAGCACGGCCGTGCAATCGGGGTGCAGTATCGCCGCGGGGGCCAGATCAAGGAAGCCCGCGCACGCGAGGTGGTGCTCAGTGCCGGCGCGCTCAAGTCTCCGCAATTGCTGGAACTTTCCGGCATCGGCGAGGGCGGGCGCCTGCGCGATCTTGGCATCGAAGTGGTAAAGGACCTCCCGGGTGTGGGCGAGAACCTGATGGATCACATTGCCGCGCCCGTCGCCATGCGCGTGCAGGGGATAGCTTCGGCCAATGCCGACGTCCACGGGTTGCGCCTGCTGCGGGAAATCGCCAAATTCTATCTGAGTGGTGGCGGCGTGCTTACCGCAACGCCGGGGATGGTTACGGGCTACGTCAAGATCCGGCCCGACGCCGCCTCGGCCGATCTGCAAATCATGGCGCGTCCCTTCACGAGCAATCCCAATGCGAAAAACTTCGGCCCCGAGAAGCAACCGGGGCTTTCTGTGGCCGTCTGTCCGTGCCGGCCGCGCAGTCGGGGGTGGGTCCATGCCACCAGCCCCGACCCCACCGCGATGCCCAAGTTCGTCATGAATTTTCTTGATGATCCCGAGGATCGCTTTCTCGTTATCGAAGGGATCCGAGCGGTCCGCAAGATCATCGATCAGCCTGCTCTGAAGCCCTACATCGCGCGGGAACTTTCACCTGGTCGCGATGTCACCTCCGACGAAGACCTGCTGAATTACGTTCGCCGGGCCGGACACAGCGCCTATCACGCGGCGGGGAGCTGTCGCATGGGGATCGACGAGCGGGCCGTAGTCGACGCCCGCCTGCGCGTCCACGGGGTCGCAGGGTTGCGCGTGGTGGACACCTCGATCCTGCCAACGATGATTTCCGGCAATACCAACGCGCCGGCGATCATGATCGCCGAAAAGGCCGCCGACATGATTGCCGCCGATCTACGCTGAGTTCGGCGGCCGGCTGGCGAAGGTCCCTTCACCTGGCCGGGCGCCTGCCGGCATGGTCCAACCTCGCTCGCTCAATCGAAAACGATGACGGTGCGGATCGCTTCTCCGCTCTTCATCATGTCGAAGCCGTGATTGATCTCGTCCAGGCCGATGCGGTGCGTCACCAGTTCGTCGAGCTTGAGGAAGCCGTCGCAATACCAGTCGACAAGCCGCGGCACTGCGGTGCGGGTCTTGTCCCCGCCGAGCAGCGACCCCTTCCAGCTTCTTCCCATCATGAAGGAAGCCGGATCCAGCGCAAGCGTGCTGCCGCTGGGAGGTATGCCGACGCTGACGCCGACGCCCCAGCCAGGGTTGGTCGCCTCGAGCATCGTCCGCATCAGCCCGGTATGGCCCACGCACTCGAACGCAAAATCCACGCCTCCAGGCACGATAGCCTGGATCGCGGCGCCAAGGTCCGGCACTTGCGCGGGGTCGATGAAATCGGTGGCACCGAACTTGCGGCAGATCGCTTCGCGTGATGCGTTCGTGTCGATGCAGACGATCCGCGTCGCGCCGGCAATGCGGGCGCCCTGAAGCACGCTGAGCCCGATCCCGCCCATGCCGACGATCGCCACGGTGGAGCCGGGGCTCACCTTCGCGGTGTGCAGCGCGGCCCCTACGCCAGTGGCGACACCGCAGCCGATATAACAGACGATGTCGTCCGGAGCGTCGGGGCGGATCTTCGCAAGGCGGTTTTCGGTGATCACGGCATGGTCCGCGAAAGTGCCGAGGCCGCAGAACGTGGGCACCGGGGTGCCGTCCCATGACAAACGGGAGGGCGGAAGATTGCGCAGTTCGACGCAGGCATTGGTCCGACCCGAAGTGCAGGCCGGGCAAACCCGGCATTCCGGGATCGCCACCGGCACGACATGGTCTCCCGGCGCCACGCTTGTCACGCCGGGTCCGCACGCCACAACGGTTCCGGCCCCCTCGTGGCCCGGAACGATCGGGAAGCTGTAGCGGGCGATCTTGCCCTCCATCGCGCTGAGGTCGCTATGGCACAGCCCTGCGGCGTGGATCCTGACCAGCACCTCGCCCTCGGCCGGAGGCGCCAGATCAAGCGTCACGACTTCGAGAGGGGCATTCACGGCAACTGCCACGGCGGCTCTGACTTTCACGGCTTCTCCTCTTCGTTGCATTGCGGCCGACGATGCCTCGACCGGATTGGTATTACTCTATGTCCGAATCTCCCGCGCGTCATTACAAAGTCCGGCTTTCGTCGCGAAAACGTGGGTTCGATGAATGTTGTGCATCAGCGAGGTGTAGGAAGTTCACTATCATGATGTTCGCGCGAAGAGTAGGGATGCGCTATGTCGGGAGAATGAGAAGGTACAATGCAAAAGAGCAATGTTGTCGAAATGGATCCGACAAAAGTGGTCGGATACTCCGGTGAGGGGACCAACCTCAAAGGCAAGGTCAGCCCGGAGGAGTGGGAATTGCGGTGCGAATTGGCAACGCTCTATCGTGCCGCTGCGCTGATGAAGTGGGACGACTTGATCTTTACGCACTTCACGCTGCGCATACCCGGGCCCGAGCGGCACTTCCTGATCAATCCTTTCGGGTACCTGTTCGAGGAGGTTACGCCGTCAAACCTGGTCAAGGTCGATCACGAAGGTCACAAGGTTGATGACAGTCCCTATCCGGTGAACCCGGCGGGATTTGCGATCCATGCGGCCGTGCACCTTGGCCGCGAGGACGCGCATTGCGTGATGCACCTCCATACGGATGACGGTTCGGGCGTATCTGCACAGGATGAAGGCCTTCTGCCGCTCACCCAGCAGTCGATGATCGTCTGCAACGATCTTGCCTATTACGAGTACGGCGGCCCGGGACAAACCGGGGACGAAGGGCTCGAGATTGCCAAGGCCATGGGCAATCATAACTTCGGCATCCTGCGCAGCCACGGTACGCTCGCAATCGGCCAGACCTGTGGCGATACGTTCATGCGGATGTACTTCCTGGAACGCGCCTGCTCGATGCAGATCCGCGCCCAGGCCGGTGAGAAGGTGCGCAAACCCAACCAGGGCGTGCCCGAACTGATGGCGGATAGCCTGCGCTCGTTCGATGGCGCGCTTGGCCGCCTCGCGTGGCCGGCCATCCAGCGCAGGGTCGCTCGCACCTGGCCGGATTACCTGCAGTAATCGTTACTCAATACCACCGATGACTCCGCGCTGACGGCAAAGAGAGGACGTCATGACTGTCGCCACCAAGCTCCCCCCGATGAGGGAAACCGACTACCAGTCGCGTCACATCGATCTCGACATCCCGGCACTGGGACCCGACGTGAAGACCTGGTATGCCGGAAAGAACGTTCCGCCGCTGTTCATCCAGCCGGCTGACAGCAAGCTCGCCAGCAGCTTCGCGGCATTCGACGCATGGCTTGCGGAACACCGGTCGCAGATCGACGACGCCATCTTCGAATATGGCGCGGTCATGTTCCGCGGCTTCCCGGTGACATCCGCCGCGGAATTCGACCGGCTGATGAGCCACTTCCCCCGCTTTGACGAGGGCTATGTGGGCGGCATGTCTCCGCGCAAGACTGTTGAGGGCAAGGTGCTCGAAAGCACCCGGCTCGATCAGAATTTCAAGATCATCCTCCACAGCGAAATGGCCTACATGAAGGCCTATCCCGCCCGGATCGCACTATTCAGCAAGACCACGGCGCCCATCGGCGGATCGACGACGCTGGGCAGCATGGACGAATTCATGGCCCGAATGCCGGCTGACCTGCGCGCCAAGCTTGAGAAGCACCAGACGCTCGTCGTCCGCAGCTTCGCCGCCAAGGGGGCATCGCAGGGCAAGGATTCGGTCGATCATCCCGGCAACATCGGCTGGGACAGCGCATTCTTCACCGACGACAAGGCCGAAGTCGAACGGCTCTGCGAAGAGCGCGGCATGGAATACCGCTGGAACGACGACGGCAGCCTGACGCTCAAGGAAATCAAGTCGACCTTCACGAAGCATCCGCGCGACGGAACGCCGTACTACCGCACCAACCTCCACACCAACAATAGCTTCCAGAGGGCGGGGCTCGGCGACGTTGAAGCTGCCGTCCTGGCGCGCCAGAAGGAGCCGATCGGCCAGTTCCTCGACAATGGCGAGATGCTGACCGAGCAGGAAACCCAAACCATCCTCGGACTTTACGACCAGATCGAACTCGCGTGGCAGTGGCAGGACGGCGACGTGGCGATCGCCGACAACCTCAAGGTCGTACACGGTCGCAATCCCTTCGAGGGGCCGCGCGAAGTGCTCGTCTGCCTGCTGAAGTGAAAGAAACGCGTAACGCGGCAATGCCGCATGGCACACTGCCGGGCAGCGATATGGCGGAAGTTCCCATCCTGGCATGGACCGGCGTTGTCGACCCGGAGTGGATAGACCTCAACGATCACATGAGTTCGGCTGAATATGCCCGGCTGTTTCACCCCAACACCGGCGCGCTGTTCCGCCGGATCGGCATTTGTCCCGAGTATATCCGAACCCGCCGGCTGACGGTGTTCCAGCGCGAATTCCGTTTATCTTACGAGCGCGAATTGCGTTTGGGCGATCAGATCGAGATCCGCTCCTTTCTCGTCGCGCACGATGCCAAGCGGATCCACCACGCACACGAACTGTGGCATCGGGAAAAGGGCTTTCGCGCCGCCTTCGTCGAATACATGTCACTGCATGTCGACATGGAGACACGGCGTCTCGCGCCCTTTCCCGAGGATGTCATGGAGCGCCTCGATGCGCTGGCGCTCTCTTTCGCCGCAGTCGCACCGCCGGCGGGCGTGGGTCAGGCGATCGGGATTCGGGCAAGACGCCAATAGCGACGGGAGAAGGCGATGGAGGCTGAACAGTTCCTCGGAACATGGCAATTGCACCGGTGCTATGAAGAGCGCGACGGCGTGGTCACCGTGCCGCACAAGCTTGGCAAAGGCGCCAATGGCTGCATCCACTACTTGCCCGATGGCCGCATGGCGGTGCTGATCCAGTATGGCGGCTGCCCCGGTCTGCCGGCCGGCCTCGCGCAGGCAAGCGACGCCGAGCTTGCCGCTGTTTCGCGGCGGTTTTTCGCATATGGAGGAACGTACAGTTTCGACGGGGATCGCGTGATCCATCATCTCGATATCTGCTCCAACCCCAACGACGTCGGTGCCGATTATGTACGAGCGGTGCAGTTTTCGGGCAACTTCCTGACCCTGGCGACTCCGCCTGAAATACGCGAAGGGCAAACCGTGACGCTGAAGCTGGAATGGGAATCCGTGGCTCCAAGGGCCTGATAGCTGCCGTCATCGAGAGGAATGAGCATGAACGAG
>Ga0268264_10003719_pt1 | contig 13108 bp, 10 predicted proteins | sample KBSSwiS32_FD_190357 | JGI IMG/M metagenome (GOLD analysis project Ga0268264, IMG submission 190357) | Switchgrass rhizosphere microbial communities from Kellogg Biological Station, Michigan, USA - KBS Switchgrass S3-2 (SPAdes) (version 2) | ecosystem: Host-associated > Plants > Roots >...
CAGAAACGTCTCGAGCACCTTCCTGGAGTTCGCAGGGCTGACGACAAACGTCTCCGTCTTCGGCGCGTACTTCGTCCGGGTGCAGTCGGCCCGGAACAGTCGTGCGGTGTCGCGTACCCAGTCTGCATGTGTCGTGACGATGCCGAAGCCACGACTGTGGTCGATGTCCAGATGCGTGAAATTGAACGACAGCATGCAGAGGACACGTCGATCGATCAGGAAGTACTTGCCGTGATAGCGGCTCAAGTCGTTAGAGGTGCGAGCCACAATGATTCCAGCGGCGAGGCAGCGCAGCTCGAGCCTGCGCAGGCGTTGCTCGCCGCCGCGGTTCGCAAATGCGATCAAGGCGGTCACCTTGACGCCCCTCGCCACTGCCGTCTTCAGCGCCGTCTCGATGTCCGTGCGATCGAAGCGGAAGATGGCAATTTCCACGCTCTTTTTGGCGCTCTTGATGGCCGAGAGCAGCGGCCCGACGCCGTCGGTGGGCTCAATGATCAGTTTCACGAATGAAGCTCTCCAGCCTTGGTGTGTCAGCTCTCATCGACCTGATCAGAGAGCGCCAAGTTCTGCGATTCTCTTCCGCATTGCCTGCGTGTAGATCTCGAGGTCTTCGTTCGTATAGCCCGCGGCGCGGAAACCGTCGCGGATCTGTTCCTCCGACAGCAGGGAGGGCGGCTGTGCAGCACGAAATCGATGAAGTCTGGCGTCATCTTCTCAACAAATGCCGAGTCCGCATAATCCTTGGGCACGCTCTTGGATCGCGTCATGCTGTTGCCCGTACTTCCAAACGTGGCGCCCACGTCCGTCACCAGGTAAATGCGATCGCCGCCCACGTCCTCGATCGAGTTATTCGTCTGTGCCAGGTCCCAGTTATTCAACAAGGACATCATCACTCGTAAGCCGTTCAGTTCACGCGTGCCGAGAAAAGGATTGTCGAACCAGTCCCAAAGGCCAACCTTCTTCACCGCTGTCGGCTTGCGCTCGAGGCGCGCTCGGTGGACCGTGCCGTCTGGTGAGACCAGATTCTCGCCACGGTGCAACTTCGGCACACCCGTCACTTTGATCTCTGCGAGGTAATAGTCTTCATCAACGAAATAGCCAGCCGCCCATAGAAAGCGGGTTGCCGCGGTCTCCGCCTCGGCTTCCTCGCCGAGTTTCACCTTCCACACGATACCCTGCTCGTCTTCGACATCGAACTTCGGTGTGGTTGCTTGCATGTCTTCACTGACGAAGGTGAATGTGGCGTTCGGGTCTGGCGCATGCCCTTTTCCTCCGGCGCCATAGAACAGATTCAAGGAAGCGATGTCGCCCGGATCCCGCCAGATCACTGCCGGCCGGTCCACAACATCGCCCTTTGCTTTGTTCTCCTCGTTCTTCTGTGCAGTGAATGATGTCGGAAGCGCCACGAGCACCAGCATCAGAACGGAGCCCAACCGTGTTGCACGTCGTCGCATCGCCGTTAATCTCTTCCTGTGCCTACAGACCGCAATCACGCGACTGATCGCGCCGTGGCGATCTCCATTCCCTCGGGATTCTGGATTCTGTGCATTTCCGCATATACGCCGTTGAGCGCCAACAGCGCCTCGTGGGTGCCTTGTTCAACCAATATGGAATCATTGATGACGAAGATGACGTCCGCGTGGCGGATCGTGCCGAGATGATGGGCGATGACGACCGATGTCCTCCCTTTCATCAAGGCGTCCAGCGCTTTGATGACGGCCTGCTCGGAGGCGGCATCCAGACCCGCGGTCGGTTCGTCAAGAATCAGGATCGGCGTATCGCGAATGACCGCGCGCGCAATGGCGATGCGCTGGCGTTGACCGCCGGAGAGCGTTATGCCGCGCGCGCCGACCATGGTGTCGTAGCCGTCGGGCATCTCCTCGATGAATTCATGCGCATCGGCCAGTTTGGCGGCGCGCCTGATCTCTTCGGGCGTGGCGTTGGGTTTGCCGTACGCGATGTTCTCCCAAATCGTGGCGCGGAAGAGAAGAGTGTCCTGCAAGACAAAACTGATCTGATCGCGCAGAGATTTCAGCCGGTACTTGCGGATGTCTGTCCCATCGATTCCGACATACCCGGACACCGGGTCGTAGAAGCGTGGAATCAAGCTCACGATCGTCGTCTTCCCTGTGCCTGAGGGCCCGACAATCGCCGCGACCTGTCCTGCTTCGATCTTGAAGCTGACGTCCTTGAGTACGTCCTTGTCCCCTCCATAACTGAAGCTCACGTGGCTGAATTCGATCTGACCTTTGAGCGTGGGAGCCGGGCGCGCGCCGCGCACATCGCGTACGCGGCTCTCAACGTCAAGGACTTCCTGAATGCGCTCGTAGCCGACCAGCGCTTTGGACACGGTGTCGGTCATCTTCGAGAGATCGCGCATGGGCTTGTACATCTTCCCCAGATACAACAAGAAGACAATCAGCAGGCCGGCACTGAGCTCTCCCGCGAGCGCAAGCCGCGCCCCGTACCAGAGTACGAGACACGTCCCGATGGCAACGATCACCTCGACGAGCGGCGACAGCTTGGCCTTGATGCTTCGGGCCTGGAGTCCCGCTTCCACATTGGCCAGGCTTTCAGATTCGAATCGTTGCTGTTCGTAGTCTTCCCGGGCGAATGCCTTGACCACGCGGATGGAGGTCAGCACTTCCTCTACGACGGAGAGCAAGATGCCCTCTTGTTTTCGAACGGCGCGCGAGGCGGTCTTGATGCGCCGCGTGTAGTAGTACACCACCAGGAAGAGTGCTGGCGCGACCGAAAGCGCGATGAGAGTGAAATGCCAGTTGAGATAGAACATCACCCCGATCATCCCGACCAGCGTCGTCACGTCGACGAGCATTCCGAGAAGCGCGGAGTTGATGAAGTCCTGGACCGCTTCGATGTCACTGGTGACCCGCGTGATCAGATCGCCGGTTCGCGCTGCGTCGTGATCGGCGAGTGACAGCCGCTGGATGTGGTGATACAGAGTTCTGCGCAGGTCGTGTGCCACCCATTGGCTGACGCTGGTCGTCAGGTATTTCTCGAAATAGGAGCTGACCGCACCGACAATCGCAATGAGTGCGACCGCGGCGACGGCGAAGTTCACGATTGCATTAGTGTTCTGGCCGAAGAGCCCGGTCACGATTCCGCCGAGCACCGGCGGGAGTTTCTTCGATTGCAGAATGTTGTCGACAACAATCTTGATGGGCCACGGCTCGAGAATATCCGTGAGTGTTTCGCCCAGTACGGCCACCAGCGCGACGGTCAGCGCCTTCCAATGAGGCCGCAGCAGGTCGATGATCCGCAGTCTTCGCGAGGATTTGGACTCCAGCGGTTCCTTAGCCTGATCGGGCATATCCATTCACCGTCTGGCGGCAGCGGACGATGGCCCGTTCAGATCGCCACCGCGGGCCATTCCGGCACACCGCTGTGGGCGCAGGCGACGCTACGCCCTCGTGCGCACACCGGCGACGAGCAGCACCACGCCACCGGCGACCGCCGCAATTCCCAGCACGGGTGAAAGCGGCAGTGTCTTCTGTCGATCCGCCGTCGCATGCAGCGGGCCGATGTCGATGACCGTTTCGCGACTTGTGTAGTTGATGCCTTGATACACGAGCGCCAGCAGGCCGAGCACGATCAACACCACACCAACAAGCGAGATGGGCCTCATGGGATTCCTCCGTTCTGGCGAATTACCGTGTCCTTGATCTCTCTGCGTTGGGCGTTCGTCGGTGCGCTCAGCCCGAACGACGCCACGGTCACCTGAGAGCGGCGTGCTCGTGGGACTCCCATGAGCGGAAGCCTTCGTCGACGAAGTTAGGCAAGTTGCGTACCGACTCAGCTGTCCGGACAACTGTGCGCTTTGAGCGCTTCTCATGTCATTCGGCTCAGAGGGCGTGCGTGAATGTCCCGTTCGGCTCGGAATAGTTCCTACCGTGTTTCAGTTTCAAAATCGGTGGCGCTGCGTATAAATGAGCACGATCACGAGGATGACCACGATGAGGAGGAATTGAGGCAATCCGATGCCTGTGAACATAGGTCCTCTTCGCGCCGCTGGTTCGGCCGTCGGGGATCGACGGCAAGACAGTTGGCGGCGGCCCGCGACTTAGGGCCTCTGCACGGCCCACAGCAGGCCAAGCCGCAGCCGGATCTTCAGCGACCGCTCCCGCTCGGCGTCCGTACCGGCGGGGAGCAAGTGGACATCCCCGTAGTGCGCCACGAGGTTCTTCTGTAGGTCTGCCGACACATTGGCGAACTTGTGATCGGCGAGCTTCCCGAGCAGGTCGTCGTACGTCTCGTCCGCCAAGGCGTACTCGCCCAGCGCCGTCGGCTTTCCAGTGTCAAAGTCGGTGTTGACGAGATGCAGGTTCGCGGCGCTCACGGCATCGAGCGACTGTTTGAAGCGCTCTCGGGTCGCTGTGAAACTCGTCAGGAACAGTCGTTCGGCCTCCGGCGGCGGCACCGAGAAGCTGAGGGCGCGAAACGGACCGATCTTCGGGATCAGACGGTACATGAAGCCGAGGAAGCGCGCGAACCCATGCGCCTTCTCGTAGTCGGCGCCGAACTCCCTCTCGTACTCCCGGCGGCGGAGGTTGAAGACGACGGTCGTCTTCTGCGCTCCGGGAATGACGTTCCTGATCGCATCCCGCTTCTTGCCCCACGCTACCTTCGTCATTCCGGGAATCGTGGTCGCGACGGCGTGCCGGTACGTGCCGATCGCCAGATCCTCGTTGAGGAAGATCTCCTTCATCTCTATCCCGTATGTCTCGCTGAAGGCCCGTTCGAGGAGCGGCTTCGCCACCTTGAAGCCGATGAAGCGGTGATACGCCTCAGGCGCGTACGCGCCTGAGGCGACCTGGACGACGTCGAACGAGAACTCCACCAACACGTGGTTCTTCGGCGATTGCTCGTAGGTGACCGTATTTCCAAACTTGGCTCTGAGCTTCGGGTACATCAGCGACACGGCGGGGTTGACGGCCAGCGGGTGGCCCTCGTTATCCGCCGAGTAGTGACCGAGCGCGCCCAGGGCGAATGCGTACTCGTCGACATCCTGTGCGTCGCGAATCAGCGCATCGATGAAATCGCCGCTGCGCACGTAGTGCAGCAGGTTGCTGAAGAAACGGCTCCCGAATGGGTAATAGCCGAGATCCTGAATGACGCATCCGCCGTAGGCGTAGCCCCGAGCCTCCTGGATCTGCTCGGGGCTCGCATCCGGAAAGCGCGTCCGCAGCATTGGTGCGATCGTGCTGTCCCACAGCGCATCGACGTTCGCTTCGTGCGCCAGCACGGAATACGCTGCCGCCTGCCTCGGCGCAGACAGTCCGGCCACGACCATCGCCGCCACGACGGCGGACTTGACGACGTTGCTCATACCGCCCTCGCCTCGGTCCGCGTGCGACTAGTGCGTGCCTTCCTTGACCGAGTACTTGTTCAGTAGCGACATCAGCTTCGCAGCGGCCTTCGGCGCGCGCACTCCCTTTGTCACGATGTCGCGGTTTTCCAGCTTCTTGCCATACAGCGTGGCGTTGTCATCCAGATCCTGCCGTAACGTGGCCCCTTCCAAGGCGACGCCCGCAAACAACCCTTGCGATCGTGACCAGGACAGAATGTCCGCGTGGAGTTGTGCATCCGTTTGAGCGGTGGCCGTGCGCCCCACGGGGCCAGCCGCGACGGAGCCTTCCGCGCCCAATGTGAACTTGCTCGAAAGCAGTTTGTCCGCTCCCCGTTCACTCATGACCAACATGATCAAGTCGGTCGAAGAACCGCCGATCTGGAAGCCCACGCTCCCGCCCTCGATGCGGACCGTGGCAGGCGCTGACCAACCCGCCCCGCTCTTATTTCGACACGACAGATACCCTTTCCCGTATTTCCCGCCCACGACAAACGCTGCGGTCTTGAGGTCCGGGACAATCACGATGCAGTGGGCGTTCTCGAGGAGCTCCTGAGGAATACCCTTATCCGGCGTCGCCATGATCTCCGAGAACACGGCCGCCGCGTCGTCGAGTCGCTTGCCCGGCTCGTTGTCGGCCGCCAGCAGCGGCGTGAGCGCCAGAGTCATCGCCATCGTTGTCGCAACAATCAATTTCACATTGCACCTTCTATCTGCCATGCCCGTTACGTCTCTTTCGCGACGAGCTGATTGATCCACGCATTGCCTGTTCTCAAACCTTAGCGCCTGAGGACGACGTCAGTTGGTCACTCGGACGCGCACCGTCAGCGGCGCCGTCAACCGTGTCGTGACGTCGGCGCCTGAAGCGAGACGCACCTCGTCTCCCTTGGTGGCCAGCACGACGCTCGTACCGGCGCCACCGCCGACGGCCGCACCCTCGGCGGCGCCCTTCTTTCCCCCGAGGATCGCCCCGATTGCGGCCCCGGCACCGGCGCCGATGCCGATCTTCGTCGCATCCTCACCCTTGGTTGCAGATGCCTGACGCGAGAACAGCTCGGTGTTGATGTCGTATCGCTGGCCGCCGCCGCTCACCGAGGTAAAGAGAAGCGCAACCTGCGCCCGCCCCTTGACACGACCGGCGCCATCGGCCGTCGCGACGACGCCCGTGACCTTCGCGCCCGCAGGAAGCACCTCGCGGCCGTCGATCGTGACCGGATTGGTGAGCTCCGCGCTGATCGAATCCTCGACGCGGCTGGTGTCCGACGCCACAGCGGTGGTCAGCCTCAAGGGCAGCGAAGTCCCCGCAGGAATTGTCACTTCGCGAAAGACGGGACCCGCTGGCTCTGTTTTCGCGGCTGACGTCTGAGGCTTCGCCGACGCACCGGGCGTCGCGCCGGCGCTTGGATTCAGCGAGACATCGGAGTCAGATGCGGATGTGCCGCATGCAGCCGCAGTGAGTGCGACACCCAGAGCCAGGATCAAGAGTCTTCTCACGTCAATATCTCCTCATGATGTGGTCGCCGCGGCTCAGCCGTTGAACGCGCGAGTAAAGATCGGCATCAGGACATGATCCGCAGCCTCGGTCGGCGACTTCACCGTGCTGTCAGACGACAAGACGGCCGCGACCGACCCGCGCGCCTCGTTGAACTGGATGAACGGCGACTCGCGCGGCCTTGTGTCTCCGGTCCGGCCCGTCATCACTACGCGCGCCTCCGCGAGGCGCAACTCCGTTTCGACGCTACGGTGCCAGAGCACTATCGAGCCGGACGCGTTCCGAGTGCAGGTGACATGGGCGTCGGTGGCGCCCTTCGCGTTCCACGCCTGAGCCTTGCGCTCGATAGCCTGACAGAAGTCATCCCACCAGACGTATGCAGCTGCGACCACCCGCTCGCGGCTCTGAGTGGCAGTGGCGGCCCTGGTGAGCGTCTCGCTTCGTTCAGCCTGCAGTCTTGCAAACAGATCATCGACGAACTGATCACTCATCGTGCGACCTCCGAGGCCCGCGCTGCAGTGAGCGATGCGAGCTGTAGCCGTATCCTGGTTAATCGCTTGAGCTCGAACGCGGATTTCGACACCGGGCAGCCGACCGCAGAACCACTCTATAGATCACGAGGGTTCGTCACATGTATCCGATTGCACAGCGGCAGCTCGAGGCGGTGCGAAGGCCGTGCGTCGGGTGCCGTGCGGTCACCCGATCGCGCAGCGGGACGGCGTCACTCGATCCTGCCGTGCGCAGGAGGACGCCGGAATCAACCACCGGGGTTCACCGTCGCGAAAGGTCTCGACGGCGGGCTGCGGCACGCCGACACCGAAGCCTTGCGCGTAGTCGATGCCGCGGCGCCGCAGCCGATCCATCATGTCCCGATCCGTGACGAACTCCGCCACGGTGTTCTTTCCCATTCCCTTGGCGATCCCGACGATCGCTTCGACAATGAGCTGGTCGGCGGTGTTGTCGCGGAAGCCGCGAATCAAGTCGCCGTCGATCTTGAAATAGTCGAAGGGGAGATGTTTCAGGTAATAGAAGGAACCGAAGCCAGCGCCAAAGTCGTCCAACGCGAGCCGGCAGCCTCGACTCCTCAATTCCATCATGAACGTCTTCGTGCGGTCGATGTTGCCGATCGCAGCCGCTTCGGTCAGCTCGAAGACTAGGCGCGCGGGATCGATCCGCGCATCGGCCAGCGCTCGATCGACGACCGCAACGAGCTGGGGGTTGTCGATGGATTTTGCCGAGATGTTGACATTAAGCGTGAGCGACCGTCCAACCCTGGCTTGCGCCGCGATCAGCGCGACCGCTTGCTGAACCACCCAGGAGTCGACCGATAGAATGATGCCAAACCGTTCGGCGACGTACAGGAAGGCGTTTGGCAGGAGCAGGTCGCCGTCATCGGTGCGCAACCGCACGAGCAACTCGTACTGACTGACCTCGTTGGTCGCGAGATCAAGGATGGGCTGACAGTACAGCTCAAGCTGATCGTGCGTCAGCGCGCGTTGAATGCGCTCAGCCTCCGCCAGCCGCGACGACGATTGGGTCGACGTTGACGCATTCGTCGGCGGTCGATAGCGGGCGAACCGGTTGCGGCCCGCTTCCTTCGCCTCGTACATCGCGAGGTCGGCCGCCGCGAGAATCTCGATGTTCGTGAGGCCGTCGAACAGCGCGATGCCGATGCTGGCCGTGACCGGGATCTGGTGTTCGGCGAGGATCGCTGTCTGGCGGCGCAGCGCCCTCACGATGCCGTCCGCGGCCACGTCCGCTTGTTCCGCATCGACTTGGTGCAGGATGATCCCGAACTCGTCGCCGCCGAGCCGTGCCAGGACATCCGTCTCGCGGATCCGACCCCGAAGCGCCGCGGCGACCGTCTTGAGCAGGTCGTCGCCGGCTTTGTGGCCGAACCGATCGTTGACGGCCTTGAAGTGATCCAGATCGAGCAGCAGCAACGCCCCGCCGCTACCATAGCGGGCCGCCGACTTGACCTCCTGCGCCAATGCCTCCTCGAAGCGCCGGCCGTTGAACAATGCCGTCAGATAGTCATGGTCGACGAGGTGCTCGAGACGCTCCTCGAACTCCTTGCGCTCGGAGATGTCCTGTACTTGCGCGATGAGGTGCAGCGGTCGGCCTTCGTCGTCACGGACGAGCGACACGCTCAACAGCACCCAGACCTGATGGCCCCAGGCGTGTCGGTACCGCTTCTCGACTTGATACGTCTGCACGCGCCCCGCGAGCAGTTCCAGATTCTGGGGCACATCGACATCGACATCGTGCGGATCGGATAGATCCCTGAACGAGTGGGCGCAGACCTCGTCAGCTGAGTAGCCCGTGATCCGACAGAGGGCGTTATTTACGCGCAGAACACGACCGCCCATGTCCACGAGGGCCATGCCGATCGGTGCGTGCGCGAACGCGTTTTCAAAGGCGCTAAGCATACGGCTAGTCAGATCGGACCCTAACGGCCGCAAGCTTATCCGCGGTCCTGGACGCTCGTTTGGCGACGGTGGGTGGCACGCGTCTCTCAGGAGCACCGGGCTCCGCGGCCGCTGTTGCTGAGTCCAAGACGGGCGCTGGAGCATCGCGGTGCAAGTACCGTGTGATGCGTTGTTCCATCTGAAACGGAAACGACGGCGCCGGACCGACTATCTGGTCGTGGTAGATTCGCAACATCACTTCTCGAAATACCGGAAGCGCCACGCGGCTGCCCGTTTCGTTCAAGCCGAGTGAATGATCGTCGTCGAAGCCAATTCGAACCGCGACGGTGACACCGTCGGCCCCGTAGGTGGAGCCGACGAAGAGCGCGTCTTTGAAGTCGTTCGTGGTGCCCGTCTTTCCCATCACGGCAATCGGAAATGCGCTGGAGTCCAGTGCATGCGCAGTGCCCGTAGGGATGCGCACAACACCCCGCAGGCCTTCCTGAATAAGCGCAAGCGCACCATGATCGAGCGCGACAGGGATTTGGGCTTGCTGCCCTCCTGGGATGACGTCCTCCGGTCCGCGGACGATCTGTCGAATCACGTACGGCTGCGCGAGCATTCCAGACGCAATCGTGCGATAGGCCGTTGCCAGTTCCAATAGGCTGACCTCGGACGCCCCCAACGCCGTCGTCGCGTAGGGCCGCAATCGCGTCAACACACCGAGACTGTGTGCCGTGCGCAGGACGTTGTCGATTCCCACCTGTCCTGCAATCCAGATCGCGACCGCATTTCTCGATTCGGCGAGCGCCTCCCGGATTGGGATGAGGCCCTTGAAGAGACCGTCGTAGTTCGAAATCCATTTTGTGGCGCCGCCGTTCGGCACACTGATCGGCTCGTCGGGTACGAGCGTCTCGAGCGACACGTCTCCGTGCTGGAAAGCGGCCAGATACACGATCGGCTTCATGGCCGACCCCGGTTGCCGGAGCGACTGCCTGACGCGGTTGAAATCGCTGTACAGCGTCGCGTGCCCGCGATAGAACTGCCGGCCGCCAGTTTCAGCCAGAATGCTCCCATCGCGGTTCTTCATCACGACGATCGAGCCCTGGATTACGCCTCGGGCATTCGGGTGTCGCTGCTCATACCGTTCCAGACCGTGCTCCAACGCATCGCTCGCGATGAGCTGCGCGCGGGCATCCACGGTCGAATAGACCTGAATGTGCCCCTCCAAGAGATCGTCGATGTCGAGGTCGGTGTGGACTCTCTTGAGCTCGTCGAGGACGTGTTCCACCACGGCAGACGGCCCTAGTGGTTGCGACACGTGCTGCACGGCTGCCGGAAGCGGCCGCTGCTCGGCTTCCGCCATCTGGTCGTGAGAAATGAATCGCTGGGCGGCCATCAGCGCCAAGATCTGATTCCTGCGGCGCAGCACGGCTCCGGTGTCGTTCGCGGTGGGCGCGTAGTCGCGCGGCGACTTTGCGATGCCCGCCAGCAGCGCCGCCTTATCGGCATCGGCGACGGTGAATGTGGAGAGAGGTCGGCCGAAATAGTATTCCGCCGCCCGTGCAAATCCGTATTGCCCCTTGCCCACGTACACGAAACTCGCATAGCGGGCGAAGATCTCTTCCTTGGCGCGCTGCTTCGACCCGAACCGCTCGCGCATCTCTTGTTCGATCCACAACGACAGGCGGATCTCTTCGCGCTTCCGGAGCACCATGTTCACATTCCGCGCGCCAATCACTGAGGACAGGGCGCGAGTCACGATGCCGCGGCTCTGAAGCTGGTGGCCGTTTTCTTCGGAGGTCTGGCGCTGAAGAAACACACCGCGCACGAGCTGTTGCGTGATCGTCGAGCCGCCTTGCGGAAAGATCGCCGGGCCGCGCGGGTTTCCGGTCGTCATCTGCGTCACCCATGCACCGACTCTCACTTTTCCTATCACGCGGGGGATGCTGAAGTAGTCGACGCCGTTATGCGAGAAGAAGCGCTTGTCTTCCGTAGCAAGGATCGCGTCACGTACGACCGGTGGGATGTCCTCGTACCGCGTGACCTGCCGGTACTCCCGGGCGAGCTCGACGAGCGGCTGGCCGTTGGCGTCATAGATACGGCCGATAGTGGGGAACTCAAAGCGGGTGAACGTCCCCAGGTCGGGCAGGTTCCGTCGATCAAAGTAGACCTGGAACGCACCAATCGTGAACAGCCCAGCGCCCGCTGAGAGGGCCCCAACGAGCACTACGCATGTCCACACGCGAATTGTCTTCACACGTGCCTAGATTCGACCGGTGAGAAACAAGAGCAGCAGAATCAACAAAACAAGGCCCACCCCACCGCTCGGCCCATACCCCCAGTTGCGACTATGCGGCCATGCCGGAAGGACCCCAAGCAGCATCAGCACAGCGAGAACGATCAGAATCGTGATCATGTCTTCTCCTTCGGCATACAAGTCCCGTTCGTCACACCAGCGTAACGTCGCGACATTCGGACGTCTGTTCACTAAGACACGCAGTCATCAAGCTTGACGCGAGCAAACCGACGTCGTGTCGAGCCGCACCGATGACACCTTCAAGGCAGGGGACGCGCACTGACCCCTGGACCCGCGCGAGACGAGGTCCGTCAGTGACGCGGTTCTTGTCGAGAGGCGCGACGACCGACCGCCGGTTGGGTGACGGGATTACCGGCCGGTCGTGTATTCAATTGGCGGAGGGTGTTCCAGATGTACTGGCACTCCGGACAGAAAGAACACTGCGTCTCAACCTGCTCGTAGGCAACGAAGGCCCTCGGTGAGTCGCACCGTGGGCACCCGACATGGGTCCGAGGCGCCGACTGAGGGGAAACGCCATGCGCACGCACTCTAGCGAATGCACGCACGACGTTCAGTTCAAAAGAGGACACCTCTGAGTGATGTGCAGGCGCGATTACTGCTCCGCCGACTCGTTCAACATTTCCTGCACTCGCTCCCGGACGGCTTCCTTCACCGCTTTCTCGACCGTCTCCTTCACTTCCTTCATGTTCAGGCTGGCGCTGCCCTTCTTCGAGACCACGTCTTTGACTGCTTCCTTCACGAGGGGATTCAGCGGCGACAGCTTTTCGACCATCTCCTTCAGCGTCTTCTTGAGCTCGTGTGGTGCGTCCTGGATCGTCTGCGCGGTCTCTTTGGCCGACCAGTCGGCTTCAAAGGTGTTGATCAAGCCGCTCACCACTTTCGAGTCGCGGACAGTCACGCCGACCTCGCGCCGCGAATCCAATTCGGCCTTTCGCAGGCTTTGACTTCCCACAAAGGCTTCACGCCGGTCGCGAATAATGGTGCGCGTGTGCAGCCGGAAGCCACTGAGCGGGTGAACCTGGAGACGGTGACTTCGTCTGCCCAGGGCACCGATCACTCTGATGTCCACTCCGTGTTTGGCCCTTTCGTTCAGGGCGCGCAACATCTCCGGATCGGCAATCTTGGGATCGTAGATAAGCAGCTCTTTCTGGGCCCTGTGAATGAGTGCGAGCAGCTGCTTGCGAGCGTTGACCGGGCTGACGACAAACGTGTCAAGACCTGCTTTGTAGGGGGTTCGATCGTTATCCGCGTCAAGCAACTTCAGCGCCTCCTCAACGAGCTTGCGCTTCCCCGTGACAATGCCGAAGCCCCGACTGTGGTCGATGTCGAGGTGGGTGAAGTTGAAGGAAAGGACGTAGAGCAGGCGACGGTCGATGATCAGCAGTTTGTCGTGATAACGCACGAGATCGTCGGCAGTCCTCGAGACCGTCACGCCTGCCTCGAGCAGACGCATCTCGAGCTTGCGGAGGCTCTTCCCGCCGCCGTGGTTGGCGTACGCGATGAGCGCGGACACCGACACGCCC